>Ga0307479_10000028_pt1 | contig 172992 bp, 147 predicted proteins | sample atmos_gasesECM4C_FD_203743 | JGI IMG/M metagenome (GOLD analysis project Ga0307479, IMG submission 203743) | Hardwood forest soil microbial communities from Morgan-Monroe State Forest, Indiana, United States - atmos_gasesECM4C_515 | ecosystem: Environmental > Terrestrial > Soil > Temperate...
GCCTCCCGTAGGAGTCTGGACCGTGTTTCAGTTCCAGTGTGTCCGTGCGCCCTCTCAGGCCGGATACCGATCTTCGCCTTGGTGGGCCGTTACCCCGCCAACTAGCTAATCAGCCGCGACCCCCTCTTCCAGCGCATTGCTGCTTTGATCTTGCGATGTTATGCGGTATTAGCTCCGGTTTCCCGGAGTTATCCCCCACTAAAAGGTAGGTTAGTCACGTGTTACTCACCCGGTCGCCACTTTACTCAGGGATTGCTCCCCTTTCTCGTTCGACTTGCATGTGTTAGGCACGCCGCCAGCGTTGATTCTGAGCCAGGATCAAACTCTCGTTTGAAACCTGATGCCTGCCGACGGGTAGTTGGCAGGCTGCCATCGCCGCACATCCCAAACAGCTTGCAAAAGCCGCTCGGGTTTCAACAGCGCGGGATGGCGCCACCATTCAGCCTCCGCTGCTTTTCCTTGCGAAAAAGAAGAGAAGTTCACGGTGGTCTATCTTGTGAGATCGCCTCGGACTTATGCCCGAATCCGTTCTCTCACGACTGGCACGTTCAACCTAGTTGTCAAAGACCGAATCGCGGTCCGCCGGAGCGGCGCGAATTCAGTCCAGGCGAATTCGTTGTGGGCGAACCCACAAGTACGAATCCGACTGTCCTCGAAACCCTACAAACATACTGTCCGCGCAACACCCTGTCAACGTCCACATCCCACAGAATTTCCACGCGTTTTCCACATCGGGAAAGACGACATCGGGAAAATTGGAACGGCGGACAGGAGAGCCTATTCCCACAAAAGCCTTGTCATTCCGAATCGGGCGAAGCGCCCGGCGAGGAACCTGCTTTTGCGGCGGCTCAAAAGCGCGCAACAGTAGGCCTTCCGCTTGGCTTGCGTAATAAACCCAGCGCCCCGCTATTTCTTATAGATCAGCTGCTTACTGATCGGGCGCACGGCGTTTTTGAGCATGCACGGGCGGAAGACAGAAAATTGAGAAAAGAACTTGCTTTGGAGGTCCTTGCTTTGAAGGTACCCTTCAGAAACCTACCAGTGTTTCCGAATCAAGTCCCGTGGCCGGGACAATTGAGCGCGACGCTTGTTGCGGAATTCAACGCTCTAAATCTTTAGATGCCGGACGCGCACGAGAGTTGCAGAAAAGCGCCCAGCCAGCCACACCAATGCTCTCGGTGCATTGTTTATAGCAGATGAATGCAGAAAAGCGCAAGGGGGAATTTTAGAAATGCATGGGATGACCATTTTGGTCCTTCTCGGACCGAAGAAACCGGCCCCGATGTGATATCCGTCACAGCATTCAGCCACGCCAGTTGCGGAAGAATGGTGCGCGGAATAACGGTACCCAAGGAGCCGCGAAGTCGGCGAAAGATTGCAGCCCACGGCGAAAGCCGTGGGTAAGGCTACGAAAAAGACCAGCCCCAGAGGGGCGAAAGAAAATGTCTCACACTTCCGGCAACATCCTGCTCCATTTCATCTTCTCGACACAGGGCCGACGGTCTCTGATCAAGCCGGATTTCCGCGCCGATCTGTTCGCCTATCTCGGTGGGATCATCCGCGAAATGAACGGAACAGCACTCATCATAAACGGCACGTCCGACCACGTTCACATGCTGGTGCGGATTCGCCCAACCCATTCGCCTGCGGAAGTCGCCCGCGTAGTGAAGGCAAATTCATCGCGTTGGCTACACGAAAAATGGGATTCGAAATTTGCGTGGCAGACCGGATACGGCGTCTTTAGTGTCAGCGAGTCGAATGTAGCAGCCGTCACAAAATATATCGCCAGGCAGGAAGAACATCATCAGAAGCATTCGTTTCAGGAGGAGTTTGTCGCGTTCCTCAAGAAAAACAATGTCGCTTATGACGAGCGCTACATTTGGAGTTAGTTTCTTTCGCCCCTTTCGGGGGCTTGTTAACCTGCGCGTTGCAAACCCCACGGCTTACGCCGTGGGCTGCATTCTTTTGCCGCTTCGCGGCTGGATTTGGTGTTCACCGCGCTGACCTCGCGACTGGATTGGGTAGCGGCAACGCGAATTGGTCCATCGGTTCACCGTTCCCGTTGTTTAGGCGGAAAAGAAGGCGGCCATCCTTGTCGGGATGAAGGTAGGCGTGCCAGTAGCTTCTATCTCGCCTCTCGGTAGTGTTGAGATGTTTCAGCCTCGCATCAATCCACTCTCGCGGTATCGCGTACGCCCACTCGTGTCCTATGCATCCAAGGACGAGAATACCTCTCGCACCTTCTTTTAGGAACGAGTCCCACTCCGGATGATATGCGTACCAAAAGCCCCCATTCTCATAGCGTTTCGAGATTGTTACAGCTGCACGGATCTTTTTGTCCGCTGTCCAATACAAGGCTCTGCTCTTTTTAACTAACGGGGAGTATTTACTTGCTAAGGCTGTCACAATCTGTAACCGAACCTGTTCAATGAGCTCCAACGAGGTACGCTGCTGCTTGTTTGAGCTCGTCTCAACGACGATGCTCCCACTATCCGCCGGCTGATCTTCTGAGTCGCTTGCTTCTTCGGCAACGGTGAATGCGATCTCGATTATTTTATCCAGGCGCGTATATTCGAAGGGTACAAGGAGTTCGTGAATTTTTTCTGCCGACGCGAGTTCCGTGCTTTCCTTCAGCGCTACCAATTTCCCTAGAGCTTCGGCGCTTATCATCCGAACCGTCCAAGCATGCTTGGAGCCTCTGACCTGGGCTTCAAGGTCGCCAGTATCCTGTCGACCGACCACTAGCAATACCGAAGAATCAGTCGTGATCTTTCCGCTTCGGATCAATTCGTCTCGATAACCGCCAATCCTGTCCAAATTGATACGGTAGGCGTCGCTTGTCTTCACCTCGACGACTATTGTGTGTTTGCCCGGCTCGGACCACAGTCCGTCGAAGCCTATTGCATTCGATCGGCCTTGGTACAGGCCGTTCTCAACGTTGTAGTCGAGTCTTCGTCCAAGCTCATTGACAATGTCTTGAAGTGCTTGGCCATTCTTTTCAAACGGGCCTTGAAGACATGTTTGGAGATATCTAATGAGATTGTCGCTGCTGGTGATTTGAAGGTACTCTCTGAAATCGCGCGAACATTCGGAGCCGTCGGTTAGCTTTCCGCTACCACAAAGCGCCAATATCTGCTCAACGGAGAGTAGATCAACCTGAGCAGGATCATTCTTTAACAAACTAAGTAGTGCCTTCATACTCCATGCAAGGAACTGTCGTGTGCCGACCCCGCATTATATTCCTGTCATTCCACACAGGCATTCTTCAGCGGCTGAAGCTGGCGTTCTTGTCACTGGCTGGCGGCACGACTGAGTCGTGCCCTTCCGGTTTGTGAGTCTTCTTTTGTGAATACTTTTTGTGGGGCTTGACGCGGCGCTGAAGCGCCGCTCTTCCACGCGGCGTCTTGCGTTCCGGGGACTTCCAGGCAAAAAGCAGGTTCCTCCTTGTTCGCTTCGCTCGCGTGTCGGAATGACAACCCTTTAAGGATCGAGATCAATGCGCGAGAGCGGCGGGCGGGAATGTCTGCGCCATGCTTAGGCACCGCTCTTCCAACAAAGTCAAAATCCCCACTCAAGCCCAAAAATCGGGCTTGAATGGGGCACCCGTCGTCCGTCCGTCACGAGCGTTCCTCGAACGAAGATCAGCGTTTGAGCAGGTGCCAGGCTTCCAGGAATTCGGCGTAGCGGGAGTTTTTGCGGTTGGGGGTGAGCCAGACGTCGAAGGAGCGGCGGAGGGCAGTGATCGGCAGGATGTACCAGGTGTTGGTGGGAATGACGTAGGCGGCGACGAAATCGATTTGGGCGGAGGAGTAGGGGCCGCGGCTGTTGCTGACCGAACAAACGTAAGATTGCAGCCGCTTCTTGCAGGTACATTTCACCTGGACGCGGAGGAAGTGTCCGTTGTACTCGACGGCGAAGTCGTAGGGAGCGTTTTCGCCCCAGGGCTTGGTGACGCGGAGTCCGTGCTCGGCTGCGCGAGTCATGAAGCGCAGTTCGGCCCACTCTCCGCGCGCCTTGGGCTGGAGGATCCGCATACCTGGATTTTTCATATTTATTAAGAAACGGATTTGTTTGGGCAATAAAAAACGCGGCCTGAGCAGGCCGCGTTCGTTTTTCTCTCTGTATCTATTTTATCAAGTTGAGTGGGGTGAAGCGGACAGGATTAGGAAGAATATTTCCCAAATCGGAACAATGAGTTACGAGGAATGAGGTGAGTTTGGGGGCTTGACAGAAAATTGGGGGATTTCGATTTAGAGGAGCTAAGTCCCCGTTCTCTGTTGCGTCAATTGCGGTGGCGACGAGTTCTCTCGGTTGGCCGCAAGATTTCTATCGCCCCTTTGGGGCTTGCTGTCATTTTCCACACCGTACCCCACGGCTTACGCCGTGGGCTGCATTCTTTCGCCGCTTCGCGGCTCCCCCCTTCTCGCATGAAAAGGGCGCACGAGAAGTGGAGTATCACGAGATTTCTAAACTGCTTTCTTCCCCAAACGCGCTCATTACCTAAGATATCTTGCCGGATGACGCGCGCGGTAGGAATCTCAGGAGAGCGGCTAAGGGGACCCGCAGTACGATGGAATTCTGCAGCAATCGGGCTATACAAGCGATCGTTCGCAAGCGCAGCAACAATCCGGTACTTCTCAGCACATCACAATATGTCCGCAGGCTGGCGGTGAACCGCCGGACGTTGAACTGCCGAACCATGAGCGCTCTCACATTGTTGGTCTGTGGAATCACGATGCTCGGAGCGGGCGCAAGCGCGCAGACTTCGCCGGACTTGCCGTTCGAGGTATCGAATCCGAAGCACCTGGAGTTGCCGACGGACGAGGCAAATCGAATCTATTCTTCCGCGTGCGAACTGGTGGCGCGGTCGATCCGTCCGGAGAAGCCTCCGCGCCTCGCGCCCAGATTTGTGCTTGTGCTGGGGGCCGACGCGAATGAAACTCTGCGCAATGGCGCCCTGGCGGAGATTCATCTCAAGGAGTGGAACCCGGCGCGTTTTGCCGAAGCGATGGTGCTGATGGCCACGCGGGAAATCCTGAAGAACGAAGACGTGATGAACCTGACGCGCGATACGCTGATGGCTGCTCAAGCCAGCGTATCCGTGAGCGAGCTGAAACGGAAAAAGTAGCTATTTGCTTTCCTGGTCTGGCAAATTCAAAAACCCCACCCTGTCGCAAAGAACGCGACAAGGATGGGGCAACCCGGTAATATCCAGGGACATCTTCACTCAATGCATTTAGACCTCAGCGGCCAAAGCCCTCGATAATGAATTGGGAGAGCAGCGATATCGCAGCGCTGGAAGCGCTGCACCACCCTAAAGCACAAACGTCATCCAGGATTTCCCGCGATGACCTTCGCGAGAACAATTCCTAGAATCCGTGACTTGTGTCACGAACCGGTCGCCGAATTTTAATCAAACATTTATCCTGCCGTGACGTTCTCCGGGCAACACTCCGTTCTAATCCAAGAACCCACCGAAGTTGGCGCCCTGCCGCAGCATTTCTGGGGGGAAATCTTGCCCAAACTCAAGGAGTGAATGCCTATGACGCGGTTCGCGCTTCTGCGAGGAATGCTCTCCCTCGCGCTCGTTCTCGGATTTGTTTCCGTCCAACACGCCATGGCGGATGGCGACATTCACAAAGTCAACCACATTGTCGTCATCATGCAGGAGAACCATTCGTTCGACAACTACCTCGGCGTACTGGCTTATGCGCCCAACACGCCCTATCACAACGGGAACGGCTTTTGCTCCGCTTTTGATCACAGCTGCGTGGATGGGCTGTCGAACTGCGCGCTTAACGCAAGCGGCAATCTGGTGTGCACTAATTTCAACTTCGATCAGAAGGGGAACCAGATCTTCTCATTCCACGACACCCGCCGATGCGTTGCGCCGGACCTTGACCACTCGTGGCTGTTTACGCATTTCGAGCTGAACTACCTGAATCCGAATAACGGGTTCGCCGGAACCAGCGACGGTTTCGTGCGCGTCAATCACCTCACCGAACAGCCGAACGATGTGCAGACGATGAACTTTTACGACCAGGATGAGATTCCCTTCTACTACGATCTGGCGCAGAAGTTTGCGATCGACGACCGGTACTACTCGTCGGTGCTCGGTCCGACCTTCCCCAACCGCTCCTATTTCATGGCCGGTACATCGTTCGGGCACTTGACCACCAATGATACGTTCCCGCCCGTTTCGACCGGATACAAGCCGATCAACGGGACGATCTTCGATCTTCTCGACGCGAATCAGATCACGTGGACCGACTACTTCCAGGATGCGCCGCAAGGAGGCAGTTTCCGCCTGTTTGCTCCGCCGAACCACATCGATCCGCATTTTGTGCCGTTGACTGCGTTTTTCGCACAGGCCGCAGCGGGCACCTTGCCGCAAGTTTCCTTCGTGGATCCTAATTTCGGCTTGACGGGAGTTACCACTGAGAACGACGAGCATCCTCCGACCGATATCCAGCGCGGGCAGGCTTATGTCTCCAGCGTCATCAATGCTGTACGCAACGGACCGAACTGGAGCGACACCGTTATCTTCATCACCTATGACGAACACGGCGGTTTCTACGACCATGTGCGGCCGAAGCGTGCAGCGCAGGGCGGAATCACTCCTGACGGCATCGCTCCGGGACAGTGCGCCGATCTCTCGAATCCTCCCGCGAGCTTGCAGCCGGGTGGCGGGGCGGAGTGTTCGGCGAATCCATTCAGCACCACCGACACCAGCGTGAAAGATGCGGAACTTCTCTGTCCGGACTTGGCGAATGATCCCACGGGGCCTTACCCGGCGCATTGCTCCAACTTCAACCAGCTGGGATTCCGGGTTCCGTTGATTGCCATCTCGCCTTTCACGAAGCCGCACTACGTTTCACATACGCAGGGCGATCACACCTCCCTGCTCGCGTTCATCGAAACTCGCTTCCTCAACCCGGGCAATGGCCAACCGCATTTGCACCTTACCGGGCGTGATTTGCACGCCAATCCGCTGCTGGACATGTTCGATTTCAACCACTCGCCTTCGCTGAATACCACCCTGATGCAGGCCGCACCCCCGGCGCAGGACTGCACCCCGTAGCCTCGGAGGCCAGCATCAGCAGGTCGAAGGATCCGCGACTTCCTCGCGGGTCCTTTTTTTTTGCTGGGTCTCGGTCTTTAGGCTCCGCCCGAGAAGTCAAATAGGAGCGATGTTGGCTGCTCTCTCCCGTTCTGCGAGTGGTTAGTGTACGTGGGCCAAGTGGGAAAGTACTCGTCCGCCTGGTTTCCCCACGATGTCCACCCGCGACGGGGGCCTCGTGCGAAGAGTTCTAGGTAAGGGCCAGGACTACAGGCTTCGATAATGTCGTAAATCTCATCGGGCTTTCGGGAGTGTTCGCGTTTCTGTGTTTTAATGACGTTTACCTGTCGGCGGCCTGGCGCCAGCGTTCTCGCGTTTTTCCCGCGGACACCGAATAATACTAGTTCCGTTGTGTTTCGGAAGTAGAATCCAACCCCTCGGCCATCCGGCCCTCCGTCTTTCCGAATCTTGTGCCACACGAGATTGGTCTTGTATATAAAGCCCCAAGCTTCCATGACCCTTAGCCCCTCTAACAAGAGCGCATTAGGAACCCAAAGATAGAGGTGAGCCGTCGGTCTTAGGATGTCCTTCACGGGCAGGTTGATAATCTCCTGCAGCCCCATGGTCGAGTAGCGAGACAGTCGTTTGTGTTCAGGGGCGATTTTGCCAGTGCGATTTTGAAATTGCCATGGCGGATCCGCCAGTAGGCAGGAGAATTTCTTTCCTTGGGCTCGTTCCAGTAGTTCCCGGCTAACGGATGACATCGCCTTCATTGACCTTTCCAATCAGTAATGGAGGCTGGTGTTATTCCAAAGACTAACACAGGACACCCGCCGTGGCGACTGGCATCGAGCCTCGGCCACAGTTTCCCTAGATGAGTTGTGCTCGCCCCATACTTTGGCATCACACCTAGTTTCTTAAATACTGGGTTCAATTTCTCGCTCCGGGTTATTAGAATCGCGACGCTGATTTTTCCAAACTCAAAAAACGTGCGAAATGCGTAGAGATCGCGATCGAATGTCTGGTCCTTACTGTTCCATTCCAAATCCAGAGCTACCCTGCCTTTCACGTAATCGATCCTGTGCGTATCGCTGCTAATCGTCTTATCACCCACAACCAGATTGGCTTGCAATTTCTCTTCCTTCCATTCTGGACGCAAAATGGCTGACAGTTTCTTAGGAATGGCCGACTCGTTTCCGCCCTTGGCCAGAATGTCGGCCGTTGTAATGCGAAAACTACTCAGGGCCTGGCACACGTCCTTGAATTCCTCAGGGAATTCACTCGCGAGAATTGCGGCAGCGTGATGATAGTCGTGGATTTCGTACCCCTGCTGAATGTCCTGAGGTAGGTAGTTCTGCCAGACCACGCTCGGCTCCGATCTGGTTCCGATTTGGGAATCTAGTTTCCCAAAACCGAGCGTACGATCCGAGCGGCAATCCTGGAAGTAACCCTCTGTGTAACCATGCCGGCCCTACTCCGACTTCGTCGCGAACAATCCCAGCTCCAAACAGAGGGTCAGGCCGAGTAAACCAATAAACTAGCCGAGCTGTGCGATAGTGGATGAACTCAGCCAGCAACGGTGTGGTGAACGGTGAAGAAACCGGCAACGCGGTTGTAGAGCGAGGGCATCGAAGGGAGTCTGAGGTTGAGTCTTAAAATCCATCCTTCTCTACAAACCGAGGAGAAGTGGAGCACCCAAGGACGTTAATATAGGGATACAGGTGAAGAGAGTGACAGTTTGAGCATGACATTTTTGGATTTGCGTGGAAAATGGGGGATCGCGTTTGTCGCGGTGGTTTTGGCGATGAATGGAGTAAGCGCGCGGGCGCAAGACCAATCCAATCAAGATCAGGTTAATCAGAACCAGTCTAGCCAGACTCAGCCCAATCAAAACCAACCCACGCAAAATCAGCCTGAGCAAAATCAATCCAATCCGACTCAACCTAGCCAGGATCAGCCGAAGCAGGACCAGCCTAGTTCCCAATCACCACAACAACAAACGCAACAGCCGGAGAATCCCCCCGCGAAGGACAAGAAGGATGACAGCGCGAATCCCGCGCAGGCTGCGACGGATGCTACGAAAAGAGTCGCAATGCAGGCGGCGGATTTAACCAAAAGGCTGGGACAGGCGACGTTCATCAAGGCGCGAGATTGGGAAGTAGGCTGGGCGACCGGTCCTTATGTGGGGCGGCAACGTGAGATGGTTCCGATGACCTCGGCGCAGCGGCGGGATATTTATCTGCAGCAGACGTTCCTAGCACCGAGCGATTATTTCAAGCGAATGTTTGCGGCGGGAATTGACCAGGCGCGCGGAACGCCCCGGCAGTGGGGCGGCGGATGGGGCGGATACGGGCAGCGATTCGCCTCGCGCGAAGGCCAATTTTTTGCAACAAATACTCTGGCAGCGTTCGGCAATGCAAAGCTGAAATACGAACCGCGTTACGACCAGTGCCGGTGCAGCGGGTTCAAGCTGCGGACGCGACATGCGATTATGCGGAATTTTCTTACTTATAACGAGACCGAGCGCGAGTTGCGGCCACAGTGGGCGCTCTATGGCGGAGCGTTTGCCGGGGGTGTGATTGCGACCCAGTGGAAGCCGCATCCGCGAAATGCGCTGACGAATGGGGGAATCGCGATATTAGGGCAGGCCGGTTATGGAGCTTTGCTGAATTTCTTCGTTGAATTCGCCGGAGACATCAATCGCAAGCTGGGCGCGAAAGGCACGAATGGTCCCACCAAAACGGAGTAAGGGCTTTACTCGAGTCGGGTCAGGAAATATACCGATAGCGGAGAATTGCAATTGATGTTTGAAGTATAGGAGGGGTGGGTTTTTTAGGCGGGACACGATCCGGGGATCGCCCCCTCGTTGATTGTGTTCCTGGCCTGATTTATTATTTAACCCACCCCGCAGAACCCGCCCTGCTTGGCTCGTCCGGTTTACTTCCTTTACCTCACCTCAGTTAATTTGCCCCGGCTTCGCTGTGCGGCTTGTGAGCGAATCCCGCCACAACCATTCCGAGAGTAAGCAGGGACATCAGAGAAATGATCCCTAGCGAAATGACACAGTAAATGCACCAGACACCCAGGATGTGAGCCTCGATGTTGGCGAGATAGAGCGAAAAGGCAAGCCCGGCAAAAGTTGGGACGAGCAGCAGACGATAGGAGCGCATAAAAGCGAGCACCCCCATGAGGATGTATCCGGCCATGCCGAGGGCGGCGACGGGAATGGAGCCGATCATGGCGTAGGGGCTGTGATTGACCACGCCGCAGTCCCAGTGGGCGTTGATGTCGCAGGGAGCGTCGCCGTATTCGCGGTAGTGCTCGCGAAGGGCAAGGGAAGCGGCAGTGAATCCGAGGATGGCGAGAATGAGAAGTGTGTATTTCATAGCGTTTATCTATAGATGTTCGCGCGATCTTGATGATACAGGCCGGAAATGAATTTTATGTAACTACGCAGGGATAAAGGCCAAGCAAGATTTTATCGCTAGAGACCAGGACTCTTCACGGCCGCCGCGTCGGTGGCGTCTTTAATTAAATCAGAAACCTGCCAGTCGCTGCCGTGGCACCAGCGGGCGATTTTTCCATCAGGACCGATAACGGTGGTGCTGAGGTTGTGAGTGATCAATCCAGCTTCGGGCGTGTATGTCAGACCGAAGAAGTCGGCGATTTTAGGTAAGTCTGACGCGCTGGGGACGGCGAATTCCCAACGATCGAAAAGCGTGCTGTCATGTGTGTGAGTAACGGAGAAAGCGTAATCGCGGAGAATTCTAGGCGTGTCGTGTTCGGGATCGAAGCTGACGCTCAGAAGATGAGTGCGGCCGGAGAGGTCGCGATCTGAAGAAAACCGCTTATCGATTTCCACGAAATTGCTGGTCACGCGCGGGCAGAAATCCGGGAAAGGGCAGCGCGTATAGATGAATGTAACGAGAAGAACTTTGCCACGATATTGATGGAGTGAGACGCGGCGGCCGTCCTGGTTGGTGAGGTGGAAATCGGGGACGTCGTCGCCGGGAGCGGGAGTGCGCTGGACTTCGCTTTTAGGAGATCCGGACGCGGGTGCTTTACTGTGCGCAACGAGTTTGATGTCCTCGAGCCAATAGTTCATTGGAGCGGCGTTTTCGTTCTCGTCGGGCTGGGCTTGTACTAGTTCCGCGGAGATGGAGTCTCCGGGCGAAAGCTGGTTGAGGGTGGACGACGGTTTGATTTTGTAACTCATGGCCATGGCATCCATGAAGCCGGGGACATTGTCGCCGTCGATGAGGGCGGATTGTTCCTGCGCATCGATGGAGATGATGCGGCCGGTGAAGTGGTATCGCTTCAGTGTGGTTGGCTGCTTGCGGTGGCAGGAGAGCGTGACCAGGGCTGCGGCTAGGATGACGGCGAAAAAGAGTACGCGATTGGTTGGGGGATTCATGAGAGTTGAATTAAATATTCTACAGGGACAGAAGACCGTCGAGCTGCGCTCGACCAGACACCCGAGGGCGGCTGTCTCCACATAGTCAAAATCGTGCTTGTGTTGTTGCGATCCACGTTTTGTGCAATCCTCGTGGCGGTCGGGGTTGGTTTCGCCGGGCTTTGCCCGCCTGGCGGGCAGGCTTGACCTGAGCTTGTCGAAGGCAGTGCCCGCCCCACACATATAACTTCTACGAGGCATTTTCGATGGCATGCAATCCTGAAGTCTTGAAGCACGTTCCGCTGTTTTCGCAGCTCGATGAAGAAGAAACCGCCGTCTTAGCCGGGCAGGTGCGCCTGAAGACCTACGCGCCGCGGCAGCGGATTTACAAAATTGGCGACGCGAGTGGGCAGGCGTATGTAGTCGTGTCGGGGCGGGCGCGGGTCACGACCGTCGATCAGGATTGTCAGGAAGTCGTGGTCGACGAGCCGACGCACGGCGAGTTTTTCGGATTCGCGTCGATGCTGGAGCAGACCCCGCATCAGACCGAGGCGTCGGCGATCGACGAGGTGCAGTGCATCGAGGTCTCGCGCAACGACATTGCTGTGCTCTTGCAGCGCAAGCCGCTCGCCGGAATGGATATGCTTCGCGTATTGGGACGCCAATTTCACAATTCGCAGCAGTTGGTGCGTGTGCGTGCGAACCGGCATCCGAATGAAGTGATTGAGAAGGATGCGACGTTCGGAGAGCACATTGCCGATATAGTCGCGGGCTTTGGCGGATCGTGGACCTTCATTATTGCGTTCAGCATTTTGCTCGCGATTTACATGACTGCGGATGCGGTTTTGGGGAAGCGGGCGTGGGATCCGTATCCATATATTTTGCTGAATCTATTTTTGAATATGCTGGCGGCGTTGCAGGCGCCGATCATTATGATGAGCCAGAACCGGCAGGACACGAAAGATCGTCTGCGCGGCGAGTTGGATTATGACGTAAACCGGCGCGCCGAGGTGGAAATTCAGGGCCTGGCGCGAAAGTTAAATTTGTTGGGCGAGAAGCTGGGGGATGTGGAGGAGATCCTACGGGGGAAGTCGGCGTGAGAATGAGAATAGGGTTTTAAGAGCGGTCAATATAGGGCAATGATCTCGAAAGCAGAAAGTGGAGCAACGATGAGAACGGAATTGCTGCGATTCAACGGCGCTGTCGAGAGGGATCCAGCTATCGATGCGTGGATGAAAGAGCATGCAGGTGGATTGGGAGCCATCGCGCAGCAGTGGTTTGAGGTGATGCGAAAATGCGGGGACGAAGCCCGGGAGCTTTTGCATGACGGCTGTCCGGTTGCATGTTTGGGAGATGCGCCCTTCGGCTACGTCAATGTATTCACTTCGCACGTAAATGTGGGGTTCTTTCACGGGGGAGTGCTGCGGGATCCGGCACGCTTGCTGCAAGGCACCGGCAAGTTCATGCGCCATGTGAAGTTGAGACCGGGAACGGCCACAAACGCCGCAGAGCTGAGCAGGCTCATCGATGCGGCGTACGCGGATATAAAGGCTCGCGTCGAACACGGCTAAGCTCAGGCATCCGAAACCTGAGTTCGTTTAATCCACTCAGAAATGAAACCGGTAGCGGAGTTCAGCGTAGATTTCGCGGGAATTGTTCCAGTGGAATCCGCCGAAGGTTTGGCTGTTGTCGAGTTCGACGCGGCGGTTAACGACATTGAGCAGATTCACCGACGCGGAGAAGCGCTCGCCGAAATCTTTTCCTAACGACAAATCAAACGTAGTATGCGACGGAAGATGGCCACCGGGATATGGTTGGTCCTGGAAAGCATTGCTGAAGCCTGATCCATAATAAATGTTGGTCGAAGCATAGGCGCGCCAGGGGAGGGTGACGTCTCCGCCGAGGTTGAGTGTGTTGCGCTGGTCGTGATCGAGAGGAAAGAGCGGAGTGGGTGGCGAAAAATTGGTCAACCCGCCGGTAATCGGCAGAGCTCCCTCGGCTACCTGGTTGGAATAGGCGAGATGAATCTCTCCGCGGTGGGCGATGCGCGGCGAACGTAACGTGGCTTCCCATCCGGTAACGTGGGTACGATCGATGGTGATGGGAAAGCACGTGCCCGAGCCGATGCAGCTATGGTCGAAGAAGTTCCTGGCGTTGGTGCGGAAGGTGTCGGCGTCGAGGGTCCATCCGCGAAAGGGGATGGTGACTCCAAACTGATGTTCTTCGTCGCGCTCACCGGAGAGCTTCACAAATCCACAATTGCTAGCCTGACAGAATTGCAGTAGCGGGCCCGAAATAGTGAGCAGAGGCGGGGCTTGATAATAATGGCCGTAGAAGGCACGGAAAGTCCAGCGCAGATGCGGAACTGTAGCCGCCGCGCCGAAGCGCGGACTGACGGCGCTTTCCCCTCCGTTGCCTGAAAAGTACGTCGGCCGCAAGCCAGCGGAGAGGGTTAACCACGGGAACGGCTTAAACTTCTCGTCGAGAAAAAAAGCTACCAAGCTGCCCGACGGTTGCTCGGCGGTTGCGAGCGAACCAGCACCGAAGAATTCATCATTCCGTTGGTGGAAGCTATACAGGCCCGCCTGCAAATCGTTCCGCGCAACGTTAGAGCTAAAGCTAACCTGGCCGCCGATGTAGGAGGACGAACGATGGTCAGTCGAAGGGCTAGAATCCGTGGGCGGGCTATCGTAATTGGCGCGATTGTCGTGATAGAACGGCGAGACGGTAAGCAGTGTCTTCGAGTTGAACGTGTGCACCCAGGAAAAGTTGGCGAGCGCGTCGGCTTCGTGCTGTGTGTCGCGGAGGCCGATGGTCGGGTACTGTGCCTGGAAGTTGTTCGCAGCGCTGGGTGCGTTCTCGATGTCTCCGGGAAAGGGATCGTAAGGAATCTGATAGAAATCGCGGCGCAGCGAAGTGACGAAGCGAAGCTGGTTCGAGGGATCGACGTTGAAGATCAGCGAGCCGAATCCGCCGTATCCGTTGGCAGCATCGTGCACGACCTGGGCCACGGGAGGCTGCAATCCCAGATCGCTGCGGTTGCCATTCACGCTGGCGTAGTAGGCGAAGCGCTCGGTGTGGTTGCCGAAAGAAAATTGATCGTTGGTCTGATAGAGATTCCCAGCGCTCAAAACGAGTTCAGCTTCGCGGTTGCGTTCGAATCCGGTACGCGGCATTACGTTGAACACGCCGTAAGTACGGTCGCCGAATTCGGCTCCGTAGCTGCCGCGGCTGACTTCGAGGTAATCGATGTCTTTGGGATCGAGCTGCGGGCCGAGATTGGAAGCGATGTTGGTGTTGGGCACGGGCACGCCGTCGATGAGCCACGAAGTCTGGTGGCCTCCGCGCACATGAAGCTGGTCGTGAGTGAAGTAAGCTCCGGGGACGTAATCGGTGATCATGGCGAGGCTGTTTGAGCGGTCGGCGCCGGGAGTCTCGGCAACGTCGAGACGGCTAACTAACGTCGTGGGCGTGGCGGAGTCGGTTGGTGCGGCTTCGGGCGCGGCGGAGACGGTGATCGCTTCTTTACGTCCGGCGACGTTGAGCGCGAAGTGAAGAACGGGTTGCGTGCCGGACATGACCACAACACTCTGCTCGATCTGCTCGAATCCGGATGCCGCTACGCTGACCGTATATTCGCCGATGGGGACTGCGGCGAAGTTGAAGGTGCCGTTGGCGTCAGAGTTTGTAGTCGCCGACCAGTCGGATGACTTCGCCTTGATCATCACCATGGCGTTGTCGACCGGGCGGTGTTGCGGATCGTGGATGACGCCACGGACCGAGCCGAAGACGGAGGCGTAGGCGGTGGCGTGGACGAGAGTAATTGCGAATAGGGCGAGGCGAAGACGACGCATAAAAACACCACACCTTTCGTTGACAAGTGCAGAAAACTTTTGGGCCAGCAGGACGCGACCACAGAGGCTAAAGCCCCGATCGGTGGAATGACTTTTACGCGGCGCTGAAGCGCCGCTCTTCCACACAGTCTTTCCCTGTCTTCTAGGAATGTTCCCGGGGCAGTTGATAAATCAGGCGAAGGTGATCGGCGGGGCGCGCGGAGATTGGGACGCAGAGAGCTCCACGACGGAGATCGTCGGATGAGAATCTGCAATGGCAGCATGGACTCGCTGCGTAAAGGTTACGGTGAGTGACGGCCGGGGATGCGCTCTCTGCGAAGTGGTGGCCGCACGGCAGCAATCGTGATTGCAACATCCATGGCCGCGAATCGTGAGATCGGATGACGACACCGCCGAATCGTGGCAGTGGTGTGTATGGCGGATGCAGCAGGTATGCGGCGGCGCAGCAGAAGCAGCGACTGTTACCGGCACAAACATGCCAGCGAGAGCAAACAACAACAGAAGTATGGCAGTCAGGCGCTGCATGTTGGTCATGAATCCGCGAAGTCAGCATAGAACACGGAGATGAAGAGGCGCAAGGAGTGTGCACCCAATGGCATCGAATGTTGCCTGAGATGCACGCTAGATCCCTAACTCCTAAAGAAGGGCTTAATTCGGGGATGACAAAATATTGCTACCTCATGAGCGCGTAGTTGCCGCCATTGGTGAAGGCGATGACCAGGTTTATCAGCACGAACATCAGGTCATAATGCCAGCCGTAGGTTTTCTCTCCCCAGAAGCCGGTGTGCCAGACGAAGATTTTTTTCTGGATGGCTCCGAGCATGATGAGGATGAGGCCGAAGGCGGCAAGTTGCGTCAGAACTCCGACTGCGACTCCGAGGCCGCCAGCGACTTCGGCGATGCCGAGAAAGATGGTGAAGCCTTTCGACATCTCGATGCTCTTAGCGTGCGCTTCGAGATTTTTGAGATGGTTATAGCCGCTGGTGACGAAGACCAATGCGACCATCAGGCGCAGGAGAAGAATGCCGAGATCAGTAAAACGGGCGAGTTGAGGAAACATGTGTGAACCTCGGGTTGACCCCTTAAGCGCTAACTTAAGCAGGTCAGGCTAGAAGTTGAGCCTCCCGGCTGCGCGACGTATGGAAAAAATTCAACTGGATCATATCGGCTCAATCCTTCTCCTTTCAGGTCCCGTACATTTGAACGCACTCGATAGCACCTTACATGATCTCTACAAGGTCCGCCCGGTTTCAATACACACTACCCCCGATGGTTCGAGAGCCCCCGATCGCTGACGATCATACTCACAGCAACTATTTGCCAGCAGATGAGGTTTTCCGCCTGTGCGCAAACTTCGTATCGAAGCGTCGAGAGCGGAGGCTACTCTTTCGGCTGCGCACGCATCTGACGCGCTGCAATAAAACTCGTTTTTGTTGGAGGAGACAATGCCGGAAGGATTGAAGGAACTTTACCTCGATGAACTGAAGGATCTTTACAGCGCGGAAAGTCAACTGGTCAAGGCTCTGCCCAAGATGGCCAAGGCCGCATCGTCGGACGAGCTACGGCAAGGATTCGAAGAACATCTTGAACAGACCAAAGTCCACGTAGAACGTCTGGAAAAGATCTTCCAGGCTTTGGGGGAAAGCCCTAAAGGCAAGAAGTGCAAAGGCATGGAAGGTTTGGTGGCGGAAGGCGCGGAAGTGATGGAAGAGGATTTCGAAGGCAGTCTCATGGACGCCGCGCTTATCGGCGCTGCACAACGGGTCGAGCACTACGAAATTGCGGCATACGGAACTGTTTGCGCGTTCGCCGAGGAACTCGGAGAGGAGGAACAGGTTTCATTGCTGACCGAAACGCTTGAAGAAGAAAAAGAAACGGATGAGAAGCTCTCCGAACTCGCTCAGCAGATCAATACACAAGCGAACGAGGGGGGCGGAGACGAGGCGAATGAGGAAGCGGACGGCAAGAAGAAGTCCCGGCGCGTAGCGTAGCCGGTCATGGTTGCTCTCAATACCGAGCAATCGATACTAATTTCGCAACAACGATACGGAGTAACACTCAAGAAGGAGTACAGATGAAACATTTCTCAAAGGTGGCTTTTAGCATGATAGCGCTCGGATTCCTGTTGACTGTGGCATCGCCGAGGTTGAGCGCACAGGACTCTTCCGCGGCTCCCCAGCCGGATAACACAAAAGTGAACGATCGGTACCATAAAAAGGCGTAACCGAGGGCATATCATAAAAAATAAAATCGACCGGACCGGGAGATCACTCGGGATATTCGCCGGTCGATTGGGCAGGATACATCCTTGTCTACCTATGCCCAAAACGTCAAGATCATCACCCAGAACGGCATGGTCACGTTAAAGGGGCCGGTACGCTCGGAAGAGGAAAAGAGCGCGATCGAGGCCAAGGCAGCCGAGATTGCCGGCAAGGACAAAGTAACGAGCCAACTGGAAGTCAAACCCAAGCAGTAAGAACAACAAAAGGAGATCACCAATGGCGGGGAAAAATACAGCAGTATTTGGCATTTATACGGACCGGACGAGTGTGGAGCGCGCCGTCGAAGCTCTAAAAGGAGCGGGGTTTTTGAACAATGACGTGTCCGCGCTGTTTCCGGAAAACAAGGGCACCAAGGATTTTGCGCACGAAAAGAACACCAAGGCGCCGGAAGGTGCAACGACTGGCGCCGGGACCGGAGCGCTGCTCGGCGGCGGCCTTGGGTGGCTGGTCGGAATTGGCGCTCTGGCGATTCCCGGTCTCGGGCCTTTTATCGCCGCCGGTCCGATCATGGCGGCGCTGGCGGGAGCTGGCGTTGGAGGCGCAGTAGGCGGTCTCACTGGCGCTTTGATCGGTATGGGCATACCGGAATATGAGGCCAAGCGCTATGAAGGCCGCGTGAAAGACGGCGGGATTCTGCTGTCCGTTCACTCAGACAGTTCCGACGAGACGAAGAGGGCGAAGGAAATACTTGAACGCACAGGCGCGCAGGATATTTCTTCGACCGGAGAAGCTCGTGGCGACAAAACAGGTATTCCAAGGCGAGAGGTTGCCTAGTTCTACCTTAACCGGCACACCGGACGGAGGTTATGCTTCGTCCGGCGCGCCGGCGGTTGTAGGGTCTGTTCTCACTTTGAGGGAGGAAAAACAATGAGTGTCTGGACAATTTTGTTCGTTGTACTGCTGATAGCGTGGATTGGGGGCTTCACGGTGTTTCACGTCGCGGGAGGCCTGATCCACTTATTGCTGGTATTCGCGGTGATCTCTCTGATTCTGCATTTCGTGATGGGGAGACGGGCAGCCTAAACGAATTTATTCAAGCATGACGCTAACTCAGTTGGAACACACGTAGCCGTAGCATTACGCTTTGCCGCGCATCTTGGCCCACCACCAGCGGACACCGACGAAAAGGAATCGCCAGTCGTGAAAGAATTCCGGCGCCTTGCCTTCGAAGGCGTGGCCGATGAACTGGAAGATCCATCCGAAGACGAAGAGGGCGGCGGCGTAGATCCATAGACGGTGATAGAAAATTGCGGCGGGGAAAAGCGTGATCGACACGAGAATCGTAGGAATGCCAAGGGTGTGGCAGGCGCGGTTAACCGGATGCTGGTGGCTGGTCGCGTATTGCGCGATCCATTCGGCGCTGGTGCGGTTGCCGAGCATCGAAGGGATGATACTACGACTAGTGAGGATCGGGAATGTCTCACTAGATGGGTTTAACCTACTTAGCTTTTCTGAGTCTTAATATTAGATCCACGCTATCCGAAAGCAGATTCCTCATTTTCACTTCGCGCGGGTTCGGAATGGCAATGCGCAGGGGTTCGCAAAGTCACTTCGCAAAAAAATAGTCGAAGGACTTTACGGCGTGGAATTCGTCGTCTTTGATGTCGAAGACAGTGTAGAGCTTTGTGACGTGGAGCACATCCTGCACTTTCTGGGTGAGGTTGAGGAGTTTGAGTTCTCCGCCAGAATTGCGGACAGTGGTAAAGCTACTGACCAGTTCTCCGACGCCGGAGCTGTCGATGTAATCGACACCCGCCAAGTTGAGAATGATTTTCTTCTTGTCCTGCTGGATGAGGTCGCGGACGGCGTCGCGTAGGTCGCCGAGTTCATCGCCAAGGACGATGCGGCCTTCGATGTCGAGGATGGTGACGTGGCTGACTTCCCGGCGGTCGATCTTCAGGGACATGATTAGGACAGCCTATAGTGCTGGCGGGAATGGTAGTGGGAGTGGAGGGAAAGAGTCAAAGGAATTTCGATTGGGATTGACAACTTTCGACGACAACCTTTTCGCTACGAAAAGACACAGAGGGCACTAGGAAAATTGAGAAAACTCAAAGGACTGCATTTCTTGCTATAGAAGACAAAAAGGCGCTGACAGCGCGGTCTCCAGCCAATCTCCGGACGGGTACGTCTCGTCCATGCAACGTCCTGAGCGCTTCGATGCGAGGACGGTTGATGCGATCGAAATTCCAAATGAACCTGACGACTTCGGCGAGTTGGCCAACTCCATGAGGCTCGCCGCTCCTGACCACGCGTGTGATGGCCCGCCAAAGGCACATCGGTCTTGAGTACTCAAGCCAAATCACAAGAGTCGCGCGCGGCAGCCGGAGATCGAAGGTCGCCTGAGAGAAGTTGCCGTCACTGATCCAGTTGTCGCCGATATGTGTCTGCTTCACTACGTCTCGGAAGGCAGCAACATCGTTCGCGTGACGATACGGCTGCCAGAGAGCATCAAGACAGACCACAGGCGCACGGGTGCATTCACCTAGGCGATTAGCGATAGTAGTTTTTCCAGTGCCAGCGCAGCCTAAGATAACGATTCGCTGCATTGCGCAATCTTAACGGCAAATAATGGGTAGTAATTTCGCTTTTACGCGGCGCTGAAGCGCCGCTCTTCCACAATTTTTTACGAATGTGCGCCGTGAGAGCGGGAGTCGAGTTCGAGTGCGGGCAGTTGGACTGGATTCCGCTCGATGCGGTCCCGAATTTCCTGGATGGGCGAGGTCACGATCGGCGTGGGGTAGTGGGGGTGGCGGAATTCGAGGTGCATGCCGCGGCCGACGTATTGCAGCTTGAGCATGGAGCCTCCCCACGTTGATCCGGCAATGGCGACCTGCACCGGCTCAGGGCAAAACTCGGGATGTCCCGAGAGCAGGGCCTCGCTACCGCCGAGGAGCACGGCCGTGTAGCGGTGGTGCATGGTCTGAATCTCTAAAACAGTAGAAGGTGGTAAGTCATTCAGGAAAACGCCTCCCTCGATTTCCGACTGGATGATGCTTCGGTTCACTTCATCCGCGAGGTTGGGGTGAGGGGTGAACATACCGACCACTAGGCCCATAGGGTACCGGGTTTCCGGAGCGGGAACAAGGGCACTTTCGGTGGGGGCTGCGGGCAACAGAGCATGTCCTTTAGAGGCATGGGGATAGGACGAGGTTGCAGAAAAGTGTGGGAATTGCACTTTTTAATACAAAAAGAGGAGGAGGGGATTACGGAGGAGTTGGCTTGTTCTACGCAGAGGTCTTTGAATACGCAATGAGAAACAGCACGCCGAAGAGCAGATCAATCGAGCCAAATGCCATGTCGGGCGCACGAAGGCGGTGCTGCAAATAAAGCACGATGAGTGCGATGCCGTAGGAGAATTTTTCGAAGACCGAAGGCAGCATCATCAGCCGGAAGCGGACCGGATCGCGCGCGATGACCACGAATGCGAATTGCCAGGCGAGGCCGGCACCGGCGAATCCGTAGTAGAAGGCTGGGTGCGTGATGGGTGGAGGGTCCTGGCGGCCGATCAGGTCGAACATGAAGTACAGCGGCGTCAGGATGAGAATGCCCCAGATGGCGGCGATCCAGAAAGTGATTTTGGCGAATTTCATGGCTGAGACAGAATTTTACCGCCGAGATCGCTGAGATCGCTGAGGTTTCAAGACCTTTATTTCTCGGCGCTCTCTGCGTTCTCGGCGGTAATGAAGATTCTGGCTACTCGCCACCGACGGTTAGGCCGTCGATGCGGATAGTCGGCGCAGCGACAGAGCCACGAAATTCAAGGTCGCTGGCGATTTCGTTGATATTGAAGAACAAGTCTTTCAGGTTTCCGGCGACGGTGATTTCTTCGACGGGATAGGTGAGTTCTCCACCGGAAATCCAGAGTCCGGACGCGCCGCGCGAATAATCGCCTGTGACCAGGTTCACTCCCTGGCCGAGAAATTCGGTAACGTACAGACCTTCTTTGATTCCCGCGATCAACTCTTTCGGAGTCTTGGGGCCAGGTTGCAGGAAATAATTTCCGGGACCGATGCCGGGAGTACCGGCCAATCCACGCGAGGCGTTAGCGGTGGTTTTCAGTCCGAGCTTTTTCGCGGTGTAGGTGTTGAGCAGGTACGACTTCAGCACGCCGTTTTCGATGACCACAGTGCGGCGCGTGGGGATGCCTTCGCCGTCGAAGGGGCTGGTGCCGAATCCGCCGGGCATGGTGCCGTCGTCGATGACAGTAACGTTCGGGCCGGCGATTTTTTTTTCGAGCTTGCCAGCGAGGAACGATGCGCCGCGGTAGACGGAGTCTCCATTGATGCCTTCGAAGATGTGTTCGAGGATTGAGGTCGAGACCATGGGATCAAAGACCACGGGGACTCTCGCAGTCTTCGCTTTGCGTGCACCGAGGCGGCGCAGCGTGCGTTCGGCAGCGACTTTGCCCACATGCTCAGGCGCGTCGAGTTTTTTCAGTGTACGCGCGACCGAATACCAGTAGTCACGCTGCATCGCGCCGTCGTCCGTCTGCGCAATGGGAACGGCAGCGACAGAGCAATAAGAACGCTTGTACTCGCCGACGAATCCATGCGAGTTGGCCAGCACTTTGTGGCCGGTGGCGGCGTCGAACGATCCGCCTTCGGAGTTCTTGATGCGCGGGTCGAAGTCGAGCGCGGCTTTTTCGGCGCGGCGCGCGTAGTCGATGCGGTCTGGGCCGGGCAGCGAGTAGACGTCTTCGTGGTAGAGAGCGAGGTCGCCGGAGAGCTGGCCGAGTTGCGAGGCGTCGGGAATGCCGCCGAAGGGATCTTCGGAAGTGATCTTCGCGAGTTCGAGTGCAGACTTCACCATGCGGTCGAGGCCTTCGCGGGAGAAGTCGCTCGAGTAGGTCGAGGCGGCGCGTTGTCCGAAGAAGACGCGCACGCCGATGGATTTGGAGCCCGATTCCTTCAGCGTCTCGACCTGGCCAAGGCGGACGAGCGTGGAGAATTCGTCGCCCTCGCGGACGACGCATTCGGCGGCGGTGGCACCGCCGGCCATGGCGCGGGCGACAATGTCGGAGGCGACTTCGCGGAGGTCAGTTTCAAGTTTCGGGTTTCGGGTTTCGAGTTCGGTTGAGGGCATAAGAAAAATCTTTCACCACACCCTGATTCTCGGGTTGCGATACGAGTTACAGTTCCATTATCCAATAAACACAGGGTCTTTACATGAAGAGTAATAAACGAGCAAAGTCGACGCGTAGTGCTACTCGATCAGGATCACGCAAGATCGCGTCCAAGACTCGAACTGGAACGATTCATGATTTCATAGGCATTCTTGCCGGTAAGACAAAGAAGGTCGCAACTATCGAGGAGATCAACGAAGCGGCGGCGCTAGGCTGGGCCGGCAAATTGCAAACTCGCGATAACCCAGACAATTAATTGATCGCGTCGGGATGCGCGGATTTCGTCCCTTCGTAGCAGAATCCGAGAGAACATCCCGCGTGCTTCCTCCGATGCTCTGCATGGGCCGCCGGAACGCCGTTTGGTCCCGCCTTGTGCAACCGAACTGGACCGTGGCATTCCAGGCAGTGCGTCTCTGGATCATCCCCAAGCTGCATCGCCCTAAACACTGGCATTTTGACCCAAACCAAACCTCGAGCCCCCGTCGTCGGATTCGGTTGAAAACGTCGGACTTCGCACTCGTAGATATGTTCAGCCATTTCTTGTTCTCACCGATACTGATCCTACTGCATGAATCCGCCGGGGTCTTTCCTCGCTGTGCCGCCGACGGTGAGCCGGTCGATTTTCAGCGTCGGGATGCCGACGCCTACCGGTACAGCCTGACCGTCTTTGCCGCAGGTGCCGACGCCTTCATCAAGTTTGAGATCATTTCCGACCATCGAGACGCGGGTTAGCACATCCGGGCCGTTGCCGATCAGCGTCGCGCCTTTGATCGGGGCGGTGATCTGACCGTCTTCGATCATGTAGGCTTCCGACGCCGAGAAGACAAATTTGCCGTTCGTGATATCCACTTGGCCTCCGCCGAAGTTGACGGCGTAGACGCCGTGCTTGACGGAGCGGATGATGTCTTCGGGATTATCTGTACCGGCGAGCATGTACGTATTTGTCATACGCGGCATGGGGATGTGCTCATAGCTTTCGCGGCGCCCGTTGCCGGTATTGGCTACACCCATGAGACGAGCCGAAAGCTTGTCGCTCAGATAACCCTTGAGAATTCCCTTCTCGATCAGCACCGTCTCCTGCGTGGAGTTGCCTTCGTCATCGACGTTGAGCGATCCGCGGCGCCACGGCATGGTTCCGTTGTCTACGACGGTGCATTTCTCGCTGGCAACGCGCTTACCGATAAGGCCTGCAAACGCTGAAGTTTTCTTGCGATTGAAATCCGCTTCGAGGCCGTGACCAACGGCTTCATGCAGAAGAACGCCGGGCCATCCCGGACCGAGAACAACTTCCATTTCACCTGCCGGAGCTTCGCGGGCATCAAGCTGCAGGAGCGCCTGGCGCGCCGATTCCTTCGCGAAGAATTCGGGACTCTTTTCGCCGAAGAAGAAGTCGAGCGCAACCCGGCCTCCACCGCCGGACGAGCCGCGGGCAGAGTTGCCTTCGGTCTTGGCAATACAGGAGACGTTCATGCGTGCGAGCGGTTGGGAGTCTTCGGCGAAGGTTCCGTCAGAAGCGACCACAAGAATGTTGCGCAGTTCGTCGGCATAACTGGCGCGGACTTCTTGAATGCGCGGGTCGTAAGCGCGCGCGGCTTTGTCGGCTCGCATGACCAGCTCGACTTTGGCGGTGATTTCGGCGTCGACCGAGGGCAACGTGACTGGGTATAGGCTGCGGGCGGCGGATTTCTGAAATCCGGCGACGGGTGTTTTCGCCGGGGCGCTCGCGATTAACGCTGCAGTTCGCGCGGCGTGCAAAATTCGAGCAGAAGAAAGATCGTCGGTATAGGCGTACCCAGTGCGCTCGCCGGAGACGACGCGCACGCCGCATCCAGCGGAAATGCCTTGCGACGCGGACTTGACCATCGACTCATCGACCATCAACGAGGTCGAAGAAAGATATTCAAAATAAAGGTCAGCATAATCGCCGCCAGCTGAGAGAGCTACAGCAAGATACTTCTCAAGGTCTTGCTCGGTCAGGCCATAGTGCTCGAAGAAGAAACGGGCTTTGTCTTTGTATTGAATCACGTTGTTTAGATGCCCGCGAGTATAGTGAAGACTCGGAGGGCAAAACACTCCTTGATTTCATTATCCCATACGTACAAAATCCCACATCTGCCAAGCAGGTCTTCCACATAATTTTTCAATCACAATGGTCACTCGTCACAGACAGAATCTCCGTCAGTGTGAACAATTCCAGCATCATGTCGCCCGAGATGTTGACGCGTACATTGCAGGAATTTCTGAGCGAAGCAGCCGGCGCGGTTGTGCTTGAGGATGGCGCCGTCGCCTTCGACCTAGCGCAGGCGAAGTATTCGGTCTCCGGAGAGCACAACAAGTGCCTGCTGCATCTGTGGTCGGCAGAGCGGAATGCGGTTCGACGTGTGGTGGATGCAGAGGTGAAGAACGGCACGTTGCGACTGGCGGTGCAGCGGCTGGGGCAGGCGCGTCCGACGAAGCTGGAAATTTGCCGCGAGCGCGACCGGAGGACACCGACGGCGAAGCGGGCAGCGCGGATGGCGTATGAACATAAGTTGCGGCGAGTGCTAGAGAGACACTTCCCCGAGTTTGCGATCGCGCGGATGACCAGCGGGGCTGATCTGGAGAAGTCGTTCGGGCCGATTTATGCGCGGGGAGTGCTGCAGCGAGGACAGTCCGCTTATGCGGTTCTTGGGGTAAATGAAAAAGAGACTCAGGCGTCGATCGACGCGGCGCTGACATTTGGCATCCTGTGGTTGGATGTGTGCCGGGGAAATTCCCATGTCTCGCAAAAGACGCGAGACATGGGGCACCCCGGGAGTTTCCTGGTCGAAGGTCTGCACCTGTTTGTGCCGCACGGCAGTTCGGCGTTGGTACGCGAGCGCATGGCGAACCTGAATCGACACGCTGCGAAGTGGAGATTGTTTGAGTTCGACGAGCGCCACGATGCAGTGGTTGAGATCGATTGCTCTGATCGCGGCAATGTCGATACGCGTCTGGTTCACGTTGCGAATGAGGCATCTGCGCTCGAACGATTCGCGGAGTCGATTGAAAGGGTTCGAACAATTTTGCCGAATTGCGAAGTCGTCGTGCTCTCGGCGGCAGAGATTGCATTCCGCTGGCGGGGGCTCGAGTTTGCGCGGGCACGTCTCGGAGCCGAGGCGGAGACTTTTCGCACTCGGCAGGAGATTGTGTTTGGAGTGGGCGCAGAAGAGAGAATTCTCGATCATCGCAATTGGGCGTTCTTCGTCGAACTGCTCACGACGGTGCGAGACACACGGCATCCGTATGGGCCGAAGCAGCACACGTTGTTCCGGCTGCATTCCGAACGTTGGCTGGAGTCGCTGGTAGTCCGCGACGTCAGCTTCGTGGATGAGCGACTAGAAACAGAGACGCTGTATTCGCAGGTACCGGCGTTCTCGGCGGGGGGTCGCGCCATGATTGATGTGCTGACAACCACGCACGACGGGCGGTTGTCGGTTGTCGAGCTTAAAGCAGATGAAGATATTCATCTGCCGCTACAAGGATTGGATTATTGGTCGCGAGTGGAGTGGCATCACACGCGCGGCGAGTTTGCACGCTTCGGATATTTCCCAGGGCGCGAATTATCCGCAGACGCGCCGCTGCTGTTTCTGATAGCGCCAGCCCTGCACGTGCATCCGGCAACCGATGTGTTGTTACGCTATCTCGCGCCGGAAATCGAGTGGGAGCTCGTGGGCATTGACGAAAGATGGCGCGAGGGAGTAAAAGTCGTGTTCCGAAAGCGCCCAGAACGCTGGATAAGACGTGGAACCGACTTACCCATCCGTGTTGCAAGCTGATGTTGAAAACCCGCCTCGCCCCGGATTACTGCTCAAGAACGTCCACAATTTGTATCGCCGTGAGTTCGCCCGCTGGTTCAAGATCACCGCACCTACATCGCTGCTTGCCGCAGTCGTTCTGCTGCTAGCGAATGAAAAGATTCATGTAATCTTCAAAGACGCTCCCCAGGATCCGTTTCGTTGGCATTTCGCTGAAATAGCTGAAGGGATGCTGGTTCGCTTCAGCAGCTATTTCCTAACTTGGCTTCTCGGCTGTTTCGCGTTAGCGGCGATTGCGACAAAAGTCAACGGTCTAGATATGGATAACGATGACGCGGCCTGGAGACGCGACAGCCATCAACTCGCCCGTGAGCATTTTGGCGCCCTGTTGATGCTTACGGCAATCACGTTCTTAGCGTTTCTGTTAGGCATGGCAGCCGCAGGACTCGTCCAGTCTGCAACGGTCAAGGCGATGGGCTGGCGTCGTTTTGCTCCATTCGACTATCCGGTAACCGTCGCCAGTTTAGTGATCGTGGCCTCCATCGTCAGTTGGCTTGGGCCCGCGATACCGCTCGTCTTAAAAGGAAATACCAAAGTTCTTGCCGCTTTAAAGAAGAGCATCGAGCTCAGCGGCGGTTACGAAGGGGTATTGTTTCTGTTGGTGGTCGAATGCTTCCTAGGTTCTTACCTAGCCTGGTATCTAACCATCATGGCAATGAGATGGATCTGGCCCATACATTTCCGACATACGTACTGGTACGGCTGGATTGTTTGGGCAGCCGTCGTATTAGCGACTGCCGCAGTCGATCCGCCACTTTTCATTGGTTTTTCCCTCATTGCAGCTCCCGAACGGAATTTATCAGCCCTTCCAGGCCCCGAGCAGGCGGCGAACATCGAGTAACTGGCCTAGGTGATACGCGTTGTGGTCGGCGACCAACAATGCTTCGCGCAAAATCGTCTGGCCGTCGCCCCAGGGAATCTTCGCGAACAAATCGGTCTGCGGATTCTCGACCAAATCCTTCATCGCCTTCAGATCCCGCTGAAACTCCTCGACACTTTTGTTCCACGCTTCTGCGCTGTGGGGAGCTTCGGTTTTCGGCCAGTAGCCTTCAGGCCATTCCGGCGATTTGTGCTTGGCGTTGCGACTGAATTCGAGAATATCCCATTGCGTGATGCGCAGGTGTTCGAGGAGCATCCAAGCCGTGTGCGGAAAGTTCTCGGGCTTCTTGCCGTACAGCTTGGGCGGCAAGTCTTGGATGACATCGTCGAATTTGGCGTGGGCGTTGCCGCCGGAGAGAAGATCGAGAAGATGCTGGCGTAGAGACTGGTCGTGGTTGCTCGAAGGTGTCATGGAATCCTCTGGGTTGGATTGGATTCCTGAAGTCACAGGAGGATGAAAAGAAATCCCCACCCTGTCGCGGAAAACGCGACAAGGGTGGGGCAACCATTTTCTAGTCCGCTTTCTCTGTCGCCCTACTGATGTTGCGGCGTGTAAGCGGCGGGAGTTGGTGTGAGATGCTCCGCGGCCCCGCCGATCGCATCTCCTGACAAAATCAACTCGACGCGGCGATTCTGCTGCCGGCCTTCAGGCGTGTCGTTGGACGCGATGGGCTCAGTCTTGCCGAAGCCGCGGGCTTCGACCGACACCGCGGGAATTCCCTGCTGCACAAAATAGGCGCGAACCGCCTCGGCGCGCTGCTCAGAGAGATTCTGGTTGTAGTCGTCGCTGCCTACGCTGTCGGTGTGTCCTTCGACAGCGACTTTCAGACTGGGATACGCAAGAATGATGCCGGAAACTTTCGCCAAGCGCTCCCGCGCACCGGGCAACAACTCGAAGCTGCCGCTGCGGAATAGAACATCGCTCATATTGGCGATAAGCCCGCGGGCGGAGTCGCGTGTGGCGAGAATGGAATTGAGTTGCTGCAGGAGGCGGGCGCGAAGGTCTGCCTTCTCGCTTTCCGCCTGCTGGCGCAGACTCTCCGATTGCGCGGCGGCGGCTTTGGCTCGGTCGGTTTCGGCGGCGAGAACTTGCTGCTGAGCGATGGCTTCCGCCTTCGCTTTTTCCGCTTCTTCTTTCTGGCGCGCGGCTTCCTGCGCGGCGGCTAGAGCCTCAGCCTTTGCTTTCTCGGCTTCGGCTTTGGCTTGTTCGGCCTGTGAGCGCGCGGCTTCCGCGTCGGCGCGGCGCTTGGCTTCCGCTTCAGCATCGGCGCGCGCTTTCGCTTCACGAGCTGCGGCGGCTGCCTGGGCCTCGGCTTCAGCCTTCTGCTTCACGGCCATCACCCGGGCTTCTTCGGCGGTCTCGGTCGCTTCTTTTGCTGCGGCATCAATGGCAGCTTTGTTCTGCTTCTGGCGATAGACATCTTCGGCGTGCATGAGCTGCTGACCGGCTTTAGAAAGAATCGCGGCAGCATATTTGTCGGCTTCTGCGATATGCGCGATGCGCACGGCATTGCGCGCTTCAAATAATTCGAGCGGCGTGTTGCGGTCGATGCCGAAGATCGCATCCTGAATATGCGCGTTGGTCGACGAGTATGTGCCGCGCGTAACCAGCTCGTACTTCGCGTCGATATTCTCTCCGGCACCGCCGGTTGCGCTTTCCATCACGACCATGTTGCCGGGTTGCGTCACAGCAAAGTAAGGTTCAGCAGTGACGATCAAGCCGAAGGTCTGCAGATCAGTGAACGCCTTTAACCGTGCTTTTCCGCTTTGATCGAGCGTGAGCTCGCCGAGATTGACGGGGCGCCCCTGTGGCGAAACGGCCCACAACACGTACGTCAGATATTCAAGGCCGAATTTGGTCGCGTCTTCAATGCCCTCGAACTTGGCGTCGATCTCAAAGTTAGTCTTCTTGCCTTCGACCTTGGCCTCCCCCGATGCGCGCTGCAACAGATCGCTGCCGCGGAACTCGACCTTGGTCGATCCGCCCTGTAGGCGATAGTGCATGGCCTTAGTGGTGCGCGAAACGGTCGCCACCGGAGCAGCGGCGGTCGTGTTAGTCGATGTTGCTGCCGTCGTCGGAGTGGTTGCGACCTGCGACGGCAAGGAAACCGCAACGGGCGCAGCAGTTTGCGTTTGCGCGGAGGATAGCGTTCCCGCGCAGCAGAAGAGGGCTAGCAAGATTATTTTCACGAGCAGTCTCGATCTGGGGGAGACTTAGAGATTTCTAATCTTCTATATGGTGCGGGATTGGATCAGCGATGGAAAGAACAGGAAGGGATGGGACTTTGGTAACGCGAGTACGAGGTCGAGGGAGAATGCACGGGAACGAACTCCCATTTCTCGCGCAAGTAACGCGCGAGAAATGGGGCACCCAGCTACTTCGAAGTTGTCTCCAAAATCCAGGTATCGTTCAGCAGCTCCTTATTGTTGGCTCCCCCAAAAACGACGGTCCGTTGATGGAGCTCATCGAAAGCCATCCCCATCTGCTCGCGTGGAGGCGGCGCCTGCTCTGGCGAAAGCTGGATCCAGTCATTCTCGCTCCACACCCAGGTCTCGTTTTCGAGAGCTCCATTGAATCCGCCAAAAATCACCACACCATCGAACCGCGGGTCATACGCCGATCCCGCAAACGCGAGCTCGCTCGGGCTTGGCTGCGTTGCCGGATGTTGCAAGGTCCACGCGTCCCCGTCAAAGGTCCAGGTGTTATTGGGGTTTATATCGCCGATGCCGCCGAACACCACGGTTTGCTTTGTGACCGGATCGGTGCCAATCACAGCACCCGCGCGCCCGGAGGCAGAGCCTTCGAATGGCAGCAGGTGCCAGTCGTCATTCCACCAACTCCAGGTGCCCAATTTAAAGAACTTGCCATCGTAGCCCCCGAACTCATCGGCGCGTCCGTTCAGTGGATCAGGAAACAACATGGGCCCGGTCTCGGCAGGGGGCCGGTCCGCCGGCGTCGTTTTGGTCCAAGTGGAGGTTGCGCCATTCCATAACCACGTATCGTCGAGATAGTGACCGTTGTAACCACCGAACAGAACCACTCGCTTCAATTTCGAATCATAGGCGGCGCCTGCGCCCGCTCGCGCTGGCGGCGGACACATCACGCGAATCTCCTTCCAATTCTTGCCATCAAAGATCCACGTGTCGTTCAAGTGCTTGGAGCCATCCCAGCCACCAAACAATATGATCTTTTGGCTGACCGGGTCGTAGACCATCACCATGCCGTCGCGCGCCGAAGGTCTCGCGGAGGGATTCAACTGCGTCCAGGTAGAAGAAGGAGGTTGGGCAAACGCGCTGAAAGTAAGCAATGAAAAAACCACAGTGAAGTTGATAACCAGTTGCAAAAAACGCTGGGCGAAGATCGACATTAGGATCACCTCGGGGAATTTTGTGGGTACGACCTAACGTTGGGTATTGCTACGACGAGCCGGAGTGGCCAAAATGAGCCTCATATGGCCTTACCAGTGCTGGAGAGTAGGATGCGTCCGCTCGCTCCAAGCATCCACATCCTATCTAATTTCTCTAGAGATATAGGGGAATTGTGCTTCCAAAGTTCCATTGTTTTTTATAGGGAAGGTCAAAACATAACGAATCATGTGCCGCTCTCGGCTATTTGTTTTCAGAATAAGGTCCAACCGGGACCGAAACACCTAACAGCAGTCGGAAGTTTCGTAGCCGCAAGCAAGCCGCAGTTTCTTCGGCCATGAACGGATTCTTAAGGAATAGTGGCGATCACGCCCTTGGGGCCGACGATGAGCGCGCCGCCGTCGGGATATGCGCTGGCGGCGTTGAACTTCAGGGCCAGCTTTTTGTTGGAGCTGATGCGGTGCGGGTCGGCGGGCGGGCGGAAGTCGAAGATGAAATCGTCGCCGACGAGGAAGATGCGTTGGGCAGGGACAGGTTGGATGCGCGGCTTCTTTTTTCCTGCGGCATCGCTGGCCGCTTGCTCGCGCAGGACAGTTTCGTTGACATGTAGGTCGTAGGCGACTGCAGAAAAGAACGCCTGCGGATGAATCGTGGAGAGCGTCCAGGTTTTGCCGCCGTCGTTGGTGAAGGCGAGGTTTGGGCCGTCCTGGTTGGGATGCTTGTAGTCGCCGCCAGCGATGACTCCGTGCAGCGGGTCGCGGAATGCGATGGAGAAGATGCCAGCAGAGTCGGGGCCGTGAATGATGGGTGTGTCGAAGACCTGCCAGGTCTGTCCGCGATCGACGGAGTGGAAGACGCGAGCGACTTTTCCGCCGGTGGCGAACCAGATGTTGGGGTCGGGGGCTGAAGCCACATCATTTACGGCGTCCGAACGCGGCGCTGAAGCGCCGCTCTTCCACAGAGTGGCGGAATGCAGGAGCGCGATACAGGTATTGCTCGCGGCGAAGGCACCCTCACCTTCCATCGCAGCGGGCAACTGCGACGGCGGAATGGGATGCCAGGTTTGGCCGTCGTCGGTCATGATGAGTTCGAATTTCAATATGCCCGATTCGTCGGGCACGGGATCGCCGACCGCGATGCCGTGAGTGCGATCCCAGAAGACCATGGAATCGAAGAATCCTTTTGGATTCTTGTTGGTGAACTGCAACTGCCAGTGCTTTCCGGCGTCGGTGGTGTGGTAGATGCGCGACTGCTCGCCGGGTCCAGCGGACATGAGGAAAGCTTCGTCGGTTGAAAACGCCATGACGGCGCGGAAATCAAGCGCAGTGGCATCAGGGATTTGCGCAGGTGTCCAGGTGCGGCCGGCGTCAGTCGTGCGGAGATACGTTCCATGCGTGCCGCTCGCCCAGGCGATGTCACGCGATACGACGCTGACTCCACGCAGGTTCTCAGTCGTGTTCGAGATTTGCACGCGCGGAGTTTGAGCGGAGAGAGCAGCGGAGATAAGAAGAAAAAGTATCGAACGCATGAAAGTTTGTCGGAGACGATTTAGGCAGACTCTTCTCGGCGCAATACAGGGGCTAAAGCCCGTTTATGTTTGTTTGCTTTACGCGGCGCTAAAGCGCCGCTCTTCTACAACATCTTCGTGTCCGCGCCCTTCGCGGGCAGGAGTGCCCGCGCCACATTTATTTCGCTGTGAAATCCGCGAACGACGCTGTCTTGCCGATGTAAATCCGCAGCGTGCACCGTGTTCCTACGTGGGCAAACGCGACTTCGAGCGCATCTGATGGCTGCGCGACCTGCGCAGTCTCCATGGGAGCGCGAGCGATGTCTTGTTTCTCATCATAGGCGGCGCCGGCTGTGACGTTTTTGTTAACTGCAAGCGTCCAGTGATCGCGCGCCGGGATTGGATACACCGTGTACGCTCCGATGGGAATCGTCGAAGTGCCCAGCGTGAGTTGCGCCTCAGTGAACAAAGTCATCGGCGCGCCGCCGGGGGTCATGGGCTTGCCGTTCGAGACCTTCTCTTTATTTGCGGCCACGGGGTTGTAGCGGACGTAGACCTGGCGTCCATCCTCGAGCGTGCAGGTGGTGGTCGAGCTGGGCGCGTTGCCGGATTGTGCAGCCAGTCCGCGATTGAAGCACAAACAACTCAACAATAACGATAAGGGCACCGCTCTCCAGACGATAGGGGCGGACATTAGAAACCTCCGGCCAAGAAGTGTAGCGCTGGAGAGGCATTTTGGGAAAGATTTTGCGAACCCCAATGCGGGAAACCCTGTGAAGTGCCGCTCGGCGCGGGCCTTTCGTAATCGACCTTCGGTGACGTTTTCCGGGTGGGTACCGGTTGCTAACGTCAATGCCGGTACGGGTGCGTCAAACGCCCGGCCACCAAGGGAAACGAGGGCTCATTCATGGGGAAAGCAAAACTTAAGGTTCTTTATGGCGAAGGCGAAGAAGACATTCTGAAGGAACAGGCCGCGGCTATGGCCAATGCCGGACATACCGTCCAATCGGCTGTGGGCCGCAAGGGCGTGGAAGCGGCTCTGAAAAAGGGTGCCTATGATCTGGTAGTGCTGGGGCCGACCTTGACGCGGAACGACCGGCATCATCTTCCCTACATGGTGAAGAAGGCGAACGCCGAGACCAGCGTGCTAGTCATGCACGCCGATGGCAGCCGGCATCCATATGTAGACGCCTGCACCGACACGGGAGCAAGCATGGAGCACGTGCTGGCACGGATGGAGAGCATGACCATCACTGGCATGATGCCCACAGCAAAGACAGCGGCGGCTGGGGCGGGACGGTAAAAGCAGTTGTCAGTTCTCAGTTTCGATGGGCGGCCGATTGGGTCGCCCTTTTGTTTTGGGTACGTTCCCGGCTATCTGCGAACCACCCCAGCTACGAATAAGGAATGTAAACGTGTGGGAATCTAGTGCAGATTAGTGATACTTATATCTATCTTGCACCAGATGAATTAAGGAAAGTGGGATTTGTTGCGTGGCCTCCCTATAACTGTGGAGTACGAACCAGATTAGTAATAGTGGAATTTCTCTTGCCAGTCAGCGCTTCTTGTTACTGTAAAATCATTCTCCGACGGCATTGTGGAGTCTCAATGGTTTTTTCTAGGCTGGTTTATGGGCAAGTCAGCTTCGCGGATGCGTAGAAGCCACTACATATCGGGCCGTTATAGCCACAAGCGACAGCAATATTGCACCCGGCTTCGGCCCTGTTAGTACCATAAGCAGTAACCGTAAAGGTGCCTACGGCTCCCGGTTTGCATTGCGCCACTCCAGCCGTGGTTACTGTAATTTCATTGCCACAACTGCCCCACGATACCGACAACGGTTTCACTTGCAGCGGAGCCGTCGCAAACATGCCGGTGGCTTCAAATGGCACCTGCCCGTCTGGATACTGGCTCGCTTCGGCAGCGGCGGGACTGATGGCTATGGATTGCAGTGTATGCGATGACGATCCACAGGCCAGTGTGAATGCCGCCGCCAGTACAAGCATCGCAACGAACGAAATGTAGGTTTTCATATCCGACCTTCTCCCTTAACCGAGAGCGATAATTGATTGTTAGACAAAACCGACTTGAACTAGTGACGCTGTAATTACGCCAACTCTGGCCACTGCAAAATTCACGGGCAGGTGAGTTGCGCACTGCCCACGACTCCACCACATGAGTTGCCGCATAGCAGTGAACCGGGGCACGCACTGCGAAACGCCGGATCCGGCACGAATGCGTACACGGTATAGGTGCCCGACGCCCCGGAAAGACACTGCGCCACGCCACTACTGCTGACCGTGACCAGATTGGCGGGCTCCAGGGAGCCTGCGCTACCGCACGCAGTCCAGGTCGCCGAGACGTTCTTCACCGGCGAAGGCATCGAGTTGTAGGAGGCCGTAGCCGTGAATTGAACATCGCCGCCTGGGAACTCCTTCGCGTCCGCCGTTGGAGGAGTGACAGCGACCGACTGCGGGATGTGCGATGATGACGACCCGCAGGCGATCGTGATGGCGGCAGCAGCAACGAGCAAACAGAATAACAACTGAGGTCCATACTTTTTCATGGAATACCTCCTCCCGACGCTTGGGAATCAGGATCAGTCGTATTGGTTGCCTTGGTGGGACGACTGTACAGCTTAGTCATTCTATTCTCCAGCAAATCGATATCACGGGCAGCTGAGTTGTGTGCTGCCCACGACACCGCCACAGGAGCCGCCACATGCCGGCGAACCTTCGCTGCATACGCCGCAAAATGATGGATCCGGCACAAACGCGTAGATCGTATAGGTGCCAGACACAACACATTGGGCCACGCCCGTGCTGGTGATTATGACCGGATTCTCGCAGAATTACCTGTTATAACGAGCGCGTTACGGGCAAGTGAGTTGCGCCGTGCCGTTAATCGAGCCGCATCCGCCGCTGCAAGCCTCGACCACGTTACATACGGCTCCCTTCGTAGGGTTCGTGCTCCAGGCAAATACAACATAGGTGCCGGGAGCGCCGGATACGCACTGGGCCAAACCATTGCTGCTGACTGTAACCGCATTGCTGGGTTGCTCTGAGCCCGCGGAGATGACGCATACACCCCAATTCGCTTTCAACGGAGTTACTCGTGTCGGAGATGAATTGTAGAGGCCAGTGGCAGTAAACTGCACCAACCCCTTGGGAAAATCCTTAGCGTCAGCAGTCGCAGGACTAACGTTAACCGACTGCAACAGATGGGAAGAAGACCCGCACGCTAACGTAATAGTAGCGATGAGGAGAAGCAGAGAGAACAACAACTGAGGCCCGAAACGCTTCATGGCAGACCTCCTGCGCAACTAGGAATCCCGGACGGACAATAGGAATCCCGGACGGGTAGCACGGGTTGCCCACGCAGACATTCTAGCGCGATTTTTTCTTCCAGCTACGGGATTGTCTTCGGAGCGAGGCGGCCGCCGGCAGGCTTGTAGTCCTTGGGATAAACCACCAGATGCCTCCGCATGCCTTCGCCTTCGCTCTCGGTATGCAGGTCGGCCTCATTACGAAGCGCGAGGTGCACGATGCGGCGCTCGCGCGACGACATCGGCGTGAAGTGATACGGGCTTCCCGTCTGCCGCACTTTCTCGGCAGCGACGTTGGCGGCCATGTGTAATTCCTGAATGCGCAGTGAGCGTTGATTCTGGCAGTCGAAAGAAATCTTCTCGTGCTCACCCGAGGGCAGGCGCAGCATTTCGAGGGCGATGAGCTCGAGCGAGCGCAGCAGTTCTCCGCCGCGGTCGAGCAGCAGCGCGGAATCGGGCCCCGCGAAATCGACGAGGATCTCTGGCTTCTCCCAGTCCCGGTTCTCCGGTAGCGGAGGATCGACCACGATGCGGTACTTCAGGCGAAGTCCGCCGTGCGTGACCACGGTCTGCAGGAATTCGTTGATCTTGTTGGCGGCAGCGAGTTTGTCGGGTATGGGCACTGCGTTTAGCTCCTAGCTTCTAGCTCCTAGCTTCTAGCCAGGTCTTTCGTGTGACGCGGTTCCGCAGCGACTGCAGAACGCACACATCTCAAAATAAATCGCAACTCAATTTCGTCCAAGCTAGTAGCTAGAAGCTAATAGCTAGGAGCTACTTGTCCTTCTTCCTGGCGCGTTTGGCCATCATCTCGCGCATTTCCTGGCCGAGCTTGGTCCGGTTCATCACGGCTTGCTGCGTGATGCCAATTAAGTTGACGACGGCATAATACAAATTCAATCCCGCAGCCAGGCGGAAGAAGATGAAGCCCATCATCAGCGGCATCATGACGTTCATCATTCTTTGCTGCGCCGGGTCCATGCCGGCCTGCGGCGTCATGCGCTGCGTGACCAGACTGCTGATGACCATCAAGATCGGCAGGATGTACCACGTGTCGGCCGCAGACAGATCGTGAATCCACAGCCAATGCGCGTGGCGCAGATCGAGCGCAGTGCGCAACATTCCGTAAAATGCCCACAGAAACGGCAACTGGATGATCATCGGTAAACATCCGCCGGCAGGGTTGACGTTTTCTTTTTTATACAGGGCGGCAATCTCTTCATTCATCGCCGCTTTTCGCGGATCGCGCATGCTGTACTTCTTGTACTTTTCCTGAATCTGCTTGATCTGCGGTGCAACACGCTGCATCTTGAGCATCGACTTCATCTGCGTGATGCGCAGCGGCAGCAGCGCCGCGCTGATGATCAGCGTCTGCACCACAATCGCCCATCCCCAGTTCGCGACGATGTGGTGGTAGGTCCAGCGCAGCCAGAGGAAAAGCGCTTTGGCGATAGTGCCGAAGAATCCAAAATCGACGATGCCGTTGAGGTCGCTGTCGGCGACGCCGGGCACAGGAATTTTCTGCAGAACCTCGAGTTCTTTCGGACCAACGAAGACGCGCTCCATCGTGGGACCGTGCAGATTGCCTACCGCCGCCCCAAGTACGTCCACGTTGAGCACTTCTTTTGAATCAGGTTTTTGCGGGTCGCGCGGGATCGCCATGGCCCGATTCAGCGTGACCATGGAAGCCGATACCGGATCATCCGGAATGAACACCGCCGCAAAATATTGATCGGTAGGTCCAGCCCAATGGAACGGGCCGGGAACGGTCGCGCCGCCGATCACCTGGCTGCACTTCGAGAACAAAGAGAAGCCGCAGCGCGGCGGCACTCGCTCGATGTTCTTGTTGTACTGATAGTCGACAAAACTGGCGGCGTAGAAAGCAGGCGTACCTTGGTCGCCGAATCCAGCCGGCCAGGCCGGCAACGCGGCGACTGGCGCGCCTTTCGACGTTACAGACGTTTCGACGTTCACGACATAGCTGTGGCCGAAACGAAAAGTTTTGTGGACCGCGACATCCTGATCGGAATATTCAAAAGTGATCGTGGCAGGAGCCTGTAGAGTTTGTGCTGCAGGGCCAGCATCCGCGCTCGCCACATAGAGCGCAGAACTCAGCTTGTTGCGCAAGGTCTCGTCGTACGTCCACAGCGAAAGCGGATAGCCGTAGAGCGATGACGCCTTCGCATTCACCAGATCGAGCGGGCCGTTCTGCGCTTCGTTGTCGAATTTCTTCAGGATCCAGGATTTGACCTGCGCGCCTTTGTTGGTAAAGGTGATGCGGTAGAGATCGTTCTCGATGACGGTTTCAGTCTCGGCCGATGCCTGCTTGGTGATTCCAGCAGGAACGGCGGGGGCTGCGGTAGACGCCGGTGCAGCTGTGGTAGCCGATTGCGAAGGCGCAGACTGGCTCTGCTGCGGCTGCGCGGGCGGTTGCGGAAGATATTTTTTCAACAGCGGCTGGAACGCGATCATGACGATAAACGTCACGAGGAAAACGAGAAGCAGCTTGCGGTCGCCGCCGGGTTCTTGCTGAGGATTTTGATATTCGGCCAAAGTTTACGCGTTCCGTTTCCAATGTTGTGCTGGATGATTGACGTGGAAGAGCGGCGCTTCAGCGCCGCGAAAAGTAGCGAGAATTCTGTCGGGCTTCAGCCCCTGGGCATCTGATTCATTTTTCACGACCGGATCATATCCTCCGTGCGCGAACGGATGGCAGCGCAACAGCCGCGCAATGGCCATCAATCCTCCACGCAGCGCGCCGTACCGTTCGACCGCCTCCATCGCATATTCCGAACACGTCGGCACATAGCGGCACGCCGGCGGAAACAGCGGCGAAATCGCCCACTTGTAAACCCGCAACATGTACAGCACAACGAGTTTGGCAACATTTTGCATGAATCAAGCTTCCGGATTTCGGTCTCGGGCTTCTGCCCTTAGCTACTAGGTACTGGGTACTGGGTACTAGCTTTCCGTATTACTACGAACGCGCGCTGCACTTCGTTCAGCACCGCCTGGAAGTCCACAGCCAGCAACGACTTCTTCGGATTGATCACCACATCCGCGTTCACTTCCACCGGCGGCGACGAAAGCCGAACCGCTTCGCGCAAGCGCCGCTTCATGCGATTGCGCTGCACCGCGCCGCCGAGCGCGCGTCCCACGGTGAATCCCACGCGAAGTCCGCGAGCCGCCGGAACTTTCGCTCCCGCCGATTCTGCCTCCGGCCGCAGCAAATAAAAAGCGGTCAGCGAAGCGGAAAAATGTCTGCGCCCCTGTTTGTACACACGCTCAAAATCGGCGTGCCGCAGCAGCCGCAGGCTGCGAGGAAATGTGTTTCTCGACTTCCTCTGGTTCGATGCTCCGGGCACACTGGCGGTCACAGTGCCTCAAATTCCAGATCGCTTGTACGCGGACAGGAGTGTCCACGCCACATGGACTATTCTCTGAAACCGGGTTTCACCGAGACCCGCTTGCGCCCCTTGGCGCGGCGGCGCGACAGAACCTTCTGGCCGCCCTGGGTCTTCATGCGCGTGCGAAAGCCGTGCTTCTTCGATCGCTTGCGCCGGTTGGGTTGGAATGTACGCTTGGGCATGAAAAGTAGCTGCTCCTATGAGATCGACGGTCTTAGGACAAACAATAAGTATAAATGACGCGCGTGCTGCGGGCAAAATGCGAACTAGAACCGCTGCAAAATACTGCTAGAGAATTCCGCTTTCGATTCAGATTGCCTCATCCGCGCGGCAGTTACCAGCGCGGCACTTGACAGCGAGGGGCAATCGGGTGATGAATAGTCGTTCGCGGAAAAATTCCAGCCGAAGATTTCCACACAACAAAAAAATTTGTGCTAGTATGCGGCACTGATCCTGCGTGGAAATTCATTGCTGTTTTTTAGTACGGACGCACAGTAAATATCGTGCGTATTCCGCATCACGGTAACGGTCCAGCTACTTCGTAAACGGCAGTATTAAGACAGGCGCCTTCAAACCAGCCGCCGGGGCGCCGCGGTGAACATTTCATATATGTCAGTTCCGACCACAACACTCTCCCCTAATCCGTGGATCAAAATACTGGACGCGCTGGAAAAGAAGATCAACCGGCATTCCTACGACACTTGGCTGAAACCAACTCGCTACAGCCACTCCAGTGGAGGTGTCCTGTTCGTGCGTGTGCCGACCGTCGAGTTCCGCCACGCCGGCGACAAGTACGCTGACCTGATCCAGGAAGCAATCGATAATCTTGGCCTCGGCTTCAACGATGTAAAGTTCGTTACGCCCGAGGATGATCCGGCCGCAACCACTGTTCGCCACGATGGTGGACTTTCAGCCGCCGCAGCGGTGGCCACGGCCCCTGCGCAATCCCGCTTCGACTGGGACGGCGCCGCGCAACTGAATCCGCGCTACACCTTCGACGCGTTCGTTATCGGTAGCGGCAATCAGTTTGCCCACGCCGCCTGCCAGGCAGTTGCCGAGCGGCCCTCGAAGGCATATAACCCTTTGTTCCTTTACGGCGGGGTCGGCATGGGCAAGACTCACCTCATGCAGGCCATCGGGCACGAGGTCAAGCGGCGCATGCCGCAGGCGGCTATCTGCTACGTATCGAGCGAGAAGTTCACCAATGACATGATCAACTCGCTGCGCTACGACAAGATGACCAGCTTCCGCGACAAGTTCCGCGGCGTCGACGTGCTGCTCATCGATGACATCCAGTTCCTGGCACAGAAAGAACGCACGCAGGAGGAGTTCTTTCACACCTTCAACGCGCTGCACGATTCGATGAAGCAGATCGTCATCGCAAGCGATCGCTCGCCGAAAGAACTGGCCGAAATCGAAGACCGGCTGCGCAGCCGCTTCGAGTGGGGATTGATCGCCGACATTCAGCCGCCCGACCTTGAGACCAAAGTCGCGATCCTGCAGAAGAAAGCCGAGCAGGAAAAAGTCACTCTGCCTACGGATGTAGCGCTTTATGTCGCGTCAAACATTCGCTCGAACGTTCGTGAATTGGAAGGCGCGCTGATCCGCCTCGTAGCTCACTCATCTCTTATCGGCGCCGAGATCACGCTGCCCTACGCGCAGCAAGTTCTGAAAAACTTCATCGATTCGCAGGCTCGTAAAGTCACGATTGAATCGATCCAGAAAATGGTCGCTGAGCAATTCGGGCTGCGCCTGATCGAGATTAAAGCGAAGAACAATTCACGCGCCATCGTGTATCCGCGGCAAATCGCAATGTACCTGGCCAAGCATCTGACTGAGGCTTCGCTGCCGGAGATCGGCCGGCAATTCGGTGGCAAACATCACACGACCGTGCTGCACTCGGTCGAGAAGATCGAAGAGCTTCGCAAGAACGATAAAGATTTGAACAGGCTACTCAACAAACTGACTGAGCAATTAGGCGGATGAATCGTGTGCTTGTTGGCGTTTTCCACTCTTCAGTCCAGTCTTCCTTTCGCGTGGCTGTGAATGAGTTGTGGAAGCTGTGTATGGCGGCAGGGAAATCGTAAGTCGGGCGAAGTTATCGTGGCAGCTCCGAATTGTACAGGACCGATTTCTCACATGAACTGTTCGGCGGAAACCCGGTGAGAACAGGTGAGTTGAAACGAATTTCCACTTCTACGCGGTGCCTACTGTTACTGCTGGTTTTATAGGTTTAGCATTTGATATAAGGTAAGGAATAAAAGTAGGGTGAAGTATCTGGTTTTGAGGGAGAAGGACTTATGCCGGTGGAGGCCGCCGTTGCTGCGGGTGTTATGGAAATCACAGTCAGCAAGTTCGAGTTGCTGCGCGAACTGACTGCAACCCAGGGTGTGGTCGAACGCAAGACGACGATTCCGATCCTGTCGAATTATCTGTTTGAAGCCGCGGGCGACCGCTTGTCGCTTACTGCGACCGACCTTGACCTGAGCCTGCGCACCTCCTGCGCGGCGAAGGTGAAAAAAGAGGGATCGTGTACCATCCCAGCGCGCAAGTTGCACGACTATGTAAAACTCCTGCCCGACGCCGATATCACCATCAAGCTGCTCGAAAATCATTGGGTTAGCATTCGCTGCGGCCGCTCCAATACCAAGATGGTGGGCATGGCGAAATCAAACTTTCCCAGCCTGTCAGCCTTTCCCACAGCAGGGGCAGTGACGATTCCAGCGCAGATTTTGCGTGGGCTGATCGCGCGCACCGGGTTCGCGATTTCGAATGAAGAGTCGCGCTACACGCTCAACGGCGCGCTGATGCTACTGAAGCCGGAGTCCATCACCATGGTCGCGACCGATGGACATCGTCTGGCACACTGCGAGCGCAGCGGCGAGAAATTCGATGGCGTTTCCGGCGAGATGAAAACCTTGGTCCCCAAAAAAGCGATGGACGAACTGAAGTCGCTGCTCGATTCCACCGACGCCGAGACCATCGAGTTCGCCAAAGACGAATCGACACTGTTCTTCCGCATCGGCTCGCGCCTGCTCACATCGCGCCAGCTCACCGGACAGTTCCCCAACTTCGAAGCCGTGCTTCCGAAGGACAACAGCAAAGTCATTCCGCTGAACGCCGACGAGTTGAATGGCGCGATTCTGCGCGTCGCCCAGTTCGCTGACGAGCGCTCGCGCGCGGTGCGGATGCGGCTGGAAAAAGGCGAGGTCAAAATCTCGGCATCGTCCACAGAAGCCGGCGAGTCGGAAGATTCTCTCGAAGCTCCCTACACCGGAGACCCGCTGACCATCGGCTTCAACGCCGCCTACCTGATCGATTTCCTCAAAGCCGCCGGCAGCAGTGAAGTGCGCCTGGAGCTGAAAGACCCCCAGTCCGCCGGCCAGTTCCGCCCCGCCGAAGGCGACGACTACAAGTACCGCTACATCGTCATGCCGATGCGGATCTGAGTGTCGACTGAAGATAGAGCGCTCCAAGAAGAACTCGCGGCTTTCGAGCTTAACAAGCCTGATTGGCTGTGCTCGCACTGCGGAGAATTCGTGGTGATACTTGGAACCAACGTCATCGGCTTCTACCCCAACTTTGAGTCAGCCTTCAGAGCAGGTCTCAAGGTCATAGGACTAGGCAAGAATTTCCTCGTGAAACAAGTCTTAGCCGAGGATTCTGTGTACGTGATCTTCTGACGATCTTTCCGTACTCTGCTTCCTCGCACGTCCACGAAAGCGCATCTATCTCCACAGCATCTATACCAGAAGGGACGATCTGACCGCGCTAGAGGCTTGACCTTCCGGCCCTCCTGCCTTACATTTCCAGCACTTCAGTTTGCGGAGGGAGACAAAACAATATGTTGGACGGGTTCAAGAAGTTCATCCTGCGCGGAAATGTTGTGGATATGGCGGTGGGCGTGGTGATTGGCGCGGCTTTTGCCAGCGTGGTCACCGGACTCACCAAGGCTTTTTTGAATCCGCTGATCAAGCTGGTCGCGGGCGGCGAAAAGTTCTCCAGTCTCCAGTTCACGATTCATGGGACCGTTTTTCCTATCGATGACTTCATCAATGCCTGCATCTCATTCGTGCTGATCGCGGCAGCGGTTTACTTTTTGGTGGTCCTGCCGATCAATGCCCTGGTTGCCCGCATGCATAAGAGCGACAAGCCGGCCGATCCAACAACCAAGAAATGCCCCGAGTGCCTGAGCGAGATTCCAATCGACGCGAGGCGCTGCTCGCACTGCACGCAGCCCGTCATGGGACGCGCCGCCTGAGCGACCAAATCCCACGTCTCGCGAAAGCAGCGAGACGTGGGGCACCCTCACAAATCTTGTCCGCTCTCCTGAAGCCGCAGCTTGCTCGTACATCCGTTAACATAACGGTATGGCGTTTTTTCGAAGGCCGCTGCGTTTCATGGTCGTCCTCCTGATTTCTTTTCTTCCGATCCTCCATGCGACCTTTGCCATAGCACAATCTTCCTCAGCGTCCCATTCGTCCCAGGCTACGCGAAAAACCGCGCACGGGGATTCGTCACTCGACGCCGGCTCCGTCACCAACGGCCTCTATCGCAACAAAACTCTGGGATTTACCTGCAAGATTCCCGCGGGATGGGTGCTGCGCACCGACGAGATGAATGCCCGCGACGAAGAGGACGCAAGTGAGAACGCCAGCACAGATCCAGCCGCAGACCCAACCAAAGATCCGGCAAAAGACTCAACCAAGCCCAACCCCGTGCCCGCTTCCAGCGCCGGCGCGAAAGTCCTGTTGGCGGCGTTCTCGCGGCCTCCGGCGGCGACGGGCGAGGATGTCAACTCTTCCATCCTGATCGTGGCCGAGAGCGCAGCGGCCTATCCTGGATTGAAAGATGCCCTGCAATACTTCGACCCGCTGACCGAGGTCGCCAAAGCGCAGGGATTTGAAATCGACGAGGACCCCTACGAAATCGCGATCGGTACAAAGAAGCTGGTGCGCGGAGATTTTCACAAAGACGTGGCGACGCGCGTGATGCAGCAGTCTACGCTCGCCATGCTCGCGCACGGCTACGCGGTATCGTTCACGGTCATCGCCGGCACAGACGACGATGTCGAAGAACTAATCGACGGCCTGGATTTCACGGCGAACGCGGGAACAAAAAAGTAAGCGATGGTGGAGCGCAATGGACTGGCGGGTGCCCCATTTCTCGCGCGCTCTTTGCGCGAGAAGTGGGATTTTGAGCGGACTAAGATTTTAAGCAGACTAAGACGGCGTATTCATTCCAGCGGCTCAGGGTGCAAGCTCAGGTCCTGTTCGCCAGCGGCTTTCTTCGCGGAGTATTTCTTCATCCACGCCTCCCAGCTTTTGCCCGCAGCAGTGTCGCGCCCAGTAAAGGCCAGAGCCGCGATATCCGCGTAGCAGACGGAAACTTTCTCGTTCGAGTTCTTGGGATACAGCCGAACGAGAGAATCCTTCAACGTTGTGGCTGAGCGCCGGTCAAAAACATAACCTTCTACCTTCGATCCGTCTTTGCGGGTGATCGTAATATCGCCGCGGTAGTCGAAGGCCTTCTCCAACGCAACGCGGAGTTCCTCATCACTTGCCAGAGTAGGAATCCAGCCCTCAAGTTGCTCATGCGCCGTGCCGGGAGCAATCTCGAGTGCGTCAGGATTGGCAACGCTCACATGCGGGGGCGAGGCCTGCGGTGACGAGTGATCGATGTGGCCTGCTTCTTTGCCGGTCATGGTTAGTCTATTGTCTGGATGTCATCCTGACGAGAGCGATAGCTCTCAGAAGGACCCTACGATCGTAAAAACCAGGAATGCTGCCGACAGGCGCACTACGCTACAGGCAGCGCTGGCGGTCCTGTCCACAACACACGAGAACCGAAGTTGCCTAAGGTCCCTCGCTGGCTCCGCCAGCTGCGAGATGACAAGCTTCATGGAATCTAGGCCCGCGTTTCTTGCAGTGACTCACTAGGCGCTGCAATCTGCACCAGCGGATGCACCGGAGCCTGCGGCTCATCCAGCAGCCGCAGTGCCTCTTTGTCGCGATAGCGCGAAAACAACGTCGCCTTCACCGTCGCTAGGAATCCTCCAAGCGAGCTGAACGTCGCATTCACCGCCGATGCTTCATACCCGCTGTGCACCATGCAATTCGCGCACGCCGGATTGCCCGACTCCGTGCCGTAGTTGCTCCAGTTCGTGGTCGCCAGCAGTTCAGCAAAGGTATCGGCGTAGCCATCCTGCAGCAGGTAACAGGGTTTCTGCCATCCGAAAACGTTGTACGTCGGCATGCCCCACGGCGTACACGGATACGTCCGCTTGCCCATCAGAAATTCGAGAAACAGCGGCGACAGGTTGAACTGCCAGCTCTTCTTTCGATTCGACAAAATTGCGCGAAACATGCGGCGCGTGCGAGCGCGTCCCAGAAAATGTTTCTGATCAGGCGCTTTGTCGTACGAATATCCGGGCGAGAGCATCATGCCCTCGATGCCCAGATCCATCATTTCGTCGAAGAACGCGCGCACCGACTTCGGATTCGCGCCGTCGAACAGCGTCGTATTCGTCGTAACCCGGAAGCCGCGCTTGACGGCCTCTTTCACGCCTTCGACCGCGAGGTCGTATCCCCCCTCGCGACATACGGCGAGGTCGTGCTCTTCGCGCTGGCCGTCGAGGTGGACGCTGAAAGTCAGGTACTTGCTCGGCTTGAACTGATCAATCTTTTCTTTCAGCAGCAGCGCGTTAGTGCACAGGTAGATATATTTCTTCCGCGCGACCAGGCCCTCGATAATCTCCGCGATCTGCGGATGCATCAGCGGTTCGCCGCCCGGGATCGAAACCATGGGCGCGCCGCACTCATCGACCGCGCGGAAGCATTCTTCCGGCGAGAGATCTTTCTTCAGAATGTGCGCGGGATACTGGATCTTGCCGCATCCGGCGCAGGCCAGGTTGCAGCGGAACAACGGCTCCAGCATGAGCACAAGCGGATACTGCTTGCGCCCGGCGAGCTTCTGCCGCAGAACGTAGGACGTGACCGTCCACATTTGTGAGACTGGAACTGGCATTACTAGTCGTTAACCTTTCGTTAATTGTAACAGGACCGATGTGTTTGAAGCGGGGGAGGAAGGCCGCCGGTCATTGTAGTTGCCCACGTGGGAACGGCCGCCCGGCCGTCCTGTCGAGCAAAGCTCGACGGCTTATGTCGTCCGCCTCCGGGCTGAGGCCCATATGTTTCGATGTTCCGTGCGGCGCTGGCTGAGCCGTGCCCTTCCAAGCTTTCGCGAGATAGGTCCCAATCCCCAGCGTGACCAATGGACGAAATCCTCCGCGGCGCAGATAATGCTTGCAATCCAACGAAACGAAAGACAAGGAGACGAAATGGATCGAAGATCATTTCTAAAATGGACCAAACTCGCCGGCCTCACCCTGGGACTGACTTCCGTCAACGAATTCTCCCCGTCTGCCTTTGCCCAAAAAGCGGAAAAAGCTGAAAAAAGCGATTCTCCCTCACATGCGTCCACCGCCACCAAGCCCGCCTCACCCGAAACCATCCTGCTCAAGGACTACCGTCCAAAGTCAATCTACAAAATCCCCATCACCGAAATCCCGAAAGCCAAGTTCCCGGTGATCGACATGCACTCGCATCCCTACGCAAAAACGCCGCAGGAAATCAACCAGTGGGTTCGCACCATGGACGAAGTTGGCGTGGAAAAAACCGTCATCCTGACCATGACCACGGGCGCGGAATTCGATGCCATCAACAAAAAGTATTCGAAATATCCAGAGCGCTTCGAGATGTGGTGCGGCTTCGATTTCTCCGGTTACAACAAGCCCGGTTTCGACAAGTCCGCCATCAAAGAGCTCGTGCGCTGCCAGCAAAACGGAGCGCGCGGCGTAGGAGAGATTCACGATAAAGGCAAGGGGCTTCACTCAGGCAATTCAAACGCGCTGGGAATGCATCCCGACGATCCGCGCATGGATGCGCTTTTTGAAAAATGCGCCGAGCTGAAGATGCCCATCAGCCTGCACGTCGCAGACCCGATCTGGATGTACCAGAAGATGGACCGCCACAACGACGGCCTGATGAACGCCTTCTACTGGCGTCTCGACAATCAGCCGGGCATCGTCGACTTGTCGGGCATGATCGACATTTTCGAGCGCACCCTCGCGCGTCACCGCAACACCACATTCATCGCCTGCCACTTCGCCAATCTCGATTACGATCTGGCGCGACTGGGCGAAGTGTTCGGTCGCAATCCGAATCTCTACGCCGACATATCCGCGCGCTACGCCGAGACCGCTCCCATCCCGCGCTTCGCCGCGCAATTTTACGAGAAGCACGCCGACCGCCTGGTCTACGGCACCGACATGGGCTTCGACAAGCCGATGTATCACACCACGTTCCGCATTCTCGAATCGCTCGACGAGCACTTCTACGCGGTCGACCAGTTCTCCTACCACTGGGCGCTGAACGGATTCGGCCTCAGCGACGAGATTCTGAAGCAGGTCTACCACGACAACGCAGCAAAGTTATTGGCGCGGACATATTGAAGCGGACATATAAAGAGGCTCATGTGGGGACGGCCGCCCTCGGCCGTCCAGTCGAGCGCAGCTCGGCAGCGCTTCGCGGGCACATGCGGAGCTCCAGACGAAATCGACAATCCCGCATCCCCGGCCTACAATCGCCTCATGGGCAGCCTGAGCCAGCAAACTCCGGTCGCAGAAGAACGGGACTCGAGCCGGTTGATCATCGCCGTCGCCGTCGCCGGAGTCATTGCGGTCATGCTGGTGCTGGCGCTTCTTATGCGCGAGCCGCCCAAGGCAGCGAAGACAGTCTCGCCCTACATATCCAGCCTGAAGTTTTCCGATTTCAAAATGAGCGCCGCGGAAAATTTCGTCGGATCGACCGTCAGCTACATCGACGGCACGGTCACCAACTCCGGCGACAAGACAGTGACGCATCTAGTCGTCGAAGTCGTCTTCAAAGACGAAGTTGGACAAGTGGCACAAGACGAACCCGATGTCCCTTTACGCGTAATGAGGACGACTGGTCCCTACCCTGAAGCCGTCGATTTGAGCATTTCGCCGTTAGGTCCGGGCCAGAGTCAACCGTTTCGCCTGACCTTCGATCGCATCTCAGCGCAATGGAACCATCAGTACCCGGAAATCAAAGTCACGGACGTCGCGGTGAAGTAGGAGTGAAACCTCCATGCAGGGCTGCAAGATCCTGCGGAATGTTCGTTCCCTGCATGTATGTTGGGAATGACACATAGGATTCTCGCGGCACTTCTCATCGCGTCCGTGTCACTTCCGAGTGGCTGCTCCCAGGCGGATGCGAACAGTCGACACGTACAGAAGCTAAGTGGTATCACAGGAACAATGTTGATCGGTCCGGTGTGCCCTGGTCCTGCAAAAATTGCTCCCGATCCGAAGTGTGCGGACAGGCCTTATCGTGGTAGTCTCGCCGTCATATCCGCGGCCAGTGAAGACGAAGTGGCAACGGTCACTCCGAATCAGGCGGGCGAATTCAGTGTGGCTGTTCCTCCAGGGCGATACGTCATAGAGTGGATCGACGCACAACCGAACGGCCGCAAGTTCCAGTCCTCGGTAATCGAAGTGACCGCGAATCAGATGACGAGCGTTCGTCTGCGTTTTGATACGGGCATGCGCTAGGCCTCAGTGGAACCATCAGTATCCCGAGACACCATATGAAGAGTCCCATCTCAACCTGAAGAAATATTCAACAAGCCTTAACATTCCCGAAACCTCACAGTAGAACTTCCTTCTTTACACTTCACCTAAACCACAGCACATGGGGCCATTTCTTCGCTGGATTGGTGGTTTGCTCGCCTCCGATCCTGATATCCCTTTGTCTTTCGGAGGTCAACGGATTATGCGCAACATTCTTTTTTTTGTGGCGCTCGCCTTCGCCGTAGCGGTGACTCCCGCCGCTTCTCAGGTCGGTAGCATCATTGGAACTACGAAGGATACAGCCGGAGCCATACTGCCGGGCGCAACTGTGAAACTGAACCCTGGCAACACCTCCGCCACCACCGACAGCCAAGGGCAGTTCATCATCTCCAACCTCACTCCCGGGCCCTACACCCTAACGGTGAACTACGTAGGTTTTTCACCCTCCACGGCGAACGTTACGGTAGTTGCAGGACAGGTGGCACGCGCCGACGTAGTGCTCAACGTGGCAACGGAAACGGAGAACATCCTTGTCACCGCTGAACGGGCGCACGGAGAAGCCGAATCGATCAACGAAGAGAAGGTTGCCGACAACATACTCAACGTTCTGCCCTCGGAAATCATCACCAGTCTTCCTAACGCCAATATCGCGGACGCTGTTGGCCGCCTGCCAGGTGTAACCCTTGAGCGCGATGAGGGCGAAGGGAAATACGTGCAGATTCGTGGCACAGAGCCGCGACTTGCCAACCTCACCATCGACGGTGTGGAAGTGCCTTCTCCAGAAGGCGGGGTGCGTCAAGTAAAGCTCGATGTGATTCCAGCGGACTTGATCGAATCGGTTCAAATCAACAAGACGCTCCAGCCGAATATGAACGGCGATGCCATCGGCGGGTCGGTGAATATGGTGACGAGGAAAGCCGGAGATCGACCCAACCTTTCTCTTTACAGTTTGGGTGGCTTTACGCCCATCGATAACACACGTACGGTGTACGAATTTGGCGGCACAGGCGGAATGCGCTTCGGCGCCGACAAGCGCCTCGGCGTGATGGTCAGTGGGTCTTACGACTACAACGGCCGGGGAATCGATGACATCGAACCAGTGCCTGGGCTCATCGGGAACACTCCGGATATCTCCACGGCTGCTTTTCGTGAGTATCTTTACGACCGCAAGCGCTACGGGTTCGGCGCTAGTGCAGACTATCGGCTCTCGCAAAACTCAAACATTTACATCCACAGCCTCTTCTCCGACTTCAAGGACTACGGAGACAGGTATGAGTATGTCATCAATCCGATCGAATCCAATTCGCAAAACGTTCCCGGCCAGTTCACTACGGAACGACGCGATCCCGACTTCCAGGTCGCGAGCTTGTCGGTGGGAGCGAACCATGTTTTCGGCACATCCTTGATCAATTGGCAGTTTGCCGTCGCTCGTTCTCGCATGCTGAATCCCATCGGCGGAGGGGAGTCGCACACCCTCTTTTCGTACCTTCAACCAGCAGCGGGCAATAGCACCTGCCAGTATCTTCCCGGCTCGACCAAGGACCCGTATTTGCCTGTATTCACACCGTCCTGCTTCTCTGAAGCCTATAACCCCGCCGGCATGCAACTGAACCAAATCCAGGACTCGGCCCACGGGCAGACCGCTCAACTCAATCTTGAAGGCACAATTTCTTACGCAAAGAACTATCACATCGGGTCTCGCACGAGCACGTTCGAGACAGGCTTCTACCTTCGCAATGCCCACAAGTTTGATGATTCATACGAGATTGATTGGTGCCCGCTCAACCCTTCGGCCATGCCGCTCGCAAGTGCGTTCCTTAGCGGCTTTACGAACTCTAACTACTATAATGGCCACTACTCCTATGGTCCTGGCATAAGCTGGGAGAAAGTCCAGGCGTTTTTTGCGGCCAACCGGAGTGCTTTTACCTCTGACCCAAACAATCCTACCAACCCGTGTTCCCAAACCGCACCGCAGGGCGGCAATTCCAACAACTTCGATCTCATCGAACGTGTCACAGCGGGATATATCATGGACAGCATTGACTTCAGCCGCTTTCGCCTGGTCGGCGGCGTTCGCTTCGAAGGTACGGACTACAACACGCTCAGCCTGGACATACCCACCAGCACTATCTCTGCGAAAGGCAGTGGTTCGTACATTGATGTCTTGCCCAGCATCTCGCTTCGCGCACGCCTCGACAGCCAGGACAATTCCGCCCTGCGCTTTGTTTATGCGCGCGGTCTTTCTCGACCGGACCCAGTGTTTCTGACAAGCGCGACCGGCGTGGACAATTCGACTACTCCTCCAACGATCAATATCGGTAATCCGTCACTGAAGCCCGAGCATGGTAACAATTTCGATGTCTTGTATGAGCGCTATCTACATCCTCTCGGAGCAATACAAGCCGGATTCTTTTACAAGCAGCTAACGACCCCTATCGTAGCTTTGCAATCCGGGCCTGCGGCCTTCCCCGGTTGTCCGGCCGCGACGTGCCTTGAGAACCAGGCGGTAAATGCCGGCAATGCTCATATTGCCGGTGTTGAGTTTAGCTTTACACAACACTTCACCTATCTGCCGGGTTTGCTGAGTGGGCTAGGCCTCTTCGCAAACTACAGCTATGCAACCTCTAGGGCTCACAATGTGAACCCAAACTTTCGTATCGACAGCCCGGCTCTGCTGCGGCAAGCTCCCAACACCTGGAACATAAGCCCTACGTATGACCGCGGTCGTCTGTCGCTGAGGGTTGGAATGGCCTATAACGGTCCCAACATTTTTGCTTACTTCTTCACCGCCTGTGCAACTCCTGGAGAGCAGGTCAATCCAAACGGCACCTGCCCGAGTGGCGATCCCACGCCGGGCGGCATCCACGGCCCGTCCGGAGACGTATACCTGTATTCCCATTTCCAGGTGGACGCACAGGGCAGCGTCCACCTCGGAAAGGGTTTTACTGCAATCGTCTCGGGGCTTAACTTGAACAATGAGGTGTTTGGGTTTTACAACGGCGGTTCCCCGTACTTCATTCAGCGCGAGTACTACAAACCGACTTTTACTTTTGGACTTCGCTGGGATCTGCACGAGTAGTTAGGTTTGAGATCCACGATTAAAAATGCTGCGTGAAAAATCTCGGCCCGGCAGTTCGCTACAATGGCTTCGTGCCAGATGTAAAACCATTTCGCCTGACGGAGTCGGTGAAAGCTGCGGGTTGAGCGTCCAAGCTGAGTCCGGCGGCGCTGGACAAGGTGCTTGGGAAATTAGCCCGGCAACATGACCCGAACGTTCTGGTCGGCTTCGATCACGCTGACGACGCCGGCGTGTATCAAATCGCGCCCGATCAGGCGCTGGTGCAGACCGTCGACTTCTTCACTCCCATCGTCGACGATCCGTACACATTCGGCCAGATCGCAGCGACCAACTCGCTGAGCGATGTCTACGCCATGGGCGGCAAGCCGCTCACTGCACTGGGGCTCGTGTGTTTTCCCGAGAAAGCTGATCTCGAAATTCTAGAGCGCATCCTCGCCGGCGGCTTGTCAAAGATGATCGAAGCCGGATGCACCGTGATCGGCGGTCACAGCATCCGCGACGAAGAGACGAAGTTTGGTTATTCCGTTACAGGTGTCATTCATCCCCAAAAAGTTCTTGCAAATGCGGGCGCGAAGCCGGGAGACGTACTGCTGTTCACAAAGGCCCTCGGAACCGGCGTGATTTCGACCGCAATCAAAAAAGGCAAAGCCGAGCAGAAGTGGATCGATGCCGCCGTGCGTTCGATGACCACGCTGAACAAAGGCGCCGCCGAAGTTATAACGGGCCTAGGAGCCAGCACAGGCCATGTGGGGACAGCCGCCCCCGGCTGTCCGGCCGAGCAAAGCTCGGCAGCTGTTCGACAGGGATCAGCAAGAAACTTGCCCTTCGCAGTCCACGCCATGACCGACGTCACCGGCTTCGGCTTGATTGGACACGCGCGCGAGCTGGCCCTCGCGTCAGATGTGTCAATCAGCATTCACGCTGATCGCGTTCCCTTGCTCGAAGGAGCATTGGAATGCGTCCGCGCAGGCCATATCCCCGGCGGCCTAAAAAACAACCGTGACTTTGCCGAATGCCTGGTGGAGTATGACGATCAAGTTCCTGAAGAGGTGCGAGCGCTGCTGTTCGACCCGCAAACTGCCGGCGGGTTGCTGATCTCGGTCGCAGCCGATGACTCATCTCGACTTGCTCAATCTTTGAATGACGTCGGAGTTCCGGTAGCACACATCGGCGCAGTACACGACCGTACAAAGCCGGTCATCCGAGTGAATTAACTAAGGTCATCCTAGCCACAGATTTTTTCCGCGGATCTGCTTTGCGCGCTTCGCGAAAAACTTCGCGTTCTTCGCGGTTCAATGTTTTTACCGCAAAGGGCGCGAAGAACCGCCGCAAAGAACGCAAAGGCTAGGGCCGTACAAGTCTGAAGCTTAAGTTACTAAGCACGGACCAGTTCCAAAATATGCGCGAGGTGATGATCATCATGCTCTGCAACAAAGTACAAGTGATCCACAAGACGCATTGGCTTTTTCAATCTTGGATGAATCATCGTTCGACCAAACATTGCAGGCTCGATTTCATTCACACGATTTACTAGCGCTAATCTCGCGCTCCGAAAATCGCCGAGAACTTCCTCCACCGAACGCGCGTTGTGATTTGCTTCTTCCGTCTTGCGATTTTGCAGGTCGGCGACCGTCAGCTCCGACCCTCCCCTAACGAAATCTTCCACCCGAGTAGCCCACAGCGATTCGAGATCGAGCAAATGTCCGGCATGCTCCTGCGCCGACCATTTCTCCTGGTCTTTCTTGATTCGCATTGCCTGAGGCGCGCCACGCAGAATTTCCTCGATCCGCGCTGGCGTTCCGTGCAAACGCGCCGCCACATTCGGATACAGCTCCACCGGAAATGAAAAATCAAATTTACGCTCAAACCACACGGGTACTCGGCTCATGCATCCTCCTGCGCGAGACAGGCGCGAATCGGTAACGCGCTCTCACGTCCCGCAGACACAGATGCACGAAATTTCCCATACGACTCAGGGATTCGGTATGCGCAATCCGGGTGCGACTATCCTCGTTCAAACGCGTGCTTCTTCTCCAACTCCTCGACTCCAACGCGGCGCGCGTTCTCAAATCGCTCTGCCTGATTCATTAGTGCTGGAGTCGCCTCGGCCCACTCGCCATCCATCCGCAACAATCCCTGTGCCTCGACAAGACGGCACGCTATATCCACCAAATGAGCGGGAGTCGTCTGCAAATACTGTGCTTCTGCCGGATCACTAATCCACACTCGCAGCCTGCGATCAGACGGGGCACTTCTCACTGAATTTGCGAGAAGTGGGAGAGACGAACCCAACTTAGTCTCCCAAAAAACCTTCCTTTCCACAAATTCCGCCATCGCCTCGTCCGTCGCTTTGCCAAAGACCCACTGTCCGCGTTTGAAGTCGTAATGCCGGCTCGAGAACGGCACCGGCAACAACTTCCCCGACTTCAAAAATTCGATCTGCCTCCGGTCCACTTCCTTACGCAGCGCATTGATCACCGGAGCTTCCGCGTCCTTCGGTTCGAGCGACGGCATCACCTCACGCACCGTCTGCGACAAATTAACCGCCACTGGCGCATGCAGCCCGTCCGATCCTTCGAGCCGGATGTCCCCATGCAGTACCAAGAAGTCCGCCCCTGACGTCGACTGATGAAATGGCCACTCCAGAGAAATCGTCAACGGCAGCCCCGTCAACGTAACCCAAATCTTCCGGCCTGAAACCTCCCGCGCGGCGTCAAAAATTTCACCACTCCCCTGCGTCATATCGCGATTCCTTTTTACCTGGGAAACAGAAATGAGAACTGCCTCAATTTTATCCAACAAGCACTGTGCGCACCGAGCCGGGGATTCTTCGCTTGTCAGAACCGGAACTGATAGCTGACCTTCACGAACAACTGCCGACTGTCGTTGATGTATCCCTTGGCCGTGTTGGTAACGAAACCGGGTATTCCTGGCCGCGCAGGCACAACGTTCAGATTCTGTAGATCGCTGTTGTAGCCAACATAGATCGCTGTTCCCGGATGCACGAGATAAGTCACCAGGAAATCCGCATTGAATTGCCTCGCTGTCGGCAGGTACGTATATGGCGAGCCAACTCCCGGCGTCGCGGCCAGCAGCCCGTTGTACTGCAAAATGACGCGCACCGAAAGTTGCGGCGTGAATTGCCAGTTCCATTTGCTGCGGAGAATATGGTCGTTCAAGATCCCATGGCCAAAAGTAGAACCAGGGAATTCCGCGTTCACGAACTGGAATGTGTTCTCCGTCGTCCGCAAACGTTCGAACAGATACGTATTCTCAATCTTCAGCGGCTGCATCGGGCGCAGCGTTAGAGTGGCTTGAGCTGTATCTTCCCGCGCAACAAACGGCAGGTTGTAGGGCGTTGACGGGGTTGGAGGCACGTCCGGCAGTGCCACGAAATTTACGCCGTTGCCCCAGTAATAACTAGCGGCGATTGTTGCCTTCTTGAAGTAGCGGGTTTGCACAGTGGCCCCGCTCTGATGTTCGTGATAATCCTGATTGCCGATAACGCCCGCCCCACAGAGCAAAGTGAATCCCAGAAAGCAGAAATCCTGCGAACGCAGCCGCTCGCGGAATTCCTGGTAGGGCCTTATGAAAATGGTCGTCTGCCCTCGTCCTCGAACTGCAAGATAGGGCGCGTAAGACGTGTCGAGCCGCAGGCCGGTATGATCGAAGTCATAGCGAACATTCAGTGATGGTCCCCAGCTCACAATCCATCCCTTCTTTGGACGAAAGCGGTAGTGAACTTCCTGCTGCGTCTCGCGGATATCGACACGATTGATGAATCCGGGGACTGACACGAAGCCTGGAGTGATGTCGTTGTAAATCCCTTCGTAGTTAAAGTGCAGGCCTTGCCTCTGTAGGTCGAGTTTCTCGGCGGGGCCGGCATAATGATTACCATTTCCATGATTGCCCGAGCTGAATGGATCGAGGTTGGCTTCACAATTCAAGTTCAGGTTGCTGGAACTCGCGACCGCCTGACCGTCGAGCGTCCAGTTGGCATTGAACTTCAGCCGCGTGTCTACGCCGCCGATGCGATTAGACTCGCCAGTCGTCGGACATTCCCAGTCGGTATAGAGCACACCGACGCTCGACTGGCGGAAAATGTCACGGGTCACGTGGGCAATTGTGAAATATGATCGCAGGCCAGTGAGCGGGCTGTAATCAGGAACGGCAAGGCCCGGGCTGCGGTCATCGCTGGTCATCAGGCCGACGGAGTAAGGGCCATCTTTTCCCGTCAATCGAATTCCCGCCGAGGGGTCTCCGATATTGCGCGTGAAAAATAAATCCATCGGCGTGCGGAAAAAATCTTCGTTCTCCAGAAAGAATGGCCGCTTCTCTGGAAAATAAACGGCGTATCGCTGATTGACTGTAATCTGCGGATCTTCCGATTCGACTTGGCTGAAATCGGGATTCGCAGTCAGATCGAGCGTGAAGTGATCACGAAAGACAAATTTCGCATCAGCGCCTGGTTGCCCCTGCGCCGTTGCCTTCTGAAAGTATGGATTCGCCGGATCGCGCGTATCGAGCGCGCGGAACCCACGCATCAATCCGTAGGGAATCAGTTCAATGTCGCGGCCCGGAGAAATTCCCTCCAGACCATACAAGGTCGCGGCTTGGCCGAGCCGCCCTTCGACTTTTCGCGAGATGTAGGGCCAGAACGAATCTTCCGTCTTACGCGTAATGCCGCGATAAAGAATGAGGCCCCATTCCTGATCCTTTGTTGAAGGAAATCGCAGGCTTTTGAACGGAATCGCCATCCACACGACGAAGCCGCGGCTGGTTATCTTCCCGCGCGAATCCCACACCGTGTCGAAGGACGTGTCAAAATGCCCGCTAGCCTCCTCGCGCGAGGCCTCGGTGTAGATCGCATCCCACTGCACGCCGAGCGGCGTGGCCTGAAACGCATAGGCGCGGCGGCGATCATGAAAAGTATCGAGGATGATCTCGACCTGATCGTCGTCATAAATATCTTCCCGCACCGACATGCGTCCGCGCACTTTTCCGGGATCGTCGAAGCACACGAACACGACGTACAGGTTTTTCTGGTCGTACCCAAGGTAGGCGTCCGTCTGCTCCGAAACTTCCTCACCGTCATGCGGATTGCGCTGCGTGAACCCCGTAACCTTCGCCATCTGCAGCGCGATATCGCCCTCCGGTTGCATGTTGAGGAAATCTTCGAGCGCCGGTGCGCGCTGCAGCCGGGGAATCGTGAGCGCCGGCGGCCCGATCGCGGGAGCTACCGCTTGTGAGGTCTGCCCCTGCACTCCGCTCACGGGCTTCTCGTGAGCGTTCTGGGCGGCGGCGCACCAAGCGCACACTGACATTGCAGCGACCATCGCCCCGGCCAAAGCACACAGAATTCTTTGGTGTGAAAAGATCAGGCCATTTTCCAACCGCACCGCTCCCTCGCCGTTCCTCGCCCACCCAAGGAGGAATCCAGCAAGATACACCACGAACGCCCTAACAGAACACCAAAGAAATGTTCTGCGGTTTGCCGAACAGAGTCTGCTGTTTGGCGCCGGAGCCTTCAAGCGCTGCGATCGCCTTGGCCTCCAGCCGCGAAGCGGCGATAGGATGAAGCCCACGGCGCAAGCCGTGGGTACAAGTGGGATATGACTCAGCCCCAGCGGGGCGAAAGAGAATTTCTCACGCTACACACGTCAGCCCGTTCGGGAGGAGTTCTACTCTCCCAATCGCTTTTCTCCGTAACTCTGTGATGAAATCGAAACTGAGATCAAAATAACGAACTCTGCCGCCGGCTCGGCACGATCCCGAAATGTTCGTACGCCAACTGTGTGGCAACCCGTCCGCGTGGGGTACGGTTCAGAAATCCAATCTGCATCAGAAACGGCTCGTAAATCTCTTCAATAGCGTCTGGTTCTTCTGCCAGGACCGCGGCTAGCGTATTCACCCCCACCGGCCCTCCCTGATATTTCTCGATAATCGTCAGCAACAGCCGCCGGTCAACTTCATCGAACCCATACCGGTCAACTTCCAGCATCTCAAGCGCAGCTTTGGCCGTCGGCTCGTCGATTTTTCCCGCGCCACGCACTTGCGCATAATCGCGCACGCGCCGCAGCAGCCGGTTCGCAATACGCGGCGTCCCGCGCGAACGGCTCGCAATCTCGATCGCTCCGGCGTCGTCAATCTCGACGCCAAGAATTTCTGCCGACCGCTCCACGATCACCCGCAGATCTTCCGGCGTGTAGAACTCCAACCGCAGCACAATTCCAAACCGTGCTCGCAACGGAGACGAAATCAGCCCCGCCCGCGTAGTCGCACCGATAAAAGTGAACGGCTTAACCTGCAGCGTGTGCGTACGAGCCGACGGCCCCTGTCCAATAATGATGTCGAGCTTGTAATCCTCTAGCGCCGAATAAAGCAGCTCTTCCAGCACCGGTTGCAGGCGGTGAATTTCATCGATGAAGAGCACTTGTTTGTCTTGCAAATTCGTGACGATCGCCGTGAGATCGCCCTTGATTTGCAACAGTGGCGCGGCAGTCGGCTGAAAATGCACGCCTAGTTCGTTGGCAATGATGTTGGCCAGCGTCGTCTTGCCCAATCCCGGAGGGCCGTATAGCAGTACGTGATCCATGGCCTCACCGCGAGAACGCGCCGCCTCAATTGCCACGGAGAGGTTTTCTTTGATTTTGTTCTGCCCGATAAACTCTGCCAGCCGCTGCGGCCGCAGCTTTAGCTCGAACGAGGAATCGTCTTCGATGGGAGCTGCCGACACCAGGCGCTCAGGATTATCGTCAGGGGCAGGAATATTTCGCAGTGTAGCCATCTAGGGCGATAGTAGAGCGAAACGACGTTCCATGCAATGTTCTCCCCGCAACATGGAAGATCGAGCAACGTGGAAGAGCGGCCCTTTAGGGCCGCGATAAGACGTATTAGGGAGCCCAGGCTTTAGCCCTGCGGATATGGCTACTTCGGATACCACTCCAGCAGCCTCACCTCAATACCAGTCCCTTCCAGTGCCTTCTGAAACACGGCAAGATCCGATCCGTGGTAGTGGTAGGGAATCACAATCTTTGGATGAAATGCCTTGACCGCATCGGCGGCCTCTTCCGGCGGCATGGTGTAAGGCAGGTTCATGCACACGAACGCCACATCAATGTTTTTGAGCGCGCGCATCTCCGGAATGCCTTCGGTGTCTCCTGAAAAATAGAAGCGCTTTCCGCCGTAAGTAAGCACGTAGCCGTTGCCGCGTCCCTTGTCATGAAAGAGTTTTCCCGGCTCCGGACCGCGCTTCAGGTTGTAAGCAGGAATTGCCTCAATCGTCCATCCCTGCCAGATCTTCGTTTCCCCATTGGCGATCGGCTTGGCCGTCGTGACGGTCTTCACCACAGCCGGCGGCGCGAAAATCTCCGTGCCGTCTTTGCTGACCGCTTTCTCCGAATCCGGATCCATGTGATCGCCATGGATGTCGGTAACCAGAATAAGGTCGGCCTTCGGCAATCCATCAAGCTTTGCGGGCTTGGCCGGGTCAAGATAGATTGTCTTCCCGCCGGCTTCGATCAGAGTGGAAGCGTGGTATAGCGGAGTGATCTTGACCGGCCCGGCCGAAGTAGGAAAAGTCTGCGTGTCGGTCGCAGACGCGAACGCCGCCATGGCAATCAGGGAGCAAATAAGCATCGATATCAGTTTCATTATGGCCTCTTAATAGTTGACGATTTATACGCTTAAAAGAGCCCGTTTCTCAGAGAATCTTGGCGAGTTCCGCCAATACTATATCGCTATAATCCGGATCCTTGATCGAGAACTCGGCCCTGTTGGTCGCAGGGTTTAGGTTGAGGAACACTTCGCCTTCCCCGCCGGCGAGGAAGATCTTCATTGGCATCCAATCACCCGGTGGCTTGGCGTTGAAGCCCCCATCCGAGGTCCGCGATTGATTCTCTCCCAGAATCACAAACTCAAATGGCAGGGATGCGACTCGCGTAACTTTGTTCGGGACTGTCTTGGCTTCGAGTGCTGTTTTCAGATTAACCAGAAAAACGCTCGCATCGGAGCCCGGCTCGCTAAGGAAGCGGCCTTTTCCGAATGATACATGGAGAGCCTTATCCTGATCATCTCCCGCATGGCTTGGACCCAATTCGATCCGGAACTTCGCGGTTTTTCCAGCAGCAGCGTATGTTGCAAGCCATTGTCGCAAGCCGGACGCGTTGCCGACCGGCGTAAGCTCAAATGCAACGGCGCCCTTATAGGATGCTGAGGGCTCAACTTTGGTGTCTGACGGCCTGCCGGAATCTTGCGAACACGCCGCCAAACTCACCAGCAAGACCACTCCAAGAATGGCGCGCGTCGCTCTGATCATCGCCATACTCAAACTCGTTCCTACTCCTCCTCTTCCTTCACCTCGCCCCGTTCCGCCTTCGCCTTCTCAATAATCTTCTCCTGCAGCTGCCCCGGCACCACGTCGTAATGATGCATCTCCATGTTGAATGAACCGCGGCCCTGTGTCATCGAAGTCAGCTCCACGCCATACGTCAGCATCTCAGCCATGGGCACTTCGGCTTTCACGATCGTGTTGCCGCCCTTGTTGTCCATGCCCTGGATGCGCCCGCGCCGGCTGTTCAGATCGCCCATGATCGATCCGGCGAAATCATCCGGCACGGTAATCTCAACATGCATGACGGGCTCAAGCAACGTCGGCTTCGCGATTTCCATCGCCTTCTTGAAAGCGATGCGACCCGCCATCTGGAATGAAAGATCGTTCGAGTCCACATCGTGATACGACCCGTCATACAGCGTGACGCGGAAATCGACTACGGGAAACCCCGCCAGATATCCGCGCGCCGCCGCATCCTTAATCCCCTTTTCTACCGGAGGAATAAAATTCTTAGGAATCGCCCCACCGAAAATGTCGTTGACAAATTCAAATTCTCCGCCGCGCGGCAGCGGTTCCATCTTGATCTTGCAATCGCCATACTGCCCGTGCCCGCCGGTCTGTTTCTTATGCCGTCCCTGCACGTCAGCTTTACCACGAATCGTCTCGCGATACGGCACCTTCGGTGCTTTCAAATTCACTTCCGTGTGATATCGCTTCTTCAACTTCGCCACTGTTACTTCAATGTGCTGCTGACCCGTGCCTGCAATCAGAAATTCCTTGGTCTGCGCATCGCGAAAGAATCGCAGCATCGCATCCTCTTCCATCAGCTTGTGGATGCCCGGCCCCAGCTTGTCTTCATCTGCCCGGCTCTTCGGCTCAATCGCAAACGTGATCGCCGGCTCCGGCAGCTTCACCCGCGGATACTGGATCGGCGCCGACTTGTCTCCCAGCGTGTCTCCGGTCAGCGTGTCCTTTAGTTTCGCCACCGCGCCAATATCTCCTGCATGCAGCTCCGGCACAGGAACCGCCGTCTTCCCCTGCATCGCTGAAATATGGGAAAACTTCTCGCCCGACCCACGCGCGAAGTTTTGTAACGTGGCTTCGTTCTTGAGCACGCCGGAGAAAACTTTGAAATAAGAAATTCTTCCCGCGAACGCATCCGAGACGGTCTTGAACACGTACAACGACACCGGTTCCGCGTCCGTCTCATGCCGCTTCGGAGCATCTCCATTCCCGCTCGCCTCGCCCTGCACCCATTCATGCTCCGATGGCGCGGGCGTGTAGTCGACAATGAAATCCATTACCCGGTCCGCGCCAATATTTCCCAGCCCAGAACTGAAGATCACCGGAAAAATCTTGTCTTCGCGAATCGCATTGTGCAGCGCCGGAACCAGATCCTCCTCGCCCAATGTCCCAGCCTCGAAAAACTTTTCCATCAGCTTGTCATCGCCCTCGGCCACCAGCTCCACCAACCGCTCATGCGCTTCCTGCGCCTTATCTTTCAGATTCGCCGGAATCTCCGTCTCTTTCCCTTTGCCGTTTCCGCCAAGTTCGTAGGTATACGCCTTCATCCGCACCAGGTCGATCACGCCCGACAAACTTTTCTCCGCGCCAATCGGCAGTTCAATCGGAACCACACTTCGTCCAAACGCCTTCTCCACCGACTCAAGTACACGCGCCGCATCGGCGCGCTCGCGATCCATGCGGTTCACCACGATCAGCCTCGGTGTGTTGTATTCCTCGCAGTAGTTCCACACGCGCTGCGTCACCACTTCCACGCCGGCCACACCATCGACCACCACGATCGCCGCGTCCACTACCGGCAGCACCATCTTGGCCTCGTGGACGAACATGTTGAAGCCCGGCGTATCGAGAAGATTGATCTTTGTTTTTCCCCACTCCACCACCGCCGCGCCGGTCGAAATCGACATCTTGCGGGCAACTTCTTCCTCGTCGTAGTCAGTCGTCGCCGACCCGTCGTCCACCCGCCCCAGCCGCGGCGTCGCGCCCGCGGTATACAGCATCGCCGAGACCAGGGAGGTTTTCCCCGCATGCCCGTGCCCCACCAACGCGACATTCCTGATGTTTTCTCCAGAATAGACTTTCAAATTGGGCTCCTTCGGCGGGCGCGGGAAGAGAAACGACCCATGAATGAGGATGAGGACTTAGGACAGGACGAAGATCAGGAAAGAACCTGGCCAAATCCGATGAAATCCGCCAAACCCACCCGCCAAAGCTATGGATGCTACCACGCGGGAAGTGACCGCCTCAACCGCATGCACATCAGGCCACGCTAGGAACCGCAACGATGCCTAAGGGTTTAGAAATTCTTGGTGTGTGGAAGGGGGATCAAGTGTGCCTTTGCGTTCTTTGCGGCAGTTCTTCGCGATCTTTGCGGTAAAGAGCATTTTGACCGCTAAGAACGCTAAGGTTCGCAAAGCCCGCAAAGGTAATCCACACCAAAAAAACTGAGGCAATATGGCAGCGCGAGCAAACATTGCAAGCGGCTAGCGGGCGGGAGTATGGTTAACAATTCGCTCGGGAGGGATTTATGACTCACGCTCTCTTGCTTCGGCTGGTGCAGGGAATGCCTTTGATCATCTCGGTTTTTACGCTAGTGGCGGCGGACACAGGTGCCCTGCCCGCGCCTCCGGTGGCGAAGAAAGTTCCGCATGTGACCGAGGTCAACGGGCGCCAGATGGTCGACAACTATTTCTGGCTGCGCGATAAGCCAAATCCTGAGGTCCGGGCATATCTGGAAGCGGAGAACTCATACACCGACGCGGTAATGAAGCCGACCGAGGCGTTTCAGAAAAAGCTGTATGACGAGATGCTAAGCCGGATTAAAGAGAACGATGTCGAGGTTCCCTACCGCGAGGGAGACTATTTTTATTACCTGCGCGAGGAGGCGGGAAAACAGTATCCGATACGGTGCCGGAAAAAAGCCGCTGCGGACTCACCGGAAGAAATCGTGCTCGATCAGAACGAGCTGGCGAAGGGGCAGACGTTCATGCAGATCGCGGCCTTCGCCGTGAGTCCGGATGGAAATCAGCTGGCATACAGTTACGACAATACCGGGTTCCGGCAATATCAGCTGGCCGTGAAAGATTTGCGGACGGGGAAAACTTTAGTCGATCACGCCGAGCGGGTTGGATCGGTGGTGTGGGCCAACGACAATCAGACGATCTTTTATACGCAGGAAGATGAAGTGGCGAAGCGGCAATACCGGCTATACAAGCACACGGCGGGCGCGGCCGGTCCGGATACGCTGATTTACGAGGAGCCGGACGAGAAGTTTGAAGTCGAGGCAATCAAGTCGCGCAGCCAAGCGTACATATTTTTGATTTCAGCGAGCCATACGACGAGCGAGGCGCGCTACATTCCAGCGACCGATCCGACGCAGGACTGGAAGGTGATCGAGCCGCGGAAGCAGGGCGTGGAATATTATCCCGATCACAACGGGGATTCTTTGTACATTCGCGTCAACGATACGGGACGCAATTTTCGGCTAGTGAATGCGCCGGTAACCGACCCGGGCAGCAAGAACTGGCATGAAGTTCTCGCGCATAACCCGGACATCATGATCGACGGCATGGATTTCTTCCGGAACTTTTGCGTGCTGTATCAGCGGGAGAACGGGCTGCCGCAGATTCGCGTAACCGATCTGCGCAACGGCAAGTCGCAGAAGATTGATTTTCCAGAGCCGGCGTATGCAGCGTATCCGTATGTGAATCGCGTGTACGACACGACAGAGTTTCGCTATGGATATCAGTCGCCGATCACGCCCGCGTCAGTGTTTGCCTACGACATGGAGAAGGGAACGTCGCAGCTTTTAAAGCAGAAAGAAGTGCCCGGCGGATATGACCGGACGAAGTATCAGGTGGAACAGATTTATGTTCCGGCAGCGGATGGCGTAAAGATTCCGGTTTCCGTGCTGTATTTGAAGGGCGCGAAGCTCGACGGAAAAGAGGCGCTGTATCTGTATGGGTACGGGTCGTATGGAATTTCGATCGACATGTTTTTCAATTCGAATATTTTCAGCATGGTCGATCGCGGCGTGGTGACGGCGGTGGCGCACATCCGTGGCGGCGGTGAGATGGGCAAGGCTTGGCACGACGCCGGCCGCATGATGAATAAGAAGACCACGTTCACCGATTTCATTGCGTCGGCGGAATATCTGACGACGCACGGGTATGGATCGAAGGACCGGCTCGTGATTGAGGGACGCAGCGCGGGCGGCCTGCTGATGGGCGCGGTGCTGAATATGCGGCCGGATTTGTTTCATGGGGCAGTGGTGGGCGTGCCGTTTGTCGACGTGATGAACACAATGCTCGATGAAACTCTGCCGCTGACGGTGGGCGAGTTCGAGGAGTGGGGCAATCCGAAGGAGAAAGCGGCGTTCGATTACATGATCACATACTCGCCGTACGACAACGTCGAGGCGAAGGCGTATCCGAACATGCTGGTGAAGACCTCGTTCAACGACAGTCAGGTCATGTATTGGGAGCCGGCGAAGTATGTGGCCAAGATGCGCGCGACTCGCACGGATCACAATACGCTGATCTTCAAAACGAATCTGAATCCGGCGGGGCACGGTGGCGCCTCAGGTCGCTACGACCGCTTGCACGAGTCAGCGTTCGATTACGCATGGATTCTGGGGCAGATGGGGATTGGGAATTAAGCTCTCACCTACATCGTAAACTCTGTGAAAAAAATATGATAAGATGAGCGAAAAGGAAAGCGTATGATAATCCTCCTTCGAGGAGGTAAATAGTATGGCTGATCGGCAACAATTCCTTCGCAACGTCGAACCGGATCCAGAACTCACAAGAATATTAGAGACTTCGAAAGAAAGAGAAGTAACCGAAGATGAATTGCGGCAACAGCGAATCAGTTTTGCTTTCGGCAATGCCCCACAAAGTTCCGAAGGACTCATAACGAAAGAAAGCGTTCGGATCGCGTCTGAACATATCAAGCTGCAGCCTTAGACAAGCGCGCGCATGTCTGTTAGGAAAAAAGACGATCCTGATCTATATACAAGGATTGAGGAACAAAATCTTCTCCGCCAATATGACCTGCTATCAAACTGCATTGAAATCGGACTGAAGAAGGGCATTGAAGCCTTCGACAAATACACGTTGTGGGCCTTGAACCATGCAGCGGTCTCGAATATCTGCCAACTGGGTGGACGCTATCGCGAAGGACCGATAAGGGTCGGTAATCATGTGCCGCCACATTTCAAGAACGTTCCAAGTTTGATGGACACATTCTTTTCGATCATCCATGAAAACTGGACAATAGTCGATCATCCCACGACCCTCGCTGCCTTTGCCTTGTGGAACCTCAACTGGATTCATCCGTTCATCGAGGGTAATGGCAGAACGGCCAGAGCTGCTTGCTACTACCTCATCTGTATGAAGCAAGAAAGAATCCTGGGAGGCAGGAAGACTGTCCCAGAACGTATCCGCGAAGACAGAGATCCTTACATTGCCGGACTACAAGCGGCAGATCGGGCATACGAAGACGGGCAATATGACGTAAGCGAACTGGCGCAATATCTAGGCCAGCTTCTAAGAGGTCAGCTTTCGGAACCCTAGTCTACAGCAGATTGCACGCATGGAAATTGCAGAATCCTGCTACGGCAGCGCGGCGACGGCTTCGATTTCGATCAGAAATTCGGGACGGAATAGCGCAGCCACTTGGATAGCGGTGCTCACCGGCGGATTCTCTAAGTCGATGTAACGGTCCCGTACTTCCCGGTATTCCCGCAATTGCGCGCGATCGAGTACGTACACATTCAATTTGATGATATTTCTGAAGCTCCCGCCGATGGCTTCCACTGCTGCTTTCAGATTCTCGAAGACTCGTTCCGTCTGAGCACGAAAATCTCCGGGGCCGACGACATTGCCGGAAGCGTCCAAGGCGACCTGTCCGGCGATGAAGACAATTTCGTCTCTGTTTGCTTTCGCCAGATGCGAGTATCCAACCGGTTTGTGCATCGAGTTCGGCGACATAAGTTGCATCTTGGAATCGTGAGACATGTTCACCTCCGAATAAAAGTTTTTTAAGGCGCTGACGTCAGGGTTCAAGCGAATGCCCGGGGATCAGCGAGAGCCGCGGCTCGTAATCCCATGTTTCGGTACGGATCGAGTGCACATGGCGCAAGACGTCGGCCACCTGCGCAGAAGTGCCTGCATAGGCGTTCGCCAGCATTTCGCCGAACGTGGGCCCGGCCGTCTCGACGTCTGCCCAATTCTTTCGTGTGAGCATTAGCAAATACGTTGGCAGATTGTTGCCGCGCACCGCCCGATACCAACTCAGCTTCGTCGGTGCACGTTTGGTTTTGGCGAGCTTTTCGACCGCGGCTTCAAACGATACCGACTCTGCCGGATCAACTTGCAGTAGGAAGACATCGAGCGTCGTTTCGGGGTGATGATCTTCGAGCGGTGTCGCTGTTGACGGCGACGCCCAGAGCGTCCAGGTTTCGATATTGAGAGGAGTCACGTACGGTGTGACGTTGCGGACAAAATCCGCGCCATCGCCACTCAGATCAACTCGAGCGTCGAGCCCTGCGAACGTCGCGCCAAAAGCCCCGTCGACGAATGTGCCTTTGCGAGCGCCCGAGTCGACGGTCCACGCATACCAGACGAGTGGATCGTTGTGCGCGGCGTGCCAGCCTAGGTGATGCCGATACCCCTCTCCAAACGCAGGCCTGTCTTTGATCGAATAGAAATAGAGCTGACCAACAGATGCTGTTCTTGGATCGTTTTGGGGGACTCTCTTAGAATCTTGGGCGGATAGGCTCGCGGCAGCAACGATCAACAAGCAGATCGCCGCTAGAAATCCTAAAATGTTTTTGGAACGCGTCGTTCTAGTAACGCTTGCATTGGCAATTTCGGATTGCACTATCTTTGTGGGTCGCTTCATAGAATGCTCAAATCCTTCGCGTTCTTTATGAGTAACATTCCAGTGCGGCGGAAGGTTCAAGCAAAAAAGAATTCGGCGACTCCGAGCGAGATATATCCTCTTACTTGTAAGGCCAGCTGAGGAAAGGAAAGCCCTATGGCCACGCAATATCGAATCGGCAAGTTTGCTGAGTTGAGTGGAGTTTCAGCGAAGACCCTTCGCTTTTACGATGAAATAGGGCTGTTGCGTCCAGTCGGTGTCGATCCTCGGACCCACTATCGTTTTTATGTTCCGCTGCAACTCAAGGAGTTGGCGTCTATTGTTGCACTGAAAAATATCGGAGTGCCGCTGGCAGATATTCGCAGCCTGAGCAAGAAAGCAGGATCGAGCGAAGAACGGCGGGCGATCTTGAATGACCTCAAGAAAACGGTCGAGCACTCCGTGCAAATGGCGGCGCAGTCTTTGAACTGGATTAACGCTGCCCTCGACGAACTCGACGATTCAAGACGCCCAATTCCCGTGGTGGTGAAGCGTCGGCCGCCGGTACTGATCGCATCGATCCGTTCAGCAGTGCAGAGTTATGCCGAGATTGAGCGATTCGAAAAAGAATTGCTGGAAGCGTTGCCGCAGCAGTCGATCGGCGACCTGCGCGGCGTACTTTGGCATCGCTGCGCAGATTCTGGTTCACTCGAGGGAGAACCGTTCGTCACTCTGAAGCAGCCGGCGCCGCGACGAAGCGTATATGACGTGAAGCAGTTGCCGTCAGCGACGCTCGCCTGCGCCTATTCCACATTAGACAACGATAGCGCCGAACAGAGCTATGCAGCGATCCGCCGGTGGATGAACATCAGAGGCTACCGGCTTGCCGGACCGAAACGTGAGCTGTATTTCGATCAACTCCTGGAAATCCAATTTCCTCTCGAATCCGCATAACAAGCGGAGGAATTTCTACGCGCTGCGCTTCCCGTACTCCATCACTTTTTCATCCGCTACCACCGCCACATACTTCCCCGACCCCACATCTCGAAACTGTACCACCCGATGTCCATCCCGCGCCAGCTTACCCCACCGGCTCGGCTTCTCCGGATTCTGCTCGATCGCCTGATACTCTTTCCCATCCATTACAAACCGCACCGTTCGCAACCGCTGTGCTCCGGTCCGCGTCACCCGCGAACTCTGACCATCAACTACCACTTCTTTCCCACTCATCAACTGTTCAGCTACGGATTTCAATATTTCACGATCCAACATACGTAACTTTGTCCCACCATATTACTATCTTGATTCCTGCGGATGCCCCACCCTTCGACGCGCTTCACTTGCTCAGGGTAGGCTCCTTCGCGTCCTTTCGAAGGGTGGGGATTCCCACTCCGATCCTCATCCTACCCGCTCACTTCTTCAACGGCAGCCATATCTCAACCAACCCGCGCCCGGTCACCGAATTGAAATCTTCTCCATACAACTCGAAGTGCGGAGCGTCTGCAACCTCGCGTCCCGACTCCGGCAGCCACTTATTCCAAATCGTGGCCCACGTGCTGCGAATCGTCGAGATGTGATCGCGGTGCGTAAACACGGCGTATTCCTGCTCAGGAATCCGCACCCGGCTCCAATCCGTCGGCACCAGCGAGAAGTCGCTGACCTCGACTCCGCAAATGTAGTCGAAGTTTCCGTCTTCATCGAAGTTGCAGCCCACGCCGTACGCCTTACCCCCAACCTGTCCCGCAATATGTCCAATGTGCGGCACAAACTTCTGCCACTGCGCCGGAATTCCCGCGCTCGAGTCGCATGTATAGCGCTCGCCCAATCCCGCAATCAGCAGTACTTTGCGCTTCTCCATCCGCGGCGTTTCGATCGATGCTAAAAGTGTCCCCTGCATTTTGATAGCCTCCATTAATTTGACATTGTTCAAGTTTCCCTGCGCCCGCACCGCCTCGGGCGTAAGCCCGAACTGCTCGTGAAACGCGCGCGTGAATGCTTCATGAGAGCCGTAGCCCACATCCAGCGCTACCGTCAGAATGTCCGGAGCGCCGTTCACCAATGTCCTCGCCGCTTCCGTCAGCCGGCGTCCACGCACGTAGCGCATGATCGGACACCCCATCGTGATCGCAAACACACGCGACATGTGATACCGCGAGACGCAACCCACGTCCGCGATCTCATCCAGCGTAAGCTCGCGCGTAAAGTGGCTCTCGATAAACCACAGCGCCCGATTCACTGGAGTTCCGCTCACCGGAATGTGGCTTGCCGGATTGATGTTTACCGAATTCATTCCATTGCCCTCATGCAGCACCGTTCACTCGAACTTGACCCCACCATAATCGATCATTAAGAAGGCCGCTTGATCGTCATTGCTGTCTTTTTGAGGAAGAAATTCGATCCTAGGATTCAGGGTCTCAAACACCGAAGCCGGGTGCCCCGCCCTTGTCGCGTTTTCTGCGACAGGGTGGGGAATTTGAACTTTTTGAGGGATTTAATGTTCCTTGAATTCGCTACCTAAACGCAGCCCCCGCAAGGGCGGCATAATTTAGCCTAGGGCGTAAGCCTTAGGTGGCTGCAAGAAGATGGAACCAAGTCCCGAAGGGCGACAGAAAATCGATGCGGAAAACGGGAAGACTCGAACATCAAGATCCATTACGCGCCGGTAGGCTCAAGGGACGCCTGAACCAAAACAGTAACCTGTTTCTCAATTCTATCGACGATCCACTTCTGAGGCATTTCTTCTTCAATTCCTATTGCCCAAACTGAAAAACCTGTGCTTCATTCCACCACATAACTACCTTGATTCGGGTCACACGCAACCCACAACAAAAACGACGGCCCTTTAAGGGCCGCCTCTGGGTACTGGCAACTGAGAACTAGGTACTAGATTTCCCCTTCAACGCCTCCACCACTCGCTCATAATCATCCACAGTCGCGTACTCAATCACAATCTTCCCCTTACCCTTGCGATCGCGAATCCTCACCCGCATCCCCAACAACCGCTCTAACTCCATCTGCGCCGCCCTCACATTCGGATCCACCCACCGCGCCGCGCTCTTCTTTTTTTCCTGCCCAGGCAGTCCCGGCACTGGATCGAGCACTCCGATCATCTGCCAGATCATCTTCTCGACCTGATCAAACGTCATCCCCTTCTCGACAATCTGGGTCGCAGCCTTCGCGATCAGATCCTTATCTTCCAGCTTGAGCAGCTCCTTCGCGGTACCAAACGAGATGTCGCCTTCCGCCAGGTACTTCATCGTCGACTCGGGCAGCCGCAGCAGGCGCATGTAATTCGCCACCGACTCGCGCGACAACCCGATCCGCTCGCCAATCTGCGACTGCGTCAGCTTGAATTCCTCGCTCAGCACGCGAAACGACTCAGCCTGCTCCAGCGCGCTCAGGTCCTGGCGCTGCAGGTTTTCGATGATGGTCATCTCGGCCGCCTGCTGCTCCGAGACCCGCCGCACGATCGCCGGAATCGTCTCGCGCCCCGCCAGCTTCGATGCATGCAGTCGCCGCTCGCCGAGAACCAGAATGTAACGCCCATCCTCCGCCGCCGGACGCACCACGATCGGTTGTACCACCCCGTTGGCCTTGATCGAATCCGCCAGCTCCTCGAGCGCGTCATTTTTATACACATACCGCGTCTGAAACGGATTCTTGTCGATATCGGTGAGCGCCAGCTGGATGACCAGATTCCCCGGCACCCGCGACTCTGCCTGCGCCATGATCGTGATGCTGTCGTGTGGGGCGGACACTTCTGTCCGCCTGCCCTCCACTGGCATCGAAGGATGCGGTGCAAGAGTCTCGGTTTGTCGAGACCATGTGGGGACAGCCGCCCCCGGCTGTCCGGCCGAGTGAAGCTCGGCAGCGACCCTAACCCCGGAGTCAAAGCCGGCATTCGCCTCGGTAGTATTCTCCGCCACCGCCTGAATCACGCCCGCAATCGGCTCCCCTTCAGGCTTGTCATTCCGAACGAAGTGAGGAACCTGCTGTTTGCCGCCAGCGCTACCTCCCTGTGGGGATGGATGAGCCAATGTGGGGGCAGCCGCCCCCGGCTGTCCGGTCGAGCGCAGCTCGACAGCCCGCGGCCCCGGCAGCAACGACTCCAGCCCGCGCCCCAGCGCGCGCCGCTTCTCCATCTTCTCTACCGATTTTTCCGCGGGCTTCTCTTTGTCCTTCCCTCCCGCATGCCCCGCCACATTTACCGCCGCCGAAGTCGTCATCATCAGTTTTCTCCACGCCTCTCGAATCATCTGTCATTCCAAATGTCATTCCGACCGAGTCCCCTGCTCTGTCATCCTGAGGGAGCTACTCGGCATACCGATCTTATATAGACACCCATCAATCTAATACATCGACGGTAATCAATATACCCGGCGTGACCTGCCGTCTGAGGTCCGAAGTCCGAGGTCCGACGCCTGCTCTTAAGCCGTTTTATCCATCTCACCCTTGGCCGGAATCTCCTCCACCGCCGCGCCCTGATCTCCTCTGTGTTCCCCTGTGCCCTCTGTGGTTAAAGGTTCAGTCGACGCCTGAGATCCAAGGTCTGAGGTCTGAGGCCCGAGGTCCGAGGTCTGAAGCCCGACGCCCTGTCTCTCAATAATCTCCTTCGCCAGCCGTATATAACTCTCCGCCCCCTTTGACCGCGGATCGTACACCAGTGCCGCCTTCCCATGGCTCGGCGCCTCGGCCAGCCGAATATTCCGCGGCACGGTCGTGCGGCACAACTTCTCGCCAAAAAAGTTTGTGAGTTCAGTCTTGACCTGCTGAGCCAGATTCGTGCGGTCATCGAACATGGTCAGGACCACGCCCTCAATCGCAAGCGCAGGGTTCAATGCCGCACGAATGCGTTCGATCGTATCGAGCAACTCGCTGATCCCTTCGAGGGCAAAGTATTCCCCCTGCATCGGAATGAGCACCGCATCGGCCGCGACCAGCGCATTCAGTGTGAGCAGATCGAGCGCCGGCGGGCAGTCAAGGACTACGAACTGAAAGCGATCGCGCAGAGGCACCAGGGCGTCGCGCATACGGAACTCACGCCCCTCAGCGTCAACCAGTTCAAGGTTGGCGCCGATCAGGTTCTTGTGCGATGGAATTAGCCAGAGCTGTTCCAGCTCTGTGGTCAACAGGGCTTCCTCGGCCGAGGCAGCGCCCATCAGCAGATGATAAGAGCTAACCCGGTCAGGATCCTTCGCGAAGCCCAGGCCACTGGTGGCATTCGACTGCGGATCGCAGTCCACCAGCAGCGTGTTCACTTCCGCAGCTGCAAACGACGCAGCCAGGTTGATGGCAGTCGTGGTCTTGCCCACGCCGCCTTTCTGATTGGCAACGGCGATAACGCGTCCCATGAGATTGTTAGGAGGAACCAGAGCTACAGCGCAGCATAATGCGCTTCATCTGGCCAATGCAATCATGAAATGCTGTGCATACGCGTTAATTTTGTGCAAAACGCGCATAGTGTTCCTACAGGAACACCTCTGCTGAAATGATGGCGCTTAAAAACAGATTGCCTAGCGATTGATCCTTCGGGGAGTATGCGCTTCGCAAAAAGAAGAGACCTTGCTGTCAGGGACAATAGAACAAACTAGACATGTGTTCCTACAGGAACACTCGCAACAATGCTGCTTGGCACCCTACCCAATCCAAGGGTAGAGAGAGGGGTACACACATCCATACCTTAAGCCAACTAGATTGAAAGGATCTAAGCATTGAAGTTTTTGTTCTCGAAGAATGGCTAACGTCTACAAGTGTTCCTGTAGGAACACAAGCCCCACTTGAAAGCAACAAAGCTCAATTTTGCTCGCTTCCGAATTGCGAACTGGAGAAGTGTTCCTACAGGAACACTGTGGAAAACTTTTGTGATGCTATGGCTAGATAATTATTTTATTTGGAAAAGTAATAAAATCGAGGTTGCATTCCCACTTCTTACATTTAAAACAATTAAAAATAGTAATTACAAATGTACTATTTGCCAATTTATCCCACTTGTTTATTATGTTGGTTCCGGTTGAAAACTAAACGGAGCGGTAAGCCACCGCTAGGACTCTCGATCGGGACGATGGGATCGGTAGGTCGGCCCACGAAAGCTCGGGCAGTCGAGAACGAGCCTGTTCTAGCTGGGAGGAGCCAACGAGGACGGCGAGGCGTCGGCCGGGAGCGACCAGGTTGGCGGCGACGGGCAGGATGGTTTCGAAGCGTTCGACGGCGCGCAGGGTGACCAGGTCATAGGTGAAGCCGATGAGAGATTCGGCGCGAGTGGTTTGTATATTGATGTCCGTCAATGTAAGAGCGCGGGTGACTTCGCGAAGGAAGGTGGCCTTCTTGTGGTTGGATTCGATCAGCGTGAGGGAAATTTGAGGGGCCCAGAGTTTGATGGGGATGCCGGGGAATCCAGCGCCCGAGCCGATGTCGGCGACGGTGATCTTTCGCCCCTCCGGGGCTTGGTCTGTTATCTCACGGCTCGCGCCGCTTCGGCTCCCCTCAGGGCAGGTGTGGGCTGTATTCTGCCGCCGCTCCGCGGCTCGTTGTTTATTGGTAGCCGATTGCTCATTGATGGCTGCGGCGTCAGGGGCTAAAACCCCGTATTTTTCTTCGTCCTTTACGCGGCCCTGAAGGGCCGCTCTTCCACCTTGAACTGCATGTGTCTCGAATACCGCCGAGCTGCGCTCGGCTGGACAGCCGGGGGCGGCTGTCCCCACATAATTCTTCCTAGCTGTCCCCGCTTGATGCTTCTTGGTTGTGCCCACATGGTTCTTATCGGGTGTCTTTGCACGGTTCGTGTCACTTGTCCCGGTATGCGTTTCGTATGGGAACAGATGGCGAGCGGCGAAGAGGCTCTCGCCGAAGTGGCGGGTGACGATCTCTTCGGGGTCGCGGATGGCGGTGAGGTTGATGCGGGCATTCCAGCGGAGGAGTATATCGATGTATGTCGATATACGTTCAAGGTCGTTGGTCGTTAGTCGTTGGTCGTTGGCCGCGGACGTAAAAGCAGGTTCCTCACCGGGCCTTTGGCCCGATTCGGAATGACAAATGTTTGGGGTAGGGGCCGACGCGAGAAAAGGCGCGAGCAGTTCGGCGATGCGGGCGGGGAGCATGGAGTTTCGATTGTAGATTGTAGATTGTGATTGGAGGTTAGAATCCCCACCCTAACCGCAAAGAACGCGACGGTTAGGATGAGGCACCCTGTGGTACGAAAATCCTAGTCGAAGGGTCTCGCTGATTTTTGCACCCGAGCGGTATCGTTCCTCACCCCGCGCAGTATCGCTCCTAAAGACAGCAGGTTCCTCACCTTCGCCGGTTCGGAATGACAGTCTTGTGGAATTGCTGCAGCATCTTTTTGGGGAAGACGCGGTTTGAATTAGGGAAGACGCGGTTTTCGTTCGATACCGTCAAAATCTCCTCAAGCTGCGGCCTGTCCTTAAAGACAATGCACGATGAGCTTGAAAGCGCTTGGCTGAAGCGAGGTCTTCCCTGTATCATGTTGGCGATTTAGTGAGATCCGGTTCCAACCCCCGGAACCGGAGTAAGAAATTCCCAAATTTTGAGTCTCAGCCGGGCGTGTCCCTGAATCGCACGGCGGCGATACCGAATAACCTTCAACATCAATATTTTTAGAACTTAGGAGACAGAAAAATGAAACTGACAAGACTGCTGTTTACCGCGACCTGCCTGCTGGGAGTTGTCGCCAGCGGCTTTACCCAAAATGCCGATGCCGGGAAGGCCCAGAGGACGTTTGGTTATGTGGATAACAAGACGGGCATCTTTCATCCGTTGAATCGTACTGTCCAATCTGATCTGGTTCCCGCAGTGACGCCGACTACCGGGAAGTTTGTGTTCAACGTTACGCTGACGCTTTCTCCGAACCTGCCTACCAACGCCGTGATCGTTTGCACTGTAGCGGGCGGCGTGGCGGATCTGACGTCGGGTGTGTTTTCCAATAGTGTGAGCGTCACCGCAACGCGCTCCGGCGGCACGGCCACCTGCACACTAAACATGCCGTACTCCTGGGATCTGGCCAACGCGTCGAAGGACACAGTGCAACTTGACTTCGCCGCAACCGCTGTTGTGGGCACGATCGGAAGCCAAAACTTCTATGAGGAGACCTTCACGTCGCCCGCCATCACGTCGAAGGTTCCTGCTAACGGAGCGACTACGACGGAAACGATCACTTCGACTATTTAAGAGGTTAAAAGTCAAAGTCCCCACCCTAACCGCAAAGAACGCGGTTAGGATGGGGCACCCTGACGCAATCCCGCTGCGAAAACTTCCTGCATACTTGAAACCCTTCTTCTCCGCTTCGGAATCCTCATTTCACTATCCTCATAACCTACGGCTTTCGCGGGCAAGAGTGCCCTCGCCACACGCCTTGACGAAGAGCGTATTATTCTGTATATTCTGTTTGTACTGAAAGTAACGATATGGCGGAACTGACTGGAGTGCAGAAGCAGTACATCCTTCACTGGGGAGAGATGGGGACGAGGTGGGGGATCAATCGGACGGTGGCGCAGATTCATGCGTTGCTGTATCTGTCTCCGCGGGCGCTGCCGGCGGAAGAGATTGCTGAGACGCTGAGCGTGGCGCGGTCGAATGTGAGCACGTCGATTCGCGAGCTGGAGACCTGGGGCATTGTGCGAGCGGTGCACGTGTTAGGCGACCGGCGAGAGCATTACGAGTCGATGAAGGATGTGTGGGAGATGTTCCGGCTCGTGATCGAGCAGAGGAAGCGGAGGGAGATTGATCCGACGCGGGAGATTCTGCGGCAGTGCCTGGCGGATTTGGATCCAAAGGAAGCGGGAGCGGACTATACGCGGGAGCGGTTGACGGCCATGGCGGGATTTTTTGAGGCGGTGACCGAGTTGTATGACCAGATGAAGCGGTTGCCAACGGGGACAGTCAGGAAGTTGTTGCGCATGGGAACGAAGGCGAGGAAGAAGGCGAGCTAAAATTTTTTAAAGGGGCTTTTCAGTTTGTACAGAACTATCTGATATTAAAGGATTACCATGAATGTGATGACAGTGTTTGTGGTGGGACTGATAGCAACTGTGGCGATCGGTGTGGGCGCGGTGGCGTACTTGCGGCGTCCGCTGGAGAAGATGCTGGTGGAGTTGTGCGGGAACCAGGAACGTGCGGGCTTTTGGACAGCGTTCTCGGCGGTGGCACTTGCGGTCATGCCAGTGATATTCGCGATTGGGTGGCGGCCGTCCGCCGAATCCAGATTGCCCATGATTTTCGACCTGGCGGATCAGTTGAAGTGGGCGCTGATTGGGTTGCTGGGCACCTTGCTGGTTCTGGGATGGTTAATCTGGACTTCGATTGCCAGGTGGGAGTCGCGGCAAGCGGCAAGAAAGAACGAACCACAGAGGGATCAGAGGAGCACAGAAGGATTGTGAGCGGTACGGTCGTCATCACCGGGGCATTCAGCTACACGGGTAAGTACACGACGCGCATTCTGCTTAGCCGCGGATATGGCGTGCGCACGCTTACCTCGCATCCGGCGGGGTCGCGTGCGGGGCATGACGATCCGTTTGCCGGTCGGGTGCGGGCCTTTCCTTACAACTTCGAGCGACCGGAGGAATTGCGGCACATCCTCGAAGGCGCATCGACACTGATCAATACATATTGGGTGCGATTTCCGCACGGTGGTGTGACATTCGAGACGGCGGTGCGGAATACGCGCACTCTGATTCAGTCCGCAAAGCAAGCCGGAGTCCGGCGGATCGTACAGGTGAGCATCGCGAATCCCTCGCTTGAGTTGCCGCTTGCATACTACCGGGGCAAGGCGCAGGTGGAAGAGGCGGTGCGCGCGTCGGGACTGTCGTACGCGATTTTACGGCCGACGGTGATCTTCGGCGCGGAAGACATTCTGATCAACAACATTGCGTGGTTCGTGCGGAACTTCCCCGTGTTTGCAATTCCGGGCGATGGGCGATATGAGATTCGTCCTATCTACGTTGAGGACATGGCGGCGTTGCTGGCTAGCGCGGTGGATGGTCACGAAAACACGGTAGCCGACGCGGTTGGTCCGGAGACATTTGCATTTGAGGAACTGGTGCGGCTGATTGCGCGAGTTGTTGGGCGCAAGGTTCGTCTGGTTCATGTGCCCGCGAGTATGGCGTGGGCTTCTACTCTGCTCGTCGGGTGGATGGTGCGGGATGTGGTGCTAACGTGGGAGGAGTACAGAGGGCTTTTGGACAATCTGCTTTTCTCTGATGCGCCAGCGGCAGGGGCGACGCGGCTGAGCGAGTGGCTCGCGGAGCATGGCGATAGCGTGGGCCAGAAATATGCGTCGGAAGTGGCAAGACACTTTGAAAGACGAGGAGGCGCGGAGATCATAGTCCCCATCGCATAAAAGCGAGACAAGGGTGAGGTGATCGAGGAGGCAGATATGACAAACCAATTAATGAAGGAGCTAATTTGGGCGGCCGGCGTAGTGCATGTGGGGATTGTGATAGCAAACAAGCAATCATTAGTTTAGGGCCGGAGCGGTTTGGCCCGACGGCTGAGGGTTAGCTTGTTTGCTGAATCCCGCGTGAATCCGGTAGAATCTAATGTTTGGAAACGAGGTTGGTGCCATTATGAAAGCAGCTATTCATCCCGCTTACAACGAAGTGCGCGTGCACTGCGCCTGCGGGAATACGTTTATGACCCGGTCGACCCACAAGGGCGATATCGCGGTGGAAATTTGCTCGAATTGTCATCCGTTCTTCACCGGCAAGCAGAAGTTGGTTGACACTGCTGGTCGCGTGGAGCGCTTCCGCCGGAAGTACGCTAAGGCCGAAACGGCAAAGAAGTAACTTCTTTCGCCACGGATTTGCGCGGATTCGTGCGGATAAACCTTAAAAAATCAGCCCTCGCTTTGGCGAGGGCATTGTTTTTCTGCTAGCGGGTTTGCCCTAATGTGAAGGGTGTTGTTGATTCCTCGCATTAGCCCAAAGGCCGAGGAACATTCCAACCACGAGCACGATAATGGCCCCCGCGATAGGCCGCACATGATACGTCCACGGAACTGCCCAGTAGTCATTCTCCAGCGGTACACGGTCTCGAAATCCCAGGCGAATAACCTCATTGATTCCTGTCAGAGCCACACCGCTGAGCAGATATTTCAGCACGGAGAGAATCTGATTGATTCCTCCGTACATCAAGCCCGCAGCCATCACAGCGGGTAAGTATTCTTTCACCTGCACCCAGCCTGCACGAACTAAGCCTGTCTCGGTCATGGTTGGATACCTTCATCCGGAGGAGAATCGTCCGCAGGACTCAACTCGGTGACGGGCCTCGACGCCGAATACAGCCAGCTGGCCAACACATAGGCAGTTAGTAGGTACAGGATTAGCGTTACGGCAGAAAACACGAGGTTGTCCCAGGGGAATGGAGTGGAGGTTGTCCGAAACACAGATTGCGAGCGCTGGTGATTGAAGACCCAGAATCCCGTGCGCACCAGAGTTGAGACGACTTCAATGGCGGCTTGCCAAACCAGGAGGGCGACAAGTATGGAGCCGATATACTGGGTGAGCAGAATCTCGCGCAGTTTAGTGAGCATACTTTAGACGAGCAATTAGTGAGTGACAGCGGATTGTCACATATCGCTGCCTGTTTGCAAAGCAAAGTAGAATGGTCAAGTGAAGAAGTTCTGGGACAACTTGGAGCGTGCTGGTCGCCCGGCGGACGAGGCATCCGCCGCTCCACGCATTGTGCCTGCTTCGGTCGACATTTGTAGAGTCCGAATCTCACCGGCGACCGTACTTGCTCCGATGGCCGGAGTGACGGACACCGTGTTTCGTCGATTCATCCGCAATCTGGGCGGATGCGGCCTGATCATGACCGAGTTCACCTCGGCTGACGGTGTGCTCCGAAAGAAAGACCAGAAGGCCAAGCGCTACCTGCATTTCTACGAAGACGAGCATCCGATTTCGGCGCAGCTTTTTGGCAGCAATCCACAGGTGATGGCCGAGGCCGCGCGCATGGTCGAGGGACTCGGGTTCGATCTGGTCGACCTGAATTTGGGATGTCCTGCTAAGAAGGTCGTGAAGTGCAACGGCGGTTCCGGATTGCTGCGCGACCTGCCCGCGATTGGCAAGATTTTTGAAGCGGTGCGAGCGGCTGTTTCGATTCCATTCACGGTGAAATTCCGTGCGGGATGGAGCGATGAAGAAATCGTCTGCGTCGAGCTGGCACGCATGGCGGAGTCGTGCGGCTTGGCCGCAGTTGCACTGCATGCGCGCACGCGCGAGCAAGGCTACAGCGGTGACGCCCGCTGGGAGTGGATTGCGGCTGTAAAGGATGCGGTGAAGGTTCCGGTGATCGGGAATGGGGACATTCGTTCTCCGGAAGATGCGTGCGCTATGGTCACGCAGACCGGGTGCGACGCCGTGATGATCGGTCGCACGGCGCCGTCGAATCCGTGGATCTTTCGGCAGATCGAGCAGTATTGCGCAGCCATGCGAGCAGCCGAGAATATCGGTGCTCATGTGGGGACAGCCGTCTTCGACTGTCCGGTCGAGCGCAGCTCGACTGGTCTTAAGTTCGGCGATGAGTTTAGCGAGAGCAAATCGGGCCGGCGGCCCGATGGACAGCCGAGGGCGGCTGTTCCCACATCAAACTTTCGCTACGATGAGCCCACCGAGGCCGACCGCTACCAGATGATCCGCACTTACTTCCAGATGCTGATCGAAGAAGAATTGCCCGACGCCGTCGGCAAGATGAAGCAGTTCGCGTCGTGGTTCACACATGGTGTTCCCGGCGGCGCGGGCCTGCGCAAAGAAATCTACGAATCGAAGCACGCTCCGGAAATTTTGAGCCGCGTCGAGAATTTCTTCGAAGCCAAGCTTATTGCCCGGTTTTTGTTCTGGAATCGTAAATCGTAACAAAAACCACCCACGCAAGTGACCGATTCTATTCCGATGTAAGTTCGAGCATGGGGCCCCAATCTGTTCGCTGGAGGTTCTTTCCATGCAAAGTCCCAAGTCGTTTCTGATGGCCGCCATGTCGGCCGTCGCGTTCCTATTCGTAACCGCAGTGCTGTCGCCGATCTCGGCAATGGCAATCAATATCGCCACCTGCAATCCGACGTTTGTCGCCAACGTTGCCGGAGGCGCCTACGTCGTTACCGCCAATCTTGTGCCCGCCGCCAATACAAACTGCATCGTAGTCACCGCGCCGGGAGTCACCATCAATTTGAACGGACATACGCTCACGGGTGCCGGAGGCGCGCCTGGCGTGGGTATCCTGATTCAGCCGACGGCGGCGGGAGCTCACATTCTCGGAGGCCTCGCCATCAGCGCTTTTTCGTTCGGAATCGTTGACCTGGCGAATTCGGCGTTGCTGGAGGGACTGACCGTTAATGGCAACTTGAACGATGGCGTTCTCATGCAAGCAGTGGACGGCAGCGTCCTCGACTCCAGTTCCTTAACAGCAAATGGGGGGAGTGGAGCTCATCTGCTCAACACTAAGGACTGCATTGTGAAGTACAACACTGCGATTTTCGGCAATAAGGTGTATGGGGTCTGGATTCAGGGCACCGTCGCTGGAGGATCGCTTGACAACATTGTGGCCGCGAACAGTTTTGTTCCCGCTGGTGTCGTCAACCCGCAACTGGCGGGAGTGTGGGTCGGCGCTAATCCCGGTGCCCCGCTCGGCTGCGGCGGCGCAGTGCCGGCGAGTACCGGAAACATCATCGTCGCCAACACAAACGTCAACAACAACGCCGTTGTCGGGATCGGCCTGCAGTGCATCACGGCAACCAACAACACCGTCACTGACAACCGCGCTGCAGGCAATGTCGCCTTCGATGTGTTCGATGGCAACCCAGCTTGCGATGCAAATTCCTGGGTCGCCGACGTTTTCGTCAAGAAAAACCAAGCGTGCGTGAACTAAACAATCTGCGGGGCTGCTGGTGTCAGGAGGCGGCCCCGCCCTTCAAACTCAAGACCGGCTTTGCGTACATCTTTCCCGTCGCATCTTTCTCCACATACGCCCACGGCGTTGTCGGATCGTGGGTGAACACCGTCAGCCATCCTTCTGGGATCGACTGCGCATAGTACTGCTTCTTGTTCTCGATCGTTTGCAGCGGATAGAGGTCGAATCCCATACCCCAGGTGAGATCAATGTGCACGGTCATTGGGATCTGAGATGTAGCAGGCGGTGCCTAGCGCGGCTTGTTTCGTCGTCCCTCCGGGGGCTTGTTGTCGTTCCGGCAGCGACCCACGGCTTGCGCCGTGAGCTTCAACTCTTTTGCCGCTTCGCGGGAGCCCGGACGAGGGCGTCCGGTGCTCCATGCCTGTCTAAGATGAACCCTCCGAGACAGACAGCAACAAGTGTAATAGAAATCAGCAGCCGGACCTGTAAGCCGAATTCTGTCCGCCGGATTGCTCCGGCGGGACGGCCATTCCTCTGGGTCGCGCATTGCTGCGCGGCTCTAGCGACCTACCCGAAGGTTTGACGCACCGAGCCGGCACGTGTCCCGCCGTAGGCGGAACTTCCTCCCTATTTGGTCTTGCTCCGTGTGGGGTTTGCCCTGCCCGCGGCATTACTGCCGCGGCGGTGCGCTCTTACCGCACCTTTTCACCCTTACCCCGTCGTTTCCGGCGAGGCGGTATGTTTTCTGTGGCACTTTCCGTCCGCCGGGCTTGAACCCGGCGTCCCGGACGTTATCCGGCACACTGCTCTGCGGAGTTCGGACTTTCCTCTCCCTGTGCCCGAAGGCACAGGAAGCGACCGTCCGGTCCGGCTGCCTTACCAGATCATTATATCGAAGGGCAGGGTATCAGACCTCAGGCGTCGGCCCTCAGACGTCAGGCGTCAGACCCTCGGACTGCAAGGAATGTTGCTCATCCATGATGTTGTTGCGGCCACTGTGCGTAGCGTAGTGTGGCTGTTAGACTTATTGCGAATGCAGGTAAAGATAAGGGTCTGAAGGCTGAGGGCTGATGTCCGAGGGCTAAGGTCTGAGGTCCGAAGTCCGACGCCTGAGGTCCGATTCATGCATCTGGCCGAATCCATCCGTATCGCATTGCGTTCGCTGTGGGCGAACAAGCTGCGTTCCGTGCTTACGCTGCTAGGAGTGGTGATCGGCATTGCATCGGTGATTGCCGTCGTGACCTTCGTCTCCGGCATCAACGATTACGTTGCTAAGAAAATCTTCAATCTCGGCGCGGACGTGTTCATCGTGTCCAAGATGTCGTCGGTTGAGACCAATGTCGAACATTTTCTGGCCTCGGAGAAACGCAAGAACCTGGTTCTCGATGACTACCAGACTGTCCTCGAAGCCTGCCGCCACTGTGATTATGTCGGCGCGCTGATGCAAGGCAGCGGCAAGGTCAAGCACAACGAACAGTCGATCAGCGACACAGAAATTCAGGGCATCACGCCGTCGATTGCAACCATCGTCGATACCGATCTCACCTCCGGGCGCATGATCAACGACACCGATCTAAACGACCACCTGCAGGTGGCAATCGTCGGGACCGACATTGTTGAACAACTGCTAGGCGGCGCCGATCCGCTCGGCCAGGAAATTCGTGTGGATGGCTGGACCTATCAGGTGATCGGAGTCGGCAAAAAGAAAGGCAAGACATTGGGACAGAGCGCCGACAATTATGTGCTAATCCCGATCACCGTCTACCTGAAGAAATACGGTTCGCACAACACCAGCATCGGAATCTGGGGCAAGGCCTCCGCGACAGGAGTTCCGCTCAACCAGGCTATTGACGAAGCGCGAGCGGCTTTGCGCGCTCACCGGCACGACCGGCCCGGAGAAGAAGACAGCTTTGAAATCGAAACCAACGAAAGCCTGCTTGGAATCTGGTCGGGGCTGAGCAATACCTTCTTTATGGCGACAATCGGCATTGCCGCTGTCTCGCTGGTCGTTGGCGGCATCGTCATCATGAACATCATGCTGGTCTCGGTCACCGAGCGAACCCGCGAAATCGGCATTCGCAAAGCGCTCGGCGCCAAGCGGGATGATGTGCTGCTGCAATTTCTGATCGAGTCAGTAATTCTCGCATTAATCGGTGGAGCGCTGGGAGTTCTCTCGGGCGTTGTTTTCGCCGAAGTTGTGACCGCGATCATTGGGATGCCGTCGTCGATCAAGCTGTGGGCCGTCGCAGCGGGATTATTTGTCGCGGCTACAGTCGGAGTATTTTTTGGAGTCTATCCCGCGCGCAAAGCGGCGCGGCTGGATCCGATTGTAGCCTTGCGATTCGAGATGTAACTTGCAATTTGTCATTCCGAGCGCAGCGAGGAACCTGCTGCTTGCCGGTAGCGGCACAACAGCAGGTTCCTCACCTGCGCTTTGCGCAAGTTCGGAATGACAAGCATGGATAAGTCATGATGGGTAAAAGCGAATTCGGCGAAATCGTCCAAATGGCGACTGACACCATCCGCAGCAATAAGCTGCGCTCGGCGCTCACTGTGCTCGGCATCGTCATCGGTGTCGCGGTCGTTATTGGAGTGTCGTCGATCGGCCGTGGCCTCGACGATAATGTTCGCGATCTGGTTTCCAGCATCGGATCAAATATTATTTTCGTGTTCCACCTGGATTTCTTTACCTTTGGCCGTCTGACCGACGAGATGCGTACGCGCCGCGAGCTCACTTATGACGACGCGCTCGCCATGCGCGACCTGCCGCATGTGAAGGCAGTTTCCGCTGGGCTTCGAATCTTCCGGCCCGAGTTGGGAATTGGCAGTTACTCAGTGAAATACCAGGACAAGAAAGCGAAGCACACGATCATCGAGGGGGACATGGCTACGGCCAAGGACGTGTTCGATTTGCCCATGGCCAGCGGCCGGTGGTTCAGCGACTTCGACGACGAGCATCACTCGCCGGTGGTGGTGATTTGCTATGACACGCAGCAGGAGTTGTTTGGCGATCAGGATCCGCTGGGCAAAGAGATCAATATTGAAGGCCGATTGTTCCAGGTGGTCGGAACGGTACAGAAAATCAAATCTGTATTCGGCGGCGGCAAGGATCCGAACGACAACCGCGTCATCCTGCCGCTGAAAACTTTCAAGACCTTGCATCCGGAAATGAAGCAACACGTCATCAGCGTCAAGGCTACGTCGCACGACGACATGCCCAAGGCCATGGACGAAATCCGCGAACTGCTGCGGCGCCGTAGGCATGTTTCCTTCGACAAGCCCGACAATTTTGCGGTAATGACTTCGGACTCGATTTCCGATGTCTGGAATCAGCTGACGGGAGCGCTGTTCGTCGGGATGTTCGCAATTTCAACTGTTGGACTTATTGTCGGTGGCGTAGGCGTAATGAACATCATGCTAGTCAGTGTGACTGAACGGACACGCGAGATCGGTGTGCGCAAGGCGATCGGCGCGCGCAAGCGCGATATTCTTCTACAGTTTACGCTGGAGGCGATCATACTGACGGCGGTCGGAGGCATCATCGGCATACTGGCGGGAGCCCTGGTGGTCTGGGTCATTCCGGCTGTTTGGCCGTCCTTGCCAGCGCGTATGTCGATGTTCTGGGTTTCATTCGGATTCAGCTCGGCCGCGGCAGTGGGGTTAATCTTCGGCATCTATCCGGCATGGAAGGCGGCGAATCTTGATCCGATCGAGTCGCTGCGGTACGAGTAAAATGCAGACCGCAGCCGGCAGACATCAGCCTCAGCCTGCCATTGTCATCCTGAGGCGCGCTCTTTGTGCCGAAGGATCTACGCAGTCTGCGCCAGTTGCATGGACGATGACTCGGCGAGCTACGAAACCCGCTAGCGAATGACCTACTTCATTCGGCTCATCCAGATTGTTGCAATCGCCGGCTGCGTTTCGAGTTCCCTTTATTATCTTTTCTGTTTATGGAGTGCTATTTCGTTTCTGCGCGAGGCCGCGGGCAGGAGTGCTCGCGGCACACAGGTCGCCTCCACGCCAGCCTTGCCTCCTGTTTCGATCCTCAAACCGCTGAAGGGTACCGATCCTGACATCTACGAGAGCTTCCGCAGCCACTGCCTTCAGGACCATCCCGAGTACGAAATAATTTTCGGAGTCAGTGATCCCGATGACGCAGCCGTGGTCAGCGTGCAACAACTCCAGCGGGAATTTCCGCAGCGCGCGATTCGGCTGGTGGTCTGCACCCAAAAGCTCGGTGCGAACGTGAAGGTCAGCAATCTTGAGCAGATGCTTCAGGCGGCTCGTTACGACTATCTGATCGTCAATGACAGCGACATTCGCGTCGAGCCTGATTACCTTCATCGCGTGATCGCACCGCTAACAGAAACGCAAGTCGGAATGGTCACGTGTCTATATCGAGGCGTTGCCGCACCGACGCTTGGTTCACGGTTGGAGTCGCTCGGCATCGGCACGGATTTCTGCGCGGGTGTGCTGGTCGCGCGTCAACTGGAAGGCGATTTGCGCTTCGGACTCGGCTCGACTCTTGCCTTACGCCGTGCAGAACTTGAGCGCATTGGCGGATTTCGTTCGATCGTCGACTTTCTCGCTGACGATTACGAACTCGGTCGGCGGATTGCCAATCTCGGTTTGCGGGTCGTGCTGTCGGATATTGTTGTCGAAACGCATCTGCCCGCCTATGACCTGAGCGGTTTCCTGGCCCACCAAATTCGCTGGGCTCGAGGCGTGCGTGATTCGCGCCTGGGAGGCTACATCGGCCTCGTTTCTACCTTTGGATTGATGTGGGCATTGCTCAATTTGATCGCTGCAAATGCGGCGGTGTGGTCATGGGCCGTATTAGTCGCAATTATACTGCTGCGTTTCGCCGTTGCTCTGGCAGTTGGAAAAAGCGTATTGCAGGATAAAGCTCTTGCGAAGCAATTATGGTTGCTTCCAGTCCGCGACCTCATCGCAGTTGGGGTGTGGACTGTGAGTTTCTTCGGCCACACTGTGACGTGGCGCGGTGATCAATTTGAATTGAAGAATGGACGACTGACCAGAATTACAACCTAACCTTGCCAACGATTCGTATCAGGGCACGCCTTAAGGCGTGCCGTTGAAAAGCTTCACAAATTCCTAGCTTTTAGCCGCTCGGATCTTTCCAGTGGCGCGATTCTCCCTCCCTTGCCGAAGCGATACATTTCTCCACGCCAGTAAAAGTCCTTGCTGACATAGCTCGCGACCCAAGCCACGAAGCCAAACAAATCCCGCAGCGGATAAAGCCAGCACAACCACACTGCCCTAGGATCGCGCGCCACCGACCATCCGACAACGACTGACTGAATCATTCGGTTCAGGCAGGCCAACGCGAACAAGCTGACTCCAAGCTGCCAGCGGCCGAGCACAGCGCCGGCGATCAATCCCAGAATGCCGAAGGGCATCGCGTAGGTGAGGCTTGTACCTAGGTGTCCGGCTGGACGCGAGTAGCGAGTACTCTTCATCCAGCGCAGTTGATCGCCGAATGTGCGGAGAGGGGAACGACGCGTTAGCACATTGCGGACCAAATGATGAGAAAGAACAACCTTGTATCCCTTCGCCCAGATGCGATTGCCCAGTTCGAAATCGTCGGAATAGTAATCGGCAACAGCGCTGATACCGCCAATCGCGTCGATCGCATCTCGTCGCACCGCCATCGCTGGACCAAGCGCAAACCGCATCCCTTCCATCATGTCGGCAACCATAACTCCAGACGACATCTCGACCGACAGACCGAGGGCTTCAAGCCACGACCAGAAGTCGGATGAAGGAATGCCACGGTACATACAAGTGATCAGTCCGACTTTCGGATCGAGCAACGGCGGAATTGTATTGCGCAGAAAATCGGACGCTACCCGCACGTCGCTGTCACTAATGATGAAGTACGAATGCGATGAAGCCGCGATCATCTTATCGAGCGCAAAGACCTTAGCGTTCGGCCACGCCGGCGGGCCCGAAACGATCACGCGGCTGGGAATTTTCGGATAGCGTGCGCGGATTTCTTCCGCGATCTTCGCTGCAGGATTCTCCATGTCACGAACGCCAAAGATCACTTCATAGTCCGGATAATCCTGCTGAAAAAAGCTCTCAAGATTCGCGGCAAGTTGCTCTTCCATACCATGTACCGGTTTGAAAATGGTGACAGGTGGAAGAGAAGACGGCGGCACTGCACTGATCGCCGCGCGGGCTGAGCGTGCCCGTTGCAAATAGCGCGAGGCCGCGACCAGCGTCATCCCCAGATAAATCGTAGAGGTGAGCGACCCAGCCAGCGCAACTAGCAGAAGCGCCCGCCAAACAAGATCGACTCCGTGAGCGCTGAGAACGCCTGGGATCATCCGGTAGGCAAGTCAGAGAAGCACGATTATAGCGTTATTCGCTTCGCTGGTCGCTATGGCTGACGGTTGGTAAATATGGCTTTCCCACCGCTGCGGGCCAAGAGGTAATGCTGCATTCCGGCGAGTTCTTTTGGATCGTCCTGGTCCGTCCATAGGAAAACTCGCGCCGTACCAGACCAAAGTGCAGCGAATGATTCTGGCGTCTCAAACACATGTGGAGCATCGGGAAATTTCTCGCCGTACCACAGATTACCGCTCGGCTCATGCAACACGCGTAGCGGGATATGCGTATAAAAGTTGAGCGTCGACGCCTGGTGATATTCGCCGTCCACGACGATGAGATCTCCTGGTCGATATTCCTTCTGAATTGCCACTGCTAAATCGTGCGACGAAAGGATCGGTGAGAATCTCGCGAACGACACATGCACGCACGTCAACAGCCCGACCATCATCAACGACAGAACGGCATTGCCCAACGATGGCCGTCCACGGTGCCGCATCCACCAGTTCAACGTTGTCCCTAACAGCAGCGCGAGAGACGCTCCCAGCAGCGGGCCGCGAAAAACTCCCAGTGCCTCCGGCGTGAAGTCGAGCACGTGACCCAGGGAGAAATCGTAATCCTGTGGATTTTTTTTCAGCAGATCAGCCAGGTCCATTCCAGCGGGCGGTTGATGCACACGGGAAAACAGTACCAACCCAACCACAGCCCCCAGAACACCGACTACCATAAGCGCCAGCGAAGACCTGCGGCCAGCACGGCGATCGGATTCGTTGGCATCAGGCAATGATTCGCGCGCCAGCCATGCTCCCGTCAACAGTGCGATTCCAGGCAATGCGGGAATCGTGTAGTATTCCTGCCGCGTAGAAAAACTGAAGAAGAGAAGAATCATCAGCGCCCACAGAAAGAAAAGCAGGCTGGCTTCCTTCTCGCGGTCCATCGCTCCGCGCAGCAGCTTCCATCGCAGCGGTACCGTCCGCAATGCCTGCGGCAGAAATACCGCCCACGGCACCAGCCACAGCACCAGAAAAGTCCAAAACAATGCCAGCGGAACCGTGTCGTATCCCGGCGGCACGCGCTTGTTCAGGAAGCGCATGATGTGTTCATTGACGAAATAAAACCAGAGGAATCCGCGCGCCTCTCCCGACGGCGGATTGCGGATGGTGGCAAGAACGTGCCACGGCGCCGCCAGAATAAAAAAAACAATCGTGCTCGAGACCACTCGCAGCTTGGCTAAGTGGCGCAGACTTCCCGTCAGCAATAGATACAGGCCAATTGTTCCGATCGGGAACACAAGTCCGATCAGGCCTTTCGTGAGCACATTCAGGGCGCAAGCTGCGGCAAAACCCCAGCACGTAATCCGCGACGGCGTTTCTTCCTCCAGTGAGCGCAAGAAGAAGTAGTACGAGATCGTCAGCCACAACCCGACTAGCACGTCAGGAATCAGAAAACGCGTGAAAATATACGGCCCAATTGAAGTCACAAGCACCACGCCGGAAAGAAGTCCTGCACATTCGCCGAACGCATAACTGCCCAGCCCGTACGTCGCAAGCACGAGCGCCAGAATGCCCAGCACGAGCGGAAGGCGTGTACTCCAGTCGCTGATCCCGAACACTTCGTAGCTCGTCGCCAGCCCCCAATACATCAGCGGAGCTTTTTCCAGATAGCGCAGCCCGTTGGTGTATAGCGTCACCCAGTCGTGGCGCAGCAGCATCTCGCGTGCAGCCTCAGCATGGATCGTGTCCACATCGTCGAGCAGCGGAGGCGTAAAGATTCCTGCAACATAGATCACGAGCCACAGGCCGATCAGAATCGCAAGGGACGATGGCTTCCACCTTGAAGCAGAAGGATTTCGATTCATTGAGCAGGCCGGGATGCCGGCACGGTGGCGTGAAACTGATTTTTCTCGTCGTAGTACACTAGAAAGTCAGTGATAATGGGTTGCTCGCCTAGCTGCCGCAGTAACGTCGTGATCTGTCCGCGATGATAAGTGGAATGATTTGCTACGTGTACCATCTGTTGCCAAAGTGGATAGGACCAGGTTTCGCCGTGCTGGTTCACGTATGCAATAGATGCATTCAAATCCAACGCACTCAAGCCCTGCAAGAATTTGCTTCGCACTTCGTTCACTTCTGCCCATCTCGTTGTTATCTCCGCGAGTGTGCCCAATTCCGATGCGCTAGGCAATCGCTTCGGTGAGCGTCCATTCCAGCGTTCCAGCCAGATCCACTCCGCGCCCACAATATGGACGAGGGTATCGCGCACCGACGAAAAACTGTTGCCCAATTCACGCGTAAACTTTTCGGGATCGAGGCGAGACACCGCTTCCACGGTCTTCTCATTTGCCCAATGGTTGTATCCGTAAAGTTCGCGAATTGACGCAATATCCATGGGGATTGCTCATCATCAAATGCGCCGACTAAAAGTCGGGATTCATGCAGAAGTTGCAGGTTGATTATAGGGTGGGGCAGAGAAGCCGATCAAACGGCGTTCATCCGCAAGCCGTACCAGTTGCCGGTGCGCCGTTTTGCTTCAACGTCTGGCGAATCTTATTGGCAAGCTGCTTCAGTGTGTAGGGTTTTTCTAGGAAATTCGTTTCCAGGTCGAAAATTTTTTGGTCGAGCACGGCTGCGCCAGCATATCCGGAAACAAACAATAGCCGCAATTCCGGTCGCACGCTGGCAAGTTCCTTGGCCAACTCACCCCCGCTCATATTGGGCATGACAACATCCGAGACAACAAGATCGATGTGCAAGCTCTTGTCCTCGACCACAGATAAGGCGTCCAGACCGTTTCTCGCTTCAAAAACGGTGTAGCCCTGGTTGCCAAGAAATTCAGCTGTGGCCTTGCGGACGGCTTGTTCGTCTTCCACGAGAAGAATGGTTTCGGTCCCACCGTAAACTTTTTCCGGCTGGACCAGCATAGCCGCATGCGCCTGGCCCTCGATGACACAAGGCAAATAAATCTTGAAAACCGTGCCCATATTCGGCTCGCTGTAGGCCCAGATAAATCCTCCGTTCTGCTTTACGATTCCGTAAGCCGTGGCCAAGCCCAGGCCCGTGCCTTTTGCCGTCGTTTTCGTCGTATAAAATGGCTCAAAGATGTGCGGCAGATGCTCCGGCAGAATTCCAACGCCGTCATCGGTGACCTTGATCAGTGCGTATCGCCCCAGCGGCATAATAGTATGCATGCCATCCGCGTACTTCTCTTCCAGCATCACGTGCGAGGTTTCGACGCGGAGATTTCCTCCCTTGGGCATGGCGTCGCGCGCGTTGGAAGCAAGGTTCAGGAGGACCTGCTCGATCTGCACTGGATCCACTCGCACGCGGCCCAATCCCTCGCCGGGAGTAAAACTAAACACGATGTCTTCGCCAATCAGACGAGGCAGAGTTCTGGCAATGTCGGTGATGACGCGGTTCAGGTCGGCCACTCGGAGAGCCCGCGGCTGCTTGCGGCTGAACGCTAATAGCTGGCGCGTCAGTTCCGCGGCCCGTCGTGCCGCGTGAAGAATCTCGTTGATCTTCGCCGCAAGCTGGGTTTCTTTCTGCACTTCATCCAGGGCCAATTCCGAGTAGCTGGTGATGATGGTCAGCAAATTGTTGAAGTCGTGCGCGACGCCGCCTGCCAGACGTCCGATGGCATCCATCTTTTGCGCTTGCAGAAGCTGGGCTTCGAGGCGAACGCGCTCGGTCATGTCGCGTCCGTTCGAGATGAAATGCGTGATATTACCCGCACCGTCCCGCACCGGCGATATGCTTTCTTCCACATAGAACAACTCGCCGTTCTTCTTGCGGTTGATCAGGATGCCGCGATAGACATTTCCGGCGAGAATCGTCTTCCAAAGTTCCTGATATACCTCCGGGGCCTGCTCGCCGGATTTGAGAATGTTGGGAGTTTTTCCGTAGATTTCGCTTCGGCTGTAACCAGTCACGGCCTCAAAGGCAGGATTCACATATTCAATAACCCCTGCACGGTTGGTGATGAACACAGTGTCGCCCGATTGCTCCACTGCTCGTGAAAGCTTGCGCAGAGTCTCTTCAGTGGCGTGATGTTCCTGTTGCAAGGAATGCAGCGCCAACGTGCCCCGGATGCTTCGAATCAGTGTCGCTCCATCCATCTGCGACTTGGTCAGGCAACTCCAGTTTTCCGCATCGATCATCTCGGCAATGGTGTGCTCATCCGCATCCTCAGTAAGAACAATAAAAGGGATGCTAACGCCCTCATGAAGAAAATCTGCTAAGACACGGATCGCCTCTGCGTGGCCAGTTTCATGCTCAAACAGAACCAGCCCGTACGAGGTTCTCTGTAGCAGCGACTTGGCTTCTTCGAGTGAAGGTACGTGATCTAGTTCTGCCGATAGGCGGCTGCGCATCCGCTGTAGGATCTCTCGAATCAGGAAAAAGTCTTCTTCTTTGTTGCCCACCAGCAGAACGCGCAGAGGGGCCGGGGCCGATTTTGCAGCGGTCGACATTAAAGGACTCCGTACCGCTACTATCGGAATGGGGTGCTAATCACATCTCCTCTGGGCTGAACTTGGCGTGTCCCGTTAGACCAGGATTCCCAAAGTGGGGTTGTGTTGGATTTGGGAATTCGTTTGTTATTCCGACCCCTTACGATGGGAAACTCATGACCGGAAAACAGCTAGGGACGGGTAGTGGTGCAGTTTGACAAAATAATTCGTATCAGGGCATCGCTTCAGCGATGCCGTAGCTGCTCGGCCAGACGAAAGGCTTTAGCCACTGAGGCTGGCCAGGTGCAGCTTCCGCGGCGGGGAAGTTGCTCCTCGATTTCTCCGATGTGCGGCATGCCTAAAAGGCATGCCCTGATACAAATCCTCAAACTGCACCACCATTGCTAGGCCGATGACTAGAGCCTTGCGACTGGAAGATAATATTTAGGTTGAGAATTTAGCTTTTCTAGGAAGTGTGCCATGCTGAAGCAATCGAGAGTACTCGCGTTGCTAGTGTTTGGGTCTGGCGCGTTTTTATGCCAGTCCAGTTCTGCACAAGATTTCACTTTTCAGGTAACGAGCGCTCAAAGCTGGACTGACACCGGCCTGGACCTGCAATCCGGCGATACGCTTCAGATCACCCAGGGATCCGTCACAACGTCCTCCACCGATCCGGCGTGCGGCAAGAAAACCACAGGGGAAGCTCCAGCCCAGGCCGGAGACCTGCCTCTCCCTTCTGCGCCCCAGGGCGTGCTGATCGCAAGGCTGCATGCTCAGGGAGCCGTTCCTCTCCAGGTAGATACAGGCACCGACCTGCACATCGAAGAATCGTCTCATCTGTTCCTTGGATTGAATCTCGCTAGCCGCCCAGCCTGCGGCACGAACGTGACGGTTAAGGTTCATAAGATTGCTGCCGGCTCGACCGGAACGACTGCATCCGGATCTTCCACCAGCCAACAAACCCGTGGACAACAACTAAAATCGCAGCTCTCCAACGCAGCGCAAGTTTTTATGTCAGGCCAGTTCGGTTCGAGCAAACCGGAATCAAACTCGGCATCACCCACATCGAATGCAGTCTCGTCTGGGACTTCGTCTGGCACCGAAAGTGCCACGGCCGCGCCGGTGCTGATGGTTTCTGACAAACCGCTCGAGAGCGACCTGCGCAAGGGTCTCGACAGCCTGCCGCGCCGCGTCAATGATCAGTTCCAGAATCTTGGCGACATGGTGAATTTCGTCATCATTGGCTCGCAGAAGGATGTGCAGGCCGCGCTCGATGCCGCGACCTGGCATGTGGCCGATACAAACAATGAGAAGGCGGTCCTCGCTGCCGTCGAAGCGACCTACGAAAAGAAGGACTACCTCCAGATGCCGATGAGCACCCTTTATTTATTTGGGCGCAAGCAGGATTTCGGTTACGAAATGGCGGAACCCATTGCCATGGTCGCCAGCCGTCACCATTTCCGCATTTGGAAAGCACCGTTCACATGGAAGGACCAGGAAGTGTGGGTGGGAGCCGGTACGCACGACGTCGGGTTTGCCAAAGATAAGCGTAACGGAAGCGTTACCCACAAGATCGATCCTTCTGTAGACGGCGAGCGCGACAATATTGGTAGCAGTTTGCAGAAGGCAAACAGGGCAAAAACAATGAGTTACTACCTCCCGCCAAATCCCGTGCAAGACGCCAAGAATGCCACGGGAGACGGCTACAATTCCGATGGCAGGTTATTGGTAATCTTCCTTCAATGAAACTGCTAAAAATTCAGCAATGAACTCGGCCTCATGAGAAGTGGGCTGAACCCGAAATTCCGGGTATTCGTCACAATTGCTCACACCTTCTTGTTAACCCATCTGCTATTGGTGCGTCTAATCAAACATGATCCGGCAGCATCTCAAAACAGCGTTCTGCCCGCTGAAAATTGAGGGAACACCGGATAAACAATATGCGTAGAACAACCTAAGCGAGGTTCTGCCCCTCGCCAGACACTGTATCGACGAAGTTATGTGAGAGAGAAGGAGCCGAGGCCCCTAAATTCTGTAGCAACGTTCGCAAGCAGTTTCAACAGGAGCGCTGGAAATCAGCGTTTGCTTTTGAATCAACGCAGGTCAAAACATCTGGGGGATGTATGGAAAATGGGCAGAAGGGGAACGGTAACGGGATAATCAAACCGACGGAGCGGTATGACGTCGGCCACGTTCAGGAAGTCATTCGCCAAGCGCACGACGAATTACGCGGCTTAATGCAACAGCGGGCCGATGTAATGAAGCGCATCGGCACCGTCAAACAGACAATCGCGGGACTCGCTAATTTATTCGGTGATGGTGTCTTGAGTGAAGAACTGATGGAACTGGTCGACCGCAAAAACAGCGGTCGCCAACCCGGCTTCACCAAGGCATGTCGTATGATCCTGATGGAAGCTGGGCGGCCGATGAGCGCGCGCGATATCTGCGACTATTTTCATCAGAAGATGCCGTCGCTGCTGGCGCGTCACAAAGACCCGATGGCTTCGGTCACAACGGTTCTGAATCGACTGGTGGACTACGGCGAAGCGCAGGCGGTGTTTTCAGGTAACGGCAGGCGCGCGTGGCTCTGGGTTGCAGAGAATTCCTCCAGCAGAGGCGAATCTTCGGCACCCGTTGAAACAGGTGAATTGCGCTGCTGACTGGTTCCGATTCTGGTAAACGAAAAAAAGACAGCGCGGCTTAGATGCCGCGCCGTTCATTTTTGGACACTATTTTTGAGCTGCGAATTATGCCGGCGGAAGCAGCATTCCTTTTTCGAGGTGACGTGTCACGTGGGCATATGACGCAGCATGCGGATCGTGCGTAACCATTACGATCGTCTTGTGAAAATCTTCATTCAATCTCTTTAGGATTTCCAGCACATCCGTAGCTGAGTGGCTGTCCAGGTCTCCAGTCGGTTCGTCTGCGAGTAGCAAAGTCGGATCGCTCACGATCGCTCGCGCAATCGCCACGCGCTGTTCCTGTCCGCCGGAAAGCTGTTTCGGCAGGTGGCCGACGCGATCCTCTAGTCCAACCAGCTTGAGTGCCGTCATTACGTGATCTCGCCTTTGCTGTGCGGTCAGCTTGGTCAGCAGCAGCGGCAGCTCGACGTTCTCAAACGCAGTGAGCACAGGAATCAAGTTGAATGTCTGAAACACGTAACCGATGTGTTCGTTGCGCCAACGCGCAATCTGCCTGTCGTCGAAGCGGAAAATATCCTGCCCCTGGACGAGCAATTCTCCCGCTGTCGGCCGGTCGATCGCCGCAATCATGTTCAACAGCGTCGTCTTGCCTGATCCCGAAGGACCCATCAGGGCTAGAAATTCGCCCTTCGCGATGTCGATGGAGACGTCATCGAGCGCCTTTACTTCAAAAGCATCACGCTTGAAAATCTTGCTGACACCACGCGCCTGCACGACTTTCGTGCCCGTCGCAACTTTGGCTTCCGTCATAGTGCTCATGATTGCCCCTTAATTTTGATTTTATCGCCATCTTTTAAAGTGGCCGGTGCCGCCGTAATCACACTCTCTCCACCGACGAGGCCGTCGACCAACGCTCCGTCGGCACGCTGACTGGTGATGTGAACTTCCCGCGCGACCGCTTTGCCGTTAAACGCAAGCAATACGATCTTCTTCCCGTTGACGTCGCGAATCGCCATTGACGGCACGAACACTCCGGATGGTTCCTTTGTGGTCTTTGGCGTATCGTTCGCTAGAAATTTCACAGTTGCGTTCGCCTCAGGGCGCAGTTGAACATCCGGATATTTGCCCGGATTCAGCACCTGCACCTTCACCTGCACCGTTGCCTTTTGCCGATTAGCCTCAGGCGAAATCTGCGCGATCTGCCCGTCATAGGTTTTATCCGGATAAGCGTCGGTGGTCACGATTGCCTTCTGTGCCGGACCAAGCCGAGCGAAGTCCGCCTGCGCGATATCTAGTTCGACCTGCAGATCGTTTAAGTCCGCCAGTGATACGACAGATCCTTGCGGTCCGCCGGCTGCGGCACTGGCAAACTGCGCTGTAATCAGTTCGCCTTTTTCTGCCGTGCGATCGAGAATTGTGCCTGTTACTGGCGCACGAATCACAGTCGCATCAAGCTGAGACTTGGCATAGTCGAGTTGCCCTTGCGCCTGCACCAAAGCACCCTGTGCCCGCGCAATTTCTTCCGCCCGTGGCCCAATCTTCGACAATTCGAATGCCTTTTGTAGCGAGTTCACGCGTTGCTGATCGGATTCGAACTTTGCCGTCGCGTCGTCGAGTTGCTGCTTTGAAACTACACCCGCGCCGGCAAGTTCCTTCGTACGATCGAGTGTCAACTTGTCATTGACCAGCGTCGCACGCGCCTCATCGAGATTGTGCTGCGACTGCTGAATCTCCTCCGGCCGCGATCCATGCTGCAATTCTTCGAGATACGCTTTCGCATTTTCTAACGCGCCTCGCGCCTGCTCATAAGATGCGCGGAATTCCTGGTCCTCCAACCGTACTAGGACCTGGCCTTCTTTAACTTTGTCACCCTTCTCGACCCCGATCCATGCCAGACGCCCCGTGACTTTGGAATTTACGTTGATCGTGTGATGCGCGACGATGTAACCCGTGGCTGAGAGTACAGTCGAGCCGGCGACATCATTGCCGCTGCTCTGAGCGGATGCGCGAACAACCTCTACCTCCGGCACATCGGACGAAATAGCCCGATAGGCCAGAGTTGACACACCCAACAGCAAGACGACCACGATCCCAACAATGATGTACCGCCGCGCCCAGGGCGCAGGCTCTCCACCGTTGTCACCGCGTTGCGAACGGTCGATTCGCAGGCTCTGTAAATCTTCGTGTTTTGTGTCAATCGCCATGAGAATGATTACGGCTCAAATTCCTGAAAAGTTTCGCAGTACTATCCCCTGAGCGCGCTCAAAATATTCTGCCGAGCCGCATGCCACGCCGGTGCGAGTCCGCCCACGAACCCCATGATGAGCGCGAATATGATCGCATTGATCGCGACCCTCGGTGTGATGCGCAACGCAAACACGACCTCGCTGAATGTCACTTGATTCGACGTCCCGGTCTGCATTCCGTTAAACGGCAACATAAGCACAATGCCAACGGCCGCACCCAGCAACGCCAATAGCAGCGACTCGAGCACAAACGAAGTCAGAATCGCCGGCTGCGAAAATCCGATGACGCGCAGCGTTGCGATTTCGCGCCCGCGATACGCCACCGCTGCATACATCGTGTTCATGGCGGCGAAGATAGAGCCGATCGCCATGATAAACGCCACGACTGTGCCGATGATTTTGATCGGCGTCCCGGAGCTCGTCTGCTTCGCGTAATAATCTTTCTCTATATATCCCTCAAGCTTGAGACGCTGATCGTCGCTCACGCGGTTCTTCAGCGCCTCGGCGGCAATGGGATCAGTCGCGTGCAGATAGGCAGACGATAGGCCTTCCCGCCGGTCGAAGTCCGATGCCATCTGATTCACATCACCCCAGACTTCCGACTCATACGCCGAGCCGCCCGCATCGAATACGCCGACAACTTTCCACGATCCCTTGCCGAACTCCATCGTGTCGCCGATGTGTGCGTGCGAAAACCGGTCACGCACCGACTTGCTCACGACCACTTCCCGCTGCCCAGGCTCAAACCAGCGACCTTCGGCCAACTTCGCAGCCGGTCGCATCTCCAATCCGTCCGGCATCATGCCTCGCACAGTCACATTCACTTCTCCCGTGCCATCGTTCCGTGGCAACACAATCACCACCACCAACTCACCCGATGCCATCGGTTCGCCATGACTGTCTTTTGCGATCCCAGGAAGTTCTTTCAGCGTCGGAAACAGCGAACGATCGAATCCTCCGGTCAGTTCCGCCTCCGAGCCTTTGCGCAGCACCAGCACGTTCAGCGGATTGCCGCTGCTCACGAACGCGCGGTCCAAGCCAGCGATGAGCGCCATCAGAAAAATCGCTGTCGTCACAGTGAGCGCAATGCCCATCGCAGTCATGACGGTGAGCCCTTTGCGGAGAATCAAATTGCGGACGTTATAGCTGATCGGTATCGCCATAGTTAACTCTCTTGATCTCTTTAGCGCCAGAATCTCGCGGCGCTACTTACCCTATATGACGCAGCCCTTCCACAATATTCATGCGCGACGCCCTGTACGCCGGTAAGTATCCGCTCACGATTCCTAGCACCAAAGCCACAGCGAGCGACAGGGCGGCCGTCGCCACGTTGACCTTCATGTCCAGCGGAATCCCAAACCCAATGAAGCTGTGCGTGAGGAAGGTGATCAGGGGAATCGCTACCACAATACCAAGCACGCCACCCGCCGTCGCCAAAGCAATCGCTTCGCTTACAAAGATTGAAAGCACGCCTTGGCGCGTGAACCCCAGAGTTTTTAGCACTGCCACTTCGCGTGTCCGGCTGCGCACCGACATTGCCATCGTGTTGGCCGAAACCAGCATGATGGCAAACACGACCGCGCCGCAAATCCCCAGGATGAATGCTTTCACATTTCCCAGCGAAGCAACGAAGCCAAGCTGAAATGCCTTCTCGCTCTCAGTTTTAGTCTGCAACGGCGAGTTGCGAAACATATCGTCGATTTCCCTCGAAGCCCGCGCCACATCATCGGCCGAGTCGATCTGCGCCGAGTACCAGCCAGCTTGCCCCTTGAACCAAGGCACAGCTTCTTCGAGATACTTTGCGTTGAAATACAGCGCATTCTGCGGCGGATCGCGATGATAAATACCGCGAATGGTCAACTCCGGGTTCACCTCGAAGATCGTCCCCAGCAGCGTAATCTTGTCCCCAATTTTCCATCCATACTTCTTCGCCAAGGTGATATCTACTAGGGCTCCGGCGCGATCCTGCTGCCACGCTTTTAACTGATCCGACGGAACAATCTTGTCCGACGCGACTTTCAAATATTCGTCAGGATCCGTCGCTATCGTCGCAAAGAAATGCTCCGGCCGATCGTCAATATAGCGTCCGCCAAACCAGGTGATCGGAGCAACCGCTGTTACTCCCTGCACGCTGCGAATCTTGTCGCGATAATACGCAGGCAAAAAGAACGCCAGCGAAACGCGGTCGCGGATAATCAACCGCCTCGCCGCTTCTGGCGCGACCTGATCGATATAGAATGAACGCCAGATGCAAATCATCAGCGTGAGCAACAGCAGCGAGAAGCTGATACTGATCATGGTCAGCAGGCTGCGCCGCTTGTTGCGGAACGTATTGCGCACGATGAAACTGCCTAGCGTCATCACTCACCCGATATGGCGAAGCCCATCTACAATGTTTACCTGCGATGCGTGGTAGGACGGCAGAGCTGCGCTCAGCAGTCCCACGATCCCCGATGCCAACAGCGCAAGTAGTCCGATTCCCCCCGTCACTTTCATGGGGAAAAAACTCACGAACTGCGGGGAATGCGTCAACAGAAACACCAGAACCCATCCCAGCCCAGCGCCGATTAACCCGCCCACAAGTGAAAGCGCCACTGCTTCGCTTACGAACAAACCGAGAACGCTGCTCCGCGTAAAACCCAGTGTTTTGAGGACAGCCACTTCGCGCGTCCGCTCACGAATTGACATCGCCATCGTATTCGCCGATACCAGCAGAGTCGCGAACACCACTGCCGAGCAGATGCTCAGAATGAATGCCTTAACGTTACCCATCATCGCGACGAATTCAAGTCCAAATGCTTTTTCGCTTTCAGCCTTCGTCGGCTGCGGTGAGTTGCGGAACGTGTCCTCGATGGCAGCGGCAATCTTGCTTACGTCCGAAGGGTTGTCCGCTAGTACGGTAAATGTGCCGGCTCTGCCTTTGAAAAAGTCCACTGATTCTTCAACATACTTCGCGTTGAAGTAGACAGACTTATTATCTGGGTTCGAATGGAAGATTCCCCGAATATTTAGTTCGAGATCAACAGGATAAATATCCCCTTGCAGAAAAATGCGATCGCCCAGCTTCCAGCCGTATTTCTTCGCTAGGAAATCATCAACAATCACACCTTGCCGGTCACGCTGCCACGCCTTGATCTGATCCTCGGGCATTTCGATATCGCGATAAACCTTGAAAAATTCCTCGGGATCGGTGCCGAAACGGGCGAAGAAGTTCTCCGGCTTTTGATCCTTGTAAGTTCCTCCGAACCACGAAACCGGCACAACCGCGACGACTCCTGGAATGCTCCGAATCTTATCTCGATAGAAGCCGGGTAAGTTAAACGTCAGCGAGACGCGATGCCGCACCACCAGCCGCTGCTCCGATTCCGTGCTGCCCTGGTCGAGATAAAAACCTCGCCAGATCGTCATCATCAGCGTGAGCAGGAGCAAAGAAAAAGCGATGCTCAGCACGGTTAGAATGCTGCGGCGCTTGTTGCGAAATGCATTTTTGGTAACGAACCGGGTCAACGTCATAGATCAACTCCAGGGTAAGTAATCCGAGCACAGAAGGCGGGCACTTTCCAACCACACAAGGATAGTCGATGCCCCACGTCCCCGACAACCGCGCTGGATTGCATTTGTGACACGTTATAAGTTCCACAATGGATCGCTGTGACGTTGGCTACATCTCTATCTTTCCTCTCTCACGCTTACGTCACAAGTGGAGATCGTCATCAGGATCGGATGACAAATGTCATCCGAGGCGGCTCATACAAGTTCACACATAACAGTTAAAACGGTAAAGCGTAGCAAAAAGTTACGCTTGATCCGTATTGCTGTTTTGCATAGCGAAACTACTAATTCCTAGCGAAATGCTGACCGTGCACGGTACTGCTGCGCACGAACAGCCGCTCTGAAGATTAGTCGAACGGAATTCGCGGGAATCGACATCGCTGTGAAGAATTTTTTGCTACGTCCGCGTCAGCTGACTAGAACTTCCCTTCATCCGCCGACGGCCCATAAATTGCCGGTACCGGCGCCTCGTTGAGGCGCAGGTACACGGTCAATTGTCCGCGATGATGCGCCAGGTGGCTGAAGACGCTTTCGCGAATCATGATGTGCCGCGGATTCTCGCTGACTACATGCCCGCTCACAACAAACCTCCATGGGGTCAGCAGATGTTCATCTGTGGTATTTGAGAGCGCTTCGCGGGCACCGGCCACGGCGGCGTCGAGAGCCGCGATCAACTCCTGCCGGGTTCGCCACTCCAGCGGCTTGAACTTCTCCGCTTCGGGCGACCGCATATCAAACGCATCCTGCTTCACCATCGAAATCACCCACGACGGCATGGTCGCCACCAGCGCGGCTAGATAGCCAAGTTCCATTGATTTGGGATGCGGCTTCCAGTTGTTCTGTCCTTCGGGAACACGTTCGAGTGTGCGGCGCGTGCTGGCAGCTTCACGCTCCAGCTCTTCTTTGAATAAATCAGTCAGTTTCACATTCTCAATGAGAGTTGCGGTCATTGCATTTCTCCACTGGGTCGAGTCGATGTGGAATTAAGATCCGCATCGCATTCAGGACCGTAACAGCCATTGAGGACAGATTTAGTCCTCAATCTATGGCACAATTCTGCCGTGGTTCAAACCTCGGCCCGGCTGCTTCGATTGCTGTCGTTATTTCAAGCGCAACGCTATTGGTCTGGCGCTGATCTTGCCCATCGCCTCGACGTCACCGCACGTACGTTGCGGCGTGATGTAGACCGCCTGCGCAGCTTGGGATATCCGGTGCACTCGACCTCTGGAACCGCAGGAGGCTACCAGCTCGGAGCAGGTGCCCACCTGCCGCCATTGCTGCTCGATGATGATGAAGCCGTAGCCGTGGCGCTAGGCCTGCGCACCTCGGCCAGCGGAAGTGTAGCGGGTACTGAAGAAGCGTCGGTCCGCGCGCTGCTGAAGCTGGAGCAGGTGCTGCCGCCCCGTTTGCGTCATCGCGTGGCCGCGTTGCATGGATTTATCGTTCCTTTGAGCCGCCGCGGTCCGACCGTCGAGGCCGAGCGCTTGTCGGCAATCGCGGGGGCCTGCCGCGATCATGAGGGAATTCGCTTTCTCTACAACGATCGGGCGGGCGCGCCCAGCCAGCGTGCGGTAGAGCCGCATCGGCTCGTCCACACGGGGTATCGCTGGTATCTCGCCGCGTGGGATCTGACGCGCAAGGATTGGCGAACCTTTCGCGTCGACCGCATTGCGGGCAAGCTGAAAACATCCACGCGTTTCAAGCCGCGCAAGCCACCCGAAGGAGATTTCGCCGCCTTCGTTTCAAAATCGCTGGCGAGCGTGCCGTATCCTTATCGTGCACGGATCACACTACATGCACCGGTCGAGACCATCGCCAAGCGTGTGCCTCCATCGGCCGGCATTCTAGAGGCGATCGACAGCGATTCCTGCACACTCAATACTGGTTCGCATTCCCTGGAAACGCTGGCGATTCATCTGTTGTGGATCGGGGTTGAATTCCGCGTGCACGAACCGCCGGAGCTTGTGGATCATCTGCGCTGTCTCGCGGAACGTTTGCAACGCTCAAGTGGGAGTACTTTTCTAAGGCTCGATGGATGAAGAGCGCCGCTCGGTTGTCGCAGGATAATCAACGAGCCTGGCGCGCAGGCGTTCAATGTGCTCACTCAAAGACGCCCGAAGCTCGACCGCAAGCTGTTGAAACTCACTATTCTCGCATGCGACTAACAGGGAGCACTGTTCTCGAATACGGTCTTCCAGACGCCGTTGCATGCTGAGAAATGTACCGGAATCATTGCATTCTCAACATACACCTGATTCCTTAGCACTGAAGTGGCATGAGCAACCACCAAAGTGGCGCGGACGACCACAAGCCGTGCTGAACTATGGCCGCCAACTCCTTACTTTGGTAACTCGAAGCCTGACTCGCCCAGCGATATTCTAGCCGTGCCCCATCCCCCTGGGTCTCCGCCGGTGAGCCTTTGTTCGCAGCGATGTGAATGGCTCGCCATGCAATGGAGCGAGAAAAGAGATGCCCCAGAAAATCGGCCCCTTCGAAATTCTAAGTGAGTTGGCGAAATCGCCGACAGGCGCAGTCTACAAGGCCAACGATCCGGAAAGCGGACAAACCGTTGCCCTGAAGGCGATCCAATTAAGCGTCTTCGGAGAAAGCGCAACCGCCTTGCAACAGGCCCTGCTGGCTGAGGCGGAAAAGACCAAAGTTCTCAGCAGCCCCAACGTCACGCCTGTCTATGGCGCGGGTGAAATCGAAGGCCAGTTCTGCGCCGCCATGGAATACGTGCAAGGCAACAGCATCGCCACGATGCTGGCGCGCAAAGAAGGATTTTCCATCTGGGATTTGCTCGACATCGGGCGTCAGCTGTGCAACGGCCTCGATCACGCCGCTTCGCACAACATTGTTCACTACAGTCTCGAGCCCGCCAAGATCATGTGCGGCTGGGACGGCACAGTCAAGATTCTCAGCTACGGCATGTCGAGCGTGGGCAACTTCGCGCATCAGGTCACCGAAGGCTTGCCCGCAATTCTTCATTACATGTCGCCCGAGCAGGTGCAGGGCCAGCCCATGGACAGCCGATCGAACCTGTTCAGCCTGGCCGCGATGTTCTACGAAATGGTTACGGAGCGGAAGGCATTCGATCGCGATGATATCGAGTCACTGCGCCAGAGCATTGTCGAGAGCACGCCTGTTCCGCCGATTCATGTGAATCCCAAAGTGCATCCTGTGCTCAGCGATCTCATTATGAAGGCGCTGGCGAAGAATCCAGCCGAGCGCTACCAGACCGGCCGCGAGTTACTCGACGAACTCGAAAAATGCAAGGAATCGAAAACACTGGCGGCCAAAAAGCCTGAGCCGGCCAAGAGCGCGGCAATTCCGGACAAAGCAAAAGCAGCGGCACAATCGAAGTTTGTGGCCTCCGCTCCGGCAGCGACTAGATCGGCCAAGCCGGCAGCATCTGCGGCGACTCCGGCGCCGTCAAGTCCGCGGACCTCAAGTGTTGCGTCTCCAACTTCACGTCCGGTTGAGGCGAAATCCGGATTGGCAAAACCGACGGGCAGCAAACTCGCCGCGCCGGCGAAGACTGCGGAATCAAAACCATCTGCACTTGCATCGCCAGTTTCCAAGCTCGCTGCACCGAAAGCGGCTGCCGCGGCTGCTGGCGTAGGAGGCACCGACGTAGCATCTCCATCAGAAGCAAGTCAGTCGCAATATCAAGAATTGGCCAATGAATCGGTCAATGAAATTGACCTATCGGATTCATTCATCACCGCCAGCGTAAAGGCGACCATCGAAGCCGCAGAACAGCAGCAGGCGGCACGCATGTCTTCCGCTGTGGCCGATGAACCGCAGGTTGAAACCTTCGAGCCGCAATCAGATGATGGTCCAAAGATCGCCGTCGATCCCATGATGGCCGAAGGCGCGCAAGTTGGTAAGAGCGGCACCAGCTTTTCGGAAATCTCAGAACTGCCTCCGCTGAAAGAAGCCTACGTGGCTCCGCCGCCACCGCCGCCGGTGTTTCAAGCCGAGCCGCCAAAAACGGCGATGCCCAGCGTCTACGACGGCACACAGCCTTCCACGAAAAAAGACGAGAAGCCGAAAGTCCAGCCACGCGAAGTCGCCGAGAAAGCAATCAAAGAGGTCAAAAGCGTTCCTCCCAAACTCTTCGGTTATGCGTTGGGCGGCGCCGCCGCGCTGATCCTGGCGATCGGGATCGGCGTGACGATTTACATTCACATGCAGAACAGCGAGGACGACGCTGGCGCTGCACGTCCAGCTGCGACCGAGACTGCTCCTCAACCCGAAGCCAGCCAGCCCGCGGCCAAGTCAACGCCAAGCCCGACACCGAGTGAGCCTGCCGCAACTGCTCCCGTCGAGACTTTGGAGCCTGATGCTGCGGCTGCTCCGAAATCGCATGCAGCGAAAAAGAAGGCTGGTCCTGTGGCACCGGTCGTCATTCCCGGACAGATGGCTGTTGATTCCACGCCACAAGGTGCACAGGTTCAAGTGGACGGCCGCAACGACCAAAGCTACGTTACGCCATTTGCCTTAAACAATCTTGCGCCCGGTCAGCATTCGATCACCACCACCAAAGCGGGCTTCTCCACTGACACGCGCTCAGTCAACGTAATGTCTGGCACACGCGCGACTGTAGTCGTTCACCTCTCGCAGTTGGTGGCGACTCTTGTGGTCAATAGCGATCCGGCGGGCGCCAATGTCTACGTTGACGGCCGCGATACGGGAACGAAAACTCCCGCGCAGGTCAGCGTCGATAAGGGCCAGCACGTTGTCTTAGTTCGCAAGATGGGCTACATCGACGAGACGCAAAGCATGCAGTTCACGCTGGGACAGACTTTCAACTACGCTCCCACGCTGCGCGCGCTCGGCAACGTCGATAACATTCACACCGTCGGCAAGATGTCGAAGCTGTTCGGCGGCAAAGGCACGCAGGCGGGCCAGACGACCGTCAGCATCCATACGCAACCCAAGGGCGCGCAGGTCGCGATCAATCAGCACATCATGGACAAGAATTCTCCGTTGGATGTCGCGCTCGATCCCGGCAACTACGTGATCGATATCACCATGACCGGATACGCTCCTGTCCACAAGGTCATCACCGTCAACAATGGTGGCAAGATGGTCGTGGACGAAGTGTTGCAGCCGCAGTGATCTTTTCAATTCAATTTTTTAGAGCGTTGTCATGCTGAGCGCAGAACGAGATCGCGAAGCGAACTCGTTCGGAGTCGAAGCATCCCTCCCCCCGAAGCAACTGCCGCGGGTAGGGATTCCTCGCTCCGCTCGGAATGACACTCGCGAGACGTTTTGGACTGCACTAGTTCCTAAACAGTTCTAGCCTCTTAAGAAATGCAAGGTTTACCTCTGCATCTCTAGGTAATTTGCCTAGCAATCCTTGGATAGGCTGTCACATCCCTAGGCAGTTTACTTCCATATCATCATCCCTAGCTTAAAACAGACTCGCACTGAAGCCCGGTACATTTTGGAGACTTAAACGGAGAACCTTGACTCTGCGTCCTTCGCGGCAGTTCTTCGCGATCTTTGCGGTAAAAGCATTTAACCGCAGAGAACGCTAAGAACTACCGCAAAGGACGCAGAGGGAATCACCGAAGTAGCGGAGATACTAAGGCTCAAAAACTGAAATCGTGTTCTCCCTACCCCGCCGCAAGAGTTTTTTCGTCTTACTTCTCTTTACAAAACTCCTCTGTGGAAAAACCTGTGCATGTCACACATACGTGTAATTCATTTCACGTTCATTTCATTTTGACGCCACGTTCGTGAAACATTCAGCGGCTATCGTTTTTGCACCCCGGCCCAAACACCAGTGCGCGTGCGCCCTCGCCGCAGTGTGAGTCACTGGCTCACGGGGATACAGGAGGACGTAATGATCCAGAAGCTGAAGTCAGACGCCCCCAAGAAGGCGTTGGCGCTAATGCTCGCGCTGACCACCGCCCTGGGACCAACCGCCATGCCCGCGTTCGCCGCACTCAAACCGGCGGCGAAGGACCCGGCTGCGGGTTTCCCGACCGTGACTCCGATTAAGCATCTCGTCGTTATTTTTCAGGAGAACGTTTCCTTTGATCACTATTTCGGAACCTACCCGAACGCGACCAATCCCGGAGGAGAACCCGCGTTCACCGCAGTGCCCAACACTCCGGTCGTTAACGGACTGAACAACGCATTACTGACCTTCAATCCCAATCTCAATCCCGCCAACGGCGCGGGTGCATCGAATCCCTTCCGCCTTGATCATTCCCAGGCTGTAACTTCGGACCAAGACCACAACTACCTTGCCGAGCAGCAGGCGTTCGATGCTGGCCTGATGGATTTGTTTCCTCTCGACACCGGCTCGGGCGGCAGTAGCATCGTGATGGGCTATTACGACGGCAACACCGTAACAGCAGAGTGGAACTACGCTCAGAACTTTGCCTTGAGCGACAATTCCTACGGCACGACCTTCGGTCCCTCGACGCCGGGCGTCATCAACCTCACGTCAGGCCAAACTAACGGCATTGCTGCTATGGCGAACGCACCGACATTTGAAGTAAGCGGTGGCAGCGACGGTTCGCTGACCCTGATCGGAGATGCCGATCCGCTGGGTGACGTGTGCTCCAATCCGAGCCGCAACCAGGTCACTATGGGCAGCACAAACATCGGCGATCTCCTCACCGCAGCCCACGTGAGCTGGGGATCGTTCATGGGTGGCTTCAATCTTCAGACCGTCAATCCGAACAAAAGCACCGGATGCACCCGCAGCTCGACGAATCTTGCAGGTACGACCGGCGATTACATTCCTCACCACTCGTTCTTCAACTACTACGCCTCGACGGCGAACCTGAACCACACGCGCCCGGCTTCGATCGCCGAGATTGGAAATGCCGGGCCCGCCAACCATCAATATGATCTACAGGATTTCTTCGATGCTGCCACTGCGGGCAATCTGCCTGCAGTGAGTTTCCTTAAAGCGGCGGCCGTCCAGGATGGACACGCAGGTTATTCCGATCCTCTGGATGAGCAGACGTTCCTAGTCAATACCATCAACTTCCTGCAGTTGCTGCCCACGTGGAAGAACACGGCAGTCATTATTATGTACGACGACTCCGATGGATGGTACGACCACCAGATGGGGCCCATCGTCAATACTTCGACCGGTTTGCAGGATGGTCTCACCAGCCCCGGTTTCTGCGGGACGGCGGCTAATTCACTTCCCGGCTTAAATCCGGCGAATACCCATGCTCTGGGTCGTTGCGGGTACGGGCCGCGGCTGCCGCTGTTGGTTGTTTCTCCGTGGGCTAGGCAGAACTTTGTCGATCACTCTGTAACCGATCAGAGTTCCATCATCCACTTTGTGGAAGACAACTGGCTGAGCGGACAGCGCATCGGCAATGGTTCCTTCGACACGATCGCCAATTCAATCGCCCAGATGTTCAATTTCACAAGAATCCGGGCGAACGGAAAGCTGTTCCTAGATCCGAACACAGGCGAACCGCTCTTCTAACCTGATGGGACGCTTGTAGTAAGGACGATGAGAAAGGGGCACGCGAAAGTTTTTCGCGTGCCCTCAGTTTCTTGTCATGGAAATCTAATTCGGCAGCTTGAAGTTGATCGTGACTTGCGTCGTAATCTCGACCGGCTCACCATTCAGCAGATAAGGTTTGTACTTCCATTGTTTGACGGCGTCTGCGGCTGCGCGCGTTAACTGTGGATCTCCCTTTAACACCTTCACATTGGTAATGTCACCGGTTTTGGAAATCGTTGCCATTAACTCGACGATGCCTTCAACACGCATGGACAGAGCGGTTTTTGGATAGACGGGTTGAACTTTCTTCACCAGCAATCCCTGAGATACACCCTGCGAAATATTCACGGACTGAAGAACAGGCTTGGGCGCATTTCCATTACCCACCAGGCCTGACAGAACGCCGCTTGATGTGGATGGCGCCATTGCAATTACATTTGGAGCCGGAGTGTCCGGAGCTGGAACATCCGGAGCCGCAGTAGCAGCTTTCGTTTTCGGAACAGCTCCACCTTTCACGACAAGCGGCGCGGCCGCGGACTTGGCGGAAGCAGCAGATTTGCTCGTGGTTGGCACCAAATTGGAAGTCTTTGCAGTGGTCTTGGATTCAGTTGGTGTGCTTTCCTCGGCGGCAGCATCGCTATCAGATGACGTTGTTGCCGGTTGCGAGTTCACGTCAGCCGGTTGTGTTACCGGCTGAGCAGTCGGAACCGGCGCGGATGCCATTGGCTTTTCTGCTGCTGGCTTCGAGCTGGCCGGAGCCGTGCTAGACGGTGTGGGTGTCGAAGCCGGAACTGCTGTTGATGCCTGGCTCACTGGTTGGCTTGCGCCACCCTTGAAGTGGCTATATCCGGCGTAAGCTAGTCCAGCGACCAACACTGCCGCTGCAATCCCAATGAAAATTTTCTTGCGGCCGTCGTCACTTTCTTCCGCTGCGTTTGCTCCGCCGAAGGTAAACGATGGCGCGGGTGTGGACTCTACCTCGGCCGATATAGTCGATGAACTTGCGCTGACTTCGGCAGGCTTCTCCAACGAATCTTCTTTGTGCGGAGCGCTTACTGGAGCTGCTTCGACATGGGGGACTTGTATTTCCCGCGCTGGAGCGGGTGCGCTTGCCGCTGCGCTGCCAAATCCGCTCGGTGCTGCCGGAGCTTTAGCCGCGGAAATAGCAGACGGAGTGATCTTATTCGGCGCAGGTGGTACCGCGGCAGCAGGCGCTGCGTGTGTTGAATCCGTACCTTTGATATCTAGAACTTCGTCGGCTTCCGCCAAGCCAGAACTCGCTGCAACCTGTGCAGCAGCGTTGTTTGCTGTCGGTTTTAAAGGCGGAGCTTGTACTGGACGCCGAGCCGCAGTAGCAGCCGCGAGTGTCGCGGGAGGCTTCGTCGTGGTCGGACTGGCTGCAACAGGCTTCGGTGCAGCAGGTTTCGCAGGAGTCGGTGTTGCTGGCACAGTTGCTGCTGGTGCAGCAGGTGCCATTGGCGCTTGCGCTCCCGGCTTTACCGGTTCGCCTTTGCGCAGCAGACCGCGCGCCACGCGCAGCGTTCCCTTGGACTGTTCGACGTTGATGGGTTTGGTCAGGACGAGGTTGGCGCCGATGCGAAACGCCTTGGCTACCCCGGCCTGACCTTCCACGATGGCTACGGCAAGCGACGTCTGGTTGGACGTAGAATTGCGCGCGCTTTTGAACAACAACGTGGCGTTCTGCTCGTTATCGCAGTCGACCACAAGAGCGTCGAAATGATCGCTCATCAGCTTCTTCACTGCCGCAAAAGGCTCAGTGCAGGGCTCGACGTTAAATTCCAGCTCGCTTAAAACCTGTGTCACCGTGCGAGCGGTCTTGTCATCGGGACAGAAGAGAAGAGCTTGGAAAGCCATACTACGGCCATCCTAGGTAACACACGTAAGACCCACAAGTTACGATGGTCATTCGAGTTAAGCTGTTTCTTATGTTGTTATTTCCAGCCTTCAGAGTGACTCTTCTCGCCTGGGAAATGACGATCAGGTGAACGCGTACAATAGCGCTCCATGCGGCTGCCGCTCTGGCTCAAAATTGTATGGACGGCCTGGGTCTTCGTGTGGATTCCAATCTATTGGAAACAGTATGGGCCGCAAAATTTCCTTTTTTTCTGCGATATCGGCAATGTGCTGATCGGCCTTGGGCTGTGGCTGGAAAGCCCGCTGATTTTTTCCTGGGTCGCGTGCGGATTGTTATTGTTTCAATCGATCTACACGTTCGATCTTTTCTGCGCGCTGCTCACCGGCCACCACTTTCCCGGCGGCACGGAATATATGTTCGATCCCCATCTGCCGCTGTTCATTCGTCTGCTAAGCCTGTTTCACGTGGTCACGCCGCCACTGCTGGTGTGGGCGATCTGGCGTCTCGGCTATGACTCGCGAGGATGGAAATTGCAAACCCTGACTGCGTGGATCGTGGTTCCGATCAGTCACTTCTGGCATCCCGAGCAGGATGTGAACTGGGCACGTGGCCCATTTTTTCACGAGCAACACGTCATGCCGGGATGGATATATCTGCTTGTGTATTTGGTGGCAGTGCCGCTGTGCATTTATTGGCCGACGCACTTATTCTTGCAGTGGATGACGGGACGCTGGAGCAACAAGTAGCGCCGGCGTCCTCGCCGGCTCCTGCAGGACATCTCGTCCTATAAGCGCTAACTTAAAGGCGGAACTCAATTGGGGGGCCCCGAATCCACTGAGAGGTCAGATAACTCCGAGTGGGAAAGGTTCAATTTCCCATAAGCCGACTTCTGGCCCGCGCCGCGCGCCGTTGTTCAGTTTCCCGGATGCCCGTCATCCACTCAAAAGATGCAACGGCAGCCGCTTTGAACGTCCGTTTCTTATCCTGTGGAAACGAATTGGCAGTGTCGCACTCCCGCCTTGATTCCTTCCAACTCTTTGTGGCATCGTACGCGCACTGTTGCGGGGGTGTCCTGTGGACAAAAACGGTCGCTGGTTCAGGCTGTCCTATTTAATCGTTTCAATGCTCGCCTTTAGCTCGATCGTGGCGCGTGCGGATGTGACTGGTTCAATCACAGGTGTTGTTCGTGATAGTGCCCAAGCGGTCGTAGCAGGTGCTAAGGTCACTGTCGTTAATGTACAGACCAATCTCAGCCAGGAAATCACCTCGGCTGCCGATGGCTCATTCCATTTCCTGGCCTTGCCCGCCGGGACCTACAAGATCACTGCAACAGCCCCAGGTTTCCGAACCTACACAGCGACGGACATCACTGTGCAGGTGAACGATCAACTCCGTATCGATATTACGCTGCAGGTCGGCACGATATCGGAGGAGATCAGCGTTACAGCGAACACGGTGCACGTCGAAACCGAAAACTCGCAACTGGGCGACGTGGTTGATTCAAAAAAAATGCTTGCTCTGCCACTGAACGGCCGCAGCTACCTCGACTTATTGGGCCTGCAAGCGGGCGTGGCGCCCACCACTGCGGGGACGCTTGAGGGAAACATCAAGAGTGACAGGCCGGTTTCGGGCTACATCACTAATGCGGGCAATGTCTCGGTGAATGGCCAGCGCGAAACGGCAAACGCGTTCCTCGTGAACGGAGGCGATGTCAGCGAAGGGCGCAATCTGGGAGCGGGTTTGGTTCCAAACCTTGATTCGGTCGAGGAGTTTCGGCTTATTACCAACAGCTTCGACGCCGAGTATGGGAAGTTCAGCGGCGCAGTGATGAATGCGATTACCAAGTCCGGCACGAACGGATTCCATGGCGACGTCTTCGAATTCGTGCGGAATGACAAATTGGACGCCGCGAACTTCTTCACACCGCAAAAATCCGAACTGCGGCGCAATCAGTTCGGTTTTGCTGTAGGAGGGCCGTTCTGGAAAAATAAAGTGTTCTGGTTTACCGACTATCAGGGGACAAGGCAAGTGCAAGGCGCTGAGACCGGTGGCTTGTTCTTACCGACAGACGCCCAACGCCAGGGTATTTTCGACCCCACCACCCTGACCGGGTCAGTCGATGCTCTTATTCCTAACGACACCAACCCTTGCCCAGCCACGGTAGCCCCTTGCAATACTTGGGCCCAGGTGCTTACCAACCGATTGGGTTATACGGTCAACCCGGGCGAGCCGTATGCGGCTCCGAACTGCAATACGCTGACCGATGCCCAGAACGGCGTTTGCGTGTTTCCTGGCGGCGTAATTCCGAAAGCAGCCTGGTCACCAGCGGCTATTGGAACTCTTTCGTCCATTCCCGCCCCGAACGTTGCGAACCAGTCATTCAACTATTCGGACAACAGCGGGAGAAACAGGATCAGCGATAACAAGATTGGCGAGCGCGTCGACTTTAACAACCAGAAGACCGGCAATTGGTCCTTCTATTACCACTTTGACGACTCAACGGTGTTAAACGCGCTCGGTGTCTCCAGTACTCCAGGCTTCCCTACAGCTACCCCGACCCGCGCGCAAGAATTCGTTGTGAGTAATACCAAGACGATTGGGCCTACCGGCGTGAACGAGGCGCGGGCAACCTTCTTCCGCACCTCGATCCACGCGGACACTCCAAGCGCTGGCTTCGCATCGCTTTCATCGCTAGGTTTTAACAATGCGCAAGGTCTGGGGATTATTACCGATGGCCTGCCCGGGACCAAGCAGTTCATGCCGCGGCTCTTTTTTAACGGCTATAGCGTCGGGCCATCTGATTTGATCACATTCCAGCCCGATAATACTTATATGGTTTCTGACACTTTCTCGAAAGTCATCAAGAACCATACCCTGAAGTTCGGAGGCGAGTTCCGTTATCTGCAGGTGAACGAGCGCAATTTGGCGGACGTTAATGGGGCTTTCAATTTCAACGGCACCGTGACCGGCGACGGTAGTATTCCTAGCCAATCTTTCGCCGATTACCTGATCGGGGCTCCGACCAGTCAAGGGGGCTACGTGCAAGCGGCTTTACAACTACTTGATTCGCGCACACGTTACGGCGGCGCGTTTGTGCAAGATTCCTGGAAGGTAAAGCCCAATTTAACCTTGAACCTTGGCTTGCGCTGGGAAGTCAGCATGCCTTGGTATGACACTCAGGGCAAGATTCAGACTTGGGTCAAGGGAGAGCAGTCAACCGTCTTTCCGAATTCTCCTACAGGGCTCGTATTTCCCGGCGACCCGGGCATTCCCAAGACCCTTGCACCAACGCGATATAACAACTTCGGGCCTCGGATCGGAATTGCGTACTCACCTGACTTTAATGATGGAGTTCTGGGTAAGGTTTTCGGTGGCCCGGGCAAGACCAGCATTCGCGCCTCCTATGGCATCTACTATACGTCCGTCGAGGATCTGAACTTGTTTTTCGAAGTGGCGGACGCTCCGTTTGGCCTCTTCTGGACCAGTCCTGGTCCTGTTGACTTCGACGAACCGTTCCGCAATCGCGTGGATGGAACAATAGGGCAAGAAGGACAGCGGTTCCCGTTTACTGTTCCAACTCCCGGCAATCCCAACAACAAGAATATTAACTTCGGGATATACGAGCCGATGTCCTTTTTCCCGGGGTATGACATTAAAAACCGGTTGCCGTACGCTGAACACTTCAACCTCTCGATTCAGCGCGAGCTGAGCAAATCAACGGTGCTCACGCTGGCTTACGTCGGGACGGAGGGCCACCGGCTTATTGAGCAAGAGGATGTCAATCCGGGCAATGCAGCTCTGTGTATGCAGCTGAACGCTCTGGGAGCTACCCCAACGTGCGGACCGCAGGGCGAGCAAACAACCTACCAGCTTCCTTTAGGCGCGGCCTTGGGAGTGCCATGCGCGGACGGCACGCCAAACAACTGCGTTTATGGCACGCGAAATTTTCTTCTTCAAAACAACTACTGTCCCGAGTCGCAAGGGTTGTGTTTTGGTAACGCCAATACGCTTACCCACTTGGCAGCAAACTCGATCTACCACTCCGGCCAGGTCACCATTGAGCGCAAAGCCGGGGATTTAACCCTGCTGGCGTCTTACACGCTTGCTAAGGCTATAGACAATTCGTCAGCGTTTAACGACCTGGTTAATTTCCAAAATCCCAGGTTGAGCCGCGGGTTGTCCGACACTGACGTGCACCACAATTTTGTGATGAGCTACGTATGGGCGATCCCATTCGACAGAGCTTTCGGTGGATTGCCGAAACGGCTGACTCAGGGCTGGCAACTACAAGGCATCACCCGCTTCGCCACCGGTTTCCCAATCCTGATGCAGCAGAGTGGTGAAGATATCTCTCTGGCGGGAAGTTCTTCCACGGACATGCCAGATCTTGTCGGGCCGGTGCACATCGTGAATCCGCGCAACGTGAATGCGAATTGTGCCACACAGTCGGGGGCCGGATGCTATTTTCTGCCACAAGCATTCGCCCATAACACCACGCTTGGAACATTCGGGACGGCCAACCGCAGGTTCTTCCACGGCCCAGGCATCAACAATTTCGACATAGGCATGACCAAGCGGATTCAAATCACGGAGGCGAGAGCTTTCGAGTTCCGTGGTGAATTCTTCAACGTCTTTAATCACGCGCAATTCTTAAACCCGAGTGGGGATATCGATGGCAACTTTGGAGTTGTCACAAAAGCGCGTGACCCGCGCATCGGGCAACTCAGCGCCAAATTTGTCTGGTGATCGATAATGCGGGCGAGGCCAGCCTCGCCCGCCCGCTCTCTCCTCTTTTCGGCAACTTCGTGACTGCCTCAAGTTGTTGTGTCGTCGTGCTAGGCTGTGGTCATGAGACTCCGGCTGGTTCTGCTCGTCATGATTGCAGCGCCATGTCTCGCGCAAACGGCTGAGAGTTACCGCCGAGACGCAACGGAACTCGCTCGCCAAAAATCTTGGGATCAGGCCATCGGGAAATATCGCCAGGCATTGGAGCTTGAACCCAATGATGCCCTCACGCATTACAACTTAGCCCTCGCGCTCAAATATAAAGGTGATGCCGTACAGGCTGTTGAGGAGTTCGGGGTCGCGCTGCGCTTGAAACCGAAATGGGCAGACGCCCACTACGGACTGGGTGCTACCCGGTATGATCTGCACGACCAAGCTACAGCGATAAAAGAACTGCGCATCGCCACTGGACTTGATCCTGCTAAAGCTGCACCACATCGGCTGCTCGCGCATATTTATATTGAGCAGAATGCTGCTTCCGATGCCAGGAGGGAATTGCAGCGCGCAATCGCATCGAAGCCTTCTGCCGACTTGTACTTTGAGCTGGGGCTAACCGAAGGACAGCTTGGCAACCCTTCTGCGGCTGCAGCCGATTTTCGCCGCGCCCTCCAGCTGAATCCGCGTCTTGCTACCGCACACACGCTTCTAGGCGTAGCCTTACGCCGCCAGGGCAATCACGCCGATGCCCTCGCGGAATTCCGCAAAGCCGTAGCAATCGATCCGAATGATGCCCAGGCGCAATTCAATCTTGGGAAGGAACTAAAGGAAGGCAGCGACTTGTCTGACGCCATCGCAGCGTTCCAGCGTGCGATCGAGCTAAAACCTGATTTTGAGGAAGCGCACTACAGCCTGGGTATTGCCTTGCGTGCCCAAGGCCAGACCGACGCAGCACGAAAGGAACTCAACGAGATCGGCGAACTGAAGCAGTTCCGCGCGCGTCTGGCACAAGCGAAATTCCTAATCCTGCAGGGCGTCGAGGCCCTCAAAGCGCAGAAACTGGACGATGCTCTTGCTTTCTTTCAAAAGTCGATCGACGAGAGTCCAGAACTGTCGACTGGCTATTACTACATGGGCCTTGCGTGGGAACGAAAAGGGGACGCCGCGCAGGCCTTGGAAGCCTTTAAGAAAGCACTCGATCTGAAACCAGACTATGCCCAAGCCCACTCTAGCCTCGGACTGCTGTACTGGCGTCAGAATGACCGGACGCACGCTCTAGATGAGTTCCGGCAAGCAGTGATTTGCGATCCAGATCTGGCGGAGGCGCATTACAATCTTGGCTTGGCAGTGGCACAATCAGGAAATCTGGACGAAGCATCTCGCGAGCTGAACGATGCCATCAGTATCGATCCGAAGTACACCGATGCGCGGGTGCAACTGGGATTAGTGCTGAGCCAAAAGAACGACACAACTGGCGCCGCGAATGTTTTTCGCGAACTCTTACGCCTTGATCGGAATTTCGCAGAAGCTCACAACAATCTCGGATTGGTGCTGCTGCAAGCTGGGAATATTCGTGAGGCACAACAGGAGTTCATGGATGCCGTACGCCTCAAGCCCGGTTATGCAGAGGCTCACTACAATCTGGCATTGGCGCTCCAGCAGGGAGGAAATGAAGCAGAATCGCGGGCAGAATTCAACAAAGCCTACGAGATCGCGCCGGAGCTGAAAATCGCTCCGCACCGGTAGACGAACAGACGTTGCAAGCTGCTTGCGATGGCCGGCGATAAAAGTTGCGGCCTTTTTCTAAAAAGCGATGCCATCTACCGAACATCCTCAACTGGATGTAGTCCGGGTACCTCACATGCGCTCACTTGTGCCTCAGAAACGGGCTTGGAGTCCTCCAGGCTGGCTTCTGGCTCAGAACCGTCTAGCTCGATTCGCTTTCGCACGATCAGAGTTATGTTGAGCTTTTCGAATGTCGTGCGGTTCTATTGTAGCGGTTACGTCACCCGCCTTGATCGCTCTTCTGCCCCAAAGTTCGCTGAGATGTCCAGACGTACACAACCGTGCGCTTGCAGCAGAAGTCACTCTCGGGATATTACGAAATACGCCCCGTCAAAAGCCGCCAATTCGAAATCGCGAACGGGATCACCAAACTGTCCCGCTGCATCACTGCGGCGGATCGACACCCTCTCGCCGTTCTTCCATCGCAACCCCGCTATTTGAGCGGTCGCTGTGGGGTTATAGACGTGAACCAGCCAGCTGTTTCCGGCTGCCACTGGCTTAATGGAAGAGACAAGAATCTTCGTTGAAGAGAGTTCCATCAGTGGAGGATGCAATGGCAAGGACGAGTTCGCCACGCTGACGATTAGTGGCTGCCTTCTCTCAGCGCCAAATTTCGCCACTTCCGTTGCATCGAAAGCCGCGTGCGGCCGAATGGAATAGGCGAACGCGACAGGTCCTTCTTGATCAGCTTTGTAGTTCGTATGCCAATAGTTGTTCATGACGTAGGAGTAGATCGAGGATGACGCTTTAATCGATTTCATCCACGGCTGCTCTGCTGTAATCTCGCCGATTTCCACGAGTGGCGCGTTTGCTGTGGCCCACGTTATACCGTAATCCCTGTTTGAGATGTCCACCCAACTCTGCACCGAGAAAAAGTTCTTGCAAGCACCAGTCAACTGATCGTCCTCCGGACGCACCACTCCATCGGCCACGTCATACCGCACCTGCCCTCCGGGCACGGAGAATGGAAAGGCAACATGCACGCCCTCTTTTTCGCGCACGGCCAACTTGTCGATATTGGTGATCACGTCCACGCGATCGATTCCTTCGACGAGCCGAATCTCGCTGGAATAGTGCTTCGCGCCCGGCGCATCGCCCTCCACAAGAAAAGAGACCACCAGGCCTCCCTGTTCTTTTGTTCTCACATGCACGTTCGAAATCCGACGTGCTTTTCTTGGATCGGTGCCTGGAACATAGAGATATTCATCCAGTCCGCCGCGCGCTGCGTCAACCAACTGAACTTCGTTTTTCTTCCACTTCAGACTGGCGATCGTGCCCGTTTGCGGATTGATCGACAGCGAAAGGAAATCATTCTCCAGCGCATTCCCTGTGACCTTTGCGGAATCGCGGCTGTCGGGCTTCCCAGCGGCTACTACAAGTTCCTCGGACGAAAACGGCGGAATGTTATCGACCAATACCGCTAGGTCTCCCGTGGATAGGCGTTGCGACCGCAGCGTCCGGCCGCCGGGGCCGATTACCCGATCTCCGGCCGAACTCTCTTCCGGCGAGAGAAACACAACGTCAGTTCGCAGCCAGGAATTCGTGTTGTAGACCTGAATTGCTTTATGCGACACGTCCGTCTTCGATGTGGCGTACAGCACCCTCTCCAATTCCTCGCGCGATTCCGTGTCTGCATTGAGCGCGAACTTACGTTTCGTCTCCCACTGTTGTTTCACGAAAGGTAAGTCCGGCTCTTCCGTACTGTTGTGTGCTCCCCATGTGTGCTCGTCGAAGAAAGTCACATTGCGCCATGCAGAGTCGTATTCCGACGCCGGATACGCACCTGGCGCCAGCATCGACCACAAAGTCTCTCCTTGAACTAAGCGATCGACGGCCGCACGATTCAGCGCAGTTTCGTTCGCTGTAGAAATCGCCCCGTCCTCCCAATAGGGAGTGAAGTCACCTTGTACAACAGGAACGCTCGCCCCGTATCGTTTCTCGAATTCCCGGAACATCTGCTCATGCGTCGCAATGATCAACCGCGGCGTCACGTAGCGCTCATTCCAATGCCGGACAAAATCGGCCAGTGCAGGATCCGGCGTTCCATTGTCGCCGAGCGTGTAAGGAAGCTGCACCATGTCGTACGGATACGAGGATTCGTCCAGCTTTCGCATCAGTTTCATGATCTTCTCGTCACCCAGCTGGCTAAGTGAACCTTCATGAAAACTGGAATAGCTTGCACCGGCCATCCAGGTCAGCACCTTCTCCTTGCCCGATTGCGAAGCCCAGTAGAACGGCTTGTCGCCCCACGCCTGCAAGGTGTATCCGATGCGATCCCCAGAGTTCGGGGCCGTGGCGAAATACCTCACCCCACTTTGCGCCATAGCCGAAACCAGCCCCCAACTGAATCCGGGAACATCCGAAGTCACGGCTGTAGTCATCGGGATCTGGTGCTCTGCCCGCAGGCGGCGCGCGAAGTCGAAGAAATGCGGCATTTCGTCCGCATTGGCGAGGCCGGTGAGCATATTGGCGTAAAGCGCACTGAGGCCGATGCTGCCTTCCCGTACATCAGCGAAAACTTCTTGCTGTTGGGCGGGAGAAGCCTGCCTGAGGTAACTTTCCAGTGCCCAGATCGTTTCCATATTCCACTTGTATCTTGCATCCTCTGGGTAATCCCGCGTCTGGCGGATGAGGCGCATTGCCTGCTCCAGGTTGTTCCACTGTTTCCGTTCGACGTCAGCCTGCAGGTCTGTGTATCCGATGTCGTTGTGTGAATAGGAGAGAAGATAGATATCCCTCCTCTTGACGGGCTCGACCTGGACGTTGTCGGTCTGCACAAGTTGCCCGTTCAGCTTGAATCGGACGGCGACACTTTCCGCAGACTTTACTTCGGGAACAGCGATCTGCAAGACATTGGCTCCGATCTTTAGCGGTGTATCGGCAATTTCTTGCGTCGGCGTGCGAACGCTGACAGTTCTGCCTGCAATCAGATTGTCCAGACTCAGCCGCAGCGATTGCATCTCGCGACCGCCATCTCGGACCAGAGCAGGCTCGGCACGTACTTTCGGCACGAAGTTGAAGGCATGTTGAAAAGTCATGTACCAATCAGGGCTTCCCGAATTGTCTCCTCGCACTTCGAGCAGGAGCGGCTTTCCGGGCGGAAAGTCCTTTGTAGGAACTTTGAGCACCATGTACCCGAATAAATCACCCGCCTTGTCTGTCATCGCCGAATTGAACACCAATTCAGAGCCGTCTTTACCGGTAACTTTCCAGTTCTTCGCCGTGTCGTCCTTCGCATTCCTGAAGGTAAACCACCGCTGGCCGTTGATCAGGAAGTCGAAATTGTGGCTCTCCACCTCCCCGGTAAAGCCGGCGCATTCAATCCCTGCCAGCCAGATGAACTGGGAGAAATCGCTGGGCGCATCTGGCATGGGATCGGTTTCCCAGGAGATTGAAGGAGCGACGCTCTGCCCTCTTACCAGCAACGCCGAGTCCGCATCCGGGTCCGGTGAGTGGTAGTCGATCGTTTGTCCCTGGACGGATGAGTGGTATCCGCTGACATAACGGTCCGCCGAGGCGGAAGGCTGCGACGAAGCGTCTTTCACTGCAATGACAATCTCTTTCCCGGTTTGCTGCCCCATCGCGCACACAAAAGCAACGAAAACGAAACCAGCGAACATACCAATTGTGAAGAGCTTCATTGGAATCCCTTATCACGTTGATTTAGTGTGAAGCAAGAGTGACCCAACACGATCACGACTTTTTGCCGTGTTTAGAAACGATTGGATTTGAGGAAATGGTGGGATTTCTGGTGCTTGAACTACCTACCGCTAGTGTTGATGTGCCGATAAGGTCTTGGGTATATGGCTGCGCAGCTTCTCAGAAACCTCGCTGGGCAACAAGGGTTTACTGAAATAGTAGCCTTGTATTTCATCACATCGATGTGTTCGCAGAAACGAAATCTGACCCTCGTTTTCAACTCCTTCCGCGATCACCTTAAGATTCAAGCTCCTGCCCATGCTGATAATGGCGGCTGTGATGGCGGCATCGTCAGCATTCTCGGCAACGGCTTTAACGAATGAGCGGTCGATCTTCAATTTGTTCACGGGGAATTGCCGTAAATAGCTCAGGCTGGAATAGCCGGTTCCGAAATCGTCGATTGCCAGCTTTACTCCCATGGCCTTGAATTCCTGGAGCAGTGGAAATGTGAAATCACCGGTGGACAGCAACAGGCTCTCGGTAAGTTCCAACTCTAGAAGGTGAGGCGCCAACCCGCTGTCCCGGAGCACATCCCTCACCAGACCCCGAAATCTGTCCTGTCGGAACTGAATTGCGGACACATTGACGGCCACAGGAACGGCGAACCCTTCGTCGTGCCAACGTCGAGCTTCCGAGCATGCCGTTCTCAGCACCCACTCACCGATGGGCAGAATGAGCCCAGTGTTCTCGGCGACGCGAATAAACCTGTCAGGCGGCACCAAACCCATCTCCGGGTGCTTCCAACGCAGGAGAGCCTCCATGCCGATGATCCTTCCCGTCGCAATATCGGCTTGTGGTTGATACATCAGAAATAGTTCATTTCTCTCCAAAGCCAGCCGCAGGTTGTGCTCGATATTAAGTCGCTCCACAACCTGGGTGTTCATATCCTCGGTAAAGAAGCGAAACGCATTCCTTCCACTCTCTTTTGCGCAATACATAGCTGCATCTGCATTCTTGACCAGCGTCTCGCTATCCGCACCATGGTCGGGACATATGCTGATTCCTATGCTGCAGCTCACATTGAACCTGCGTTCCTTCACCACGAACTCCACCGTCATCGCGTTCATAATCCGCTCCGCGGCGACTGCAGCATCAGGGATCTCCCTGATCCCGTTTAACGCGATCACGAATTCGTCTCCGCCGATCCTGGCAACAGTGTCCTGATCGCGTGCCCATTTTTTGAGCCGTTCCGCAACTTCCTGGAGGATTTGATCGCCAAAAGAATGTCCCAACGAGTCATTGATTGTTTTGAATTGGTCCAAATCCAGGAACAAAACTGCGACCTTTTCCTTGTGCCGCCGGGCACTGGCTAGAGCCTTTTGCAATCGATCCTCGAGCAGCGTCCGGTTCGGCAACCCTGTGAGTGCGTCGTAGTAAGCGAGGAATTGAACTCTCTCTTCCGCTCGTTTTCGCTCTGTGATGTCCGCATTGGTGCCTTCATAGCATGCGATTACACCATCCTTGAAGATGGCACGGGCATTGGCAGAGAGCCAAATCTTGCTGCCATCCTTGCGATAGACCTGACATTCAAAGTTTCTTACTTCATCGTGTTCCGCCAGCAAGCGCCTGAACTCCGCCCGGCGTTCAGGGTCCACGTATATTTGCTGATCGATGTCAGTGATACTCCGCCGCAGCTCTTGAGGCGAGTCGTAACCAAGCATTCGTGCCAGGGCCGGATTCACACTCAAGTAACGCCCGTCAGGCGCACTCTGGAAAATTCCAACGATGGCATTCTCAAAAATCCTCCGATACTTCTCTTCAGCCAGACGAAGCGCCCGTTCGGCGTGCCTGCGTTGTGTAACGTCATGGGCAGCTACCAGCTCGGCCCGGACTCCATGGAAGTTCAAATCGTGGCTGACGATCTCTACGTCGATGATTGTGCCGTCCTTCTTTCTGTGCCTCCACAACTCGGCCTCTTGGAGACCGTGCACTGGGTTGGCGGTTGCTTGTAGCAGTGCAGGAATATCTTCGCGCGGTCGTATGTCCGCAATGGTCATGGATAGGAATTCTTCGCGAGAGAATCCGTAATGGCGAATGGCTGCTTCGTTCACGTGCAGGAAGGCCAGTGACTCCTGGTCGAAAACCCACATGGGCACCGGGCAACACTCAAACAACACCCGATACTGTGTCTCCGACTCTGAGGGCATACGACCTAGGCGTCAGTGCGCTGACCTGATGCTTCCTCCGCTGGATTCGTCTGGCCGGCGTTTACTTCGAAAGTTCATCGGCAACCTGCCGTAATTGCCGGCAACAGCTCACAGAAATGCAGGGGCCTTCGTTCGCACACACGAATCCTTTTAAGTCCTCAGAAATTGTTGGAGTACGGCAAGCTGCGTCTTTCCTGGCAGCAAGAACCCTGTGGTTTTCGGGAAAACACAGAGGTTCAAGCTTGTAACGAGGGCATTTGATGGACCACTGCGTGTGCCGTGGCTAACTTGTTGAATTGTTGGAAATCTACAGCACGTTGACCATAATAGGAAGAAGGTTAAGAGTGTCCTGTTACAAAGGTTTTGTCTGCTTTATGGACACGTTTATGAACACGCGGTACTGGGTCAGTTTGAATTTCCTCGCTGTGGCGTCATCCCGAGCGAAGCTGTTCTTCAGGCGCAGCGAGGAGCCTGTCCTGAGCGAGTCGAAGGAATCTCCTTGCAAGAATCCGTTGCACGGGAGATCCCTCCGCCCGCTGGTGAAAGCGCGGGCCATCGGGATGACCCATCCTGGGTGGTGGAGGTTTCAAACTTGACCCACTACCAAATCTTGGTCCTGGTTGAAAAACAATTCAAAATCTTAGCCGAGGCGGGGCTTTTTTGTGGAGAAGAGAAGAAGCTCCGCCGGGTGGCGGGACGGAATGATGTATCTAGATTCGGATTATCTAGATTAACAATCGATAATCGTATGGCGCGGGGCCGTAGTGGCTAAGATACGTCCCGACCCTGGCGATAGCACTTGCAGATTCTAGACTTGCTGGCAGACGCGAGTAGTAGTCGAAATGATTCCAGTTCATCTTCGATAGGCCAAGGATTTCCCGTGAAACCAACTCGAGATCCGAGTCACCGCGGTATCGCTTTATGAGAAGGGGAGCGGGAATGCGTCGCTTTCCTTGGTAATATTTGAATCGCTCATTCTGCACGCTCGGTGTGTGTCCATGCACCCAAAGCAGCGCCGCATCATCGGCCAAAACGATCGCCGCGCCGCGTGGCATCGGGAATTTATCGATAGTGAGCTTATCCTTCTGTAATTTCGAAGCCAAGAAACGGATCGACTCCTCTGTGTTGATTTCAATCAGTTCGACATTTTGGACGCCTTCAAGACCTTGTGCTAAGCCATCCTGTTCCTCCTTAGTGAAGGGGGTACGTTTATGAATCACGACGCGCTTAGGAAGCCTCATCCGCGCGTCGAAGAACAACTGGCGTATTGTCTCCCCAGTCCGTCGAGCATCGTCGAGCGACATATAAGGGTTTCGTCCGCGAATGATAGGATGCTCGATGCGACCAAGCCGGAATTGCAGGCCTTCACCGCGTGCACTGTATATGTGACTACAGCCGAGAAGAATGTGCCGCTTGTCGAGCGCATGCGGGTCCAAGCTGTATCCGATTCCCACAAACGCGCTGTCCTCGTCCAAGCAGTCCAAGCGCCATGGTGTACGCATCGCCTTTGCATATAATGCCAGCGAGAGCCACCACTTTACCCTGCAGCTTGCATTGGGAACGACCGTCTTTTCCCGAAGGAATTGAGTGCTTTGGCCGTTTCGCGCAGCGAACGCCTTTATGGAGTCGTGTAGGTTGAAATGCTCTTCGCCCTCGTCGACCAACTCAAACGACGACCAAGATTTCGGAACAAAAATTACTGCAGTGGCTCCCGGAGTAAGCCCGCGAATCCGGTTCAGCGCGGCGCAAATCGCACGTGCGATCTGCTTCGAACTTTCGAGAAGCGATCCCGAAGGAGTCACCGCAAGCTCTTGCCATAAAGATTCCCCGGGTCTCGCGTGCATCAATGGTAATGAAAAACCCGCCGGGAAGCCGGGAAATGTCTGCAGGTAATCGCGCTCCGTTTTGTCCGGCTCACTTCGCTCGTTGAGTTGGCAGAGAAATCGTTCCACGCTACGGGCGTACGCTGCTGGACAGATCACTGCAACGTTTGCTGACGTAGAAACCCCTGTGCTCGTAACCGAGTAGTCCCAAGGGCGATTATTCACCAGCCCATGCAATGGGTTTGCGTCTTTCGCTTCACCCTGCCCAGACTTTGAGGCGAAGACCAATTTGGCGTCTTCGACAACAAAACCGTTAAACGTTGCAAATCGCTGGAATTTTGGATTGAGGAGTGGTCGGTTCGGCTGATGTAAGCCCGCGTAGAAAGGAGTTTTTCCGATTACAAAATGTTGACCTCCAGCATCAGGAACATCTACCCCAGCGATCCGGCTTGTCCAATGTTTCAGATCCGCGTCGTAGACATCGTTATGCTGGTACCCATACACTGCGGCCCGTAAAACCTTGGTTGCCTCTTCGCTTGCAGGTTCTCCTTTGAGTGTCTTCGCAACGATTTCCGGGGTAAGTAAAACGCAGGTCTGGCCTTTGAGGATCGCGAGTCGAAATGATAGCGCACGATGAATCGCAAAATTCTGCTGCTCGAATGACCTGTCCTCGTGTGGCTTCGGCTCCCAAACTCTTCGACCGTCCGTTTCAATCCCGCAACTCCGTGCCACGTCTTGTACCAAAGCTTGGCGCATGAGGAACTGCAGGTTATTCGATTTCCGTAACTCTTCTAGGGATACTGGAACACTTACGGGTCCCCCTTTCAAGTTCGTTCCGAGCGCCGATCGCGTCGCGGCCATCGGCGCAAGTATTAGCGCCCCGTTGGGAATCGCTGTCCAAGCACCGTGCACAGCGGTCAGAGTATCGTTCAGCCAATCTCGTCGTGACACATTCTCCGGAAATACAAGATCAACATTGAGCACTTCGGAAGGCGTGGTCAGAGGATAGGCATTGCTCTTCACCAAACTCATCACTGCCTCTGATCGCGGCTGGAAGCGCCCTTTTCGCCCAGTCTCTTTGGTCAGAGATGTTAAGATCTGCTTCGCGGTTTGCAATTCCGTGTCATCCAAGAGGCGCAAAGCCAGTCGCTCCATCAGGTCGTCAAACCCAAACGATTGCACATAGAATGCTTCGCGCCCAGTTGTCGTTGCTGTCTGCAACAGTTTCTCTACTTCAGCCGAGGGCTGTCGCTGCATCCCACACCAATACAAGCGCCCTGCGCGACCCGTACTATAAGCCTCCGCTAGAGCCTTCATTAATGAGGTATCGCGGCCACTGTACCCAAGAACCAACAGATCGTGATCCCTAAGTTCGAAGATAAGTTCTGACCTTAACTTGTCTTCTTGTGATTGCAACTCGGATGTCGTGTTCTTCAGAGCGTCATACCGGTAGTCACCATGTAAAGAAACAACGCGCAGATAGCCGGGCGGTGTTACCAACGAAACCCGATGCTGCGTATCAATGCCAACTTCCACGCAGGGGACATTCGCCGCTGCGCAGGCTCTTGCTGGAAGGCCGTCAAAATTCGACGTCCAAACTGTCCTTAGCAGGCCGTTTTTCACAAGTAGCGGTAGGAGGCGATACCCGATGAATGGCACTGCGAGCTTGACATATCTCTGAAAAAAACTACGCCTATCTGCGGACGTGGGAAAGCAGGCCTCGGCGAAAAATGAGTATTCTTCTGCACTGCCCATACATGGGTAACCGCCCCTACGATCCAGCCACTCCTGAATGCGCCGCTTCGTTCCCATCAATGAGATCTCCCCAACTGACTCACGCAGAGTTGGGTTATTGGTCGCGAAGATTTCCCGCTTCCATTCCCATATGCACCGCTCTGCGGAGGGCATACCCGAGGAGATCGAGGTGCCAGCGCCAAACAACGTGCTCAATGGTTTGTCGCGGTTTACGGCTAGAACACGAATCAGTGCATCGAGTTCGAGGCGCGGAGTTGTGGAAATAACCATACGGTAAAGCTTACGTGGGAACAGGATATTCGCTACCGCCCTGAAGGCTACGAGGAAAAACCCGCAAAGGCTGGTTGGTTTGACATTGGGATGTGACCTTGAAAAGTCATTCCCACTTTGGGAATGCCGGTGAAAGACCGAGTTTTCCCCGACTAGGTTTTCCACAGCCCCTCCATGTTCATTCAACCTTTACTGAAAATTTTCCTTCTGCCCATACTGTCCCCCAAGCCACAACAACTAGCGCAGAAATCAGGGAGTAGAGGAGCCAACCCCTTTCTTCCCAATATTTTCCCCGCATCTTGTTGCAGCCCATAGATCAAAATGCAATTTTTCGCTAATACAATGATTCCACACGGCACCAGGGGAGGGGGGTACCCCCGCCAGCGAACGAGGGCCGAACATCAGAGATGACGACAAGAAGAGAGTTTTTCCGGTTGGCCGCCCAATCTGCCACGGCGGCGATGTTGGCTGGTAATCACATCGCTGCAGCGGAACAGGACGAAGCACATCGCACAACTCCGCGTCGCAGACGGCCGCTCCTCGATCTGCAACAGCGGTTTGTGGATTTGCGTTTCGGCATGTTCGTGCATTTCAACATGGCGACATTTCAGGACCGCGAATGGGGCGATCCGACGTCGCCCCCGGATCTGTTTCATCCCGCCGCTCTCGACACGGATCAATGGGCCGCTGCGGCGCAATCGGCCAACATGACCTGGGGCTGCCTGACGACCCGGCATCACGATGGCTTCTGCCTATGGCCGACAAAGACGGGGGCCGCAAGCGTGGGGCAGACATCGCATTCGACCAACGTCGTGCGCGCCTATGTGAATTCGTTCCGCAGGGCCGGCCTGCGCGTGGGCCTCTATTATTCGATCCTGTCGCTGCGCGACGATATCCGCCATTTCAACGTGACTCCGGCCAAGGTAAAGCTCATCAAAGATCAACTGACGGAACTGCTCACCGGCTATGGAGAGGTTGACATCCTCATCACCGATGGATGGGATGCGCCGTGGAGCCGCATCTCTTATGAAGAGGTGCCGTTCCAGGAAATCTATGAGCATATCAAGAACCTGCAGCCCAACTGCCTGCTCTGCGACCTCAACGCCAGTCAATATCCTTCGGGCGGACTCTACTACTCCGATGTGAAGGCATTTGAGCAGAATGCCGGACAGAAGGTCCCGGAAGACAGCGACGTGCCGGCCCTTTCTTGTGTGACCCTTACGGACGGTTGGTTCTGGAAACAGCGGGACTCGAACGGACATCTCAAGGCGGTGACGACCGTGGTAGACGAGTGGCTTGAGCCGCTGAATCGCAGACACTGCAACCTGATTCTGAATGCTCCCCCGACCCGTGAAGGGCGTCTCGCGCCAAACGTTGTGAGCCGGCTGGAAGAGATCGGCAAGGCGTGGAAGCATCCCGGCCCCATGGCAAAACTCAGCGAGCACGTTGTGATCACAACGCGGAACTTGGCGAAGAGCAAGCCCATTCATGCCAGCTCCTACCCGGATACCGTCGGACCAGATGAGGCGAACGATGGCGACTTCGGATCGAGCTGGTACTTGGATGAGGGGCAGACCTCGGGCTGGTTGGAAGTGGATCTGAGAAAGCAGGAGAGCTTTAACGTTGTCTCGCTGGTGGAGCCTGTCGGTCGATGGGATGACTACCCGCAAAGCCGCATCCGGAGCTATCGTTTTCAGCACTGGAACGGCGCGGAGTGGATCACTCTGACAGGCGGTGAAACACCCGCACCGGCGACAATTCTTCGCATTCCGCGCGTCTCATCGCAGAGGGTCCGCCTGCTGTTGGAGGCCAGCAAGGAGACGCCCCACATTGCCGAGATTGGCGTGTATGACGAACCCGCTTAAGCGAGACGCTTATGTCATGCCGGGGACGGCAGTGTTACGGTCGCGATTTGCCGGATCCCTCTGTATCTTTGCGCACCGCCGAGTCCGTCGGCGGATATTCAATCGATCCCTTGAACGACGAAATATCTTGCGGGTGAAAATCAGGGAACGGCAGCTTTTTGCCTTCACGCAGTTCGGCAATCTTCTTCGCCGCGTTCTCAGCCTTGTCTTTTGCAAGACCGGAATCGCGGCTCAAATACAGCGTCTGCGCGGGAAGCGCCAGGCTGCCGCCAGAATCCTCAACAATGTCGAGCATACGCAGCAGCAAGTCTTCCTTCACCGCGGCATACTCGTTGTAATCCCGCGTCAGGATATAGCTGAATACTTCCACGCTGAGCGAACTCCCCGCAATATCAATCAATCGCACACGAACGCTATTGCTCTCAACCTTGGGATGGCTGTAAAGCAGGCGCCGCGTCTCCGCCAAAACATACCGCACATGATCGGCCTTGCTGTCGGTGCGCAACGCGAGATTCGTTTTGAAAAGAATCTTGTCGCGCCGGCTCAGGTTCTCCACGTTAATTGTCGCCACTGTGCCGTTGGGAATTGCGAGCAGAGTTCGCTCATCGGTACGCACACGAGTCGAGCGCAGCCCGATGTCTTCGACCACGCCAGTGCGATCGCCAAAGCGGCAAACGTCGCCGACGCGAATCACTTCATCGCCAAGGACGGAAACTCCGCCGAACAGATTGGCTATCGTCTGCTGCGCGCCGAAACCAATCGCCAGGCCGCCAATGCCAAGCCCGGCGAGCGCTGTGCTCATGTTGAAGCCCAGGCTTCCCAGTACAGCAAGCGCCCCAGCAACAAACACACCCGCCTTGAGCATGCGTTCCCCAAGCAGCATGAGCGAACCCGTGCCCACGTGCCCGTGCGCCAGAGCGCGATTGCGCACACGCCGCAGCGACCAGCGAGTGGCACGCCAGAAAATCCAAGTCGCGCTGATGATGAGTGCGACAGAAGTGATTTGGAAGTAGTAGTGCCGCGGCAGCAGCGGCATGCGCAGGTTGAAGGCAAACACCTGATGCACAAGCGTGCCCACCAGCAGCCACGCCGGCCCCGAAACCGAGCGCCAGTTGGCCACTTCCACGTGGCCGCGCTTGCGCGCCCACCAGCGCAACGGAAATCCCATCACGACCAGCACCAACCAGCCCGCGGCGGCTGCGATAGGCAGGGCCAGCAGCAGCGCCAGCCATTGCCACAAAGGCATCCCGGCCAGCTGATGCTTCACCAGTACGGCGGGCAGCTTATGCTCCACCTGCCTCGCTTCCACCTGATCGTAGAGTTCGGGAACTTTGGCGAGAGTGTCCGCGGAAAACAGCCATATCTTACCCGCGCTCGGATCGGTGACGTGCACCAGGTCGACGTCGACTTCCACATCTCCCGCCGCCATGTTGCCGACTCTCTGATGTCCTGTCGCGACACCTTCCTGCGGTACGCCGTCCGGTTGATCGCTGATGTTCTTCAACCCGCCGGCGAAGGCGTTGTCCATCACATACTTCAGCTTGACCGCGAGCTGCTCGCCTTCGGCCTGGCGGTGCGCCGTACTCATTTGCAAATATTGCGCGGCGATGCTGTTATCGCCCCTCTGCGCCGCTTCCAGAAATCCGAGTACCGTCCCCGAAGGCGTCGTACGGTTCAGCGGATCGGTAAGCTTGCCGTTGCTGGCGGGCTGCGGCGGCGATGACAACAGCTGGCTGAGTGGCGTCTGTGCAGAAGAAAGCGAGCAGGCTATCCAACAAAAGATCGAAATGAATACGACTTTATGAAAGGAACGCATGGGAATCAATCGACCCAACTTGCACGCATCAGCGTGAGCACGGGTCAAACGAGTGAGGAATCATTGTAGCGGAAGGAAAATCGCGGCGATATCGGTGCAGAACCTTACGGCCCGCGTCATCCGCGTTTAGGACGATAGATATCTGTGGCTGTGCCGAAGAAAACTTCCGCTGCGTTCATAACGGTTTCGGAGAGCGTCGGGTGCGGATGAATCGTCTTCGCTACGTCGTGCGCGAGCGCTGCCATTTCAATAGCGAGCACACCTTCGGCGATCATCTCACCGGCGCCCACACCCACTATGCCGACTCCAAGCACGCGCTCGGTCTGGGGATCAAAGAGAATTTTGGTCAAGCCCTCGGGACGGTCGAGTGTAATGGCGCGTCCTGATGCGGCCCAGGGGAACTTCGCGACTTTGACTTCACAATTTTCTTTTTGCGCCTGCGTTTCCGTCAGGCCGCACCACGCAACTTCGGGATCGGTGAACACGACCGCAGGAATTGCGTTGGGTTCAAACGCCACTTTGTGCCCGGCAATGGCCTCGACAGCAGTACGGCCCTCATGCATCGCCTTATGTGCCAGCATCGGCTCGCCGACCACATCGCCAATTGCGTAGATGGCGGGATCGCCAGTCTGTAGTTGCTTGTTCACCTGAATAAAGCCGCGCTCGCCGACTTGCACGCGAGTTTTTTCGATCCCCGCGATTTCTGAATTCGGCTTACGGCCAACCGACACGAGCACGCGATCGAAAACTTTCTCCTGGACATTGCCGTCCTGTCCTTTGAGCGTTGCCCGGATGCCGCTGCCCTCGTCTTTCACCGAGGCAACGGTCGTATTAAGCAGAATCCCTTCAAACATCTTCTCCAGACGCTTGTGCAGGGGCGCAACCAGGTCACGGTCCGCGCCAGGCAATAATCCGGAAAGCATCTCGACGACAGTGACGCGCGTGCCGAGTGCGGCATAGACAGAGCCGAGTTCGAGTCCGATATACCCACCACCGATGACAAGCAACGTGCCGGGAATATCCTCCAGATTCAACGCGCCAGTCGAATCCATCATGCGCGGCGTGTCGAGCTTCAACGTGGGAACGATGGCAGGGCGAGAACCGGTCGCAAGGATGATGCGGTCAAAGCTGAGATTTTCTGACGAACCGCCAGATTTCGTGACGCGCAGCGTGGTCGGATTTTCAAACGCAGCGCGGCCTTGCACATAATGCACTTTGCGCTGCTTCGAGAGCACGCCCAGGCCGCCAGTGAGTTTCTTGACTACGCCTTCTTTCCACGACCGCAGCCTTGCGAGATCAATTTTCGGGGCGGCAAACTCGATCCCCCAATTTTTGGCCTGCTCGGATTCTTCGATCAGCTTCGCGACGTGCAGCAACGCCTTCGATGGAATGCATCCGCGATACAGGCATACGCCGCCAGGGTTCACCTCGGGATCGATGAGCGTAACTGTCATTCCCAGATCCGCAGCGAGGAATGCGGCAGCATATCCCCCGGGTCCGGCGCCGACGACTGCAATGTTTAGACTTGGAGTTTCAGACATGAATTCGTTCTTGGTTGTAAACTCTGCGGGAAATTCTACCCTTGTACCGACAACAGGAATGGCTGCTCAAACGCCTCCGCGATCCAGCGCAGAAAGCGCGCCGCATCAGCACCGTCGATCAGGCGATGATCATACGAGAGTGAAAGCGGCAGAATCAGCCGCGGCTCAAATTTTCCGCCGATCCACTCCGGCTCCATGCGGGAACGCGACAGCCCAAGAATCGCCACTTCCGGATGATTCACGATCGGCGTGAAACCGATGCCTCCGATGCCACCGAGATTCGTGATAGTAAACGTCCCGCCCTGCATCTCTTCCGGTGTCAGCTTTTTGTCTCGCGCCTTCTTCGACATCTGCGACAACTCGACCGCCAGTTCCACAATATTTTTCTTGTCCACATCGCGGATCACCGGAACCAGCAAGCCGCGGTCGGTATCGGCCGCAACGCCGATGTTGATGTACTGCTTGTAGACGATTTCTTCTTTCTCGATGTCAATCGAGGCATTGAATTGCGGAAATACCTTCAGCGCAGCGGCGCAGACTTTCAACGCGATCGCAGTGACCGTCATTTTCCCGCCGGCTTCTTCGGCCTTGGGCGCAAAACGTGCACGCAGTTGCTCGAGTTCGGTGATATCAGCGCGATCGTGCTGCGTAACGTGTGGAATCGTGTTCCACGATTCGGCCAGATGTTCGGCCGTTTTGCGGCGAACACCGCGCATTGAGACGCGCTCGATCTTTCCCCACTTCGCAAAATCGGGCAGTTGGGGTTGCACAAAATGTCCTGCGCGCGGCTGTGCCTGCGCCGCAGTCGCTGCCGCGGAAAGCAAGGCCTTCGCGTAAACTTTGACGTCGTCCTCGCTGATCCGCCCGCCCGGGCCGCTGCCCTTCACTTCATAAATGTCGACGCCAATCTCTCGCGCCAGCCGACGCACGTGCGGCGCCGCCGGAATCGGCTGGCGATGTTCTGTACCTGCTACCTTGCCGAGCTGTGCCGGCATGCTGAAAGTAGGCGCGGCTTGCTGCGGCTGGTCCGGAGGCAGTGCCTGCTCTTCGGTCTTTCCTTCCGCCCGAATCGCCGCCTGAAACGCCAGCCGCGCGCCATGCTGTCCGGAAACATGCTCGACCGGAGCAGTGCGCGGCTGTGCAGGGGCCGGCTGTGATGCGGCTGCGCCTTCGAGCGTGAAGATTGTCTGTCCAACTTTGATCTTCTCGCCTTCCTTTACTTTTACTTCCTTGACGACACCGCTTACCGACGATGGAACTTCGACGACAGCCTTATCGGTTTCGAGTTCCATTACCGGCTGTCCTTCGCTGACTTTGGCGCCGGGCGCGATCATCAGACGCACGAGATCGCCTTGCGAAATGTTCTCGCCGAGTTCGGGAAGTGTGAACTCGGAGGGTTGAGCTTGCGCGCGACGTTCAACGCGCTCCTGAGATGCCAGAGAAGCTGCGGCAGGAGTGGGGACTTGCGCCTGCGGAGCAGACGTAGGTTGTGCCGAGGCAGCGGCTGGTTGTGGCGCTGGAGGAACTTTCGTTGCCGCAGATTCAGCTTTGGCGGATGCTGGCGCCGGCTGTGCAGATTCAACAGCTGGCTTCGTTCCAGCGCCGTTCTCCACTGTAAAAATAACCTGCCCAACCTTGATCTTGTCGCCTTCCTTGACGCGGATTTCCTGCACCGTGCCGCTGACAGAAGACGGCACCTCGACTACGGCTTTGTCGGTCTCAAGTTCCATGACCGATTGGCCGGAAGTAACCGTCGTGCCAGGCGAAACCATCAATCGCACTAGGTCGCCCTGTTCGATGTTCTCGCCTAATTCCGGAAGTTTGAATTCAATCACCGCGGGTTCTTTCCTTCTTTTGAAAATCTGATTTATTTATCGCAGGTTGCGGCGGCATGCCTAAAGGCATGCCCTGACACGAATCAAACCATGAACTGAGAGTATCTCAACGAACCACTTTCAGCTTACCGCCGGATTTGCTTTCTCCGGATTGATGCCTAGTTCCTGAATAGCACGCTGGACCACGTCAGTACCGATTTTGTTCTCGCGTGCCAGCGCGCCCAAAGTCACGAGCACAATGTGTTTCGCGTCGACTTCAAAGAAGTCGCGTAACGCCGCGCGATTCTCGCTGCGCCCGAAACCGTCCGTCCCCAGCGATAGGAACTGTCCCGGCACCCACTTCGCCAAGCTTTCGGGCAACACTTTCATGTAGTCCGACGCTGCGATGAACGGTCCCTGCGCATCCTTCAGCATCTGAGTGACATAAGGCACTTTCGCCGTCTCCACCGGATGCAACAGGTTCCATCGTTCGCAGTCGTTGGCGTCGCGATACAGTTGCTTGTAGCTGGTCACGCTCCATACGTCGGCAGCCACGCCATATTTTTCTTCGAGAATCTGCTGCGCTTTCAGAACCTCGAACATGATCGCACCACTGCCGAATAGCTGCGCTCGCAGCTTGGCGTCTGTCTTTCCTGACGTATTGAAGCGATACAAGCCTTTCAGCACGCCTTCACGAACATTCTCGCCCGCAGGCATGGCCGGCATCGCCAAAGGCTCGTTCCCAACGGTGAGGTAATAGAAAATTGATTCTTGATCGACGTACATGCGCTTGATGCCATCCTGAATGATGATGGCGATCTCATACGCAAACGCCGGATCGTAGGCCAGGAGATTCGGCACAGGAAGCGCGAGCACGTGACTGTGACCATCCTGGTGCTGCAGTCCTTCGCCAGCCAGCGTTGTGCGGCCAGCAGTGCCGCCGACAAGAAATCCTCGGCAACGCATATCGGCCGCAGCCCAGATCAAATCGCCGATGCGCTGGAAGCCGAACATGGAGTAATAAATGAAAAACGGGATCGTATTGATCCCGTGATTGGAATACGCGGTACCGGCGGCAATGAACGAGCACATCGAACCCGACTCGGTGATGCCCTCCTCCAGAATCTGCCCGTTCTTCGCTTCCTTGTAATAGAGCAGTGTGTCCATGTCGACCGGTTCGTAGTTCTGGCCGACGCTGGAATAAATTCCCACCTGACGGAACAGCGCTTCCATGCCGAAGGTGCGGGCTTCGTCGGGAACGATGGGAACGATAAACTTGCCGAGCTCCGGATCGCGCAGCAACTTCGCCAACAGCCGCACGAAGACCATCGTAGTCGAAACTTCGCGGCCCTCGGTGCCCTTGTGAAATTCCTCGAAATGCGCGTCGGGAAACGGCTTCAACACCGTGGCCCGCACTTTGCGCGTCGGCATGTATCCGCCGAGTTGCTGGCGGCGCGCCTGCATGTATTTGATCTCTGGGCTGTCGTCGGCCGGGCGATAGAACGGTGCGTTGTGCAACTCGTCGTCGGGAATTGGAATGCCGAAGCGCGAACGGAACATCTCCAGTTCGGCATCGTTCAGCTTCTTCTGCTGATGCGTGATGTTCTTGCCCTCGCCCGCTTCGCCGAGACCGTATCCTTTGATCGTCTTCGCCAGAATGATGGTCGGCGAGCCGGTGTGATCGACCGCCGCACGGTACGCAGCATGCACTTTGATGGGATCATGCCCGCCCAGCCGCATGCGCGAGAGTTGATCGTCCGAAAGATGCTCGACCATTTTCAGCAAGCGCGGATCGCTGCCGAACAGGTTCTGCCGGAAATACGCTCCGCTCTCGACAAAATATTTCTGGTACTGCCCGTCGCTGATTTCGCCGAGCCGCTTCACCAGAAGACCGTCGCGGTCGTTGAGAATGAGGCTGTCCCAGTCGGATCCCCAGATGCACTTGATCACGTTCCAACCGGCGCCGCGGAAAATCGCTTCCAATTCCTGAATAATTTTTCCGTTGCCGCGTACCGGGCCGTCGAGGCGCTGAAGGTTACAGTTCACGACGAAGATCAGGTTGTCGAGTCTCTCGCGTGACGCGAGCGTGATCGAGCCGAGCGACTCCGGCTCATCCATTTCACCATCGCCAAGGAACGCCCAGACTTTTCCGCCAGTCGTCTGCTTGAGCCCGCGATTTTCCAGATACTTGATAAAGCGCGCGTGGTAAATCGATTGAATCGGGCCCAGCCCCATCGAAACCGTGGGGAACTCCCAGAACTCCGGCATGAGCCAGGGATGCGGATACGAACTCAATCCTCCGCCCGGTTTCAACTCGCGGCGAAAGTTCTGCAGCTTCTCTTTGGAAATGCGGCCTTCGAGATACGCGCGCGAGTACATTCCTGGCGCGGCATGTCCCTGAAAATAGACCACGTCGCGGTCGCCATTTTCCGTCTGCGCTCGAAAGAAATGATTGAATGCAACTTCATACAACGTCGCGGCCGATGCGAACGTCGAAATATGTCCGCCAATGCCTTCCTGAATTTTGTTCGCGCGCACCACCATCGCGAGCGCGTTCCAGCGCACCAAACTCTTGATGCGGCGTTCCATCTCTTGACTGCCCGGAAATGGAGGCTGCTGCCGCACCGGAATCGTATTCTGATACGGCGTAGTCGCCGTAAATGGTAGATTGATGCCGGCCTCGCGCCGCGCATGCAAAGCCAGTTGTTGCAAGAGCCGTCCGGCCCGGTTGGGACCACCTTTTTCCAGAACATAATCCAGGGAGTCGACCCATTCCCTTGTTTCAAGCACTTCCAGGCCGTCGGTTTCCGTCTGAGGCACGTCTGCTTTCTCCGTAATAGAATGCGTAATACTCCATCATAAAGAATCGGCGCGATTTTTGCTGAGACGATCTCAGTGTATGAGACTTCCGTGTCGCTCCAATGGCCGCTCCCCTTGCGCCATCTGCCATCGCGAACGGATCGGCTCCGGGTTTAGAATCGGTGAGTCTGCATTGAAGGTGTGATTTCGCGGGAGGATTCCATGCTGCGCATCGTGCTGCTGGTGATCGTCGTGATCATTCTGGTCATGCTCGTGCCGCGGCTTCTGTCGCGTTCAGCAACTCCTGCCGCGGGCAGCAATGCGCCCGACTTCACTCTGCCCTCGCAGGAAGGCTCGTCCGTCAGCCTGAAAGACTACCGCGGCAAGTGGGTGGTCCTTTATTTCTATCCTAAGGATCAGACGCCCGGCTGCTCCCGCGAAGCGCACAATTTTCAGGTGGATCAGCCGAAGTACGCAGAGCGCAACGCCGTGGTGCTGGGAGTCAGTGTCGACAGCGTCGATTCGCACAAAAAGTTTTGTGCCAAGGAAGGCTTGAACTTCAAACTGCTCGCCGACACCGACCACAAAGTCAGCGACTCCTACGGATCGCTCACCAATCTCGGACTGGTGAAGTTCTCAGCACGCCACACGTTTCTCATCGATCCTAACGGCAAGGTCGCTAAGGTCTATTCGAGTGTCGATCCGCTCAAGCACAGCGCCGAAGTCCTAACTGAATTGAATGTATTGCAGAAAGCAGCGACAGCGCAGCGCTAGAGTTATCTCTTCACCGCCAACATTTCTTTAACGGGGTAGACTATTCAAATGGCGACAGCGGCCAGAAACGATGTTCGCCCATCCGTGGGGCACGTAGAATACCGCTTCCCGCCGGGATTCCAGCGCAATCTGCTCTGGCTTGCGCTGCGCAGGGTTCGTCCGGCAAATCCCATTTTCCTGTTTCAGCAACTCGTCCGTGATTACGGCGACATCGTTCACTACAAGATCGGATGGAATCACATTGTCTTCCTGAACCATCCGGACTATATCCGGGAAATTCTCGTCGTACAGAACGACAACTTCATCAAGGAACGCACGGTGCGGCGAAGCAAGATGTTGCTCGGCGAGGGCATGATCACCGCTGAAGGTGCAGCGCATCGTGCGCAGCGGCAGGTCGTGCAGCCGGCATTTCATCGTCAACGTATTCCGGAATATGCAGCAGCCGTAGTCACGCAAGGCGCCCGCATGCGTGAAAGTTGGCAGGCTGGCCAGCAGCGGGACATTGCTGTCGAAATGATGCACCTCACGTTAAAAGTCGTCGCCGATACGCTGTTTGCCACCGACCTTCGGAATGAAGTGTACGAACTGGCGGACTCCATCAACCGCATCATGTCCCTCTACAACTTTCTGGTCATGCTGCCTGCTGCGGAGTGGCTGGTGCACGTGCGGCCTCCGGGGCTGGCGGCGTTTGTGCGAGCGCGCAAGCGTATTGATTCGGTGGTGTATCGCGTGATCGCAGCGCACCGGCAACGCATGGCTGCCGAGCAGAATTCCGATGGCCGAAGTCTTCTCGATCTGATGCTGGCCGCTTCGCCCGACCAAACAGAAGAGTCAGAGAAATCCCTGCGCGATCAGGTCATCACAATTTTTCTGGCTGGCTACGAAACTGTGGCCAATGCACTCGCTTGGACCTGGCACTTGCTTTCGCAAAATCCCGAATGCGAACGGCGTATGCACGAAGAAGTCGACCGCGAACTGCAAGGTCGTCTGCCAACCTACGAAGACATTCCGCGCCTGCGCTACGTTGAAATGGTGCTGGCAGAATCTATGCGGCTTTATCCGCCTGCCTGGGCGATGGGACGCTACGCCTGCTCCGATTTTCAACTTGGAGAATATTTTCTTCCCGCGAAAACGACGGTACTGATGAGTCAATTCATCATGCACCGCGACGCTCGTTATTTCCCCGACCCGTTGCGCTTCGATCCTGAACGCTTCACGCCCGAAGCGAAATCGCGGCGCTCCAAATTCACTTATTTCCCATTCGGTGCCGGACCACGGCAGTGCATCGGCGAGTCGTTCGCCTGGATGGAAGGCATCCTGCTGCTCGCCACGATCAGTCAAAAATGGAAGCTGAGCCTAGTCTCGGGCCAGAGGATCGAGCCCGAACCGCTGATCACACTGCGCCCGAAATATGGGATGAAAATGCTCGTCGAGGCGCGGAGTAAGACAAAACAGACCGCCGCCTGATCCGTGGATCTTTCGACTATTTAAGCGATGCGGTTTCCGCATGCTCGTGGCCCAGCCAGCGGCGCACCATGTAATACTCGTTGATCGGACGATCGTCCGTGATCGCGGGCGTACGCGGAGATGCTGCGATCAACTGATCGGTCGAGAGTTGTCCACGCAGTAATCCATCCAGCATGTCGCGCGCTGCATCGCGGGGAGCTTCGCCCGGGGATATATCCCACTCCACCAAATCGTTCACCGCTTTGTCCGGCATTCGCTGCAACAATTCTTCAACAGTTGGAACCGGAATGGTGCGATCACTGCACAAATAATGAACGCCGAACCCGTTGCTGAAAGCTCGCACATAAGGAAAGGAATTGCGCAGCGAACGCGTGATCGCGACCACATCGACTGCATCGTGTTCGACTGTGGTCGGAACCCATTGTTGCAGAATCCCACCCGGACGTAAGCGCCGCCGCGCCACGCGATAAAACTCTTCCGAGTAGAGCAGGCTCGAGGCCGCCGCACGTAACGGCGGCGGCGGATCGATGGTGATCACATCGAACTGCTGGTCCGTTCGCTCGAGAAAACGGCGGCCATCGTCAATCACGACATGCGACAGCGGCGATTTCATAACCTCTTCGGCATCCCTGTGGTAATAACTGAAGAGCCGCGGCACGCTGGGCACAAGTTCCACCACGGTGACAGGGATGCCCCACGTGTGCATCGACCGGAACGTCGTCCCCATGCCAAAACAAATCACGAGCGCGTTCTGCGGAGGCCGGTCGAGAAACGACAACGGAAGATGCGCCATCACTTTCGTGATCCATGACAACTCGGTCATGCCGTAGCCGTTGACTAGAAGTTCTTTATCCATTCCTTCGCCGGTCGCCAGCACCGTAGCCGTCGAATCGCGAAGCACCACGCGCGGATCGTATCCTTCTTCGTAGTCCTTGCCCGCGAAGATCAACACAGCGACGATCGCGAGCGCAGCGTAGATGGCTGCGCGCGATGCGAATTTAAGGTGCGCACCCGGACGCAGCGGTGCAATCCCGATGATCAACCACGGCAGAGTCAGCACCACCAGCGCGTGAGTTTCGCTGAGAAATGGCAGCAGCCCGAACCCGGTCAAGAGCGGCCCCAGAATGCATCCAGCCACGTTGATCGCATAGGCCGTCCCCGCCTTGGAAGGATTTCCGCCCGAGAAACGATCCACCAGCATCGGCGTGATGAAGCCGAGAAGTCCTGTGAAAGGCATAACACCGCAAACCAGCCGGACTCCGCGATTCAATTCGAACCCGGGACTGGCTGCCACCAGCGGAAGCAAAGCGCATGCAGCCAGCAAACTCCACACCACCGGGCTTTCTTCGACGAAGCGCGCACTCAAGCGGCGGTAGATAGCCGCACCAATTACTGTTCCCAGCAGATAGACGCTGAGGATCGTCGCAAACGCGTAGACCACGGTCCCGTAATACGGCGTGTAGGAGCGAACCCAGACCACCTCCATCGCCATACAAGACAGGCCACTCAAGAACAGAAGAGCTAAGATTCTGCCTCCGCCTGCAGTAGCAGCGTCAGCCTTCAGATCAGCCGCGTCTACGCTAACAGGCGAAGATTGTGGCGACACTTGCGACGATCTCCGCGACAACGCCAGCGCCGATAATGCAATCAATCCGTTGCACACAGCGCCGACTCGCAACGTCCCGCGAAATCCCAGCAGCTCGATCAGGAACAGCGGCACAGTTGTCCCAACCACTGCGCCGGTGACGTTCGACATGTAGAGATAGCTAAACGAATGCTGCGATTGGGAGGAAAGCATCTGCCGGATCGCTTCCATGCCAACCGGCACTGTCGCTCCCATCAACGTGCACCAGGGCAAGAGCGCAATCGTCACCCACAAACCGGCGAGCCAATAGAATCCCGCCGAAGAAGACAGCCCGGAATGTTCGAGCATGCGATGCCCTAACTGAAGTTCGTACGGCACTACGAGGCCTGACACTCCAATCAAGAATTCGATGAGCGCATAGGCCCGGAGTGCCGGCATGCGTCCGCTCTCCGTTCGCGCGATCCACCGGCCGCTGGCCCACGAGCCAACACCCAGCCCCGCCATAAACACGGAGAGCACAATCGAGACCATGGCGGTTGTCACGCCGAATTGCGCCATCGACGTGCGCAACCAGACCAACTCATAGAGAACGCTGCAAAATCCTGAAAGGAAGAAAAAGAAGAAGTACCAGGTCAAAAGTGAAGTCTCCGATTAGGCGGGTGTTCGTTGCACCACGCTCGGAAACGAGTGTAGAGAGATTGGCGGATGCAGGCAAGTTGAGTTGTCTAGCTGGCGTGAAGCTGAGAGTAGTCGAAGGGGAGAGGCGCGCTGGCGAAATCCTGAGCAGGCGTCGGACCTCAGACGTCAGACCTCAGGCGCACTCAGTCAGATTATTTGTGGGCGTAGTAATAGATCTTCTCTTTGCCCCAGCTCAGCACTCTTGCCTGATGCAGTAATTTTTGCTTTTGCGCTTCTGCCTGGTAGTACTTTTCCCACTCAGTAATCGCGTGCTTTTTGGTCCGGTCGGTGCGCCCACGGCGCGCAAGCCGATCCTGCAACACTCTTGCTTCATGCCTGAATAGCCGCTCATATTCCTCGCGTTCTGCGCGGATATCGAAGCGGAATCGGGGCTGATAAACGAACCAATCCATCGGGAACCTGCGTTTTGTTCATCAGGTGGGATCGCTGCGATGAATACGAGAGCGATGAGAATACTCTACGCTTTCAGGAATGATTTTTTCTACCCTCGATTTCAACAATTGACGCTCACAGATACCAGCTAAGGAGGGGTTAGATGTGGCGAGAAGGTATGGAGCAACTAGCAGCTATCTATCTCATAAATGGGTTTTGGGAAGGGCACGGCTTCCAATTTTATAGCCTGCCCTGAGCGAGCGTAGTGAGCCGAAGGGTGCCGCCAATGCCCCACAAAAAGACTAGGGCTTTAGCCCCTGAGGGAATGTGCAATTCAATCCTTCACTCGTTTACGGTTATGCGCTCTTGAGCACTTTCACGCCGCTTGCAATCGGTGCGGGACGGCCAGTGATGGGTTTTACCTTAGCGAGCTTAGCTAGAAGCCTCTCGACTTTGCGCTGCTCATTTGGACGGGGTAGCTGGATGACTGCCATGACCTATTATCCCACACGAGTCATTGCACAGCTTACCTCGAGTGGTGGTGCAGTTTGTGGATTCGTATCAGGGCATGCTTTTAGGCATGCCACACATCGGAGAAATCGAGGAGCCGCTTTCCCACCCGCGCAAGCGGCACCGGGCCAGCCTCAGCGGCTTAAAGCCTTGCACGCGTGACTTTCTCTAGGATATCGAGGCATGTGTGTCCGGATGAAGGGCTCGATGTCTTCCAGAATCTCGAATGGTCTCAGCGGATCTCATCGAAGATGTTAGTGCCACCACCGCTGCGGGTGCTCCAGGTGAAGTGCTCGATCACACGAAGGCCAGCTTGCACCGAGCACTGAACCTCGCAGATCGAACGGCCTCCGTGAATCTGACCCGAGTCCTCCAGCTGTGTGTAGCGGAATACGAGCTCTGACCCGGAGAGGGTGCCAACTAAGCAACCACGCGTGACTGAGCCCCCGCCGTATCGAGCAAAAACTCTCGACCCCTTTTGAGTGAAATATAGACGCGTCTTAGCGTCGACGACTCCGCGGTCGTCTGTCGAGCTCACGTACATCACCGACCCATCAAGGTCGATTGCCTTCATATGCATCTCGATTTCGGTAATCTACTATAGAAATCAATTTCCAGCCATCGGACTAGGAGCCGCCTATTTTTTTGTGCAAGTTTGTGCTTCCAAGGGCGACCGCCACACATTAAACAGCAGGCGATCCGTAGCACTAACTATGTCGAGAATCCATTAGAAAAGCGGAGAAAGGCGCGTGAACAATGGCGGTTTTAGGGGTTGACTAACGTTTGATTCCGGCCTAAGATTTCGCACCGCAAGCCGAAAGACTGTTAGACCTCGCCCGCCGAAATCTTATGGGGAGAGGGCAAGAATTCGGCGGGCTTTTCTCATCCACGGCAGATGTGGACATCAAACTCCTCCCTCACTCGCGCGACCACATCGGTGATTTTCTCCCCTTGCTTTGGTAGTGCGTAGAATTCCTGCCCGCATTGGGTGCATTGGGACGCTATTTCCGGCTGCTTTATGTCTAGGTTGTCGAAGTGGAGAAAACGCTCCATAACGTGTTTGGGGAAGGGCTGCGAACCACCGATGGTAGAGTGCAGCTAACCAAAAAGTCTGTTCGGTGCCGTACCAAACGCTGCCCTTCACTTCCCGCCCGCAACGCTTCTTAGCCCACGTGGCCTTTACAAGGCTGTCTAGCCGGTCCTGCCGCGCCTTGTTTCCTATGGACGTGATGCCCGCGTCCTTTGAACAATTGGCGGAGGTCATGCTGCCAATTCGTGACCGCACTCTGCTCTTTGGACGATTTCATCTCGGCGAAGGATCAACGCGTCACGGATGGGCAACCAAACAATAAGCCCGCTGAGGAAGGATAAAATCTTGGAGGCGCGGGTCGGAATCGAACCGACGCATAAAGGTTTTGCAGACCTCTCCCTTACCACTTGGGTACCGCGCCCCGCTTAAACCAGATCACGTAGAACCAGCTAATACGTTAGCGTTCCGGCCGAAAAATGTCCACCTTTCATGTAGAGATGGACATTTCGCGGAAAGCGAACCGGTGGGGACGAAATCTGGAGCGGGAGACGGGATTTGAACCCGCGACTTCGACCTTGGCAAGGTCGCACTCTACCACTGAGTTACTCCCGCTCGTTGTCTCATTCTACAGCACTTGCGTTTTGACTGCCAATTCACTGCAAGCTACGGGTAGTTGGGTCAGTTTGAATTTCAGATCTCTGAGGCGTCATCCCGAGGCCCGCGCCTTCACCAGCGGGCCGAGGGATATCCATGAGACTCTCAGCGTTCAGGGGGAGATCCCTCGCTCCGCCTGAACAGCGGCTCCGCTCGGGATGACGCCATAATGAGGCAAGCTTCCAGAATTTAAACTGAGGCGATCTACCCCACCCACTTCCGCATCGAAGTTTGTGTAAGGAGATCAGTATGGATCGTACCATTTCGACCAAAGATCTGAAATCCAAACTCGACAAGAAACAAATCACCGTCGTCGAAACTCTCGCGCCTGAGCGCTATCAGGAAGCCCACATTCCCGGGGCCTTGAACATCCCCCCGGAACGCATCCAGGAACTTGCCCCTCAGTTGTTACCCAACAAGAATGCCGAGATCGTAACCTACTGTTCGAATTTGCATTGACACGCCAGTTCATACGCTGCCCGTGAATTGGCGGCGATGGGATATACCAACGTGGCGCACTATCCTGAAGGCAAGCAGGGTTGGATGGAAGCGAAGCTCCCCGTGGAGAAAGCCGCCTAATTACTCGTTGTGCACGGTCAACTTCGAGAAATACGCATCGGTGGTCCAGTGCGCCCAGAGCGCGATCTGGCCGTGCGATTCTCCGAGTTTCAGATCGTTGACGACCAGACACGGCTGCTCTGCGCTATTGACATACAGCCGCGCAGTCGTGCCTGAAACGACGATCTTCATTTTTGTCCACGCGGCGGCTTCGAGGTCAACATAGGATTCATAGGCACCGGGATTTTCCTTCCGCAGACGAAACCAGGGGAAGTCGGGGATCGACTCATACTGGGCGGAATGGTTGCGGCGCAACTGGTCGTCAGCGCGGCCGTTGGTGGGCCTTAAGTAGATATTTTCGAATCGTGCGCCATGGTCGCGGAGACGGAATGCGATGCCGATGAATCCGCGAGAATCGTCGGGCGTGCCCGGACGCGGACTGCCGGCCACATCCACCTCGATGGTGCCATTCTTAAAATCGGATGCGGTCACAATGGCCATGACTATTTCGTCGGACGCCTGATGATCGGGTGCGGGTGCGATCTTCAACGCCTGCCGGCCACGATAGGCTATGACCTCTGCCTTCCCGTTAACGACCTCCAGGCCCGCTGCCGAATCAAGAGGCAGGGCCAAGGTCTTCTGCGCTTGTCCTGACAGGTGCATTGCCAATGCCAGCGGAAAGAGTGTGAGCAGGGCAATCCATGTCCGCCTACGGCTGAGGATCAGTCGAAGCATGAGGAACTCCTCTACGAATGACAGTTGCTACGAGGCCCGTCTTGATGGACGGTTGACCGCCGGGAATGTGGGCGAGGATTGTTGTGGATGGTTCCAGTGCCTGACCAAGCGGGACAAAACGCCGGGGAAAAAGGACAAACAAGTTACGGCCTTACGTCTATGCCAACTCTACTTCAATTTTCTTCGCAGCTGCGTCCAGCTTGGTAATCCGAAAACTTCGCACCTGCCCGGCACGCGCCGGCTCTGCCTTGGGTGGTCCGCCGGACCCAGTCTTCCAGCGTGCCTGCAACATCGAACTCAGCGAAGACAGATCTGCCTGCGCCTCTGACTTCGGCTCGCTCTTCGCGACGGCCAGAGCCACGCGCTTACACGTCGCATGAATCCCCTCCCCCAACTCCACGCGCGCATGATCGCCCGAGTCATCCATCAGACGGCCTGTAACCACGTCACCCTCTTTGTGCTCAGCAAGATATTCGTCGATGCTGGTCGGCACGAGTTGCTTCATGCTGAGCCGCATCTGCCGCTTCTCTGTGTCGATCGCGATCACCAGCGCCTGCACTTTCTGTCCGACGCGCAGCACATCAGCAGGTTGATTGATGCGCTTCTCGGCGCTGATCTCACTGACGTGGACCATCCCTTCGACCCCTTCGGCCAGTTGCACGAACGCGCCAAACTTTGTCAGGCTGGTCACCGGACCTTCGATCGCCGACCCCACCGGGAAGCGCTGCGGCGCGTCGGCCCAGGGATCTCCCAGCGCTTGTTTGAGCCCGAGCGAGAGCTTGCGGTCGGCGGCGTTCACGCCAAGAATTACGACTTCAACCGTCTCGCCTTCTTTCACCACGTCACTCGGCTTTCGCACCTTGCCGCGCGACCACGACATTTCGGAGATGTGAATCAGACCCTCGATCCCCGGTTCCAGCTCAACGAAGGCACCGAATTCCATCAGCCGTGTAACAGTCCCCCGCACACGGTCGCCAATCTTATACTTCACGGCCACAGCATCCCACGGATGCGCCTGCAGCTGCTTCATGCCGACCGAAATCCGCCGCTTGTCGCCTTCAGTCGCGAGCTTCAAAACTTGCACGTCGATCTGCTGGCCGACGCTGAGCACGTCCGCAGGCTTGTTGACCCGGCCCCACGCGATGTCTCCCACGTGCAGTAGCGCATCCACGCCGCCGATATCTACGAATGCGCCGTAGTCGGTCAGGCTGCGCACCGTGCCGCTGACCGTGTCGCCTTCTTTCATTCGCGAGTAAAGCCGATCTTTCGCGACTCGCTCTTCTTCTTCGGCCACCACGCGGCGATCAACCACGACATCTTCATCAGTTACATCAAGCTTGATGATGCGGCAGCGAATCTCCTGCCCGACCAGATTTTCCATCTCCGCCGCCTCGCGCACGCCACTGCGTGACGCCGGCATGAACGCCCGCACACCCACATCGACGCTGAACCCGCCTTTGATCACCGCCGTCACCGTGCCCAGTACGGCTGCCTTGTCGGCAAAAGATTTTTCCAGCGCGTCCCAATCCATGGGCCGGGCTACTTTGAAGCGCGAGAGTTCGTAGTAGCCATCCGGATCGCGGCCTTTGACCGTAACCGAAACCTTGTCCCCCGGCTTGAGTGTCTGGCCTTGCAGAGCGGCGACGGGAAGAATGCCTTCCGACTTGTATCCGATGTCGAAGAAGACGGACTCGGCCGTCACGGAAATCACGGTGGCGGAAATCTGCTTGCCATCTTCGGCTTTGCGCGAATGGCTCTTTTGATATTGCGAGAGAATCTCACCGAAGGATTCGGTGGATTCGGCCGGCTGGTTTTGAGAAGTTTCTGGATTCGACATGAAGATTACGTCGCGTATCGCTGGATTTGCGTTTATTCAGGATAACATCGCGGTTGGGTTAGCGTCGCCGCTACAGTTCCTACGTTGATTAGCAGATTCTCGACTCAGAATCAGATGTCACTTTGAGAAGTACGATCGGGGTCACGCTTCATATGGAACTTGCGCTCTTCCTCTCCCACGATTCGGAAGCCCAATCTTTCATAGAGGCGCTTGGCAGGGTTAATCTTGACAACGTCCAATCGCACTGCGCGATTCAGCTGTTCGGCCTCTTTCATCAAGCGGTTCATCACTTCAGTGCCGATCCCACAGCGTTGATGGGCGCGCTCAACGAATAGCTGCGAGAGAAAGATCTCGTCATCGAGAGGAAAACTTTGCAGCCATCCGATGTCGTTATCAGTATCAGCGCCGTTGAGCGTAATGATGCGGACTTGTGTGGGGTTCCATTGTTGTCGAAAGCTTTCCGCCTGCGCTACTTCATCGAGATGCAACTCGCGAATGATCCAGTCCATTTCCGCGAAGTAGACGCGCCTGCAATAGGCAAAATCCTGATCTAGAGCTGGGCGGAATGCGATCTGCATTCGTTGGACCTTCAGTTGAGGTTGACGCTAACTTGAACGAAGCAGCTTAAGTGAAGCTGGTTTTTCGGCTCGCACTTGAGCTGGGTTTGCTTCAGTGCCCTACCCACTGCGGATCTTCTTCCGGCTTGACGATCTGGCCATCGCGCATATGGATAATGCGGTCGCCATACTTCGCCGCCTCGGGATTGTGCGTGATCATCAGGACAGTCTGGCCGAGTTCCTGATTCGACCGCCGCAGCATGCCGAGCACGACATCGGAGTTCTTCGAATCCAGATTGCCCGTGGGCTCGTCGGCCAGCACCACCGCAGGCTTGTTGATCAGAGCCCGCGCCAGCGCGACGCGCTGCTGCTCGCCTCCGGAAAGCTCTGAAGGCCGATGCATCAGGCGTTTCGTTAGGCCAAGCAGGTCCGTGATGCGGTTGAAGTGCGCCGGATCGCGGTCGCCGTTACCGGAAATTTCCTGCGCCATCAGGATGTTCGAGCGCGCGTCGAGCGTAGGCAGCAGATTGAATTTCTGAAACACGAATCCGATCTTGCGTTTGCGCATGCGCGTGCGTTCCGCGTCAGAGAGCGCTGCCAGGTCGTCGCCGTCGAGCACCACACTGCCGCCATCGGCGCGCGTAAGCCCGCCGAGCAGGTAGAAGAGCGTCGATTTCCCGCTTCCCGAAGGCCCGACGACGCTGACAAACTCGCCTTTTTGAACACTGAAAGAAATCCCGCGCAGCGCCTCGACCTCAATTTTGCCAACGTGGTAGGTCTTGCGCAGATCTTTGGCGACGATAAAACCCGATTCGGTGGATGCGGCTTCGTTGATTGTAGTGTCGATGGATGCTTCTGCCATGCCTTCCAAGAATCTTACACGAAGGATGGGGCGAGCCGCGCAAAGCGAGATTCGTGTCAGGGCATCGCTTCAGCGATGCCATTTCTGTGCCACAACGAAAACGGCTTTAGCCGCTGGCAGTTGCTATGCCTCAGCGGCTAAAGCCGGTTATATTTCTCTGCTAATTACGGCACGCCTGAAGGCATGCCCTGATACGAGTCATACGAATCCTTCATTTGAACTGCAATGCGCGCGAGGAGCGAGTGAGCCGTTACGCTACGCCCACTTGCCTCGACACGTGTACTGGCCGTTGCTGCATGCGCTTCGGTCCGCGCTTTCGCACGAGCAACAGTCGCACGCGCTCCAGCAAATCCGCGGGCGCGTACATTCCTTTGGTCAGGAACACGTCTGCCTGCGAATCGTGATCGTAGATGCGCACTTTGCTCGAGATGAGAATCGCCGGTGTGTTTGGCGACGCCTCTTTGATCTTGGCGATCAGTTGCGGGCCATCCAGTCCGGGCATGGCCATGTCAGCGATCACCAGATCGATGCCGCCCTCGAGAAACCGCGCCAGCGCTTCCTCTCCGCGCGTGAAACTCGCCACACGATAGCCGCGCGTCTCCAGCATGATCTTGCGGTGGGACAGGGATTGTTCGTTGTCGTCAATGCACAAAATCGTACGTTTTGGTTTCATTCGCCTTCCGCAACCTGCCGGGCTATTGGGAGAGGGGCCAATCGCCAACCAGCAGAGGCTTTTCTCTATATGAAGAATGTCGAAGCGAGATGCATGCTAACGGCAATCGCACACAACTGTAAAGTGCCGCCGATGCTAATGGGACTTTTTGGCCATTGCCTTTTGCCCCATGCGGTGCACCCCAATATTTTTCGCGTGTTGCGCGAGGTGAGTTAGAGGAAAACTTCGCCGCGCATAACTTCAATTGCGTTGCCGCCAACGCGGACGTTAACTATGCGGTCACCATCTTTCGCGGCGCGCACAAAAATTTTGCTCGCACTTTTCATCTCGACGCCCTGCTCGATCAGCACGCGCTCGTCCGATTTGGCTACGCCATGTGCCACCATCCACGCCGCCGTGCAACCCGCAGCCGAGCCTGTAGCCGGATCTTCTCCGTTGTAGAAAAACATTCGCGCGTGCAGACGGGCCGCCGTATCGACTGTTTCGCGCGCCACGAAATAAAGGAACTTTCCTTTCGTTCGCTCCAGATATTCCGCAGCGCGCCCGAAATCTACGCGCATGCGTTGAATTATGGCCAGCGATTTCAGTGGAGTCACCGTGAAAGAAAGCCCAGTCGAAATGGTTTCAATGGGAAGCGAACGATCGAAATCGTCGGGGTGCAATCCAGTTGCCTGCGCGATCGCATCGTAGTCGTGCCGCATTCCAAACACCGGATCCACCTGCGACATCTCCCCGAAGGCAGGTTGGCCTGCTTCATCCTCAAACCGCACCGGCACTTTGCCCACATTCAAATCGAGCGTGATCTCCTTCGCCCCGCTGTCTCCGCGCAATCCAAACGCCGTGCCCAGCGTGGGATGTCCGGCAAATGGCAACTCTTCCTGCACAGTGAAAATTCTCACGCGCACCCCGCGCTCCCGCTCGATGGCTTCGTCGCGCGGAAGAACGAACGTTGTCTCGGAAAGATTCATCTCGCGCGCGATCGCCTGCATCTCGTCGTCGCTCAGACCACGCGCATCGTAGATCACGGCCAGGGAATTTCCCTCCAGGCGCTTCGAAGTGAAAACATCCCACTGCGCCATTGCTAATCGGCGTGTTGGTTCGCTCATAGAAATTCCAGAAGACTCGATTTCACTCCCCAATCGATGATCGCGCGCGGTCGCACGATGCGCGAAAATCACGCCGATTTGTCTCCGCGATCTTTGCGGCCGTTCTTCGCGCCCTTTGCGGTGAAAAGCATTAACCGCAAAGAACGCTGAGATGCAAAGAACGAGGCTGCCCATCCTTCGGCTTCGCTCAGGGCAGGCTCTTCGCGGTTTTCCGAAGGATGGAACCTCAGTTTGAAAAAGATTTGTATCAGGGCACCGTTTTCAGCGGTGCCCTTCAGCCAGGCCATTGGACGGCTTTAGCGTCCGGTGGCATCGACACACTCGCAGCGGCTAAAGCCGGGCTTCTGTTTGCAAACGTATGGCGCGCCTAAAGGCACACCCTGATACGAATCTTTTCAAAAATTGCATTATCATTTGCCGCTCTGACGTTGACACTCCCCGGCGCCCGCTTCTATCCTGTCCACATGTCGTTTCCCGCCAACACCGGCATGTGTTGTTGCTGTTGCCTGTGGTGTGGGTAGGGAAACTCGAAGATTCTTCCCAGCCCACCCCAGCGAAGCGGGTGGGTTTTGTTTTCTATCCGCTTAGCAGGGCTACAAGGCTGGTGAGTCAATTTTACGGAATCTAAAGTTAATTAATCGACTAAGGAGACATTCAATGACGACTGCGACTGCCAACGAGACGCAAAGCATCCCCCGCATCAACGACACTGCGCCCGACTTCACCGCCGAAACCACGCAAGGTACCGTCCACTTCCACGAATGGATCGGCGACGGCTGGGCCATCCTGTTTTCCCACCCCAAAGATTTCACGCCCGTCTGCACCACCGAACTCGGTACCATGGCCAAGCTGCAGCCGGAATTTGCCAAGCGCAACACGAAGATCATCGGCCTGAGCGTCGACCCCGTCACTAACCACAGCAAATGGTCGGTCGACATCGAAGAGACGCAGGGAGCGAAGGTCAACTATCCGATGATTGGCGACCCGCAATTGAAAATCGCCAAGCTCTACGGCATGCTGCCTGCCGATGCCGGCGACACCAGCGAAGGCCGCACTCCCGCACTCAACGCCACCGTGCGCACCGTCTTCGTGGTCGGTCCCGACAAGAAGATCAAGCTGCAGCTCAGCTATCCCATGTCCACCGGACGCAACTTCGATGAGATTCTGCGCGTAGTCGACTCGCTGCAACTCACAGCCAAGCATTCGGTTTCCACGCCGGCGAACTGGAAGCCCGGCGACGATGTGATCGTCAGCGGCAATGTGAGTGACGATGACGCGAGGAAGAAGTACGGCAACTTCAAGGCGCCGAAGCCGTATCTGCGGATTGTGCCGCAACCGAAGTAAGGCGCGAGTAAGGATTCTTCATTGTAGGTCCTGTGAATGTAGCTAACAGCGGCACCGATTGGGGAACTGCTGTGGCCAGCACGATTGGCGACCTGTGGTTTGGGGTTTTCATTGCCGCGGGGATCATCACCCTGGTTTTCGCAATTCTAGAACGCACGCATGCGCATGCCGCCATCGCCTGCAAGTGGGACCCCCTATCGCTCCCTCCGGTCCGAAAGCAGGAGCGAAAAACGTCGCTGGTGCATACCGTTTGTGAACTGGGGTTTGCCGTGTTCGGATTGGTCTGGCTGCTGCTGCCGCAATATCCAGTGTTGATCCTTGGACCAGCAGCGTCGTTTATGAAAGCTGCGCCCCTTGTGCACACGGTTTATGTGCCGATTGTGTTGCTGGGCGTGGTGGCGATCTTGCGGCCCGCAATCACACTGGTGCGAATGGCATGGGTCTGGTTTCCACCATTGGCCGAGCTGGTGCAAGCTGTCCTCATCCTGATCTTGCTGAATTTCGTGCTGAGCGCGGCCATCCAGACGCCCGGTGGCGACTGGCATCCATTTGTTGTTCTCGCGGATGGCGTGATGACGGCACAGTACGTCAAGGTGGCGGCCATCGTAAACGTTTCGATTCTGATCAGCCTGTATTGCGCATGGCTGGGTCTCGGCATCGCCATGATTGTGCAGGTCTGGCGGCTCTTCCGGTATCTCCGCAAGCAGAGAACTCGCGCTCAGCCTGCGTCGTTAAACGCTTTAAGACCACGACAGAACCTTGGGTAAGCGGCATCCCGTTAGCGCGTGTGATCTGACAATTTCGCAATTGGACAAGCGGACGGACAGACCTAGACATGCATATGAGGTCTCTTCAGCGAAGACCTGCGTGCCCGTCAACTTATGCACTGTCTGTTGGAATATTTTTCGTTCCCGTTGGTTATAGCTGGCGTGGACGGCCATGGAAGCACCCTGCGCTGCGCGGCCGGAACCTCAATCCCAATATTGAGAGGTTTGTATGTTGAAAGCCCTCGCCAGCTTTACGCTCATCTGCGCCACCCTCCAGGCTCAAGTTGCCAGAATCGCGGCAGACGAAACCAATTCTGAAGCCGCTACAAGTGCAGCCGCCTCAGTCAACCCAGTTATCGAATGGAATCGCACTCTCTTGGTAATCGTTCGAACAGCGGGCGCTCAGCCAGCGACGATCCATCCGACGCGCAGCTTCGCGGTTTTGCACACCGCTATCTACGATGCTGTTAACAACATCAATGGAACCTTCACTCCGTATGTTGTGCGCTTGCCCGATGTCTCGCGCAACGCTTCGCAACGGGCTGCGGCAGATCAGGCGGCGCACGATGTGCTCGTGTCACTCTACCCCGCCTTCCAATCCGCGCTTGACACTGAACTTCAAACCGATCTCGCAGCGATTGCCGACGGAACGAATAAGACTGACGGCATCACCGTGGGACAGGCTGTTGCCGCGGAGATTCTGGCCATCCGCAGCAACGACGGCTCGGGGGCTACTCTTCCAACTTATGTGCCGATCAATAAGCCTGGTTTCTACCAGCTAACGCCTCCGAATTTTGCGCCGGCCGACTTCACGCAATGGCCCGACGTAGTTCCATTTGCCATTACTCGCGCCGATGAATTCCTTCCCGCTCCTCCGCCCGGTCTGAAAAGTGTCGAATATACGAACGTGTTTAACTTGACCAAAAATCTTGGAGAAGCTGGCAGCAACGACCGGACTCCCGACCAGACCGAGATCGGGCTCTTCTGGAACGGAAAAATCTGGAACTATTGGAATGAAATCGCACAGACTTCCGCGCTGGACCATGCCCTCAACCTGGAGGAGAGCGCACGTTTGTTTGCCCTGCTTAATATCAGCCTTGCCGATAGCGCCATCGCGTTCTATCAGGCGAAATATTTCTATCAATTCTGGCGACCGGTCACCGCGATCCTGGACGCCGGTACGGATGGCAATCCCAATACCATTCCCAATCCTGCGTGGCTTCCCCTGACCACAACCACTGCGCCCGATCCTGCGTATCCAGCTGCTCATAGCACGATCGCCAAGGCGGCAGCAACGGTGCTCAAGTTCTACTTTGGCGACCAATTCTCTTTCAACGTAACATCGGAGACGATGCCGGGGGTGAAGCGCCACTTCGCCAGTTTTTCCGCAGCAGCGCAAGAGGCCAGTCTCAGCCGAATCTACGCCGGGCAACATTTCCTGTCTGATGTAAACGCAGGCAAACAACTCGGCGCAGATGTTGCCAAATCTGTCGTCGACACCACTCTGTTACCGCAATAACCTGTACCGAAGATCGCAGAATGAAGAGGTGACTTCGGCTGCCACATCTCAAAACTCGATCATCCCACGATGCCAGAGCATGTCCTTTTGCAAGTGCAAGGGCATGCTCTAGCTTGCGGTCGCTTGCGATAAGATCGAAGCATGAACCCCAACATTCCTGAGGCGAATCCTGGAGGAGATGCCGCTCCCGATCCTCGTCCTTCCAACTTTATCCGCGAACGATTCATCGACGACCTCAACACGAACAAGTACAACGGCCGCGTGCAAACCCGCTTTCCTCCCGAGCCCAACGGATATCTCCACATCGGCCACGCGAAAGCGATCTGCCTCGACTTCGGCCTTGCCGACGAATTCGGCGGCAAAACGAATCTGCGCTTCGACGACACGAATCCCGAGAAAGAAGACGTCGAGTACGTCGATGCCATCATGGAAGACGTAAAGTGGCTCGGCTTCCACTGGGACGGGCTTTTCTACGCCTCGGATTATTTCGATCAGCTCTACGAATGGGCTGTGAAGCTGATTAAAGATGGCAAGGCCTACGTAGACGATCTGTCAGCGGAAGAAATCCGCAAGCATCGCGGCACGCTCACTGAACCCGGTAAAGACAGTCCGTACCGCAATCGTTCCGTCGAAGAAAATCTAAACTTGTTCGAGCGCATGAAGGCCGGCGAATTCCCCGACGGCTCGCGCGTGCTGCGGGCGAAGATCGACATGGCTTCGCCCAACTTCAACATGCGCGACCCGGTGATGTATCGCATCCTGCACGCCCGGCATCATCGAACGGGCGACAAGTGGTGCATTTATCCGATGTACGACTTCGCGCACGGGCAGTCGGACTCGCTCGAAAAAGTCACGCACTCGATGTGCTCGCTCGAATTTGCCGACCATCAGCCGCTCTACAACTGGTTCATCAAAGAGCTGGGAATTTTCCCCTCGCAGCAGATCGAATTCGACCGCCTGAGCCTGACCTACACGCTGATGTCGAAGCGCCTGCTGCGGCATCTTGTCGAAGAAAAGCGTGTCAACGGCTGGGACGATCCACGCATGCCTACGCTGGGCGGCCTGCGCCGCCGCGGCTACACGCCGGAAGCGATTCGTAATTTTGTCGCGGCGGTTGGCGTGTCGCGCACCAATGGAATTGTCGAGCTGGCGATGTTGGAACACTTCGTGCGCGAGGATTTGAATAAGCGCGCCCCGCGCGTGATGGCCGTGCTGAATCCGCTGAAAGTGGTGATCGATAACTATCCGGAGAATCAGACTGAAGAAATGGACGCGGTGAATAATCCGGAAGACGAGAGCGCCGGCACGCGCAAAATTCCCTTCGGCCGCGAGCTCTACATCGAGCAGGACGACTTCCGCGAAGTGCCTCCGCCGAAATACTTTCGCCTCTCGCCCGGGCGCGAGGTGCGGCTGCGTTACGGATACTTCATCACTGCTAAAAGCGTCGTGAAGAATGACAAAGGCGAAGTGATCGAAGTCCACTGCACTTATGATCCCACGACGCGTGGCGGCAACGCCCCTGACGGACGCAAAGTGAAGTCGACCATCCATTGGGTCTCAGCAGCACACGCCATCGACGCCGAAGTGCGCGTCTACGACAACCTGTTCAGCAAGGAAGATCCGACCGACGTGCACGAGGGTCAGGATTTCACGGCGAATTTGAACCCGAACTCGCTTGAAGTGATCGCGCACGCCAAGCTGGAGCCATCTCTGGCGAATACGGCTGCGAGCACCAGATATCAGTTCGAACGCCTGGGATATTTCTGCGCCGATCCCGACTCGAAACCCGGAGAGCCGGTCTTCAATCGCACTGTGGCATTGAAAGATACGTGGGCAAAGGTAGAGAAAAAGCAGGGGAAGAACTGACGTGAATTTACTCGTTCAGATCATCCGCTACGTCAGTCGTGAACCGCAGCCCGGAATCGTGGCGTGCGAGTTTACGGACGCCGAGAATCGAACTCATACTCTAATTGATAAGGTGCCGATCTTCAGCGTCAGCGACCTCAACGAAGCGGATTCTTACCCTCAGCCGGGTCTCGTGCGCTGTGACATCGTAAACACCTGGTGGGAGGAAGATGGCCGCGAGCTAGTTAGGATCAGCACGAGTCGCGACGGGGTGGAATCAACTGAGGGTCAGTCGGGGTTCGTCGTTCTAAGGAAGCAGCTCGTCTGAGTGAACACAGAAAAAGCAAAACCCCGAGCGCGTCTTCCGCTCGGGGTCAGCATCTCTGCCTGTCAATACAATTATCGGAAGTCGTATATCAGAAGTCAAGGTTACTCGAGGAGTCCGCCTGTCTGAGACTCCCCATCACATTCCCTACCGAACCAGGAATGCTGTGGACCCGGCGGGATTCGAACCCGCACCTTCTTGCTTGACAGGCAGAGATGCTACCAATTACACCACGGGCCCCAGCTTAGAATACGACCCAGTCGTCTTCTGAGATGCCACAGGTCTACATATTCACAGCGTTGATTCCTGATTCGGGAAAACTGCTGTGTCCAGATCGTGTAGATGTGGAAGTCCTCTAACAAATTTCAGCGATAGTGGCTATGCGAAATCCTGACCAAATGGATATTGCCGCAAGCCACTGTCCATATCATGCTGACAAATTCGCATGAACCTGAACCCGTACATTTTCGCCACATTCCCTGCAGTTGTTTTCTTCACGCTCTCCAAGTCCGTCTGGCTCTGTGGTGCCGGCGTTGTACTTTTCGTGATCGGGATATTGGCTGCGAAAAACGATATCGCTCAGGCTCACGGTCTCGACAAGATCGTCGTTTTGAGCAATCTGTGTTTCGCCATGCCGCTGGCGGTTTTCGGCACCGAGCATTTTACGGATGCGAAATCCATTATGATGTTGGTGCCGTCGTATATGCCGTGGCCTTTGTTTTGGACGTACTTTGTAGGCGTCGGACTACTGGCTGCGTCTTTTAGCATCGCCACAAAGATTCAGGTGCGATCGTCCGGATTGCTGTTTGGAATCATGATGTTTTCGTTTGTGGCAATGATGGATATTCCCGGGACTATAGCCGAGCCTCGCAACCGGATTATTTGGGCGCTTCTGTGCCGCGAGATGTCGTTCGGCAGCGGCGGGTGGGCTCTCTCGGCAAGTGCGGCCCATGGCTGGGGACCTCGTGCAAAGAACGCGCTTATCACAATCGGCCGCGTGATCATTGGGATCGCCGCCATGTTTTACGGCGTCGAGCACTTTCTCCATCCAGTCAACGCGCTGGGCGTTCCTCTCGAAAAACTGATGCCCGCGTGGATCCCTGGGCGAATGCTGATTGGCTATTTGACTGGCGCAATTCTGCTCGTTTGCGGGATCGGCATTCTGCTGCCGAAGAAAACGCGGATGGCGGCAACTTACCTCGGTGCCTGGATCGTGCTGCTGGTCGTGCTCGTTTATGGTCCGATCCTGATCGCCTCGTTATTGGATCCGAGTACCGCTGTCAAAGTGGAAGGGATCAATTATTTCTTCGACACGTTGCTGTACGCCGGAACGATTCTCGTCCTCGCCAGTGCGTCGCCGCAAGAGGGTTAACAATGTTGACGTAAAAATTCTTGTCATCCTGAGGCGCGGCTTTTCGCGCCGAAGGACCTATGTAACTTGCCGACAGCATCGATAGCTTCGAAAATTGCTAGGTCCTTCGCGCAAACGGCGCGCTCAGGATGACAATCGCCTTTTGAGAGGAAAAGGTAAACTGTCACTTCGCCCTAGCTATCTTCTCTACGTTCTCCAGCATCTTGTCCAAGTCCGCACGTGAGAAATAACGCCCGTTCGCAATTACCCCCGCGATCTTCTGAGTGTTGCCGATATCGTCCAGTGGATTCGCATCAAGCAGGATCAGGTCAGCGTATTTACCGCGTTCGATCGTTCCCAACTGCTCCTCTAAGCCCAGAAACTTCGCTGGATTGATCGTCGCCGTTTGCAGCGCCTCAAGCGGCGTGAATCCGGCGGCGACAAAGCGTTGTAACTCTTCGTGCAGGCTGAAGCCGGGGAAGATGTAGACACCGGAGGCGGTGTCAGTCCCAGCAAGAAACGGCACGCCGGCGCGGTGCATGGCGTTCACGACTTCCAGTTCTTTTTCGACGAAGCGTTTGCGCGTGGCCAGATCGTCGGTGTTGAACTCGTGCTCGACCTGGTCGGTGAAGCGCTTCCAGGTTACATCCTTCCAGTAGGCAGGAACGTACTTCGCGCGCGTGTCGTGCTTCAGGTCGCGTTCTTCGATCAGATTCCCGCCGCGCTCCCACACCAGCGTGGGGCACTGCCAGGTATGATTTTTCGCCAGCAGGGCGAACAGCTTAGCCGCGCGCTCGGGATCGTAGGTCGAAAGAAACTTGCCCTCGGTTTTTGGGCCTTTGATGAATTCATCTTCAAGCGATGACGCGCCTTCGAAGATTCCGATCAGGTGCTCGAAGCTCTTCTGCCCTGCAGCCGACGCTTCAGATGCCCGCACCGCGTCGGGCACGTGACCGACGAAAGGGATGCCTTTGTTTTTGGCCTCGGCGGCGATGGCGAAAACGGCGTCGCGCGGGATGAGCGACTGCAGCTTGATGAAATCAACTCCGCGCGCAGCCAGGTCATCGACGGCGCGGCGGCCGTCTTCGGGCGTTTTGATTGCGATCGAGCTGGGAAAGCGCGGTTTCGGGCCGTCGAGCATCGGGCCGGCCATAACGATGCGCGGGCCGAGCAGCACGCCTGTGGAGGTGTCCTGGCGCCAGCGCTCCAGCACATCGAGTTCGCCGCCCATATCGCGCACACCGGTGATGCCGTTGGCGATGAAAAGCGGCAGCGCGATTTCTTTCGCGTGTGGAAACCAGTCGCCGAAGACCATGTGGACGTGCATGTCCCAAAGGCCGGGGATGAGGAATTTTCCGCGACCGTCGATGATCGGCCCTTCGAGCTTTTCAGCCGATTTGTCGAGCACATCGTTCGGAACGACATCGATGATATGGTTGTCCCGTAGGATTACGCTGCGATGCGTCTGCGGCGGGCCTCCGGTTACGTCAATTACAGTGACATCGTGAATGTAACGGTATCCCAAGGTAGCGGGTGACTGGGCGGCGCAGATCGCGCTTAGCATCGCGAGGACCGATAGGAAGATCGATAACAGGAAGCGTTTCATGTGGACGGAATCTTAGGGCTGCTGACGGCGGATAGTCAAAACATACCGTCTTTGACTAGCTTGTGTCTGCGTCCACGGATGTACCCGATCCTTTTTGCGATCTCGGCGTTCTTCGCGGTTAGAAGCTTTCTTACCGCCTTACCGCAAAAGGTCGCGAAGAAATGCCGCAAAGGACGCTGAGAGAAACCAGCAAAGTCAGGCTCTAAGCACAATCCATTGGCATTTGCTGATAGCTGACGGCTGAAAGCTGAGAGCTAATTGTGCACGTGCGGGCTCTGCGCGGGATTGTGACGAGGTCCGGGCGGTTCTTTGACGACTTTTACGTCAAAACTGACCGGTAGTGTCTTCGGCGGAAAGCATTGCGCGTTGTCGCAGGCCTGGTAGCGCAGCACGCCGTGCATCACGTATTTCCCGGGAACGACCGAGCGCAGCGGATGTACCGTGACCGTGATGGCGAAGTCTCCCGTGTACACGTTCAGAGCCTCGTCGGGCGAGAAGGGAAAGCTGACGTCTTGTCCGGCCGGATATTCGATCTTTCCCAACGCGATGTCCGTCGGCACATCCATTTTCAGCGCCGTCGGAATGAGGAACTCAGATTTCGGCGTGTTCGAGTTAATGTGAAACCCTGTCCCTACACGGAAATTCAGTTCGACTTTCGTCTGCTCGGTGCGCGGAGCGGTGACGAGCGGAACAGGGGCGACAGAAACCGATGGCGCTTTGCCGGTTGTGGGCGGAGGCGTGATTGGAGTGTAAGTGACCGACGAGTCTTGTCCCGTCTGGGCAAAAGTTAGGCCCGATAGCAGGATCAGCGTCAAACTCGCAATGCGTGCTCTCTGAATCATTTTCACGAAATTTGATCGTAGGACAAGTGGCGCCGGCGTTCTATTGTCATTCTTGAGCAGTGGCTGAACTTGTTACTGCTCCCAGGCCAAATCCAGCCCTGAAGGGCAATCAGAATGAATGCTTAACGCGGCGCTAAAGCGCCGCTCTTCCACGACGGTGTCCACTTACTGTTGATCCTACAAGCGCGTACCGTGTGCGCCAACGTTACTTCGGAACAACAGCTATGCTGGCCGCTGCGGCAGATGTCCCTTCCCCCGGCTGCGTGTTTAAGGCCTTTTTGATCGATTCCTCAATGTCAGCTCGACCCTTCAACCCAATGATCTTATCGACGATCTTGCCGTCGCGTCCGATGAAGAAACTCTCCGGCAGCGCGGGGACGCCACCATAAGCATCCCCTACCGCTTCTTTGCCGAGCAACACGGGATAGTTCACTCCCATATCTTTGGCGAACTTGGCGATGTCGTCTTTGCCGGAGTCGTCCATGGCGACACCGATGACCTGCAGCCCTTCAGGACCGTACTGCTTCTGCAATTCGACGAACCACGGCATTTCGATCTTGCATGGTGTACACCATGTTGCCCAGAAATTGAGCAGAACAGCCTTTCCACGCAGGTCCGACAGGGTCATGTTCTTACCGTCGAGCGATTCCAGCGTGAAATCGGGCGCGGGGGTCGCGTAACCGATGCGCGGTGTGTGAGCCAACGCCGAGCGGTGTGACATATGCAAGCCGAAATAGAACATCCCTGTCACGAGGACGGCGACCACGACCAGGGCCAACGGATTCCGTCCGCCACGGACTGGCGGCGCCGGGGCTGTCAATTCTGCGGAGAGAGGAGAGACGGTATGGTCCGGAGATGGAGCAGTTAAGTCCGACGGTGAACGCGAGGCGTTCAATTCGTTGTTAGCGTCATTCGGATTTTGGTTTTCAGTCGACATATACAGTCCTCATCTACATCTACAATGCGAAACGGTTTAGAAACGATAGCCAGCTAGAAATCAGCGTGAAGCGGCCGATCACCAGCAACACGCCGAGCGCGATCATAATGCCGCCCGAGAAGACCTCCAACGCGTGCATATAGGAGCGGAAGCGGCTGTAAAACTTCAGAAAGCGCTCCATCAGTAGTGAAGTCAGCAGAAACGGCACGGCCAGACCGAGTGAGTACACGGCCAGCAGAAGGATGCCTTTGATCAGCGTATCTTCCTGGCTGGCAAAGCCCAGAATTAACGACAGAATCGGACCCAGGCATGGGGTCCAGCCGAAGGCGAAGGCGAATCCGACGACGAAGGCGCCAATCAGTGTGCTGTTGCCTTTCACGTTGTGCAGGCGGGTGTCTTGTAACAGCCACTTGATCTGAAAAATCCCTGTGAGGTGCAATCCAAAAATAATCACGACTACGCCGGCCACAATCGACAGCGTGTGCTTGAATTGCGCCGCCAACTGCCCGATGCCGGTCGAGACCGCCCCAAGCGTGATGAACACCACACTAAAGCCCAGGATGAATCCGATGGAGTTCATCATCACGCGGCGCATGAGCTGGCCTTGCGGCGATTTCAGTTCCTCAATGCCAGCGCCGGAGATCATGGAAACATATCCCGGCACGAGCGGGAGCACGCATGGCGAGAGAAACGAAACCAGGCCCGCAAAGAAGGCGAGGATCGGAAGTGGAAGGCTTGACATCGGCTTTTATTGTAAATGCAGCGGGCTGCAAGTGAATCAGACGTATAGAATGCCGTTAAGTTGCAGGTTTTACTAGATTTGATGAACAGCTGTGCAGCTCAGCGCGCTTTCGGGGACTTATCCGAGTCGTCCGTGCTGGGCGGCGGCATCTGAGACGGACTCTCCACCAGCTTGCGGAACACGCTGGTCGGCAAGGTGGCGTAGAGCACGGCGCGGCTATCTTCCTGACGCACTTGCAGGCTGTCGAAAAGGGCTTTCACGTCGGCGTCGGTGCCCGCCGATCCGACCGAGACTTCTGCGCTGTGAAACATTGCCAGGAATACGTTCATCTTGTCGGCAATGTTTCGCGCGTCGTCGTTGCTGCCGGTCCAGGCTTCGGCGCGCAAATGCATTGCACCAGCGCGCAACGGCAGGTGCAGCGGGTTGTAGCTGGCGGAGATCACCACGTCGGCGGGATGCGAGAGAAAATCGCTCCATCCACCGTACATAGAAGACGACGGGTCGACATGCACCACCGCCCAGATCGGGCTGGCCAATTGGACATGTTTGTAATAACGGCGCAGCAGTGCCGGACCACCAAACGGCGATGCCAGCCGCCGCGATCGATCGATCATGCCCCGGATCACGGCAGGATCATCGTGATTAGACGCCGCCACTGAATCGACGCTCAGAATGGCGACGCGAAAAGAACGTCCCTGCAAAGGGATTGTGTAAATGTCGACGGAGTTGTAGTTCTCGACCGACTGCGCAGCTTTTTTCAGATAGGCTGCAAGACGTTGACCATCGAACTTTCCGATGAAGACTTCCGAGAAACGAGGCTCTGGTCCTGCCCCTGTATAGCCGCCCAACTTGACCGGATAGTGAACGGCAAAGGCAACTGCGTCAAGATCGCGCTCGAACTCAAAGCCTGTTTCCTGGATGAACCGCTCGTATTCCGGATCGTGAGAGACCGGCGGCAGAGGCTTGTCGCTGACTTTCCGTACCCAGCCAAAGTTGGCGTAGAGAAAGCCGTCGGCCCCGGGCAGCAACCGCGCCGGTTCGGGCGGGGCATTCTTTCGCAGTTCGACCGCAACTGTAACGGAAGCGGCTACGATGACAACCGCTAGAGCAATGGGGAAGGCTCGTCGAATTCGCATGAAATGCGGCTGGAATCAAATCATAGCACCGCCAGGGCCTCCATATCGTGTCCGCTCGCGGACAGAGGTTTTCAATTGCGGACAAGACCCATCAGTTTGCAATGCGCCAAAAATCAATAGATCGAGCCGGAGCAATCACTTAGCTCGTATTGCATTTGGATTGGCAGGTGCTGCTTACTTTAAGCTTGTATCGACAAGGAGCCGCCGATGCACTTCTCTTCCGACCTGCGAATCGCCATTCGTCATCTGCGTAAATCATTCGGTTTTTCCGCCACGGCCGTACTGATGCTGGCGCTCGGCATTGGCGCCACAACCGCGATCTTTTCCATCGTCGAAGCTGTGCTGCTGCGGCCGCTGCCTTTTCCCCACTCCGAGCGGCTCGTGTCGCTGTCGGACATTCTGCAGGGCGCCGATGTGGGTGGCAACGGCTGGGCAGGCGTTACAGCTCCCGATATCAAGGCTTACACACGCGATACACACAGCTTCGAAAGCCTAGGCGGATATCAACAAAATAGTTATGAATTGTCTGGTACTGGCGATCCTGCGCAGGTGAACGCGGCCCGGATGTCTGGTGGAGTATTTCCGGCGCTCGCAGTCGCTCCGCTGATGGGTCGATTCTTCACGCAGCAGGAAGATGATCAGAACGAACTGGTAACGGTCATCAGCTATTCGATGTGGCAGAACCGGTTGCACGGTGATCTGCATGTACTAGGCGGCAAGATTCTGCTGGACCGCAAACCTTATGTCGTGGTCGGTGTCATGCCGCGCAATTTCGAATTCCCGCTAGTGCCCGGACATGTAAACAACAGCGAACTGTGGATTCCAATGAGCTTCACCGCGCAGGAGAATAGCCAGAGCGGCGCAGCCAGCTGGAACTTCAACATGGTCGGACGGCTCAAGCCTGGAATCACTCCCGAGCAGGCGCGACAGGATGCCGAGCGCGTCGCCGAAGAGACGATGCGCGGCTATCCGCCATATATGGCAAGCATGCACATTCAGGCGTCCGTGCACTCTTTGCATGAGGAAACGGTTTCTGACGCACGCCAACTGATTCGGATTTTATTTTTCGCCATCGTTGTGGTGCTGTTGATTGCATGCGCCAATCTTGCGGGATTATTGCTCGTCCGCGCTATTCGCCGGCGGCGCGAAATCGCCATGCGGCTGGCACTCGGAGCCAGTGGTTTTGCGCTGTTGCGGCAGGCCGTGCTTGAGAGCCTGGTGCTGAGTATTACGGGAGGGTTGTTTGGGCTGGCGCTAGCCGTGGTCTTCCTACGCGTTGGTATAAACCGCTTGCCCGAGACTCTACCCCGCATTGATGAGATCGGACTCGATTGGCAGGTCGTGCTGTTCGCGATCGGGCTTTCCTTGCTCACCGGTGTTGCTTGCGGGCTTGCGCCAGCTTTTGCTGCCTGGCGAACCAGCGTAAACGAAACGCTGAAGGAAAGCGGCCGCACAGGCTCTGCGGGTGCAGGGCATACTTGGCTCCGCTCGACGCTCGTCGTCGGCGAAGTCGCCACGGCTTTGATTCTTCTGGCTGCTGCTGGTCTGCTGCTGCGCAGTTTCGAGAAGATGCGTGCCGTGGATCTTGGCTTCCATCCCGACCACATTCTTGTGGCCGGATACTCGCTGCCGCAAAAACAATATGCAACACAGGCTGCAGTAAACGAATTCGATCAAGGAGTGATTAGCCGGTTGCGCCAACTTCCGGGAGTCAAATTCGTAGGAACTACGTCGTTTCTACCGGCTACGGGCAGCAACAGCAACACGACATTCGTTGCCGAAGGTTATGTCGCGCCTAAAGACGCCAACATGAACCTCGCGACCCCGGTGCTAGTCGAAGGCGATTATCTGCAAACCATGGAAATCCCGCTTCTCGCCGGGCGCTTCTTTACTCCTGCCGATAACCAGGACACGCAACTGGTCGCCATCGTCAACCACAAGCTCGCCGAACACTACTGGCCCGGCGCGGATCCGATCGGGAAGCGCATGCGTATCGGCACGCCGGAGACGCCGACACCGTGGCTGACCATTGTGGGTGAAGTCGCCGATGTGAAGGAGAACTCACCCGATGCCCCGGATAAGGAGCAGTGGTATGAGCCGGTCGAGCAATTCGAAAAGTCCGTCGGTCCGCTAGGTTCTCCGACTGACTTGAACGGGAATGGTGGCTTTATCGTCTTGCGCACGGCGATGGAGCCAGGGCTGATGTCAAATACTCTGCAAACCACGGTGCATTCCATGGATCCTCAACTTGCGCTCAACCAGATGCAGAGCATGGAAAGCGCAGTCTCTGACAGTCAAGCCCCACGGCGCTTTCAGACTGCGCTCATTTCATCGTTCGCGCTGGCCGCGTTGCTGCTTGCCGCGCTCGGCATTTACAGCGTGATCGCTTTCTCGGCGGCGCTGCGCGTGCAGGAGATGGCGATCCGTATGGCATTGGGATCACAGCGGACGGGCATTCTAAGTTTGGTCCTTTTATCAGCAATCAAACTTGCGCTGGCGGGTTGCGCCATTGGATTGTTAGGTGCGGCCGCAACCTCGCATCTGCTGGATTCGTTGCTGTTCAAAGTAAGCCCCTTCGATCCATTAGTGCTCACGCTGGCAGCACTATTTGTAATTGCACTGGCGTTGGTTGCCTCGCTGCTGCCTGCCGCGCGGGCGGCGGCTATCAATCCTATGAAGGCTTTGCGGGCGGATTAGTGCTGCTTTGCAGTTCGGCGCGTCTTTTAAACGTGGATAGCTTTCATTCTTGAGCATCAGGAATTTGGCTCTCCGGAGGCATAACAAAATGTTCGACAACATAGGCAGCGATGTCCGCTACGCCCTCCGCATGATGCGCCGCACGCCGCTCTTCACAGCCACGGTGGTTCTCACCGTCGCGATTGCGATCGCTGCGAACTCGACCATCTTCACCGTCGTGAATGCGGTGATGATCCGGTCGCTGCCCTTCGGCGAGCCGAACCGGATCCTGCAGGTGGCGGAGAAGAACGACAAACTCAACCTGCCGAGTTTCGGCGCGTCGGTGTTGAATTTTCTTTCCTGGCGAGAGCAGGCGCAATCATTCGAGCAACTCGCAGGAGTGGGCTTTGCCACGGTCACTGTCACTGGGAACGGCGATCCCGAGCAACTGGTGGGAAACCTTATCAGCCCAACGTTGACGCAAGTCCTGGGCCTTACGCCCATCGCAGGACGATCGTTCACCGCGGATGAAGAAAAACCCGGTGCTCCGTCCATCGCCATGATTGGCGAGGGTTTGTGGAGGCGCCGTTTTGCAGCCGACCCCAATCTCGTTGGCCGCACCGTCTCATTGAACGGAGCACCGACGACGATTGTCGGCATCGTGCCGGCTGGGCTGAAGCTCATCTCAGGCGGAGATGTCTATCTGCCGCTGACGATCAATCCGAGCCAGGAAATCCGACTTAATCACGTAATCATTGTTTTCGGGCGCCTGAAACGCGGCGTCACGCCCGAGCGGGCGCAGGCGGAGATGAATACGATCTCGGCGAACATGGGCAGGCAGTATCCGGAGATTCGCGATTGGGGGATTCGCCTCATCAATGTGTCCGACAGCTTTGTCACGCCTGATCTGAAAACCGGATTGATTGTGCTGTTGGTCGCTGTTCTGTTCGTGCTGCTAATCGCGTGCGCCAACGTTGCGAATCTGCTGCTGGCGCGCGCCGCGACACGCCAAAAGGAAATGGCGGTGCGAACAGCATTGGGCGCGACGCGCACTCAGCTAATTCGGCAGCTGTTGGTGGAAAGCGTCGTGCTCGCCATGGCCGGAGGTGTTGCTGGCCTGCTTGGAGCAGTTGGCGCTGTGCGTGTGCTGACTCGTTCGTTGCCGGCGGGGACGTTGCCGGTTTCTGATGTGGGCGTCGACTCCAGCGTGCTGTGGTTCGCTTTCGCTTTGACGATCGCGACAGGGTTGCTCTTCGGGTTAGCGCCTGCATTGCGCATTGCAGCAGTCCGAACCAACGACGCACTCAAAGAAGCGGGACGCGGCACGATGGGCGGAATCCGTAGCTGGTTGCGCGATGGCCTCGCCGCGGGGGAACTCGCGCTAGCCACAATTCTTCTGATCGGCGCTGGCTTGCTGATGCAGAGCCTTGCGAACCTCCAACGGGTGAGACTGGGATTTGATTCCCACGGATTGATGACCTTCCAGCTTGCGCCGCCGGTAGCGAAATATCCGCTCCCCGACAAAGCACCGCAGTTTTATCATTCGCTGCTGGAGTCGCTGCAAGCGATTCCCGGTGCGCGTGGCGCGGCGGCCTCTACCGGAATTCCGTTCGGCTCCGGAAATTACAGCACACATCCGATGTTCACGACCGAGCCGTCGCTGCTACCGACAGGCGCGGCGGTGCCTATCGATTGGCGAAGCGTCAGTCCCGGCTACTTCGACACGATGCATATTCCGCTGCTGCGCGGGCGGACGTTTACCGACGCCGATACTAGTAAGCCTCCGCTCGTTATGGTCGTCAGTCAGGCGACGGCCCGAAAATTCTGGGGTGATTCCGATCCGATCGGCAAAACATTGCGTCCTACGGCCAAGCCGGAGATCGCATTCACGATTGTCGGCGTCGTGGGCGATGTCCGCGATACGGCGTTGAATCAGGAATCGATGCAGCTCTACTACAACATTCCTGAGCGGGGCGCAGCAGCGCTCATGGACGTCGTTGTGCGCACAGACGGCTCGCCCGAGGCGCTGCTGCCTGCGATTCGCCATAAGGTGCATGAGCTTGATTCGGAACTTGCGCTGGCGAATGTGAGCACGATGGATCAGTGGCTCTCGAATAGCGCGGCGCAACCGCGACTGAATACAGTTCTACTGGCAGTTTTTGCATCGGTCGCCTTGATCATTGCAGCAATCGGAATTTACGGCGTGCTCGCTTATTCGGTGAATCAGCGCACGCGAGAGATCGGCTTGCGTATGGCGTTGGGCGCGACGCCCGGACGCATGCTGCAACTCATTGTCGGTGAAGGAATGAAAGTGGTGTTGGTCGGAGTCGTGGTCGGTCTGGCTGGAGGGCTGGCTCTGGGTCGTGCTGTTTCAAGCCTCGTGTTTGGTGTGCCGGTGCGTGATCCAGCGACGTTCACCTTGGTTGCGGTCACGTTGTCGGTGATTGCGCTTGCGGCCTGCGCGATTCCCGCGCGACGTGCCGCGCGCGTCGATCCAATGGTGGCGTTGCGGTATGAGTAGTCGCAGAGATTAGAAATGGTCCTAAACGCGAAACGCCGCTGCGTTTTCGACAGCCCAATGTTCTAGCGTAATTGGTTTGCGTCCAAGTATGCGTTCGACATCGTCGGTTACTGTAGAGAGACGCCCTTCACGAATCGCGCGCCATAGCGCGACGTGAGCCTCGGTTTCCGCTTCGGGTGCGCCTGTGGCTGCATATTGTTGACACGCCTCCTCGTCGGAAATCGGTTGGAACACAAGTTTCCTTCCAATGGCAGCTTCAATTTTGGCTGTTGCTTCGGCGAAACTAAGTGCTTCCGGCCCGGTGATCGGCAAAGATTGCGCGCGATACTTGTCCGTTGTCAAAGCTTCGACAGCGACCGCGGCGATATCGTCAGAGTGAATAAAGGCCCTCCTGCCTTCTCCGGTCGACGCCCGCACGACTCCTTCTGCCTTGATGGATCTCGACCAGGCCAGCAGGTTCGACATGAAACCTGTGGGTTGCACGAATGTGAAGGGAACCCCGCTCGCGCGGATCGCTGCTTCGCCTTTTTCATGCCACGCGCCGATCGCGAGGCCCTGCTGCACGTCCAGAGACGACAACTTGACCAGATGCTTCACACCAGCTGCCCTAGCTGCGATTGCTGCCCTTTCGTCTCGGGTTGGAATTTCGGGACCACTGTTGACCAAAAAGAGCGCGTCTACTCCTCTAAGCGCTGACTCCAGGGTTGACGAGTCCGTGAGATCACCGACGAAGACATCCACACGATCGCCGAAGCGCAACCGAGCTTTCTCTGCGTCGCGCACGTAGACTCGCGGCCGGTGACCGCGCTCTAGGAGTCGTGTTACGACCTTTGATCCTACGTCTCCGGTCGCGCCTGTGATGAGATATGTCATTGTAGTCCTCCGTAGCGAGCAACTGTTAATGATATGTAGAATTGCTCATCAATTGATTTAAGGCTATGTGGGGGACTGCACATGTGTCTACTCGCCTTTCGATGGATCGCATGCCTTGCTTGATTTCATAAAGTTGCAAGGAATATTGTAGATTTACTCACATTTTAGGCAGTTCAATCTCGCGATAACAATGGCCGAGAAAAATAAGAAGAGTAAGAAAAGACGATCGCGCCGACCCAAGCAGCTTCGCGCGCGTCAAACCGTTGACGCGGTGCTCGATGGTGTAATAAGGGTGCTCAAGCGTGAAGGCTTCGACGCCCTGAACACCAACCGCATTGCCGAGGTTGCGGGAGTGAGCATCGGATCGGTCTACCAGTACTTCCCCGACAAGAAGGCGATCTTCGCGGCTCTGCATCAACGCCACATTGAGCAAATTGATCGCCTGATTGAGCGGCAGCTCGTCGAACACGCTGCCTCATCGCTTGACGATCTCATCCGCGCCCTGGTTGAGGCGATGGTCGACGCCCACACAATCGATCCGGAGCTTTTTGAGTTGCTGCTGACGGAGGTCCCACACCGGGCCGACGGTACGCGCGACTTTGCGTCACGGCTTCACGGAGTTTTCCTGCTCGCGATTTCCGCGCGAGCGCATGAGCTGCGAAAGCATCGCGACCTCGATACGCTCGTATTCGTCGTTACCAACATGGTCGAATCGCTCTCACATGCGGCGGCCCTGCGACGCCCGCCTGGACTCTCGTTAGAGAACGCGAAAGAGGAGGCTGTTCGAGCGGTGTTGGCGTATTTACATGCGTGAAGGGTGCGATCAGCCATTCCGGTTCCGTCCCGCCGCTGTTTCTATCGCATTTTGAGTCTATAGCCGACGTCGACGGCGCGCAGGCCGTCGATTTTCACGGCCTTGACGGCGGTCTGTCCCTGGAAGTCCTCAGCTCGGACGAAGCCGATCGCGCCGGGCGAATTGATAACCACAGCCTCTACATCCCGGGCAGTACCCACTTCCTTGGGAAGGGCGACGGTTTTCCCGCTGAAACTGACGCGCAGGAAATACTTCTCGAATGCCGCATCGTCCATTCCACAAACGGTTTTCAGAAACGAAGTTCGCTCCGGAGCTTGTGTGGCCAACATCACAGGTGTGATGACTCTGCCGCTATCCCACTGGCTCCGCTCGGCGAGAAATATTTTTCGCAGATCCCCGATCGTCAGGCTCTCCACCGGATTCGAACTGTTGACGATCACAACGATTGAGTGAGCGGCTCCTTCCACGCCAGCCGACAGATGCATGACCCCGGTGGTCAGCACCAGGATCGTCAACTCAACCCATACGGCCATGCTGGTTTTCGTTCTCATTGCCGCCTCGCTAAAAAGTGAATGCGACCTGAGAGGTTAGGCCGTTTTGCGTATCGAAGCCACGCAGGGAGATTCGGTCATATTGAAGCTTGAGCGCCGAATGGCCCGTGAAGTCATAACGGACACCTGTTGAGGGACCATTAATTCTTCCCACGAACCCAGTTGAGCTTAGCGGTGCATAGTCGTTCGGACTAGAGAAGATGTAGGCCGGATCGTTGTTGGGAGCGTTGAAATACTGATAGCGGAAAAAGGGCCGGACCTTGCCGAAGGCACGCGACCACTGCGTGTAGAAAGCACTGGTATTGAAGACAGGACCGGCGGTCTCGGCGTGTCTTACTAGGGCAACCTCGTTGAGGATTTCGTTGCGGCCATCGTCCAGAACCACATGAACGGTGGCAAGCGTCTCATGCACGGCTGGACCTGGAATCGAGAGGTTGTCATAGCGAAGGGAAAATCCCAACTGCAGGCCGCTGACCGCATTGGGCCGCATGAATAAACCGCCGTTGATGGCTTTACTGTTGTGGGTGGCCTGATTATTCTGTGTCGGCTCGACATTGGGTCCATACGCTTCGCCGTTGCTCACTTCGAAGACGTAATTCAGTCCCATTTTTCCCGACGGTATCCGGCCAGTCAGATTCACTCCGACATCTTGCATCGGCAAAATACCACCTTGGTCATCGAACGCGTACATGAAAGGACGGTCGGTAGTCGTCTCCAGGAACTCTCCATAGTTGAAAGCCGTGTTGTAGTAGCCAACCCAGCTATGGAAACGCCCTGCCGATATGCTGAAGTAGTCGCTTTGCTTATATTTCAGCAGCAGCCTTTCGACATCGGGAACTATTACGTTGTTGTTCTCTGCGATGAACAGAACCTCTCCCAGGGCGGAAACTTGCCTTGACAGGCGAGCTGTCATAAACAAATCGAGAGAGCCCAATAAGAAGGTATCCGGGCTGTGGCTGTAGCCTTGCGCTCCTACGTCGGCGAAGACGTTCAATTTCAGGCGCGGCGCCACCTCATTTGGCGTGTGCATATCAATCTCGGTTGGTTCCATAGGAACTTGAACCGGCGCCGGAGCGGCGCTTGTCGTGGATGCCTGTTTGTCCGCCGCCTGTTTTTCCTGGAGCTGCTTAACCTCGTTCTCAAGCTGCTCGATTCTCTGCAGCAGCTTCTCGTTAATCTCCGCTTGATTCAATCGTTCGCCCGCGGATTCCTGGCATCTTGCCGACCTGACGGCCAGAAACCCGATCAGGACGATGAACCAACCCGCTCGAACGAAAGCTGAAAGGAGACTCGTCATGTTCGATCGCAGGCGGCTCTTTCAGCCCCAGCGGAGACATCGGCGAGTTAAGCAAATGCTTTAGACACGGTGTGCTGACCTGGGTGGCTGGGCGCTTAATTTCAATGCCTTCAATGATAATGAGCTACTTTAGCTTTTGCGCTTTAGGCATGAATAGCAACAAAGTTGTCGAGCACGAAACGGAGTCTTTGACAATCAAAGGTTGCTGCAAAGGTATAATACTACCCCGGAGACATTGCACATTTGACATTGCACCGCGTGCAAGGTAATTTTATCCGAGGGATAAGTTTGCGCGGAAGCGCATTTTCCCTAGTGTTTGCTGGCGTAGCTCAGTCGGTAGAGCATCTGATTTGTAATCAGAGGGTCGGGGGTTCGATTCCCTTCGCCAGCTCCAGAGAACGAGCTTAACCAAGTAGAGAAGCATTTCCGGCAGGTGGCGGCGGACAGTTAGCGGCGCAACAGGTTTTCCCAGACACACTCCATTCGGAACTTTTCCGGCGTGTAGTGATCTTCGCGGCGCGGTTTTATCGGCGGCGGTTTGACTGCGGATGACGCGAGCCTTGGTTTCCCTGTTTGGCGAAAGTTGAATTTTTTGAGCTGTGCTGCGTTGCTCTGTAATTTTTGACGCGCTGTCCAGCGAGGATTTGTTCTGCCGGAAGGCAGCGCCGGCCGCATCGCCCGAGAGTTTGCACAGGTGGGTGAGTGGTTAAAGCCAACAGACTGTAAATCTGTCCCTCCTAGCGAGGTACGAAGGTTCGAATCCTTCCCTGTGCACCAGTGTTGAGCCGTTTTAGCAGGAGTGAGCGAAGCGGGAGCCTGCTGGCGAAATCCCGAGCGGTTTTTGCGAGGGAACTGAGTGAATCGTCTTGGTGCAGCATTACTCGCCTACGTCGTGCTGGGAGTGCTGGCGTGGGCTACGATCACCGACTCGAAGTTCCGCACAGCGACTTTGTTGATTTTGGCGCTGTTCGCGATGAAGTCGGTATTGCGTCGGAAGGATGTATTGCATCCGCACAAAGGCGACGATGCGGAGAGCAAGGATTTAGCTGAGGGCTGACGGTCGAGGGCCGACGGCGGTTTCGAGCCGATGTAGCTCAGTTGGTAGAGCACTCCCTTGGTAAGGGAGAGGTCACCAGTTCAATCCTGGTCATCGGCTCCAGAAATTCGTGGAAAGGGCATGGCTTTAGCTAATGCCAATCAGGTGGGATTGAAGCGGCTTTAGCCGCTGAGGCGAGGGCGGGAGTAACTCAGTGGTAGAGTCACAGCCTTCCAAGCTGTTGGTCGCGGGTTCGATTCCCGTCTCCCGCTCCAGATTTTGATTGGGTGTAAACGGTGCCATTCGAACAGGCTGCCATCAAGGTTCAGAAGGAGCAGGAATTCGCCAGACTGCAAGCCGCAGTGGAGCAGGCGTTCCTGCCAGAGAAAGTTGAGCAGTTTTTGAAGCAGCTGGACCGCAAAAGGATTCGCGTTCGGGACTTTGATGCGTTGTTAGCGCAGCGCGTGTTGGAAGGTTTCTCCGAAGCGGGATTGAATGCAAAACAGTTGTATGAGGCGCTGCCGGTTTCCGATCAGGCGCTGATGCGCGAGTTTTATCTGTCGAAGCTGGAAGGGGTCGAGCAGGCGCTTCGGCACAGATTCAAGAAGCTATACCAGTACTACTGAGGATTAGGAGATTTGTATCAGGGTGCGGCTTAAGCCGCGCCGTTTAGGCGAAATAAAAAAATCTGGGGCTTTAAGCCCCTGAGGAAGAAAATGGCGAAGGAAAAATTTGAGCGGAATAAGCCGCACTGCAATGTGGGGACGATCGGGCACATCGATCATGGCAAGACCACGCTGACGGCGGCGATCACGAAGGTGTTGTCGAAGCACAATCCGAAGATCGTGTTCCGGTCGTTTGACTCGATCGACAACGCGCCGGAAGAGAAGGCGCGCGGCATCACCATTGCGACGGCGCACGTCGAGTACGAGACGGCGAACCGGCACTACGCGCACGTGGATTGCCCCGGCCACGCCGACTACATCAAGAACATGATCACGGGCGCGGCGCAGATGGACGGCGCGATTCTGGTTGTCGCTGCGACGGACGGTCCCATGCCGCAGACGCGCGAGCATGTGCTTTTGGCGCGCCAGGTCGGTGTTCCGTACATCGTTGTGGCGCTGAACAAGTGCGATGCGGTGGATGATCCTGAGTTGCTGGATCTGGTTGAGCTTGAAGTGCGCGAACTGCTGAAGACGTACAAGTTCCCGGGCGACGACGTGCCTGTCGTTCGTCTCTCGGCGCTGGGCGCGCTGAACGGCGAAGAGAAGTGGGAGAAGCAGATTGACGCGCTGATGGAGGCGGTGGACAAGAACGTGCCACAGCCGGCGCGCGAGCTGGACAAGCCGTTCCTGATGCCGATCGAAGATATTTTTTCGATTTCGGGGCGCGGCACGGTGGTGACGGGGCGAATCGAGCGCGGCAAGGTGAAGGTGGGCGAGGAAGTGGAAATCGTCGGCTTCCGCGAGACGCGCAAGACGGTCGTGACCGGCGTGGAAATGTTCAAGAAGCAGCTGGACGAAGGCATGGCGGGCGACAATGCGGGTCTGCTGCTGCGCGGCATCGGCAAAGAAGATGTGGAGCGCGGCATGGTGCTGGCCAAGGGCGGATCCATTACGCCGCACACCAAGTTCAAGGCCGAGGTCTATATCCTGACGAAGGAAGAAGGCGGGCGGCACACGCCGTTCTTCAAGGGATATCGTCCGCAGTTTTATTTGCGCACGACGGACGTGACGGGAGTAGCGGAGTTGCCGGCGGGCACGGAGATGGTGATGCCGGGGGATAACGTGAGCCTGGTGATCGAGCTGATCACGCCGGTGGCGATGGAGAAGGGTCTGCGGTTTGCCATCCGCGAAGGCGGACACACGGTGGGCGCGGGAACGATTGCGGAGATTGTGCAGTAGGGCAGCTTCTAG
>Ga0307479_10000029_pt1 | contig 164597 bp, 162 predicted proteins | sample atmos_gasesECM4C_FD_203743 | JGI IMG/M metagenome (GOLD analysis project Ga0307479, IMG submission 203743) | Hardwood forest soil microbial communities from Morgan-Monroe State Forest, Indiana, United States - atmos_gasesECM4C_515 | ecosystem: Environmental > Terrestrial > Soil > Temperate...
GGCCAGAACGTCACCAAGGCGGGCTGGATCGGATGCCAGTACGGCTACGTCAATTTGAGTTGGCAACCGGACAGCCCCATTTTTTCGCAGGCGCGCGCGTCAGGCCTTTCCGTGAAGGATTACCAGGACGCCGTCCTTGTCAACATGATCGGGCAGAGGTTTTACGACGAGACACAAGGCCAATTCCCCGCGAACAATTACAACTCGATCAAGCCATATGTGCCGCGAAGCTACCTTAATGCTGCGAACGTCAAGTACCAGCCCTCGAATTTTATCAATGCTGCCCTAGCGGGAATCGGAGACACCCATGCGGGTGGCGGACCGATCTGGGCCATTTTCGACTCTGAGGCAGTCAAGCGCGAAGGCTGGAAGGTCACGCCTCCCTACGTGGACATCGCGCAGGGATATTTCTTCTCTGCGAACTCTATCGTCGACCTTGCGGGAAAAATTGCGAACAAGTATCAGCGAAAGCCGATGCCGCCCGCCGCTCTGCAGGAGACGGTGACGCGATACAACTCCTTCGTTGATGCAGGCAAGGACGCAGATTTCGGCAAGCCTTCACCGAAATTCAAGATCGAAACGCCACCTTTCTATGCCGCTTGGGCTACGCCCGTGATTCATGACACGCGCTCCGGCGTGCGAATCAACGCCAAATGCCAGGTGGTGGACCTGAACGGCGAAGTCATTCCGGGACTGTACTGCGGCGGCGAGTCAGCGGGTGGATTCAGCCTGCATGGATTGGCGAGGTGCACAGTGCAGGGACGCATCGCCGGCAGGAATGCGGCCGCAGAACCTGTCAAGGGGTAGCCTGGTACGGCAGGCTTCAGCCTGTCGGGTTTCGCCTCACACGGCAAGAATTAAGCTAAGATTTAGGGTTTTCGGATGCACAAGTTTAAGAACAGGCGGGCTGAAGCTTGCCCCACTCCCCCACGTAAGGCACCGACGTTATGAGCACTGCGGGCCACTCTAGAACGGAAACTCATGCGGACTTGCGGGCCGCGGTGCGGGAACTGTGCCGCAATTTTCCGGGCGCGTATTGGCAGGACCTCGACGCGCAGCGCGCGTATCCGGAAGCGTTTGTACAGGCGCTGACCGAAGCCGGCTACATGGCGACGCTGATTCCGGAGGAGTACGGCGGCGCGGGCCTTGGTGTCACGGAAGCGGCTGCGATCCTCGAAGAGATTCACGCATCCGGCGCCAACGCCGGAGCTTGCCACGCGCAGATGTACATCATGGGCACGCTGCTGCGCCACGGCTCGGAAAAGCAAAAGCGCGAATACTTGCCAAAGATTGCGAGTGGCGCGCTTCGCCTCCAAGCGTTCGGCGTCAGCGAGCCAAACACCGGCTCCGACACGACACAGCTAAAAACCACCGCTATTCGTGAGAGAAACTCGTACATCATCAACGGGCAGAAAATTTGGATCTCGCGCGCGGAACATTCCGATCTGATGCTCCTCCTCGCTCGGACAACTCCGCCGGACCAGGTCAAGAAACGCACCGAAGGGCTATCCGCGATTCTGGTAGACGTCAAGAAAGCGATCGGGCATGGGCTCCGAATTCGACCGATCCGCACGATGATGAATCACGCGACGACGGAGTTGTTCTTCGACAATCTGGAAGTGCCGGTCGAAAACCTCATCGGAGAAGAAGGCCAGGGATTCCGCTATTTGCTCGATAGCTTAAATGCGGAACGCATCCTGATCGCGGCGGAATGTATCGGCGACGGGCGCTGGTTTCTCGAGCGCGCGTCGAGCTATGCCAAGGAGCGCGTCATTTTCGGCCGGCCCATCGGGCAAAACCAGGGAGTGCAATTTCCAATCGCACGCGCTTACGCTAATGTGCAGGCCGCGAGGCTGATGGTCTCGCGCGCCGCGGGCCTCTTCGATGAGCACAATCCATGCGGCGCCGAAGCAAATATGGCGAAGCTCCTTGCGGCGGATGCTTCGTGGGAATCGGGAAACGTGGCGGTGCAGACCTTCGGCGGATTCGGTTTTGCGGAAGAGTACGACATCGAACGCAAATTCCGCGAGACGCGCCTATACCAGGTAGCGCCCATATCGACGAATTTGATCCTCAGCTATCTTGCAGAGCACGTTCTCGGACTTCCGAGATCGTATTGAGGACGACGACCGCCGCTGCGTTTTGGAGGACGGTGGATGGGAATCAAGGAAGGGTGGACAGGCCGCGTCTTCGAGGATTTTCAAGTGGGCGACGTTTACCGGCATCCTCTGGGCCGTACGGTTCTTGCGGCGGACAACTTGTGGTTCACGTTGCTGACGCTCAATACCAATCCCATACATTTTGATCACGCTTATGCTGCCAAAACCGAATACGGCAAGCCGCTCGTGGACTCGACATTTACATTGGCCCTGGTGACGGGGCAGTCCGTTGCGGACATTTCACAGAACGCCATGGCCAATCTGGGCTGGGATGAAGTGCGCCTTCCGAATCCGGTGTTTGAGGGTGACACGATCTATTCGCAAAGCGAAGTTTTGGAAAAGAGAGAATCGAAATCGCGGCTCAACGTTGGGATCGTCCGCTTCAAAACGACAGGATTCAACCAGGAAGGCACCGTCGTCATCGAATATAAACGCACAGTCATGATCTACAAACGCGGGCATGTGCCGGAGACGATTCGCGCGCCCAAACCTGCACCCAAACAAGAGTAATGGCATCGGTAGCACAGACTTTAGTCTGTGGATTTTCGCGCTTTGCCCGTGGCAAGGAAAATCCACAGGCTGCCCTTCGTTCTACTCAGGGTAAAAAGGCTGTGCTACTGAAATTCCTAATGCGAGATGGCCTCAAGGGACAAGCCACGCGTGCGAGGGCCGAAAATTCCGATGGAGAGAATGACAACAAGCATCGAAACCGCAATGAACGTGAACACGCCGGGGACTCCGAAATCGCGCAGAAAAAAGCCGATCATTAGGCTTGTGAAAATGCCGCTGAAGCGGCTCCACGAATAGACAAAGCCGACGGCTCGTGCGCGAACTCGCGTCGGAAAAAGTTCAGCCTGATACGTGTGGAAACCTACCGACATCCAATTGTTCGCGCAAGTCAGCAACACGCCAAACACAATCAGCCAGACGGGATTTCTCTGGCGGGCAAAAAGCACCCCGAACAGCGCGATACAGGCTGCACTGCCCACAATTTGCCATTTCCTCTCAAAAAGATCGGCGACACTTAGCGCCACGAGAGGGCCAAATGGAGAAGAGATAGCGATGATGAAGGAATATAGGAGGCTGGAGGTGATGGAGACGCCGTTGGTGATCAGCAGTGTCGGCACCCACGAAGCGAATCCGTAGTACCCAATGGTTTGAAAAAAATTGAAGACCATCAGCATAAACGTGCGCGTGCCGTAGGTTGGCCCGAAGATTTCGCGGAAACTGCCACGTTGTGCCTCCACTTGCGCTTCAACCTTGGGTGGAGGCAAGGGAGCATTGCTTTCCTTCGCCACGCGCGCTTCCATCGCGCTCGTCACGCGCTCGGCCTCCGCCAACATGCCGCGGCCAAGCAGCCAGCGCGGACTCTCCGGAATTCCCTGCCGAATGAACCAAACAAATATCGCGCCGACCGACCCGATGAGCACCACCCAGCGCCAGCCGTCGAGACCCCAGGGCCGCAGCGGCACAAGCCGCCACGCGATCAGAGCGACGATCGGCACGGCGGAAAATTGAATCACTTCATTTACGGCGAACGCGCGGCCACGCAATTCTTTCGGCATCAGCTCCGCAATGTACGCGTCGATGGTGACCAGCTCGATGCCGATCCCGATTCCCGCGATCATTCGCCAAAACACTATGCCGGTAGCCGTGTTTTGAAACGCCATGGCGCCAGTCGCGACGGCATACCAGATCAGCGAACTGGTAAAAATCAGGCGTCTCCCAAACCTGTCGGCGGCGAATCCAAAGACGAGCGTCCCAATGAACAGGCCGACGAACGTCGCCGCTACGAAGCTGGCGAGTCCGCTGAAACCAAAGAAAGACGCGGATGCCCCTGAGAACAGGCCGCTGCGGACGAGACCTGGACCGATATAGGCCGTCAAAAAGAGATCGTAGAATTCGAAACATCCGCCCAGCGAGAGAAGCAAAACGAGCCGCCAGATGTACCGCGTCGCCGGAAGGCGATCGAGTCTCGCGCTGATTGCGGCAGCTTCGTGGCCTTTGATTCGTTGTTCCGTGGCACTCATGCTTGGGCTCGTTTAACGCGTCCCTCAGAATCTTCCGCGTCTCTCTGCATCGCCGAGACTTTCTAGTTCAGAATATGTCCAGCTTCGTCTGGAATACCTTTTCCGGCGGGACAACTACATTAAGCCTTCCAAGCTCCCCCGCACGCAAGGCCGGTAAATCCTGAACCGCATCGAGAAATCTTCGTGACTCCTCTGGAGTGACGATGTCGTCAGTCAAGGACTGAAATTTTCGAACATAGTCTTCGCGGGCGAACGGCTTAGCCCCGAGGGGGTGTGCGTTGGCAAAGCGAACTTCGTCAGAAATGCAGGCGTCGCCGCGAAGGAAAATTTCGACGCGCCCTCCAAAGGCCTTTTCGCGAGGGTCGGTCGAGTGGTACCGGCGAGTCCATTCCGGATCTTCTCGCGTCTCGATGCTGCGCCAGAGATGCACCGTGCTAGGGCGGGCGGCGCGCTCCGGGGCGTAGCTCTCCACGTGGTGCCAGCGGCCGTCCTCAATTGCGACGGCGAAGATGTACATGATGGAGTGGTCCAGCGTTTCGCGGCTCGCTTGCGGATCGAATTTCTGAGGATCGTTCGAGCCGGTGCCGATTACGCGGTGAGTGTGATGGCTGGTGTGAATAATGATCTTCTCAATCTGCGTTAGATCGGCAATTTTCTCGCGCATGCGAAACGCCAGGTCGATCAAGGCTTGCGCCTGATACTCAGCGGAGTGCTCCTTGGTGAAGCTTTCGAGGATGGCGCGCTTGGGTTCACCGGGCCCAGGGAGCGGGACTCGATATTCAGCATCCGGGCCGCCGAGCATCGTCGCGATGACGCTCTCTTCGCCCTCGTAGATCGGACTCGGCGAGTTCTCGCCGAGCATGGCGCGCTCGATGGCTTCGATTGCAAGCTTCCCCGCGTGCGCCGGTGCGTACGCTTTCCAGCTGCTGATTGCGCCTTTTCGTGACTGGCGCGTCGTGAAGCTCACATGCACGGCCTGCTGAATCGCCTGATAGATCGTCTCTACCGGTAGACGGAGCAGCGCACCGATCCCCGCGGCCTGGGCCGGGCAGAGGTGCGCGATGTGATCGATGTGGTGTTCGTGCAGGCAGATTGAGCGAACCAAGTTGATTTGAATTTCGTAGGCCGCGGCGATGCCACAGATCAAATCGTTGCCCGATTTTCTCGCTGCCTGCGCAACGGCAAGGATTGGCGGAATGTTGTCGCCGGGGTGGCTGTAGTCGGCGGCGAGGAACGCGTCGTGCATATCGAGTTCGCGGACGGCGGTCCCGTTGGCCCAGGCAGCCCATTCCGGCGAAAAAGTCTTCCCGCCATCAATGCCAAAAATCGCGGCGCCGCGCGAGCGCGAACGACCAAGCGCCATCGCGCGCGCGGAGGCTACAGGACGCCGATTGATCGCGGCGATGGCGACCGCTGCGTTGTCGATGATGCGATTCGCGATCATCGCCGCCACATCCGGCTCAACTGCGACTGGATCGGCGGCAACTTCAGCGATTTTCCAGGCGAACTGCTCTTCCCTGGAAAGTTTTTCTGATTCGGCGTGCACCTTCACGTGGTGCCATTGCATAGTTTTCTTTGAATCGAACGATTACGGATTCGAGGCAACCCAAAGCGGTTTTGCAAGTCGCGGCCAGTGTCGGTGCTGAATGCTAAAGGCAAAACAGTCTTGCCTACCCAGTCTGTCACTTAGTCGAGTACTTGCGCTCCAGATCGTCGAAGAGCGCCTTTTGCACCAGGCGCTGTCGCTCCCCGAATGTCGCGATTTTCCCGCTACTTTCGTCGAGCGAACCGCGCGCCTTCAATTCCATGAGGGCAGCCTGCATTCCGAGAATAGCTCCCTGCAACGCAGCGTTTGCGTACAGCACCATCGCAAATTTCATCGAGGCGAGTTCGGCTGCGCTCACGAGCGGCGTCTTCCCGCCCGGAACCATGTTGATGACCTGGGGGACGCGCAAAAGAGACGGGATGCGGCGCACCTCATCAATGCTTTCGGGCGCCTCGACGAACGTCACATCCGCGCCCGCCTCAATCCATTGTTGCGCACGGTCAATCGCAGCATCAAATCCGTGCTCGGCGCGGGCGTCGGTCCGAGCAATGATCAGAAAATCCTCGCTCTTGCGGACGTCGACTGCCGCGCGAATTTTCGCCATCATCTCGTCGGCCGAAATTACTTGCTTCCCGCTGAAATGTCCGCAGCGCTTCGGGAAAGCCTGATCCTCGATCTGAATCGCGTTCGCGCCCGCGCGCTCGAGAACCTGGACCGTACGGCGAGCGTTTAGGGCGTTACCAAATCCTGTGTCGGCATCGACAATGATGGGCAGATCGACGGCCTCGCGAATCGCCGAGGTCTGTTGCGCAAGTTCAGGCAGACTGATGAAGCCGAGGTCCGGCACGCCCAGGAGCGCATTCGTCACGCCGGCGCCGGTGATGTAGACCGCTTCAAAACCCAAGCCAGCGATCACCCGCGCCGCGAGCGCGTCCGCGGCTCCGGGAACCAGCATCCCGCGCCGCTCCTCCAGCTTAGATCGAAGAATTTTGCCGAGAGAATCCAACCCGATACTCCAAGAAAATCTGCGTGAAAACCTCGAGTCTCGTGTAGCGCCAACCTTCAGGTTGGCATCTTTAGAGTGAAGCGGATGCCCGCCTGGAGGCGGGCGCTACACGAGGAAATCGAGTTTTCACACCGGCTCCTACAGCTACGATAGGAACCGTGATTGTAGTGAAAAAATTGGCGTGCTGAGCACTTTAATTTGCCGCGCAGCAACTAAGAAGGATCTCTCACGAGTGCATCTTGAATGCTTGAATTCAGCCGGACTTCATAGGGAGGGATGCTAAGATGAGCCGGATGCCGGCCCACGATTCATCATGTCTGCTACCTCAAAATTGAAGCGGCGAGATTACCAGCCGAGCGCCAAGGGAACGCTCGCGGGGCTGCGCGTGCTCGATTTGTCGCGCCTCTTTGCCGGCAACTTGATCACCCAAATCCTGGGAGACTTCGGCGCGGAAGTGATCAAGGTCGAGCCACCCGGAGGCGACACGCTGCGCGCCTGGCAAACCAAGGGCATTTCCGCGCATTGGAAGGTGTACTCGCGCAACAAGAAAAGCCTGTGCCTCGACTTGCGCAAGCCAGAGGCGCGGGAGCTGCTGCTGCGCTTCGTCCCATCGGCACAAATGTTCCTCGAAAGCTTCCGTCCCGGCACGCTGGAAAAGATGGACCTCGCGCCCGAAAAGCTGCTGGAAATCAATCCGAAACTCGTCGTGATCCGCATTTCCGGCTGGGGACAGAGCGGGCCGTACCGGAAGCGTCCTGGCTTCGGCACGCTGATTGAGGCAATGTCAGGATTTGCATCGATGAACGGATTTGGCGATCGCGAGCCGGTGCTGCCACCGATGTATCTCGCCGACGCCACCGCGGGACTTTACGGCGCGGCCGTCGCCCTGATTGCCCTGCGCGAGGTGGAACAGAATGGCGGGCGCGGCCAAGTCGTGGATTTGCCGCTGCTAGATCCACTGTTCGGCATTCTGGGAACCCAGGCTGCTAACTACCGGCTGAGGGGCACCGTGCCACCAAGGACGGGAAGCCGTTCGAGCAATACCGCGCCGCGCAACGTGTACAAATGCAAGGATGGGCGTTACGTGGCGCTCTCGGCCTCGACCGAAAATATGGCCAGGCGAATGTTCGCTTCGATCGGGCGGCCCGAGCTCGCCGACGATCCGCGTTTTCGAACGAATTCCGACCGCTTGAAACACGCCGACGAGTTTGATGCGCTGATCGGTCCGATCATCGCGCAACGAACACAGGAAGAGAATGTCGCGTTTTTCGAACAAGCGGAGGTGACCATCGGGCCGGTCTACGATATTTCGCAAATCATGGAAGACCCACACGTCGTCGAGCGAGAACTGCTTACCGAGTATCCCGATCCGGACATGGATTCCCTGCCCATGCATCATCCGGGCGCGCGATTCTTTCGAACTCCTGCGTCCATTCGAACGCCCGCGCCCGGGCTCGGCGAGCACAACCGGCAGCTTCTCAGCGAAGTGAGCATAGGAGACGCGGCTTACAGCGAGCTTCTGGCTTCCGGGATCGCCGTCGAGGGCCAGCCTCAGAAACAAACTGTTCACAGCGAGCGTTCGCGGCAAGCCGTCCAAGAATGAGCGCCATGATTCGATCGATGCTCTATGTGCCGGCGAGCTCAGAGCGCTTCATCGCCAAGGCGCATGAGCGGGGCGCAGACGCCATCATCTTGGACCTCGAAGACTCGGTCACACCGAACGAAAAGGAGAAAGCACGCGCCGGACTGGCCAAAGCGGTCCCAGTCGTCTCACGCAGCGGCGCTACGGTGTTTGTTCGAATCAATTCTGAGGTTGAAAGGATTTTCGCCGACGCCGAAGCGGCCTGTCGCGCCGGGGCATTTGGCGTCTTCGTGCCGAAGGCAAACACGCACGTGCTGGAGAGCCTCGACAAACACCTCAACAGAATTGAGGATGCGATGCCGCGGCGAGAGAAGACTGCGCTGGTCCCCATGATCGAAGACGCAGCTGCGGTCCTTGATGCTCGCGCGATTGCCACTGCCACTTCGAGGGTATTCGGATTGATCACAGGCTCCGAAGATCTGGCCACAGCGATGGGCGCGGTACCGATTCCTGAGGTGCTGCGTTTCCCTAAGCTTATGGTTCACATGGCCGCCAAGGCGGCAGGGGTACATTCGTTTGGATTACTGCGTTCCGTCGCCGACTATCAAGACCTGGAAGCAATGGAAAGGTCCGCACGCGAGGCGCGTGAATTGGGATTCGATGGCGCAACGTGCGTGCATCCTCGCGTCGTGCCCATTTTGAACGAGGCGTTTTCGCCTTCCGCTGAGGAGATCGCCCGCGCAACACGCCTTGTCGCGACATACGAAGCATCCGTCGCCTCCGGCGCGGGAGCGTGTGTTTTCGAAGGCAGAATGATCGACGTTCCGGTCGTTAACCGGGCCAGGGCCGTGCTCGCAAGGCAATCGGGCTGGCAGAAAGTTTAGCGTCCCGTCTAGCGACCGACGATAGCGATACAGCACGCACAAATGGGCGCTACGAATATTGGATCTGATAAAGCGGCGATCCGCGCCGGCTTGCCCTGGCTCGCGGGCGTAAGATTTCTTGTTGACTACCGTATCGGGATCATCCCGTTGCCGGTCTATGCCGTCTTGTTCGCCCTCATTTTGAATTTCTCGCTGACCGGGCAAATCAGCGGCGAAATCAACATGATGATTGCCGCACTGGCGCTCGGAGGCTTTACATGTGCGGAGATTGGCCTGCACATTCCGTTTCTGCGCAGCGCGGGAGGCGCGGCGCTCGTCACGATTTTCTTGCCATCGTACCTGGTTGACGCGCACCTTCTGCCGGCACAATTCATTCAGACGGTCACGACCTTCACGAATTCTAGCAATTTCATCTACTTGTATATCTCCATGATTGTGGTGGGCAGCATCCTGAGCATGGATCGAAAGGGGATGGTGCAGAGCTTTGTCAAAATATTTGTGCCGCTCGCGGCTGGATCTGTGCTCGCTATGATCGTGGGGATGTTGGTCGGTTGGCTTGGCGGCCTTGGCGCCTGGAAGAGCCTGTTTTTCGTCGTTATCCCCGTGATGGCCGGAGGCGTCGGTGAAGGAGCAATTCCTCTGTCAGTTGGCTATTCGGAAATTCTGGGACAGAATCAAGGACAAATGCTCGCGCAACTCTTGCCGCTCGCATTTTTCGGCAATTTGACCGCCATTTTAGTTGCCGGCCTGCTGAATCATCTGGGAAAACGCCGGCCCACCTTGACCGGCAACGGGCGGTTGCAACCCGGGGCGAATGGTGGAGCCGCCGAGGAAGCAAAACCAGTTCTCCCTGGCGATTCCGGCGCGGCGGCCAATGTCATATCTGTGGACATTGGCACTGTCGCAGCCGCAGGTATGACGGCCATCACGATTTATCTTTTGGGAGTGATGATCCACTCGCTTGTGGGACTCCCAGCGCCGGTCGGCATGCTCGTTCTGGCAGTGCTCCTGAAGCTGGTGAACCTTGTGCCCGCGCAGATCGAGGAGGGCGCGCGGGTCGCCTTCCGATTCTTCGTGACGGCCGTGACTTATCCACTTCTCTTCGCAGTCGCGGTGGCGCTAACCCCGTGGCACGAACTCGTATCCGCGTTTCATCCCGCAAATCTGATCACGGTTGCTGCCACGATCGGATCCTTGACCGCATCCGGCTATTTTGTGGGCCGTTGGCTAGGAATGTATCCGATCGACGCCGCGATCGCTAACGCCACGCACAGCGGCCTCGGTGGAACCGGCGACGTCATGATCCTCACGGCGGCTGAGCGGATGGAGCTGATGCCCTTCGCGCAAGTGGCCACGCGAATCGGGGGGGCCATTACGGTGACCCTGGCGCTCATCGCCCTGGCGCGCCTGAAGCCGTTCTGAAGCGCATTCTTGGGGGCCCAAAGGGTTCACCCGGTGCGCAAAAGCCAGTTCGGCACAGATTGGCAGGTTGACGCGTCCCTTCAAGGAGGTTGACGGCTCTTGCCGTCCAATGTATAGAATTCGCGTCCGGCTTGGCTCGTGGCTTGGTTACGCGTCATCCGCCACAGTCCAGGTGGCCTAAAAGGCTTTGCCGGATTGCAGACGTCAGTGCAGTTTCACAGACACGAAACTTAGGAAGGAATCTATGAAAACGAACTATAAACTGATGTTGGGAGTGTTTATTGGGATCGTAATCGGCTTTGCTGGCGACATAGCGATTCGTGCGCAACAGGCAAAGCCGCTGCCGGGTTACGTCATTGCAGAAGTCGATGTCACCGATCCGGCGACCTTTCAGCAATACGGTGCAAAGGTTCCGGGAACGCTGGCGCCTTTCAACGGTCACTATGTTATTCGTGGCGGCAAAACTCTGTCCCTCGAAGGCGATGCGCCACGGCGCTTTGTAGTGATTGCGTTCGACAGCTTTGAGAAGGCGAAAGCCTGGGAGGATTCGCCGGCGTACGACGAGATCAAGCCGATCCGGCATAAGTCGGCAAAGAGCCGGGTATTCATCGCCGAAGGCGTCGCTGCACAGTAATGCGCGCTCGCCGCCGGGCGAGTAGAACCGGAAATAGCGAAGGAGGGCACCATGTTGTCCACGCGAAGTCGGTTACGCGGTTGGGTCGCAGTGGCAGGAACGCTCATGCTTGCGTTCGCTGCGTCGTCTTTGGCTGCTGACATCCTCGACGATTGGGATACGGCAAAGGCGCCGCCTAAGCCCGAGATCAAATCGGTCACGCTCGACGGCTCGACGACGGCTCTGCTTATTCTAGACATGATGAAGATGAATTGTGGCGCCCGGCCACGGTGTGTGGCCACGGTTCCGAGCGTCAAGCGCCTGCACGACGCGGCGCGGGCGGCCGGAGCCATGGTGTGGTACAGCCTGGTTGGCAGCAATGGCCAAGCCACGCCCGCGGACATGATCGATCAGGGATTTGCGCCGCGGGAAGGAGAATGGGTGCGCCAGAACGGGCCGGACAAATTTATCGGCTCGAATCTGGAAGAGAAGCTGAAAGCTCGCGGCATCAAGACCGTCATCGTCTGCGGCACATCCTTTCAAGGCGTTGGCATTGGCACAGGAGGCGGCGCTGCGCAGCGCGGCTACAAGGTGGTTGTCCCCGTCGATTGCCTGTCGGCAGAAGACACGTACATGGAGCAGTATGCGACCTGGCATCTGTTCAAGGCCGGACCAGCCGTCGTCACCAGCCAAGTCACTTTGACGCGCAGCACGATGGTGAAGTTTTAACGTAGGGCGGATTACGCCCCCAAGGGGAGGAATCGATGCGAAAAGTGCTGAAGTTGATCGTGTTCGTGTTTCCGGCCCTAATAGTATTTACATCTTTTGTTTTCAACGGCTGCGGACATGGGGGAAGCTCGTCAACAACAACTCAGGCGGGCCCAACGTATTACGTTGACTGTTCTGCCCCCGCGAACGGCGATGGAACCCAGACCTCTCCTTGGAATACGCTTACGAGCGCAAATGCAGTTTCGTTCACCGCGGGAAATCAGCTCTTGCTTAAACGGGGGACGATCTGCCAGGGCGCGTTAAATCCGGCCGGATCAGGGTCCAGTGGCGCACCAATTGCGGTCGACGCATACGGCGCGGGCGCCGCGCCTGTGATCGATGGAGGTACGAGCAGTGCGGTTGTCCACCTGACGGACCAGCAGTATTGGGAAATCCGAAATTTGGAGATCGTTGGCGGCAATAAGTTTGGGATTTTTATCGAAGGTACCACATCCAATAGCGCGCTTAATCACTTCCACCTAATCAACCTGAATGTACATGGAGCACATTACGTTTCGACCGGAACGGGAGATTCAGGAGAGGTAGTTATTAGGCCGACCGGGGTACACCAGGTAGTGAATGACGTCTTGATTGACGGGGTGACCGCCCACGACAGCCAGGTTTATGCGGGCATCCTGGTTGGCGCTGCGGGCCATTTTAATGAAGAGACCGCAGCATGCCAACAGCAACCCACCCCCGCTGAACAGTTGGGCAGCAACATCACGGTCCAAAACTCCACCGTACACGACGTTTATGGTAGTGGCATGGTCATCGATGGACTGAATAACGGATTGATGCAGAACAATGTGGTTTATAACTCAGGACTTTGTACGGATTACGACTGCGGAACTGGGCTTTGGGAGTGGTGTTGTCATTCCTGCATGATACAAAGCAATGAATCCTATTCGAACCACAACACAGGCCTCCCCTTGTACGGGGACGGCGGAGACTTTGATATCGACAACTCCAATATCGCTAACGTCCTGCAGTACAACTACGGGCACGACGCCGACGGTTACTGTATCGCCATCGGCGCTGTCTCTGTTTCTACGAATAGCATCGTTCGCTACAATGTCTGCTCAAACGATGGACGCAACGGCAAAATCCAGCCTCCTCAGGGCGAAATTCTGGTTGGCAATGTGAATGGAGTCCAGGTTTACAACAATACGATAAGTGCAAATCCCGCGATCGGCTCAGCCGCGTTCCTCGCGACAGCGCAACCGAGTACTGATCAGCGGATTTTTGAGAACAATATCATCTACAACGCCGTGCCGCAAATGATACAGGCTGTTCCAGGCTACACGCTTGATTACAACATCTACTGGACAACCAGCTCTTCTTCGCCGACATGGTTATGGAACGGCACCACCTACAACAGTTTGAGTGCCTATCAGTCAGCATCGGGTCAGGATGGCCACAGCCTGTACATCGACCCGATGCTTAACGATCCCACCTATCACTCGCCTGGTCGGCCTGCTTCACCACTCACACTTCAGGCGGGTTCTCCCGCTCGGGGGGCCGGCACAAACGTTTGCCTCGGCATCGGTGGATGCTCGGTGGGCACACAAGATTTTTTTGGAAACCCCCTGCCCATGACTGGCACTGGATATGACATTGGGGCGGATCAAGCACCTTGAATTGGAATCGCGACACTAACCTCAGCCGTTTCCCAGCTTACATGCCTTGTATCCTCGTGGTCTTAGTGTCGGCTTCAATACTTTGGATGATTACGATGCGCCTCGGAAATAACACAGTTGATTTCACCCTACCTCAAGTCCGGGGCGGTTCGTTTCATTTGCGCTCACAACCAGCCCATCCTGTTCTGCTTGCGTTCCTTCAAATGGTGCCAGACACCGCTGACACTCCGTCGCGCAGTCAGGCGGTTTTCCTGTTGAGTATGGCTCAACAGTATGGATCGCATGGATTAACCGTCGTGGTGATTGACGCTTCTGCTCTTGTAGACCTTCAAATCCCGGATCACACGGCATTGGTTAACGCTAGCTACGATTGGCAGATGAACTTCCCCTTGCTGGAGGACGCCGGTAATCAGATTGCCCGGCGGTTTCAAATCAAGGAAGTTCCGACCACGATACTGCTCGCGCCCGACGGGAGAGTTGAAAAATTCTGGCAAGGGCTGACGCGACCGGCAGTGCTCGCTAGTGGCATAGAAAAGCTCACTGGCGGCCCCCTGGGACGACTGCCAGCTCTCTAAAAATCCAATCAATTGCAGCGGCGCCGATCCATGCAAGGTTTTTGGCGAGGAAGGCGGGACCTATCGGGTTCTGCCTGGCCGGCGGGTCTTGGTTGCAATAGTCAGCTTCACGACTGGTGACAAACGGGTTTTCCGGTTTTAGAACTTGTTGTGCCCGGTTTACATCTCTCTAAAATCTGGATTTCCGCTGTCTTGGCCCGGCCACAGCGCGGTCGTGAGTTGTGGATCGGAGCTGCTGCAGCCCTCAGTTTCATTCGAGGCGTGTCAGCCGAAAGCAGCGGAAAAATCCCACCTCTGGAAGAGACGGCTACAGCAACACCTGCCAGCTCTCTACATTTTTGTGTAGTTGCTCGCCGCGTGTGCCGAGAGTAGACTGAGAAGGTCAAGAGAGTGGTGCAATGATGCGCAGAAACAGCGGTTTCGGGACCTACCTAGGGCCGCTCTTGATTAGCGCCCTCTTCCTCATTCTTTCTGAGCCAATCGCGGCACAAAAAACTCCGAATCCGGGAACGCGCAGCAATCCGGGCATCGGCAACCCCCAACCGCACGCCTACTCGGTGAGCGGCAGCGTGTCTGACGCGGACAGCCACAACCGAATCGATAGCGTAAGAGTGGATCTTCGCGCCTTCACAGGGGGAACGGTCGCGACGACCTTTACGAGCGGGAACGGCAATTTCACGTTCAGCAACGTCACGTCGGGCAGCTACCAAATGGTGGTGGAACAGAACGGATACCAACCGTTTGTGCAGGAAGTGGACATTGAGGGGCCCCTCTATGGGCTCACGATTGAACTCCGTAGCAAGCCGGTGGCGAGTACCACAGTTCATGGGCCCGCGACAGTCTCGCAGCGCGAGCTGTCGATTCCGCAGAAGGCCCACGACTCCATGCAGAAGGGCTTGGAGCTGCTGTACAAGAAGTCGGACTATCCAGGAAGCATCAAGCAGTTCGAGCGGGCCGCTCTGGAATTCCCGGATTATTATGAGGCCTATACGCAAATGGGCGTGGCGTACCTGCACACGAACAATACTGCGGACGCGGAGAAGTCCTTCCGGAAATCGGTGGACCTGAGCAAAGAAAAGTATCCGGATGCGTTCTTCTGGCTGGCGAGTATGCGATCTGATCAACAAAATTTCGCCGACGCCGAGCCACTGGCCCGAAAAAGCGTCGAGCTCAACCCGAACTCCTGGCAGGCGAATTCAGAATTGGCCCGAGCCCTCATTGGCCTCGATCGGCCTGCTGAAGCAGAAAAGAGCGCGCAGGCAGCCTTGAAACTGCGGCCCGATAATGCGCTGCTGTACTTGATTCTCGCGAACGCTCATACGCAGCTTCAAAATAACCAGGCGCTGCTCGACGATCTGAACAACTACCTCAAGCTCGCACCAAAGGGACAATTCGCGGAACAGGCCCGCCAGCAGCAAAAAGAATTACAGCAGGCGCTGGGAGACGCGCAAGCGACTCCCGCCGCAACCGCTCCTCCGAATCCCTAGCCGTTCTATTGCTGTTCCTACGCGTGCTCACCGGATTGTGTTTGCTGTTTGCAGTTCTAGTACTATCGTAATTCAATACATTTTGTACTTGACATGCGCCCTATCTTGAGCGCAGAGTCAACCCGGTTCCCCCGATTTCTATATCCCAAAAAAGTTAAGAGCATGTTTTTCTCCGGAAGTAGTGTCGGACCCCGGGGCCATCGGTGACCGGCCGGTGGATGCTGCTCTTGTGCGTAGCAGATCGACCGATCGCCAGATAGGCCCAGTCAGAAAAATCGTCTGCGTTGAGGAGGTTTCAGATGCGCTTACTGAAATGGGCCACGATATCAGTGTTCGTATCGGTGTTCATTTACCTGACCGCTGCGTCACGCCCCGTAGCTGGTGACGATCACGGAACCAGGGTCCGGTGGGACGTGATTCAGATTGTAGGGGGGACCACTGTAGAGGCGGGCGGTACCAGCACTGCGGCAACCAGCACTGCGGGTTCGGCCCCAGCGGATGGCTCGACCATTACTCTCACCGGCAGCGGCACCTTCAACCCGAGCGACCAGCAAGAAGTGACCGGCGGAGGCAACTGGACGACGGCCACGGCGAACGGCACGGCCACGGCGAACGGTACGTATCGGGTGACCGAGCTCATACGATTCAATTTGGCTCCCGGAACGTTCGCTGGGCTTGGACTAACCGACGGCGTCGGCGACGCAGCTAACGCCCGGCCTGGTCTTGCTGTAATGAAGATTTCCTATTCCGATGGTTCCAAAGGAATTCTCGTATTTAGCTGCACCCTCAATGGAAGCCCGTTGACTATGATGGAGGGAACCACTACTACAAAAGGATTTGTGGATTACTCGAACCCAGACGGCAACGCACTCACGTTATTCCATGTAACCAACGAAGACTAATCCCATCCGCAGGGCGTCTGCTATAGCGACCCCGATTTCCTAGTTATATCTCGGCGGATGGGAAATTTAGCCAACATTCGATGACCGCGCGGTCAAAATGGAAATCCCCGCCAGTATCGTCCCACAGGTGCTGGTAAGGCTGCTCGGAGCGCTGGAAAAAGTAGATTACTGCGATATTCACTTTAACCCAAAACATAAAATGGAGGCGAGAGACATGAAGATCGAAAGGAAATGGTTTCTAGCAGCATTCCTGCTGCTGCCACTACTGCTCGTTTTCACCGTAAAGGCAGACGGCGATGAACCCAGATATCGGTGGGACATCATCACAGTATCTTTTTCGCCGGTCACCACAATCAACGCGGGCGGGTCGGCATCGGCGCTGTCCAACGAAGGCGCAAAAATCACCGTAACTGGTTCTGGCAGATTTGCCCCGGGAGATCCTGACGACGTCAACGGAGGCGGAAACTGGCAGACGTTTGACCCCGGCGGCACCTCCACCGGAAGCGGTACGTACGAGGTGAAGCAGCTCATCGGCTTCACCGTGGCGCCTGGCAATCAGACCAACGGTGTAGTCGATAACATCGGCAACCCCGCGGACCTGACCGACTTTCGTGCGGGCCTAGCGTATTTCAGAATCAAATATTTCGATAACCTGGGCAACCCCATCAGTGGAGCTGGTGGGAAAGGGATACTGGTGGTCAGTTGCCGCCTGCCCGGCAATACGCTCGCCGATGCAACGCCCTCGTCCGTATTCGAGGGGATCACTGCATCCAAGGGCTTCATCGACTATTGGAACAGAGTAGCACCGGTCGGCCCAGGCGGGAATCGCACGAGCTTCCACGTACTTCCCGAAGACTAGCAACATCGCACAGAAACCTTCAAGGGTTACGGGCTAATTGTGACTAAGTGGAGAAGCTAGCGCTGGACCTCACGTCCCTCAGTCGACGCTAGAACAAGAGGGACGGACATGGGCTACGCGACAGCTGTGAGGCCAGCGGTCGTAGTAATGGCTGATGCTCCAAGTAGAGAGGAGAAAAAATGCGAGGACAGCTAAGACTCGGAGGACGATGGCTTGTCGGCCTCACAATTTTGATCTCAGGGTTTGGCTTGGTGGCTCTGTTCTTGCCACGATCAATCTCAGGAAATGAATCTCATGACACGACGATCGCCCGCGGGGGCGGCACAACTATCATCCACGGTGGAACCGGGGCGCCCGGGTTTGTACCAGTCATAACGACCATAGCGTTTAACGCCGCGAGAGACAGCAACGGTGTGAGCGGCTCTTTCGAGTGCCTCGCGAAGGCGCCGGCGGGCTCTACGAGCGCTCAGTTCACCGTGAACGCAATGTACGTCACAGGGCAGGTCACCGGAGCGACGGTAAGCGGGGATACTGCGACGTTGACTGGTACAGCGACCGTTACGGGGCTCGGAGGACCGGGCTCGGACATCCCGTTCACGTTCATCGTGCAGAAAGGCGGGCCAGGCGCCACCTCTGTCTTAACGGTTGGCACGTTGTTGTCCACGCCGTTCAACGAGATTCTCTTGGAAGGTTCGTTCGACGTAGCAGCGGAAAATTAGAGCGGCCGATACTTATCTGCGCAACGCTGGAAATGCATTGCACTAGCCGCGTTGAGTCAGCGGAGCGAAGGGACACTGGTGGATGAAGCCGCTGAACGGCACCGCGCGGCAGCCCCGAGCGCAGGAATGTGTGTGCGCTGAGGGGGATAATTCGTTGAGGAGGAGGAGGTTACGATGCGTCACGCTCGGCGGCGATCAATTCTGTCGGTGGTCCTTGTTTGCTTCTCACTGGCAGTGACGGCCTGGACGCAAAATCTTGGTTCACCGATCGGACGCGAGGTTTCGATTGCGCGGCACCTGCAAGACGGCGACGAGTTCCAACTTTCGATTCCCAGGCTAGTTGCCTTTGGGGAGAAGCTTTTCAGGGCGAACTGGACGATTCAGGAAGGCGCTGGGCGGCCACTTACGAAAGGCACGGGTGCGCGATTGTCCGATCCCTCCGACCCGCTGGTTTTCCCACGGAATTTCAATCGCATCTCGGGACCGGACGCCAACTCCTGCGCCGGCTGTCACAACGAGCCCTTTGTAGGCGGCGGGGGCGACCGCGTCACGGAGGTCTTCGTGCTGGGCCAGCGGTTTGATTTCGCCAGCTTCAGCCACGACGATTCGATGGTAACAAGAGGGGCGTTTGACGAAGAGCTCAAGTTCGCTACGCTGCAGAACATCGCCAACGAGCGCAAGACGATCAGCATGAATGGCTCAGGCTTCATCGAAATGCTAGCGCGGCAGATGACTGCCGACCTACAGGCTATCCGCGACGCGATCCGGCCAGGAGGTTTCGGCGCGCTCGTGACCAAGGGAGTCGGGTTCGGTACACTGTGCAGGCGAAGTGACGGCAGCTGGGATACTTCTGCGGTCCAGGGCCTGCCCGCCCCAAGCCTCACTTCGGCTGATGCAAGCCATCCGCCGAGCTTACTGATCCTGCCGTTCCACCAGGCGGGTGCCGTCGTGTCACTCCGGCAATTCACCAATAACGCGTTCAACCAACACCACGGCATTCAGCCAGAGGAGCGCTTCGGTCTCGGTGTGGACGCGGATGGCGATGGCTTTGTGAACGAGCTGACCCGCGCCGATGTCACCGCCGTCACTATCTTCCAAGCGACGCTTCCCGTCCCAGGACGTTTGATCCCAGATGACAAAGAGATCGAAAATGCTGTGCGAACCGGCGAGCAACTTTTCGGTCAAGCGGGCTGCGCGACGTGCCACATTCCGCGACTGCCGCTGACGAACGGAGGATGGATCTTCACTGAACCCAATCCCTACAATCCGCCAGGCAACCTGCGGCCTGGAGACGCGACGACACTGCGGGTGGACCTGACCAGCAACGAGTTGCCCCCGCCGCGCCTGGAGCCGGATGCAAACGGTATTGTGTGGGTTCCGGCGTTCACTGATCTCAAACTGCACGACATCACCAGCGGCTCCAACGATCCCAATGTTGAGTCGCTCGACCAAAATGTTCCTGCGACGTCGCCCCAGTTCTTCGGCGGAAATGCGAAGTTCCTGACGCGCAAGCTCTGGGGCGTAGCCAACTCCGGGCCGTTCATGCACCACGGGAAGTTCACGACGATGCGTGAAGCTGTGCTGGCTCATGCGGGCGAGGCGCTCGGTGCCCGCCAGGCGTTCGACGCGCTGACACCCTACGAGAAAGACTGCGTGATCGAATTTCTAAAGACACTGCAGATCCTGCCGCCAGGAACCCGCAACCTGGTGGTGAACGAGGAATTCGACACGAAAATGTCGTCCCCAAGCCAGGATTAATGACTTCATTCGCGCCTTTGTGTCGAGGGAGAAGCGCACAATGGACAAACCAGACGTCCACCGCCCCGAATCCCTGATCATTTGGGCGCTTACCAACACACACCCGGTGCGGTGCGAAGGTAAGCGTCGGGCGCAAGCTGGTCCAGCATGAAGGCTGCCACGTCTGCGCGGGAAATTCGCACGGTCCAGAGGAAGCTGCCGATGTGGCGACCATGTCGCGGATGGCCGCGCTTATCGCCGTTGGTCAGCACGCCGGGCCGTACGATTACCCAGTCAACGCTGCTCCTCGCAATCAATATTTCCTGCCGCGTCTTGTCCCAATAGTAGAAGGGCAGAATCACAGGAATGACGAAGAACGTGTAGTACAGTCCCATGCGAAACGCGCTGTCTCCGATGCCAAGAGAAGTTTCGCAGACGAGGCGCGTGACACCCTGCGCTTCCATCGCGTGCAGGATGTTTTGAGTCCCCGCCGAGAGAATCCGCGTTGGACGGAAGAACTGTTTGTGGCCGAGGGCGCATAGCACGGCGTCCTGGCCGGCTATCGCTTTGGCGACGGCGCCCTCGTCGAGCACGTTGCCCTGAATGACGTTCAGCTGCGGATGGTTGGACTGAAGCTTTGAGGGGTTTCGAACGAGCGCCGTGACGGTGTAACCACGTTCGAGAGCCTGCTCAACAAGCTGGCGGCCAGTTCCGCCCGTTGCGCCGATGATCAAGACCCGCTTGGGAAGTTGGCTGGGCGCCCACTTTGAAGCTGCGGCCGATGAACGGTATCCTTTGCGCGCAAGACTAGCTGAGAGAACGAGCGCGTAGAACAGAAAAATTAAGAAGACGGTCATCCTCGCACCGTGGCGCCGGTGCGAAATGTATCCTAATTTGTTCCTTCGAGGAACTGCCTGTGCCACAATTCGAGGGTTACAAGGGAGAAGAGTTCGTAGGTGTTGCTTCCAGAGGCTGCTGAATCCTTCACCAACTCATGGACTGCGCTTCTTTCGAAATAGCCCCTTTCCAGAGTTCTTCGGTCCAGCAAAATATCCTGCACGTAGCCCTTCAAGTCTTCTTTCAGCCACGTTTCAACCGGCACGGGGAAACCCGTTTTCTTCCGGTCCAGGATTTCCTGGGGCACACGGCCTTCGAAGGCTTCTTTTAAGATGCGCTTCGTCGTGATTCCCTGCACCTTGTAGTGCTGCGGCAGGGCAGCGGCGAACTCCAGCACTTTGTGATCGAGGAGCGGCACGCGCAGCTCCAGAGAGTTCGCCATCGTGATCTTGTCGGCTTTGATGAGCAAGTCGTCGGGAAGCCAGGTTTTGGAATCCACGTAAAGCATCTGATTCAGCACGTTTTGATCGCTGACGCGCGCGAAACAGTCGTGTGCTGGCTTTGCAGGATCAGTCTGCTGCGTTGCTTCCTGAAACGAAGCCGAGAACAACTGCCGCTTCATGCGGTTGAAGTACGAGCCGGGGCTTGAGTTCCGGCTAAAATAATAGTCCTTCAGCGGCACAGTCATGAGGGGAGAATATTTCTGCAGGCGGTTCAAGGCCGGGACACGGCCGAGCCCGTCGAGCACCTCGGCGATCGCGCCTGTCCATGGCGGGCCTACCCTCTTCAAACGCTCCAGCCAGATCAAGTTTCGGTAGGTCTGATAGCCGGCAAACGCCTCATCGCCCCCTTCTCCCGAAATAAGGACCTTCACATCTTTGCTGGCGAGCTTCGTGACGTAGTAGAGCGCCACGGCAGGAGGCTCGCAAACTGGTTCTTCCATGTGCCAGACATACTTCGGCAGGAAGTCCTGGAACTCCTTCGGGGTAATCGTCATTTCGAAATGCCGGCTGCCGAACTTGTTGGCGGCCAGCTTGGCGTAGGTGCGTTCGTCGGCAAACTGCTCGCCCTCGAAGCCAACTGTGTACGTATTCACGCTCTCGCCCGTCTCTTCGACCACGAAGCTCAGCAGCGCGGTGGAATCGACGCCGCCGCTAAGCAAAACTCCGACGGGTACGTCGGCGATCATGTGATCGCGGACCGTCTCCCTGAGCAGCTCGACAAGGGCGGCCTTTGATGTTTGGAAGTTGCCATTCTGCGGGCGGGGATCGAACTCGAGGTCCCAATACTGGCGGGTGGAAACGTTCCCATCTTGAACGAGCAGGTAGTGTCCTGGCTCCAGCTTCGAGATGTTTCGAAAGAGCGTCTCCGCTCCGGGCATGTAAAAGAATGTTAGAAAGCGCGCGATGCCATTTGGGTCTACCTCCAGCCGCACGGCCGGATCGGCAAGGATCGCTTTGATCTCGGAGGCGAAATCCAAACCGTCTTTCGTCACGCAGTAGTACAGCGGTTTGATTCCCACTCGATCCCGCGCGATAAATAGCGCCCGCTTCCGCGCATCCCAAATGGCGAATGCAAACATTCCGCGCAGCCTGGTGACACAGTCAGGGCCGAATTCCTCGTAAAGGTGAACGATCACTTCCGTATCGGAGTTTGTCTCGAACTTATGACCTTTCGCCAGCAGCTCACGCCGCAGCTCTTTGTAGTTGTAGATTTCGCCGTTGAAGACGATCCAGACGGTGCGGTCCTCGTTGGTGATGGGCTGCTTTCCCGTACTCAGGTCGATAATCGACAATCGTCTGTGCCCCAACACGACCCGGCCGCCGCAATACATCCCGTCGTCATCGGGCCCTCTGTGGACAATCGTCTTCAGCATCCGCTCCACGAGGGATGGATCGACGCGCTGTTGAGCGTCAAAGGCGACTTTGCCTGCTATTCCGCACATATTGTTTGTCGTGCCCGCTTCGAACTGCCGGAACCTCTAAGGTCGGGGCTGATTCGACCCCGTGCTCATTTAGGGCTGAATCCTACGCTTCCGTTCGCTGCAGCGCGCGCCTGAACTTGCCGGATACGCTCTCCCAAATCCTGCGGTTGAGCATTCGCCGGTATAGCCGGGCTTCTGCGGCACTCACGAGCCTCGGGCGCCGGGTTATCCAGCATCGGAGATAGCCCCAGAGCATCGCGGCTCCGCCGATGAGGTAGGGCCGGCCATAATAAAAACGATGCAAAAGCTTGAGGAGGAAGAAGAACGCTCCGCCGGCCGTGAGATAGTAGATCTCACCATGCATCATATAGGTTCGCAGCGAGCCGATGCCGCTTCCTTCGTTTTTGAGATGGCGAAACGGTAAGTCCTGGAAATGGCGCGTCTTCCAACCTTTGTTCACCGCGCGGATTTCATCGACGGTATCCCAGCCGCGGGCGGGGACAAACCCGCCGATATCGCTGTAGCATTTCTTTCGAACCATCTTGGCTGCGCCGGCAGCATGGTAGGCTGGCATCGCAGCGGGAACCCACGATCCATTGCGATCTTCGAAATAAAGACCTGACGCGATGCCCAGGGATTCGTCGCGACGGAACTCCTCGCAAAGGCGGTCGAAATAATTTGGGGGTAGCTCCAGGTCACAATCCAGCTTGACCACAAAATCAAAATCTTCCGCGGCCACCAATTCGTAGCCAACGGCAAATGCTCCCATGACACCCGAGCCGGGCTGGCGCGGGGTCCCTCGGTCGGCTCTTACCACTTGGATCCAGTCGCAGGTTTCAGCGTAGCGGCGCAGAATTTCCGGGGTGGAGTCCTGCGACCCATCGTCAACGATGACCCAGCGATCCGGTCTCAGGGTTTGCGCGGCGACGGATCGCAACGTTGTCTCGACGTACTTTTCTTCATCCTTGACCGGAGAAATCAGGATATACCGGCAGCGGTTCTCTGTAGAACGGACCTGTTCGCCCAGAGAGGCGCTTTGTCCCTTCGGGACCATTGTGTTACCCCAAGAATGGTACTGAGTCCTACGCGGCTTCGTCCCGCAAGGGCCTGACCCCTAACTAATATTTTCGCGCCTGGAAGTCTCAGTCACAAGGCTCAAAGCCCGCGGTGAGCGCGTAGCAGTACTCCCTGCTCCTGAGAACGAGAGATCGGTGGGGCTTCCGAGATACGAAAGAAAACGCTGGGAAATAAGACAACTACGACGCAGTGGCCGCGCCTTGGGCGCTCCCTGAGACTGGTGGGCGGCCGTGCTCAGCGCGAGCGGGCGCGGAGGCAGCAAGCCGCTCCTTCAGCAACTCCTCCGCGCGGGTGAAGAAGTCCTGATGCGAGATTTTGCCCGCATCCACGTCAGCAAGGATGGCGCGCTGGGCTTTGTATTCCTTGTTCTCGATACCCGCTTTGCTCTGGAGCATGCGCCACGCCTTGCGGCGCTCGATACAGAACAACACGAGTTGGCGGGAGATCGCGCGGTATTCGACGTCGCCATTGCTGCCCTGAATCTTGATATAGACACCGAAGTCGGGGATGTACGAGCGGTGGTCGTGGACCAAATAGCGGCGATAGACTACATCTTGTTGTGTGACTCGAACCATCATGTTCTCGAGCGGGATCAGCTTATCGGCGTCATCCTTCTTCACCTTTTTGAGGTGATTTCGGAAGCGCGCCTCTGTAGCGCACCAGTGAGCCACTGTGAACCTGTACGGTTCGTTTGAGCCCTTGTACTTGGTCTCGTACCAGTCTTTTTCGAGCGAAGGATTGCCTTTCAAATCAAGCGCTTCTTGGTACGTTTCACCGAGCCTCGGGTTGAATACGAACTCCGGAGCCCCGCGTGAGTCGCGAACCCTTTGCGCCTGCGTGAGCGCCATGTCATCGGGCACGCCGTGTTCCGGCTGGCACGTCGTGAAGCACTGGAGGAATGCGGTGCCTCGATATTCAATCCCGTCCAGGATAGCCCTGTAAAGCTTTGGCGCATTCGCGATAGACACTTGCGCGATGAAGGGCGACCCGTGGCCCGCTAGGAACGTTTCGGCCACCGTCTTCTTCTCGACGTTCTTGCCTTGGGTGGCGGCGCCAAAAACGTTCATATCATTGCCGCCCAGCATTGGCGTTGAGTCGGAGTTCTGACCGCCCGTGTTCGAATACACCTGAGTATCCAGCATCAGGGCTTTGACGTTGGGCCGGTTCTGGAGGATTACCTTGGAAGTGTTCTGATAACCGATGTCGCCCATGCCGCCATCGCCGCCTACTACCCATACCTTGGGAAGCTCGAGAATTTCCTGGTCGGTCATCAAGGCGTCGGTGAAATGCGCGAATTCGTAATATTCGCGCGGACTCATGAGGTTTTCCGTGCGGTTCAGCAGGGAGTCCGTCAGCCGCTCGGGAATGACGGATCGGCGACCGTGATCCACGATGAAACTCTCGCCCAGGAGCCAGCCCACAGTGATGCCATCCTGGAAGAGAGAGTTCATCCACGGATAGGGATGAGGGTTGTTCGCGGGCGTGGAACCATAAACCGTGTTGCATCCTGTGTGCGCGGCCATGGCCATCACGGACATGCCGTTTGCGAGCCGGCCATCGATGGCCTGCAAGTTCATATGATTGAACGCTTCCTGCAGGAGCACGGTGGCCATCGCGTTGATGAGCTCGGCGTCGGAAATCTCGCCGTGCGCCGCGATGCGCGCCTTGGTGTCCTTGTCGTCCTCGCCGCCGAGGCCCATCACCAGGTGAGCGATAGCTTGCCGGAACAGGTTGTACTCTTCTTCGTTTCTCGCTTTCAACTCGGCCAGTTTTTGCAGGCCGAACTTCTCGAGGTCGCCGGCCTTGGCGCGCAGGCGCTCGGCCTTCGCGTGATAGAGCGGCCGCATGTAGGCTTCGGTCACCGCCGCGATGGAGCGCAGGACGCTCTTCTCGCCGCAACCCGCGCACGCCCCGTCGCCCGAAACCAGTGCGTCGTAATTTCGCCGCACCATCAGCATGTTGCGGAGCGTAGCGGTCTTGGAATCCTGCGGGCGCACGTCGTCGTACAGACCGAGGTATTTCTGTGCAGTGTCCGGCAAAAGGTTGAGGAAAGCTGTCCCGGTCTCGTGTTCGGCGTTCACGTCCTCGGTCTCTTGCACCATCCGGAGCGCCTGGTGATCGCCGCACGCGGTAACACATGCCGCGCATCCTTTACACAGGTCGGAAACGAAGATCGAGAACACGCCGCCGCCGCCCGGAGTTTTCCGTTCGGGCGTCGCAAAGATTGCGTTGGCTTTCTGATAAGCCATTGGAATCTTTTCGAGGATTTGGAAGAACTCCCGCTTCGCCACGTCCGAGAAGCCGTCAACTTCATTCGTTACTTTGCGGAGGATCTCAGGGAGCGGGGTGAAGGATTTGTTCGTAACCGCATCCCGCATTAACGCGTGGGTGCGCTTGTCGATCTCGGGCAGCGAGTGGAACATCTTCGCGCGATCATCGGGATTCGTGACGTAGTTTGCTATCGCCGTCCGCAACACCGTGGACAGGTCTTGCGAGCAATTCGGCAGGGCCGTATCCGGGCAAACAGCGATGCACTCCATGCACTGGGTGCAATTTTCAGGAATGTAGAGCGGCGTTTCGCGCCTGGCGACGTATTTTGACGCAGTGTCGCCGCTTCCCGCTGCCATGACACCGAGCGACGCCAGCGGCGAGGCAGGCTGGTTGTAGCCATAGCCCGCACGGAACTCCGCGTCGAACATCGCGATTCGGGTCAGGGGTGTGCGTTCTCCCTGGCCAGGAGGAATCGGAACTGAGCGACAGCCGGAACTGCAGCCCCCTCCGCCTTCCTCGGCATGAGTTGCCAGCACCGGCAAGAGGGCCGGCCCCCGCAACGTCGATCGATCCGGCGCCTCCAGCTCGCCCACGGGGATTTCACGAACCTGCTCGAAGCCCTGGGTCATGACCTCCATGTTGGAATTCACGACCGCATCGCCGAGGCGTCCAAACTTCTTGACATACTGCTTGTGTACGACGTCGCGGAATTGCTCGGGAGTAATGCGGAAGTCGTGCAAGAGAGGCGAGACGGCAAAAAACGCGCCCAGGAAAGCGTTCCCCTGCATTCTCAGTTGAAGGTCCGCACGATCCGTCGCATTTCTGGCGATCTGAAATCCGGGCAGCGTAAACACCCGAATTTTTTTATCGATGATTTGCCTACGCGCCCACGCCGGCAGCCGTTCCCACGCCTTCTGGCTGTCTTCCTCTGACTCCCAGACAAGGCAGCCGTTTTCGGACATTCCGTCGAGCGGATTCGTGTGGGTGAACGCCTTCGGGTCGCAACACAGTACGACGGTGACGTGGCGCAAGTCGCAATTCACGCGAATCCGCTCGGGCGCCGCCACCATGAAATAAGAGGTCGGCGCGCCCTTTTTTTCGGACCCGTACTTAGGGTTGGCGCTGACGTGGATGATCTCTTTGGGATTGCCCAGCTCATCCACGATCTTGTCCCGTGCATAGAGAAGGTCGTTCAAGTCGCCGAGAATCGCGCCGAGGTTTTTCCCAGTCGTGATGGCGCCCCAGCCTCCAATGGAATGGAAGCGCACGGCAACCGAGCCTTCGGGCAGCAATGAGGGAGTTTCTTCGGACCTCACTTCGTAGGGATGGTCAATTCCCAGAACGAAGAAGGACACGCCGTCGGCAACGCCTTTGCCGTCTTTGCGGACGCGAGCTCCGGTGGCGAATTCGTACGCGCCCAGAACGTGCTCGGGCCGGAAATCGCGAGAACCGAGTCCGTAAACGCCGGCGAACAGCCGGGGCATCTTGTCTGGGGTGATCACCGGCAGGCCGGCTTCGGCAGCATGCCCCTGAGTTACTAGGGCCTTTGTCATGGCGGTGCGGATGTCGCGGCCCATCGGGTTGTCGCCAGCCATTGCCTCATCGGTGCGTTCCAGAACGATGACGTTTCGTTTGCCGGAGAGCGCCTTGACCACCGCCGCCTCGGGGAACGGACGAATCACATTCAAGTGAATGGAGCCGACCTTGGCATCTCGCCGCTCGCGCAGGTAGTCCACCGCCGCTTCGATATTTTCGGCAGCCGAACCGAGGGAAACGAAGACGGTATCCGCATCTTCGGTCTTGTATTGCGTAACAAGCCCGTAATACCGGCCGGTCAGCTTGCCGAAATCCTGATAGGCGGCCTCCAGGAAGTCGAGAATGGGTTCGGTGAAATTGTTGCGGCGCGCGACGACGCCCTGCATGTAGTGCTCTTGGTTTTGCACTGGGCCGAGAAGAACCGGGTTGGTCAGATCGATCATGCGCGGCACGCGGCGGCGCTTCGGGCCGAAGAGGATTCGCTGGCTCTCGGTCGGACAATCGATCATGTCGTCCGGCGCGCCCAGGTACTCGCGGATCAGCTCGGATTCATGTTTGTAGAAGGTGCGCTCGAGGTGGGAGGTAAGGAATCCGTCCTGCACATTCATGCCGGGAGTCAGGCTAAGCTCGGTTACGCGCCTTAGGATAAGCGCCTGGTCTGCGCACTGCTGCGCGTCTTTACCAAAAACGATGATCCAGCCGGTGTCGAGCGCACCGTAAACATCGTCGTGCCCGCAATGTACGTTCAGGGCATGCTTCGTGAGGGCTCGGGCCGCTACCTCCAACACCATCGTGGAACACTTGCCAGGGGCGTGGTAGTACTGCTCGACCCCGTAAACGACTCCCTGGCCCGACGTAAAATTCACTACGCGGCGGCCGCATACCGAGTGCGCAATGGCGCCGCCTTGCGCCGCATGCTCGCCTTCCGCTTCAACCGCAATGGTGTTTTGGCCGAAAACGTTCAGTTTGCCCTCGGCGAATGCTTGCTGGTAAAGCTCTCCGCCCTCAGTGGACGGCGTGATCGGATAGAAAATGCCAGCGTCAGTGATGCGCGTTTCCGTGTGGTAGGAAACGAGCTGGTTCCCGTTAGCGGTCAATCGGATTCCCGGATATTTGGGCCGGTCTTTCATGATGACTTCCCTCCCTGACGCTGGTTCAACGAAAATATGCTCGTCCCCTGTACTGAATTCTTTCTGGCGGACGCCAACTGTGGCCTTATGTCGTTATCCCGAGGCGGTGGCTGTCTGATCCAGAATGACTGCAGCACGGCTAACGTCCGTAACTCCAAAGATCGCCAACGGGGCGTTCGTGCCGGGTTCGACTCCGCTGTAAGCGTAATTGATGCTTATGTTTGCCTCGCAAAGCCTGGATGCGGCGCGCATCAGCTCATAAGGCCCTAGCGGCAGTTTGACTTGTGCCACTTCCCCTTCCGTGTAATTGATTTTTTCCGAATCCAGAATTGCCTCAGCCGCCGCCAAATTGTCGACGACGATGCAGACGAGGACTGACCCGCCGGCGGGAACCGATTGGAAGGCCATGATGTTGACCCCCCGATTTGCCAGCGCCTGGCAAATTTTTCCGAGTGTTTCAGGGTGATTGTCGACATGCAGAGTCAATTCATTCGTGATAGGCATGTTATGAAACGCCTCCCCGAGAGCCCGCCTTGGGGCCCGGCTGCGTGGCCGCGAGGGTTCAACAAAACACTTAGAAACAAAATCTTACGTCTAGTTCTCAGGCCTTGCAAGAGCGAACTCAGACTCTGCGAAAGTAGTTAAGCACCGCGGCGGAGTTTCGAACGTTTGTCTCAAAGCAATGAAGGCTACTGGCGAGGTGCTGGCACCGTTGCTGCGCGAGGAAGGGGGCAGGATCGCGTGGTACGGGTGGCGACCCTGCCCTTAGGGCGAGATGTTGGGAGGTGTCTTGGCTGGTCTTGGTCGGGCCTCTCAGGGGTGATTCCAGTTCAGATAAGAAAATCTAGCCAGGTCCGTTCACGCCGCTCAGGAAGCCGCCGAGGTGCCCCGTCAAGGCTACAACCGCTACAGCCAGAGCCTCGATCAACAAAAGGCGCCTGAGTGAAACATCTCCGTGCCTTTGTTGCGTTCTTCTATGGATGAGCCACACCACCCAGATCAGAACGGTGGAGACGCATCCCATCACCAAGTGCATCAGCAAGATGCCCTTTAGCCGCTCGCCTTCCAGTCCCCATTGCCACGCCAGGAGCCCGGTAACTACGACCGGCAAAGTTGTGAGGGCCGCCGCGAACAAATTGCACGAGGCTGCTGCCGCGAACAGGCTTTGCTTCCTCCATCGGGCTAGAAAATCAAACGCCACACCGGCAATGAAGAGCGCGATCGGAAAATGTATCAGCACGACGTGCTGCGCGTGTTTCGCGAAAACTACAGTTCGATGTCGAAGGGGTGCAAGTAGTCTCCTCATCGCGCCGCAACATTCGCGGGCGTCTAGGCTGTGTGCCTGCCTTGCTGGTCCTCACTTCATTGAGCCGTTTGGTTTCGAATCTTCGACCACCACGGTTCCAACCATTCTCGGGTGAACGGAGCAAAAATATTTGTATGTGCCGGGCTTGCTGAAGACGAATGAGAATTCTCCGTCGGTATCGAGTGCGGTTGACTTGAAGTGCATCGAGCTTCCCGCCATGCCCTGGCCGCGGGCGACCTGCCCAACGACCGCAACGAGTAGAATTTCCAACAGGAACGAACATAGAACGACTTTCACGATGTCTCCTTTTGCAAAGAAAAATTCTTGCGATGACCTGCCAGCCAATTCCGATGAGGACCCGAAAACTACGCTTGCCGCCTACATGCTCCCGTCTTCGAGTGATGAGTCGATGATGCCGAGTGTGTGGCGGCCAGGAATGAAATTGACATCCGTGATACCGAGCATGCTGCGCAATTTTTCCGCGGGCACTTTCATCGGGCCGGGCGATGGCCCCATTCCCGGAGCGGGTTGAGGGAACGCGGTGGACATGGCGGTGTGAAACGTGACGTTGCCTTCGACTTTCTTCATGGTCTGGTGAATGTGACCGTTGAGCACGGTGACCGAGCCGAAGCGTTTGAGAAATCCGAGCGCCTGCTCGCTATCACTCGTGCCCCAGCCCCAATCGGGATACACAGACCATAGCGGGATGTGAGCAAACACGACGATGGGTGTGCTGGATTTCAGGTGCTGCACGTCCTTTTCAAGCCAAGCGAGCTGCTCGGAGCCAAGGCTGCCGAGGCCGCCGGCCTTGAGATTCATCACGTTCACGAGGCCGATGAAATGAGCGCCGCCTGAATCGAAGCTGTACCAACCATCTCCTATCGAGTCTTTTGCGAAACGCTCGCGATAGGCTTTGCCGTCATCGTCCAGGACGTCGTGTTCGCCGGGGACGTAAAAAATCTTTTCGGTCCTCAGTTCCTTGAGTGCTTGTTCGAGCGTGTCGAACTGGTCGGGCTTCGAGAGTTGCGACAGGTCGCCGGTGTGCAAGGCGAACGCGGGCCGGGTGGGGAGAGCGTTGACTTTGGCGATGGCCTGACGAAGAGTTCCCACGACGTCTGGATTGGCTTCCTTGTTGAAGCCGATGTGGCTGTCGCTGATTTGGACGAACGCGAGTTCTCCCTTCGGCATTTGCTCGCGAGGCATCCCACCGCTTAGCGCGAATGACTTCAGTACGCCACCCGAGAGAACGAAATAGGCCCCAGTGCCGGCCCAAGCCATGCACTCTAGGAAGCCTCTGCGGTCGACTCCGTCCTGGTTCAGATTTTCAGTAATGATTTTTTTTCGATCCATGCTGCCTTCTCCTCCTGCGGCGCTCACGCGAGCATCCCTGCGCCGTTCAACTGGAATAACTGGGGAAAGGCAGTTTTATTCCCGGCATGTATCATTTTTCGTTTTCGGGCATCGAAATAGTCACGCACGGAACAATTCCGGGAATAAGAGGCGGTCTCGCCGGTTATTCTCTTTAGCAGGGCGTAGGTGAATAGACAGTCGGGCGACGAATTCGCAGAGCTGGCGCTGCCCCTTTTCGATTCCCTGTACAATTTCGCGTGCTGGCTCGCGCGAGACCGTGCAGAAGCCGAAGACTTGGTGCAGGAAACCTATGCGAAGGCGCTGCGCGGATTCCCGTCATTCGCGCCGGGGACGAATTTTCGCGCCTGGATCTTCCGGATCATGAGAAATGCGTTCCTCAATTCGCGAACAGGTTTGGCGGCGCGGACAGTCACGTTGGACGATGACCAGGCTGGCGAAGTGGAATTGGCGCAGGCCACCGTGGACACTCCGGAGACAATCTACTTCGAACAATCGAACCAGGAGGCGATCCGGGAGGCTATTGAGAATCTGCCCGTTGCGTTCCGCGAAACACTGCTGCTAGCCGATGTGGAAGAGATGTCTTACCGCGAAATTGCGGAGACGCTTGGCGTTCCCGAGGGCACGGTGATGTCGAGGCTGGCGCGGGCTCGCAAGCTGTTGCGAACCGCGCTGCAAGGGAAAGTGGTCAGGACCTGAGAACGGGTGCGGGCTGCGCTTGCAGCCCTCCTATATTATGGTGTGCGATCTATATTCGGCGGGAGACCAGCAAACTCAGCTCGCTGCGTTTGTCGACGGCGAGCTTACCGGAGATGCCCGGCGAGAACTCGAGGCGCATGTGGCCACGTGCCCTGCTTGCGCGGCACAGATCCAGAGCCTCGTGCATCTGAGGAACTCGGTGAGGCGGGCCGCAACGCGGCATTTCGTGCCAAGCATGGAGTTCCGGAAGCGAATCACCGCGCAAGCGCAGCCGCGAAGGCGTGTGTGGCGCGCGGGATTGATTTGGGCACCGAGCCTGGCCGCAGTTGCCATTATTTTGGTTGCGGTTGGATGGGTCCTTCAGCGGCAGTCTGGCGGGTCCCTTAGCGCGACACGCAGCGAGATTGTGGACCTGCATGTAGCCGAACTCGCAAGCGCAAACCCAGTAGACGTGGTTTCGACCGACGAACATACGGTGAAGCCGTGGTTCGAAGGCAAGCTGCCCTTTGCCGTCAATCTGCCGGATTTGACGAAAGCGGAATTCACGCTGTTGGGAGGGCGAGTCGTCTATCTGCATCAATCTCCGGGTGCTGCGCTCTTGTTTCAATACCGGAAGCACCGGCTATCGGCATACGTTTTTCAGGAAAGCCCGAAGTGGAACATCGGGAGCGCCCCCGGCAAAGTGGAGCAACAAGATTCATTTTGGGTGGAAACCTGGAACGCAGGCGGATTGCGCTATTTTGTCGTGGGCGATACTAGTGCCGAGAATGTGGATCAGCTTGCCGGGCTTATGCGGAGCGCTTCGGGGGCTGAGTAAGACTTGGCTCAGGCCGTGAGAACGCCGGCGGCTGAGTCTCTTGCGCGTCTCGAATTGTATCGAATCGCGATGTTCAAGTAGATTGTTCCCTTCGGCGTTTCGAATCGCATGACAATCGTTTCCGTTTCTTTGGTTCCCCCCTGTCCTTCTTCCGTTGCGTAAACTTCGGGCGGATGAACCTTGAACTTGAAGCCGCGATCATTCAGTTGCGTAACGGCATTCCCAATCACCATATTCGTTAATTCACAGACAGCTTCGCGGACCGCATCTTCCGTCGGAGTGTCCGGCGCACCGGCAAGATCCGTCGCGGCTTGCTGCGCGGCTTGGTTGTCCATGTCGAGAACCACCGAACCATGGATTTCTCCGGTCACGCTAACGAGTGCCGCGATCCCTGACCGGCGGTAATGCCCTTCATCCATGGTGACGTCGGCAATTTGTGCCGTGCATCCCATGGTCTCAGAGATCACTGCGTCGAGCGAGTTCACGAAGGGCTGGATCAGGTCCATTTTCATGAGTGGACGTCTCCTGTGGCTTGAGGTTGAGCAGCGGCGTCGCTCAGCACGTATTGGATAATTTCGTAGAGGGCTTCCGGCTTCACCGGCTTCTGGATGAAATGGCGCGCGCCTTTCTGCAAGGCGGACAGAATGTTGTCCTGGTAACCGACCGACGAGACCATAACGATGCACGCTTCCGGATGGTCGTGAACGATGTGCTCCACCGCCTCGATGCCTTCCATCTTTGGCATGGTGATGTCCATGAGAACGATGTCCGGATGAGTCGCGTCGTATTGGCTGATGGCCGCGACGCCGTCACCCGCTTCGCCGACGACTTCTCCGCCGAAGGCCTGCACCAACCGGCACAAGTTCTTCCGCGCGAAGATGGAATCGTCGACGACAAGGAAGCGAATCTTCGGCTTGCCGTCACAGGTTAGAGGTTTGAATTCCATGGTGATCTTCTCCTCCACTTCACGAAATCATCGCTTAGCGCCGTGGGGCGCCTCGAGTTCGGTCGCGCCCCCGCGGTTGCGAGAGCGATCGGGCTGGCAAAGTGTCTGCAAAATGTTCGGAAGCGACTCGAGCGGCACGACTCGTCCAGCGTGGCCGGCTTGCACTGCCGCGCGAGGCATGCTGTCTACAACACACGTTTCCGGGCTCTGCGCGATGGTCACGCCGCCGGACGCTTGCACTGCGCGCATACCATCGCAGCCGTCGTCACCCATGCCGGTCATAATTACAGCGGCGCTGTCACCGCCGAGTTCATTGGCGACGGAATGAAACAAGACATCCACCGAAGGCCGATGGCCATTGACCGGCGGCTGGTCTACAAGGACCGTCATGATTCCCTGGGGAACTCGGCGCACCTTCAAGTGGCGATTTCCCGGGCAGATCAGCGCGCGTCCGGGCGCAAGAAGGTCGCCTGCGCGGGCCTCCGCGACGGAGATGGCCGAACAGTCATCGAGCCGCCGCGCAAACATCCCGGTGAATCCCTCGGGCATGTGCTGGACTACGAGCAGGCTGCCGGGAAATTCGGCAGGAAGTTGCGAACAAATAAATTCCAATGCATTCGGGCCGCCGGTCGAAACCCCAATCGCGATCACCCTAGACGGTTGAGCGCCCGTCTGCTTCGATTTCAATGCCGGATGGGAAGAGGATTGAAAGGTGAGGTTCAATCGTGGCGGGCCGGAGATCGACGCCACCTTTACCTTTACAGAGAGTTCTTTGGCAATTTGCTCGAGGCCGCCAGATGATGCATCCGCCGGTTTCGCCACGAAGTCGAAGGCGCCCAGCGCCAGTGCGTTCAAGGCGGAGTAAGCGCCCTTTTCAGTGTGGCTGCTTACGACGATTACAGGGATTCTGTGACTCCGGACGATCTCGCGCAGCATCTCGAGGCCGTCCATTCGTGGCATCTCAAGGTCAAGCGTCACGACGTCCGGATGCAATTCCCCGATTTTTTTCAGCCCCAGCAAGCCGTCCATCGCGGTCCCTACGACTTCGATCGAAGGGTCGCCCTGCAGCATGTGAGGAATCAATTTTCGCATCAAGGCGGAGTCATCCACGACTAAGACACGGACGCGCTTTTTCATACGGTCACCTCGAGCGCCCGCTTCTTGGCCAAGTGCGAGACGACGGCTGGAACGTTCAGGATCAAAACCACGGTTCCGTCACCCAGGATTGACGCACCGCTGACGAGGTCAGACGACACCAGCCGGTCCTCGAACGACTTGATGACGAGTTCCTCTTCGCCGATGAGGCCGTCGACAACGAGCCCAAATTTCCGGTTGCCGACACCGATCGTCAGAACGAAATGCCGTTTCTTCGGTGAAGTTGACGAGGATTGGGTGGCAAACAATTCTTGCAGCCGCACGACGCTGAGAACCTGGTCGCGCAAGCGAAGGATTTGGCGCCCGTCGATTTCGTGGATTTCGGAGTCGGGCGTTCGCGTGATTTCCAGCACCGCATCAAGCGGAACCGCGTAGTGCTGCTGCTCCACTCGGAACATCAGCGCCTGGATGCTTGCCAGCGTCAAAGGCACCATCAGCTGAAACTTTGTGCCGCGGCCGGGTTCGCTTTCGATAAGAACCTTTCCCTTCAACCGGTCCATCACCGTCTTGACGACATCCATGCCCACGCCACGACCGGAGATTTCTGTGACTTCATCGGCGGTCGTCAGACCGGACTGGAAAATCAGGTTTAGGGCTTCCTCACGCGAGAGGGTTGGGGCCTGCTCCTCGGATATGGTCCCCGCCTGCAGGGCCTTCCGGACGAGTTTTTCGTGGTCGATCCCGCGTCCGTCATCTGAGATCTCAATGACCACTTGGTTGCCCTGGTGGTAAGCGTCGAGCCGGATGGTGCCTCGGGCGGGTTTTCCGTGCGCCAGGCGATCCTCAGGCGTTTCGAGTCCATGATCAGCGGCGTTCCGAACGAGATGAGCGAGTGGCTCGGCCAGTGCATCGAGCACGCTCTTGTCGAGATCCGTATTTTGACCGGCCATCTCGATCGCAATTTCCTTCTTCCGGAGTTTTGCCACATCGCGGACGATACGAGGGAGGCGCCGGAAAAGCTGATCCACTGGCACCATTCGAATTTTCATGACCGACTTGTGCAGTTCGTTGAGGACGCGCGACTGGAACGAAAGCGCGTCGCCCAAGCGGTTGCGCAGCGGGTCCTTGGGGAAACGGCGGTCGAATTCGTCGATGGCACGGTGAAGCATCGCCTTGCCGATGATCAACTCACCGATCAGGTTCATGACCGTGTCGATTCGGCCCGCCTCGACGCGCATCCATGCCTCGGCGGACCCTAGCGTGCCTCCAGCTGATGTGACAGAACCTGTGGCCCCATCCGCGGCGTTTTCCGCCTGCCCATTTTCGTCCGTGGACTTTGCGGCGGACTCGGCGTTGGTCTCAGCCTCGAGCAGAATTTGCAATGCGTCGCGGGGCTCCTCCTCAGCCGCCGCCAGCGGTTCCAAGGAAACGTCTGTCACAATGCCGGGAACGTTGCAGCGCATCCGAATCCAATCGGCGGGACGCGAACTTGAAATCGCTGCGTAAACTTCAGAGAGCGCCGGGGGCGGGTTACCCGCCGGCGATTGCGCCAGCACGGTTCCGCACTGTTCGAGCGCGGAATGGATGAGTTGAAGTGCCGCGGCCGGCATCTGTAAGGAAGAGTCCAGGCTCAAGGTAACTTGATAGGCGCGCTCGTTCCCGCGCAGCGCCTCGAGAATTCGCGCCTTCTCATTCTGGTTCCACCGCGGTCCGGAGCGGCTGGGCTTTTGCTCCGCCGCAGGATCAGGACGCTTGACCAGTTTTCGAATGTGAGTGCGAAGCTCGGTAATGTCCGGAGGCTGAAGATTCCCGCGATACGAGCCGAGCATAGCGTGAAAGCTGTCCGCGGCTGCGAGAACGATTTCCGCGACGGCCGTGCCTCGCTCGACAACGAGTTCCGGAGTCAGAAGATCTTCGAGATCATGCGCGAGCTCGCTGAGCGGCTTGAATCCGCAGGCGGCGGAATCGCCCTTAAGTGTATGCATCGCCCGCCGGACACGCGCGAGCGCGTCCGAGTCGGAGGGATTGCTCTCCAGAAGAATCCCCGCCTCGTTCAGTTCCTGAAGTAGATCCTGCGCGCTCTCGAAGAAAAATTCCCGGAGCTCAGCGGCCCGCTCGTCGGAGAAGAAGCTCACTCGGCCACCTCGATGCGCTGATAGGCGGTGGCGTTATTCTGATGCAGCATCTTGAATCTGGTGCTGAGTCCGAACAGGCTCTCCGCGTGCCCGACAAACAGGTAACCCTCGGGGTTCAAGCAGTGGTAAAACTTCTCAATAAGACGTTTCTGCTCGGCTTCATCGAAATAAATCATAACGTTGCGGCAGAAAACGATGTCGTTGCGGCGGGGGAGAAAGTCCGTTTTCAGGTTGTGAAAATCAAATTGAACCACGCTCTTCAGCGCGGGCTTGATGCAATATTTATCACCCATGCGGTCGAAGTATCTCAGGCGGCAAGTGTAGTCGACCGGCTCCATCTGCGATTCCGCGTAAACGCCCTGCTGCGCCGCAAGCAGGCCCGAATAGCTCATGTCGCTCGCGAGAACTTCTACCTTCCACGGTGGCGGCACCATAGGTTTGGGAGAAGGCATTTCGATCGGCAGTGGATTCCGAAGGTAGTAGTACGCCAGCGCGTCGCAAATCAGCATGGCGAGCGTGTAAGGCTCTTGCCCTGTCGAACAGCCCGCACTCCACACGCGCAGGGTCCAATCTCGGCGGCCCTGTTTTTTGTGCAGGAGTTCCTCCAAAATGACCTTCTGGAAAAGCTCGAGTTGCGGCTTAGCGCGGTAAAAGCTGGTTTCGTTGACCGTCAGGTTTTCCAGCAGGGCCGCGAGTTCGTCCTTGCCTTCGCGGCTCGTCAGGAGACGGTAGTAGCTATAGAAAGAATCTACCTGACAAACTTTTAGCCGGCGCTGTACGCGATCCCTCAAGAAGTGAACCCGGCGCTCGTCGAAAAACATGCCGCATTGCTGGTATACGAGGGTTTGTAAAAGCTTCAGTTCAGCGTCAGTGAGAGGGGCAGGTGTGATAATCGTAGACGTGGACATGGGTCTCCGGATTTCAATCGCCAATCTTGGCTAACGCAACCGCGATATTCCCGCTTCCACGGTCGCGCCGGGGAATTCCGCTGCTTCCTTGATCCGCTGCAACTCGGCGCGCTGCAGGATTCGATTCAGGTCCAAAAGGATGATCAGCCGGTCTTTCAACTTGCCGACACCCGTGACGTAATTCATGTCTTCGTCCGGGAAAACGTTCTGGGGAGCTTCGATCTCAGAAGGCGCGATGCGCAGGACCTCTGATGCCGCGCTCACCAGAAGGCCGACGAACCTCTCCTCCAATTCGACGACGACGATCCTGGTTTTGGGGCCGCGCTGGACTGCGGCAGATTCTCCAAAGCGCTTGCCCAGATCCATCACGGCAATGATCCTGCCGCGCAAGTTGATAACGCCCTCAATGTAGGGAGGAGCATTCGGAACAGGAGTAATGTCCGGAACGCGAACGATTTCCCTTACCAGGGAAATTGGAATGCCCAGTGTTTCTTTCCCGACGCGCAAGCCCACAATCTGCAGATGCTTGTCCATAGCTCCGCTCTACTCTCAGACCCGGGCCAGTTCGGGATGCAATTCTTTTTCGGACGATGAAGATTCGCGGTGCTCTGCTTGCCGCCGGGTGGAATATCCGTGAGAGCCTGAGTGCCGTTGTTCATCGATGACAAACGAGTCCGCGGCCTCGATCAGTTTGCGCGACAGCTTCGCGGAATGCTCCGCCATTGCCGCCAGTTGTGACGAGCTGGAAGTGGACTGCTGAACCACTTCGCGCATCTTTTCCATCGCCCGCACGACCGACTGCGCGCCGGAGGCTTGTTCCTCAATCGTGGAATTAATTTCCTGCGTGATTTCGGTCAGCCGCGAAGTCGCCTTCGCGATCTGCGCCGAGCCCGCGGATTGCTCGTTCGTCGCGCCGCCAATCTGTTGCGCGTAGCTGTAGACCTCGGAAACTACGTTGGAAATCTTTGTCAGCGCGACGTTGAGCTCGCCGCCGAGTTCAAGACCTTGCTGAACCATGGCCGTGCTCTTTTCCATGTTTTCGACGGCTTCGCGCGCTTCCTTCTGAATACCCTGAATCAGGTCCGAAATCTCCTTCGTGGATTGCGTGGACTTTTCCGCCAGCTTTCTCACTTCTTCGGCGACCACGGCAAAGCCAAGGCCATGCTCGCCAGCGCGCGCCGCTTCGATGGCCGCGTTGAGCGCCAGCAGGTTGGTCTGTTCAGCGAGGTCGTCAATGACCTCGATGATCTTGCCAATTTCGTCGGCGCGCCTGCCGAGGACGTCAATAATGTCCGCCGAGGAGCGGATCGCGGAACTGGTGCGCGTGAGGCCGGTGGTGGCCTTTTCCATGGTCTCGATGCCGGTGTGAACCTCCGTCCGCGAACGCTCGCAGATTTCGAGCAGCGTTTTTGCAGTGTCCGCCACGCGCTGGATGGAAGCGACCATCTGTTCGATCGACGCGGATGTCTCTGCGACGCTCGAGGACTGCATTTGCGTGCTCTTCACGACGTTTTGCACGTTGATGCTCATCTCGTGCATGGTGCTGGTGACTTCGTCGATGGCAGAAGCCGCCTCGACACTAACCTTTGCGGATTCGGTCGAGGCGGCTGCCATTTGGCTGGAGCCGGACGCGACACCAGTGGCGCTGTCCCGAACTTTTGTAGCCAGGTCCCTCAGACCCTGGATCATCTGTTGGAACGCATTCGCCATGGTGTCGCGGGAGGAGCCCGGACGCACGGTTACATTCAATCTGCCGCTGGCGATGGCGGAGGAAACGGTCGCCATCTCTTTGAGGTGATTCATCATGTTCCGGTAGTGATCGGCAAGAAGACCGATCTCATCGTCGCGGTGGACTTCAATCTTCTGATCCAAATCGCCGCTTTCGGCGATTTCGCGCGTGATGTTGATCAGTTGTGACAAAGGCTGAGTGATGGAAAGAGAAGTGCGATAGGCAACGAGAATCCCCAAGCCCGTCCCGAGAAGCGTACCGAAGATCAACACAAAAAAGCTGACCTTCGCGCCGGTGTCAGCTTGAGAATTGGAATCGTCCAGAGCTTTCTGAATGCCGCGCTCAGCGTCGTCCATCTCACGTACGCTTTTTTCCACCCAGTTGTTCGAAGCCTTCTGCAGATAGAGGATCTGTAAATCCGAAACGGTGGTTTGACCGGCGTCCACTTGATGGCGCTTGGCGATCAGTGGCTTGGAAAAATCGTCTTCCCAGCTTTGATGATTTGATTCGACGATGGCATAAGTTTCGCGCAGGTGGTCATCGCCGGCCTTGACCTGAGCGTCGCGTAGTTCTTCGCCCAGTTTTCGATCGTCTGACTCCAGGGTCGTCTCCTGCCGGGGATCACCGCTAAGCAGGTAATTCCGCAAGTCGAGACCAGTCACCATCAACTGGTAGCGAATCTTGTCCAAGGTCTCGGTATTTTGCTGCGCAACCTTGCCGGTTGCCCGGGCTGTGTGTTCACGTTGGCTGGCCCAGAAGCTGACCAGGAACAGGAGCACAAGTATCCCGAGGACCGAGCCAAAGCCCACGTAAAGCTTCTTACTGATCGTCATTTCGAAATCGCCTCGCAATTCTGTGAATCACAATGCATGGGCCCAGCCCGATTCCCGAACCTACTGGAAGACTACTTCTACGGTTTCAACAGTCTCTTTCGGGGCGTCTTCATAGCGCCACTTCTTCACTGCGTTGGTGGCCTCCTGGACGAGCAACGGGCTGCCGCCGATGACTTTTGTGTCGCGCACCTTGCCGTCTGCAGTTACCGTCGCTTCGAGACGAACGGTTCCCGAGATCTGCAACTTGCGGGCAGTTTCCGGATAGTCCGGTTTGACAAACGTCTTCACCTTGCGGCCCCCATGGTCCTTGATCTCGGCCGACGAATTGGAATTGTTGTTTTGCTGGGCCAGGCCCCGGGCCGGTCCGTACACCATCCCTGCCGAAATCAGAACAAGAAACAGCCGCGTGCTTTTCGAACGAGACATAGATCACTCCTTTAGAAGATCTTGGAGAGAGTGATGCACGAGATGTACCAGGAAACCCGGCATCCCGATGGTTGGTGCCAGCGTGGGTAACTTTTCTCTAACTCAGTGCAAGAGCAGGTGTTATCGAAGAAATTCTTCTGGCTCACTGAGAGCGCAGGCTAGCGCCAGAGTCTCACTGCATGGGAAAAGCGGCGGCATACGTCTCAAGTTGCGATTCGGGCCCGCTCCTTATTACGGTTTCGTCATTCACCGCCCCGCGTACTATTGACCCTTCCGCGAAGAAACCACTAACTTTGGATGAACTTGCCACTCCATCCAAGCAAGCTCTGGAGCGCGCTTTCGCCCCCGTATGTGTGCAGCCACAAGAGTTGTCTCAAGCCCTCTCACTTCTAAACCATTTGAGACGCTTCTCGCTCGCCTGGTGATGGAATCCCAGGGCCTCAGCCCGAACACCATGTTTGAGACTTTTTGCCATTCTGTCGGGCAGTTCTTTGAGACATCGGGCGTCTCTTGTTGCGCCTTCTCAAGTCGAGACGGGTGGACGATCGCCGCAAATTACGGGAACTGTCCGTGGGGCGCTCCCGGCGAGCCTCTTGCGCCAAGCATGGAAGAATGGGTTGAGAAGGCTCGAAGAAATCAGAAAGTCACTCCGTGTTGCACGACCACGAATGACGCCTCCACGGCTGGCGAATCGCAGTTCACGGAAATGGTCGTGCCATTCTTGAGCCAAGGCCAGCTTCGCGGCGCCGCGGTCTTGTCGTGGGCGGAGGTCGCGCCTCCGCCCGATGTTCTTGTAGACCGTTTGACGCTTCTGGGAACGTTTTTTGCCGGCTTGCTGGAGAACGCGCAGCTTTTTGAGCAAGTATTCCGCTCGCGCGAGAATTGGCTTCGAGTGATCGATTCGATCCAGGACTCGATCATTGCGCATAATGATGAAGGCCGCATCGTGCGCATCAATCGCGCTCTCTCTGGGCGGGTTGGCGTTCATCCCTCCAAGCTGATTGGGCGCCCGATCGGCGACGTTTTGCCAATTGCGGCAAATGATGCCCCTGGCGGTTGCCCATTTTGCGGCGGCGCCAAGGAGGGCATCGACGGCCCCATAGAGCTTTTCTCGGATTGCAGCTTCCTGGTTTCCACGACCAGGCTTGCTCAGTATTCGGATCGCGAAGCGCAAACGATCCACGTCCTCGTCAACGTGCGCAGACAGCTGGAAGCAGAGCGGCGCCTGCAACGGGAGCGGGATTTTAACCAGCAGATTTTGACCCACACCGAGAGCATGATTCTCGTGTTGGACGCGTCTGGCCAGATCAGCTACGTGAACCACCGCGCGGCGGAAATAGGCTATTCCGTCGACGCGCTTTTGGGCCTGCCGCTCGCCCGGCTCATTCATACATCGCATCGGCCCGTCTTTCAGGAGGCTCTGCGGAAGGTTTTAGAGACGGATGCAGTTCAGGCGCTGGAACTCCCGATTCTGCGCTCCGATGGAAGAGTGGCTCGCTACGCCATGCACCTGAGTTCGATGGGCGAAGAGAAGAGCGGCGACCACAGCATCGTCGTCGTCATGACCGACGTAACGGAGGCTTCGCAGCTTCAAGCGGAGCTTGCGCGCTCGGAGAAAATGGCGGCCTTGGGCCGGCTCGTTGCTGGAGTCGCGCACGAAGTGAATAATCCGCTTTCCGCCATTGTCGGGTTTACTGATCTTCTGCTCGAAAACCGGGATATCCCGAATGCGGCGCGAGAGGAGCTGGGCCTCATCCTGCAAGAGGCGGAGCGAACAAGGCTGATCGTGCAGAATATGCTGCGCTTCGCGAGAGAAATGCCTCCGCATCGCGAGCCGTTGCAAGTGAATCTGGTATTGCGGCAGGCCTTGAAACTGCGGTCTTACGGCCTTGCGAGCCGCAACGTCGACATCGTGGAACGCCTTTCGGAAAACCTCCCTGTCGTTGTTGCCGATCCTGGCCAGCTTGAGCAAGTCTTTTTGAACATCCTGAACAATGCGTTTGACGCGTTGGAGCAGACCGACCGCCGCGGCAGAATCCAGGTCGAAACAGCGCTGCGCGGCGCGGCTGTGGAAATTTGCTTTCGTGACAACGGTCCCGGCATCTCCAATCCCGAACGCATTTTCGAGCCTTTCTTCACCACGAAGCCGGTGGGACAGGGGACGGGTCTTGGGCTGAGTATCTGCTACGGGATCATCCAGGACCACCATGGTGAAATCGTGTGTGAAAACAATGCGGGCGCGGAGGGATGCGCGTTTCTGATCCGCTTGCCTGCAGCGTCGATGCATGCGCACGGTGCGTCGGTGAATGCAAGCGCACGAAAATGAAACGCAGCGAGTGCCCTCTCGGCCATCGCCACGGAACGAAGCGCGGCGAGGCCGGCACTCAAATTCTCTTGGGAGTCTGCAGATGACCGCGGACGATTCTCGGGTTCGGCTTCTGGTAGTTGAAGATGAACAAAGCATCCGGCGGCTGTGTATGACCGTCGGCGGAGCGCTCGGATTTCATTGCTCCGAGGCCGAAAGCGCGGAAGCCGCTCTGGCCGCCGGGCCGGCCGTCGCGCCCGATATCGTGATTGCCGATCTGCGGCTGCCCAATCTCTCCGGCGCCGATTTGCTCCGCGAAATCAAAGCCCGATATCCCGCGACGGAAGTGGTCATCATGACAGGGCATGGCTCGATCGAATCAGCGGTCGAAGTCATGAAACTCGGGGCCTACGACTACATTCAGAAACCCTTCCGCGTGGAAGAATTGAGGATGTTGCTCCGGCGGATGGAAGAAAAAATCCGCCTCGTCCAGGAGAATCGCGTACTGCGCGAGCGCGTCGAAACCGACCAGGAGCTGGACGGAATCATCGGCGAATCGGCCAAGATTCGGGAAGTTTTGCGCATGATTGGCCGGTTGAAGGATTCGTGGACGCCGGTGCTGATCTCCGGAGAGAGCGGAACGGGAAAAGAGCTGGTGGCGCGCGCCATTCACTATCGGGGCGCATTCGCGCGGCGCCCCTTTGTCGCCGTTGACTGCGGGGCTCTTGTGCCGACGTTGATGGAGAGCGACCTGTTTGGCTATACGAAGGGCGCATTCACCGGCGCCGTGAAGTCCAAGACTGGACTTTTTCAAGCAGCGGATGGCGGAACGATTTTTCTCGACGAAATCGGCGAACTGCCGCTCGAAATGCAGGCCAAGCTGCTGCGCGTTCTGCAGGAAAAAGAAGTACGGCCGGTAGGGAGCAACGAGAGCGTCGCCGTGCAGGTACGCGTCGTCGCTGCCACGAATCGCGACTTGGAAGCGGCATTTCGGGAAGGAACGTTTCGCAAGGACTTGTTCTTCCGCCTCAACGTCGTCCAGATTCACATCCCGCCCTTACGGGAGAGACGCTCCGATATCCCCATGCTAGTACAATGTTTCCTCGACCGCCACGCCGAGGGAGAAAACGTCAAGTTCACTTCCGCAGCGATGAAACTTCTCATGCAATACGACTGGCCCGGCAACGTTCGCGAACTGGAGAACTGTATCAGCCGGGCACTGACATTGGGTGATCGCGAACGCATCGATGAAGATGACTTGTCTCCCGCGTTGCTTGGCGGGTCTGCCATCAACAAATCGCGAACGGACGAACTTTCAGACGGCGATGCGCCCTCCACGATGGCGCTCGAGGAACTCGAGCGACTAACGATACAGCGCGTGTTCGATAAAGTGGGGGGAGATAAAACCAAGGCAGGCGAATTACTCGGCATCAGCCGCGCCACCCTCTACCGCAAGCTGAAGCGGTACCAGATCGCAAAAGGCCCTGCTGAAGTGAAGAGCTTGCACTGAGTCTCCGTTGATGATCTCTGCTCCGTTTTTCTGACCTACCCGCCGTTGAATTGAGAGCTTAAATCGCGGCGCAATTGAGACGAGCCGTCGCAATCTGAGATTTCTCCAGCTCCCTCGTTAGGGCGAGCGCCCAAACTCCAAGAAAACCAATAGCTTAGCGACCTACCGGTGGCCTCTAGCTTTGGCTGTAGCCTTGCATAAATGGCTTTGGCCTGTGGTGTACTCGTGAGGAAAAAGGGACGAACCGAGGGCCCGTCTGCCTTGGTTACCCGATCTCAAGAATGATGTGCTTGCTAACGGATCGAGAAGCCCGCCCCCGTGAGAAATCCGCATTGCGGAGGCTGGTTGAATTGTTCCCGGATGCCATTGCTATGCGCATCCCGGTTCTTGTCAGCGTTCCCCGAGGGAGAGGTCAGGACTTGGAAGAGAACACAGCTCTCGAATATGGGACGTCGAGAATCGTCTTCTTTGAGTCGCGCCTCCCGCTCGAGCTCGACGACAAACTTTGTCTCAAAAATACTGACGGCTCCCTGCAAACCGAAGCAATTGTGGTCGCTTTGCGGCTCAACGAGGGAAAGCGAGCCGTTGCGGCACGTTTTGTCGCGGAAGTGCGTAACTGGATCGTTCGAGGATAATCGTGGTCACAGCGACTACAGACAAAGGGAAGAAGCCGCACGCCTCCGCGCCTTCCATGACTCACACCTGGGAAGACTTTGCACGCGTGTATCCGATCTATTCGGCGCTGGCGGCGCAACGCGGTCTCGCGACTGGTCCATATCCAGTCGGCGCGACTCTCAGTCAGTGGGCAAACAAGGAAGCCCGTGAACGCGACTTGCTCTGGCTGGACGAAGTGGACGCGCAGGTTCAGGCAGTGGACATCCGGCAACTTCTCGCGACCCCTACCGCAGCCCGCGAAGAAGGATTGCGCATATTTCTGCTACGCCATCTGCATAAGCCCGCCAAGCTCGGCTCGGACCGGGACAAGGTTGATTTGCTCGTCGTTCAATATTTTGTCCTTTGCGCGCCGCAAGAGCTGATTGAGGGAAGCGTGGAATTTGAGGACGTCGCTAAAATCCTTCAACCGTTCTTCGGCGACGTAGAGTCCGCCTCAAATGCCACGTGCGATTCGCTCGAACAAACCCTCGAATCCGCGAGCGAGTGTCACTGCCTCCGCGACTTGATGGAACGAGGCCTGATGGACCAGGGGAGAATCGCCAAGGAAGCAGCGGGCGCAAAGTTTTATGAGCCGGCTACGCTGGTCACCACCTGCCGCTTCAACTTCATCATGCGACGGGCCTTTATCCAGCTCCTTCACGGCGACCTGCGCGCCGTTGGGGAGGCGCTGAAAGTCCTGGAGCGCAGAGGGATCAAGAGTATCGATTGCCGGAACGCGGGATTGTCCGAATCGGAAACCGTGGCGAAGCTGAAGCAGTTTCACCAACACTGGAAGGCCCCGTTTCAGTCCGATTACAGCCAGGCCACGTCCTACAGGGTCTACGAGCAATTAATGTCTTTGCGGGAGGATCTGGAGGACGCCATTGGCGGCCCCGTCACTCAGCTGGCTGAAACTCCGGCTCCTGTTGCGCCGGCGAAGGCTGTCAGGCCGCAAACTGCTCCACAGAAAATCGGCGACACCCAGGTTACGGGGAAGAGCTCGTCCCCCGCTATTTCGAATCGGCCTCAACCGACCCCGCAAACTCCAGTGGAGCCGCAGGCGCCTCAGCGCCAAGGTGTTTCGAACCAAGTTTCGAAAGAGGCGGCGCAATCCCCTGAGCAGAAGTCTGCGGGGTCTGGGCTGCTGGAAATTGAGACCCTGGAAGAAAAAATCTGGGAGCAACTGATCGCTTCTCCTCCGGCCCGCGGGCGGTCGATGACAACCGTCACCGTGGACGACACTCGCGTATTGCTGTCCGCCTGGGAAGTGGCGGCGTTCGTCAGCGATTCAGGACAAAACTCGGACGATTTGCGGCGTGTGATCGTCGCGCGTGCTCTCTTGTCCACGGCTATCGAGCGGAGGAAACGCTTCTTGGACTTCAAGCTGTTGCATCAGGCCGTCACTCATGCGAAGGGCGAAATTCCACGCTTTCACGAACGCATCGATCAGCTCAAGCGCACCATGAAGACAGACAGCGCCGTGAACCTGGGGATCAGCCTCAAGCGCTTGATCTCCATGGTGGAAGAGGCGGAGCAGCTTCAAAAAGGGAATCCCTCGAAAGTAAGCCAATGATGAATTCGGGCCAGATCTTGATTGTCTCGGACGATGCTGAATTTGTGCGCGCCGTTTCGGCTCGCTTGCGTGCGCAGGAATTCGCGCCGGCCATCACCGTTCTCACGCTGAACATCTGCGAACAGGCAAATCCTGCCGGGTACTCGCTCATCATCGTCGGCCCGATGCGCAACCCGAGCGATGTGTCCGCGGTTCTCTCTCTCCGTCTCGATTCTTCCGTATGCGCGGTAGGGGATCTCGAGAGCCTGTCTACCGTTCGAACGAGGTACGCGGATTGGCTGCTGCTCGCGGCGTACCCAGGCTGGTTGGACGTTCTTGTTTCCATGGCGCGGGAAGTTTTGCGCCGGAACGCCGCCGAGGGGCGCGCCCGGGCTGCCGAGCGACTGACTGTTTCTCAGCAGCGCTTCGGAATTTTGGGCCGGTCGCTGATGGATGCGCGGCCGGGTATGGTCAACGCTTTGACTTCGCTCCTGGGAAACGCCGATCTACTTCTCCTGTCGGACTACCCCATCCCCCACGAGTGCCGGGAGCAAGTGCGCACGATTCACACGATGGCGCTGCGGCTGAAAGAGATCGTTCAGCGGCTTGCTTCGGTCGAGAGTGAGATGGAGCTGAGCGACCGAAAATCTCAGGTTGAGACGCGGGAACTGATAGAAACACGAACGGCTGATGCGTCCAAGTTTTGATAGCCCCGGCTCCAGCCTAAAAGGCGCTATTTCAATCACTTGGGGCCGGTATCAAGTTGGGAAACAAGCCGCGCGAGTGGCTCGCGACATGCTTCCTCTCTATGGGGCATTTTGATTTGAGGCGACAAACGTGAAGAAAATCCTGGTGGTCGATGATTCCGAATCGATGGTCAAGATTATCCAGTCAGTTCTGGAGCGCGGAGGATACCGCACGGTCGGAATCAGCGATCCGAGCAAGATCGAACAAACGATCGATGCCGAAACGCCTCAATTGATTTTGCTCGATATCGTCATGCCCGAGCGCAACGGCTTCCAGGTTTGCAGGTCCCTTAAGAGTTCCGAAAGTTACATGAGCATTCCGGTGATTGTGGTCAGTTCGAAATCGACGCCCAGCGACCGTTACTGGGCCGAACAGCAAGGCGCAAACGGGTATGTAGTCAAACCGTTCGAAGCTGAGGAATTGCTACGGGAAGTGAAGCGGCTCGCGAAATGAACAAAGGGAAACAATTTTCTGGCGGGCAGATGGAGCCCGCGCCCTCCGATCTTGGTGCGGACGCGCTATCTGACGAGCTCCTGGAAATTGGAGCGCTGGCGGAGCAGGCAGCGCCGACCCGTCAATTTTGCGTGTTTCGCGCAGGTCGCGAGCGATTTTGCCTCCCGGTGCTCGAAGTCGACGAGGTAGTGGATTGGCCGCTCATGACGAAGGTTCCGCTGGCGCCGCCGTTTCTGATGGGCGTGTTCAATTTGCGCGGGACGATCATCCCTGTTGTCGACATCGCTGTCACCGAAGGCCGCAGGCCCGGTCTGTTGCCGCGGAGCGTGATCGTGGCGGTGATTTCGGGAGCAGAACAGGATGAAGATGTCCTGCTTGGAATTGCCTCAGACGAAGTGATCGGCACTTTCTCCGCGTCTGCGGAGGCCATCCTGGATCACGCGCCGCCGGACATCCCGTACTGCCGTGGAATGCTCCGGCACGAGGAGCGATTGGCTCTGATCGTGGACATGCGCCAATTGATTCATGTGCTGGCCGTGCCGTTGATTTGAAGCGAGTGTTTCGAACGAACGCATTTCGAATGTTTCAGGGTTTACTGCCTGGAGCGCGCCTCGAAAGCGAGATGAGGGAGGTTGTGAAGTCATGAAGAGCCGCTTAAGTACCACCATCTGGTTGCTTGTCCTATGGACCACTGGCGCGTTATTCGCAATCCTGGGCATCGCCTACCATGCCGGAGCGCGATCGGGCGGAGCCTCGATCGACGGCGCGTTTTCGACGTCCGCAGGACCGGAGCTGCTTATGGCGGCAGGGCTCGCGTTCCTAACCGCGATCTTGCTTCTGATGACGCTGCCACGCCGTGTGCTTACACCGCTAGCCGCGCTGACGTCGTTCTCCGAGCGCTTCGCCGCGGGGGACTCGCGCGCCAAGGCTGAAGTCAAAGCCGACGACGAATTCGGCGAGATCGGGGAGAACCTGAACAAGACGGCTGCGCGCGTCTCAAAAGCCTACGGCAATCAGGAGGCGCAGGAATCCCTGCAACGGAGCATCGCCGACCTGCTGAACTTGATCAGCCAGGTAGCGCGTGGAGATTTGACCCTTCGCGGCAAGGTCACCAACGACGCGCTGGGCAACGTCGCCGATTCCATCAACTTCATGCTCGACAACTTCACCACCGTTCTCGAACGCGTTCGAAAGGCGGCCGTGGAAGTCTCGACGAACGCCAACCTCATTCTCACCGCGACCGATGAAATGAGCAATGGAACGGGGCAACAAGATCAGGAAATCACGAATACTGCGTCGGCGGTGGAAGAGCTGACCGTTTCGATGAAACAGGTTTCAAACAACGCCGAGGCCAGCGCCGAAGCCGCACGTCGCGCCCTCGATGCCGCCGAACAAGGAAACCGTGCGGTGCGTGACACGCTCGACGGAATGCAGCGCATCCGGTCTTCCGTGCAGGCGACTGCGCGAAAGATCAAATCCCTCGGCGACCGTTCGCTGGAAATTTCTGAGATCATCAACGTCATCAACGACATCACCGAACAAACGAACTTGCTGGCGCTCAACGCAGCGATCGAGGCGGCGCGCGCTGGAGAAGCCGGGCGCGGTTTCGCCGTCGTCGCCGATGAAGTCCGCAAGCTCGCCGAGCACTCCCGCACCGCGACCAAAGACATCGCGGCGCTCATCAAAGCCATCCAGGCGGAGACAAACGAAGCGGTCGTGGTCATGGAAGAGGGAACCAAGGAAGTGGAAGTCGGCGCAGGGCTAGCCGATCAGGCCGGTAAGGCCCTCGAAGCGATTTCGAGCGTTGTTCGTCAGTCCGCCGAGCTGGTTCAAGAAATCTCGCTCGCTTCCAAACAGCAGGTGCGCGGCACGGAAGGCGTCGCGAACGCCATGCAAATCATCTCCGGGATCACGCGCCAGACTTCGCAAAGCGCGCGTCAGGCGGCCGGCGGCGTCGGCAGTCTGGTGAAGCTCTCGGAGCAACTGGTGGACGCACTGTCGCAATTCCGGTCCAACGGCGCGAACGCAGGTACGGGTGCAACCAAGCAGCGCGAACCGGCCACTGTCGAGGCAAGACGATAGCGCTCGTCTGAAGCCGGCCTTCTGGGCCCGGTACGACGACTCCAGGGATTCGCATGGAACGATCATCCACGCTGCCGGCCGCGCCGACGCCATCGGAGCTCGACGAGCTTCGCAAGCTCCTTGAAGAGCGCTCGGCCATTCTCTTCGACGCGTCCCGCGAACGATTCTTCGCGCCGCGCGTGAATCAATATGTGCGCGAGAGTGGCGCCCAGACCGCAGCGGAACTCCTTCGCCGAATACGAGGCTCGAACGCCGAGTATGATCGCTTCCTCGAAAATCTGCTCACGCAGGAGACTTCTTTTTTCCGCTACGCCGACGTGTTTCAGGCCCTCGAACGCGTGGTTCTGCCCGAGGTGCAAGCCAAGCGCATGTGGAGCAATCCGCGGGTTCTGCGTATTTGGAGCGCTGGTTGCTCGACCGGCGAGGAACCTTACTCGATCGGGATTACGCTGCTAGAAGGGCTCTCGTTTCCGGATGCCTGGGAAATCGAAATTCTCGCGACGGACATCAGCCGTCAGGCCCTACAGCACGCTGAGCGCGGTATCTATTCCGGTCGGAACTTGGCGAATGTTACGCCGGCACAACTCGAGACGCATTTCAAGAAATCAGGCGGAGGCTGGCAAGTGAGACCGCGACTGCGCCGGTTGATTTCCTTTGCTCAGATGAACCTCGCGCGTTCCGTCTACGTGGGCCGCATGGACTGCATTTTCTGCATGAACGTGCTCATGTACTTCTCGGAAGAGCGGCGAAACGAATTGCTCCAGCGTTTCTACGACGCGCTCTTGCCGGGCGGCGTTTTTTTTCTGGGTCATTCCGAGTCCATGAAGACCGCCCCTGTGAAGTTCGAGCCGGCCGTGCATGGGGATTGCCAGTATTACGTCAAGCCGACGAGAGCCGCTGCGGAGCAAAAGTTAATGACGCCGGTGAAAGGGTCATGACGCCGATCGACCCCAACTCGCTCGAGCAATTTCTGCAGGGTGCCTCCGAGCACCTGCAGTATTTGCGGGAGCACGCCGAAATTCCGACCGAGGCGCAATCGTCCGGCGAAGATCTCGCCAAGCTGTGCGACGCGGCCCAGCAACTCACGGAATCCGCGAGCCGCTGGGGATTCCCCCTGTTCGCGGAGATCGCGGAGAGACTGGACTACATCTTCCAATACGCGAGCAAAACACAGCTCAGCCCCGAAACGTACGGTCCGCTAACGGAGTTTTTATCTGATGCAATCTCCGTTCTCGAATTCGATCTGCTGCACATCAGTTCGGATGGAACGGAAACCGCAGCCGACATTGCATCGTTCAGACGCCGCTACGCATTTGCGTTTCCGAGCGCTGCGCCCGACGAATCGGTGGACGAAGAGCAGCTAGCCGAAGGCTACGGTTCCGAGGGGTCGGGCTCCGGCTCACTTGCAAGCGGCAATCTTGCCGATGATCTTCCGGAAGACGAAGACGTACCGCGCGATGTTTTGGAATTTTTTGTGCCGGAAGCGGAAGAGCATTTGCAGCTCTCGACGCAGTGCCTGCTGGCGCTTGAGGGTCAGTCGAGTCCGGATGAAATCAACCGCCTGTTCCGGTCCATCCACACAGTCAAAGGTTCGGCCGCCCAAGTCGGACTTAGGAAGCTTGGAGCGGTCGCGCACCGGCTGGAGGACCTTATCGGTCTGATCCGTGACGGGGCGTTGCAGGTGAGTCCAGAAATTACGGACGTCTGTCTGCAAACCATCGACGCCCTGCGAAAATTCTTGTACGGGCATTGGGAGAGCGACGAGGACATGCGCTCGACCGTCGGCCCGTTACTAGGTCGCATCCTTCAATGGATTCCTGAGGAAGCTCTCGAAGAGTCAGCCGGCGCGGAGGGTGTCGGTTCATCTGATGTTCCGGAAACCGATTCCGCTGCCACCACGCGTGTGGTGGCGAAACCTAGCAAAAGCACTTCGCCCTCGGAGCAAGCGCAGCAGGCCAAGTCGGTACGTGTTCCGCTCGGGCGCCTCGATCAGATGATGAACAGCGTCGGCGAGCTGGTCATCAACCGTACCCGCCTTGTCGGGCGCGCAGCGGAGCTCAACAAGCTCGTCGAGTCCCTTGCGCTATCGCGAGGACGTCTCTCGGGCAAGATCTCCGAGTTTCAGGAAAAGTATGAGTTCACGAACTTGGGGCAGCCTCGCTCGGACAGCCGCTCCGAGAGAGGACGAGCGGGCGTTCCAGCGAACGCGGTGCCAGCAGCCGCGCCCGGCGGCTGGCTGGATTTCAGCGAACTCGAAATGGACCGCTACGACGACTTCAATATTCTCTCGAGGTCGCTGACCGAAATCTCCGCTGACATTTCGGTTGTGCTCTCTCAACTGGGCGGATTCGTCGGGCGCGTCGAAGGCGACATTGACGAGCTGACCAAGCTCGCTCACCATCTGCAGGACGAGATCACGCAGGCCCGCATGGTCCCGATCGTTAACCTGTATACGCGTCTTTCGCGAACAGCTCGGGACGCCGCCAAAGTGTGCGGCAAGGCTGTCGATCTCGAGCTGGTCGGCGAAGACACGCGCCTCGACAACAACATCGTCCAGCAAATAACCGATCCTCTGATCCACCTGGTCCGCAACGCCATCGCGCACGGAATCGAGGACGAAGCGGCGCGCGCCCGAGCGGGAAAGCCCGCGCGTGGACGGGTCACGTTGCGCGCTTTCCATCGCGGCAACCACGTCTTCATCGAAGTGCAGGACGACGGAAGCGGGCTCGACTACGAACTGATTCGCCAGACGGCCGTGCAGAACGGACTCGCGCAAGCAAAGGAAGCCGAACATCTCTCAGAAAGCGAGCTGCGCGCTTTCCTCTTCCATCCCGGTTTCTCGACGGCGTCCTCCAAAACGGAAGTGGCCGGTCGCGGCGTCGGCCTCGACGTGGTCCGCAACAACGTCCATGCACTGAATGGGGAAATCGAGATCCGCAGCGATCCCGGCGCAGGAACCTGCTTCACTGTCAAAGTTCCGCTAACGCTGATCATTTCACAGGCGCTCTTTGTGCGTTCGGGCTCGACATTACTGGCGATGCCGCTCGCGGTTGTCGAGGAAATCCGGCGCGTACGACCCGATGAGATAGAGGACGTCGGCGGGAAGCTGCTCACCAAGGTCCGGGGCAATGTCACTGAAGTCGTACGGCTGGATTCCGCGCTGGGCCTCCCTGCGTTCGAGCCTATCAACGGCTTCCTGTCCATGGTGATCGTCCGGATCGCCGGACGGCAGGTCGGTGTGATCGTAGAGGAAGTGCTGGGCAAGGACGAAGCGGTCATCAAAAGCCTCGGCGCCTACCTGCGACGCGTGAAGCTTTTCCCTGGGGCCACAGTTTCTCCGGATGGAAGCCTGATCCTGCTCGTGGACGTCAACCGTCTGGCCGACGCAAGCGCCGCAGAGAAGGACGTCGTGGTTCCCACAGCCAGCGCCGCGCGAATCTTTGCGCCTGGCGCTGCGGCGATTGTTTCAGGAAGTATTCCGTCCGAGGCTGTTGACGAAACGCCATCCGAAAAGGTCGTCGTAGTGGCCGATGACTCGATCAGCGTGCGCAAATTCGTAGGCAGAATCCTCGAGAAGGCTGGCTACCGCGTCAAGCTGGCCTCGGATGGGCTCGAGGCGGCCGAGCTAATCGCGCAGGTCGGGTGCCATTTGCTGGTGACGGACATCGAAATGCCGCGCATGAACGGCTACGAATTGATGACGCATCTGCGCCAGGATCCCACGACGCGCAGGGTGCCGGTTTTGGTCGTCACCTCGAGAGCAGGCGCCAAGCACCGGGATCGCGCCTTGAAAGAAGGCGCCGCCGCGTTTCTGACCAAGCCCGTTCAGGAAGAGCAGTTGCTTTCGGTTGTTGAGGGATTGATTGATTCCGCCACCGCGCGGCCGATTCGACCCGCCGCGACAGTGCCGGATCTTGCATAGCCATGGCTCACGCAGAAAAAACTCGCGTACTCATCGTGGACGATTCCGCGTTCATGCGGAAGGTCCTCGAGGAAATCATCCTGACCGATTCACGGATGGAAGTCGCGGGACACGCCAAGGATGGCCGCGAAGCGCTGGCGATGGCCGCGTCTCTTCAGCCCGACGTCATCACCATGGACATCAATATGCCGCGCATGGACGGCATCGAAGCGACACAGCAGATCATGACGCAGAACCCTCGGCCGATCGTAATTGTCAGCTCGGAGTCGCGGCAGGGCGCAGGCAGCACGCTTCGCGCGCTCGAACTGGGCGCCATAGATTTCGTCACCAAGCCTTCGAGCGGCATCGACCTCGACATGAAGAATGTCAGCGACGAACTGATCCGCAAGCTGAGAATGGCAGCGAAGGTTCGCGTCGTCCGCACGGCGGCGCGCACCGGTGGCGCAAAACCTGCGACTTCCGGAACCCCGGCTCCAGCTGTGAAACAACCGCAACCGCCGGACGCCCATTTCCCGGTGGTCATGATCGCGGCGTCGACGGGCGGACCGGCAACGCTGATGCGTTTGATGCCGCATTTTCCGAAAGATTTCCCAGCGGCCATCGTTCTGATCCAGCACATGCCCGCGGCCTTTACGTCGCAGCTCAGTCTGCAACTTGCCGAGGTGTCCGCGATTCGCGTGAAGGAGGCTGAGGCGAATGAGTCGCTCTGTCCGGGCACGTTCTACGTCTGCCCCGGTTCGTACGACCTGAGAATTTCGACGGCAGGCAAAATCAAGCTCGATGACGGGCCACGAGTCTCCGGTTATCGGCCCTGCGCCGATGTGGCTTTCGAGACGGCGGCAGCTTACTCGGGAGCGAATGTCCTAGGGATCGTGCTGACGGGAATGGGCGGCGACGGCGCGCGTGGTGTGCAGGCGATCAAAGCGGCGCGGGGCCGTGTCCTGGCGCAGGACGAAGCGACCTCCGTTATCTTTGGCATGCCTGCGGAAGCGATTCGGACGGGCGCAGTGGATCAAGTGCTCGGCATCGACGAAATATTTCCGGCGATCGAGAAGTTTGTCGATTCCCTCGTCCGCTCGACGCATCCGGTGGGATCGCGATGAGGCAGCCAGCAAACAGCGGCCTCGCACCACGAGACACGCGTACGCGGGAACAAGCCCTGGTGTTTTCGATTGGCTCCTTCAGTTTCGTGATCGCCGCGGCGGCGGTGCAGGAGATTCGCAATACGGACAGCTTGGGCGGATCGGTCATAGACTTGGACCAGTCCACGATAAATAAGGTCCGCCACATCGTCGAGCGCGAGTCGCGTTTCTATTATGTGGTCAGCGGCTGCGAGCACTTTCACCTGCCCGTTTCGCGCCCAACGACGGTATTGATTTTGCGAGACGCGCCAGCGGCTGTGCTGGTCGATGGGATCGAGGAAATGGCGGAATTGCGGGTGATGCTGCCGCTGCCGCGAGCGTTTTGCGGGGAAGAGCGCGCCTGGTATCGCGGGCTTACCGTGCTTGGACGCAGAGTCTTGCCAGTCGCCGACCCGCGCGGATTTTTGAGCGAGTCGGAAGTGCGCCAGCTCGAAGAGCAGAATCCGGAGCTCTTTCATATCGTCGGAGGCGGAACCCGGGAGAGGAAGCGGGCATGACCGTGGCCGAAACCCAAAACGGGCCTTCCTTCCTCGTTCTGCGCGTGGGAACGCGGCGCATTGCGCTACCACGGGAAGAAGTTGCGGAGTTGATTGCTTCGCCGCAGCTGTTTTCGTTTCCACATACGACGCCGCTGATCAGCGGAGTCGTGCTGCGGCGAGGACGGATTCTGCCGGTGCTGGACCTCGGGCCTTGCGTGCTCGGAAAGCCCTCCCCTGCCACGCGATTCTACCTTGTTGTGGAGCGCCGGATTTCGAATCAGCGCGAAAACTGCGCGATCCCGGTTCAGGGCGGATGCGAACTCGTAGGCGGAGTGATGCGTCCCGGCGAGCACGAACTTGATTTCATGGCGGGCTGGCTGGATATCGACGGCGACCAAATCGAGGTGCTGGACCTCGAGCGCGCAATCGCCGCCGCGAGCGCGAGCAGCACAGCGCCCGCCCCGGAGGCCTTTTCATGACCTCCGGAAAGTCAAAGCTGCGGGTCTTGCTCATTGACAGCAACGTGTATTTCGTTAAACGCGTGACGCAGGCCCTCGAAAAGGAAGGCTTCGAGGTGTTGCATCATCCGGCGGCTTCCTACGCGCTCACGACGATCGAGTATAACCCGCCGAACGTGATCCTCTGCGCGACCGAGCTACGCGAAATGGGCGCGTTTGAGATTGCTCCTGTGCTGCGGAGCGACCCGAAGACAGCGAAGATTCCACTCCTCGCGATTGGCAACAGCGCCGACAAGGGGCCGCTCGAAGCCTATCGCGCGGGATGTGACGACTTCATCGACCGGAGAAGAAATCCAGCGGACATTGCCAGTCACGTCCGGGCCTTGTTGCGGAGTTCCGTGCACGGGTTCCAGCCGACGGAGATGTTGACCATGGCGGAAACGTCGCTGAGCGGGAACCTCGCTCATCTGGATTTGCCCGGCATCATTCAGATGCTGGACCAGGCGCGACAGAGCGGCGTTCTGCACGTCAACGCCCGTGACACTGACGCCGTCGTTTTCTTCGCGGACGGGCAGATTCATCACGCCGAATACGGCAAGCTCACCGGCGACGCGGCCGTGATTCGCCTCATCCAGGCCTGCCAGCAGTTGGGCACCGGGGTATACAAATTTGTCGCGGGGGCGGTCTCCAGTCCGCGAACCGTCCATCGTGCGGCGACGGATTTGCTGCTCGACGCGTTGCGCGAGTTCGATGAGTCAGGCCGCGAGCTTGCGGAAAGGGAACCGTCATGACCGAAACGTCCGGTATTGAGCAGGGCGCCAAACTCAATGTGTATTTCATCGACGATAGCGCCACGATGCGCGAGGTGGTCAAGATCGCTTTTCGTCGCGAGAATTTCAACATCGTGACGTGCGCGGACATGGCCTCCGCCGTAGCACAGTTCGGGGAGACTGCCCCCAATGTCGTCATCAGCGACGTGATTATGCCGGATAAAGATGGCTATCAGCTTTGCCAGTTCGTCAAACAGCATGCGGATTTTGGCAGCGTTCCTGTCCTCCTGATGTCCGGTGTGGTCAATCAGGAAGTCGCGGAAAAGGCGAATGATGTGAAGGCGGATGAGTTGATTCGCAAGCCGTTTCACCCGCAGGATCTCGTGGACCGTGTTAAGAAACTCTTGAACGTCCCAGGACCAGTACAGGCGGCCCCACCACCTGCTCCGTTCGCTACCCCAGGGGCAGGGGATGGGTCCAATCCGCTGGGACGACTATTTGAGCGCCCGGTAGTCCGAGCTCCTCAACCCTCTCCTGCGATGGCCTCCCCATTTGCACCTGCAAGTTCGACGCGCCAGCCTGCAGCGGCCATGCCCTCCCCGGCTCGCAACACGGGAGGCAATCCGCAAGAACTGACAAAGCTGCGCAGTGACGTGAAGCGCCTCGAGTCACTTGTCCGCAAGCTTCAAGCGGAACTGGCGTCGGAACGTGAGTATTGCGCCGCCCTCGAAGAGCAGCTCCGCAGCGTAGGCGCCGCGGAGTAAGGTTGCAGGCAGCAGGTTCCCACGCGTGTTCTACGTTCCCTTTGCAGCCTTTGTATCGGCCACGCGGATTATTATGCGCTTGCCAAGTGCCCGCGCCGCCCGCGTGATTGTATGTAGTGTCACGGCGAAGTTCTGTGGGTCGAGCAGCCGATCCAGTTGTGACCGGCTCGTGTGAAGCTGTTTTGCCATCGACTGTTTTGTTTTCTTCTGTTCTTGCATGGCCCGTTCGAGTTCCCAAGCCAGCACCCTCTTGATGGCGACCGCCTCGACTTCTTCTCGAATTCCTTCCTCTTCGAGGAAACTATCGAAAGATGACCCGCTGTGGTCTTTTTTCTTCCGGTTCTTCTTTCTGTTCATTGCAGTCCCTTTCATGTCAGCCCCAATTGATGCTTGCTCTTGTTGCTCCGCGCCAGTTCCAGGTCCTCACGCGGCGTCTTCTGTGTTTTCTTGACGAATCCGTGGAGCAGGACCATTCGGCTCTTCTTGTCGATATAGAAAAGCACCCTCGCGATCCGGTTCTGTGCCAGGTTTGAGCGCACTTCATACACGCCATCGCCCACCGGTTTGCAAACCGGCATCCCGATGGGCCAGCCGAATTCCACAGTCTTGACATCCTCCCCGATGCGCTTCCGATCTTCCGCGCGAAGTCCCTTCAACCATTCTCGCACCGGCTCCCCACCTGCCTCCGTGCGATAGAAGATCGCCGGAACCCTCTTGCCCTGATTCTCAAGTGCCTCAGACTGCGCGGCCGGCAACCTGCGCGATTTGTCCTTCATCACCACCAGTTAGTGTACCACATAAGGTACACACATGGAGAGAGCATTCACCAGTGGACGAATTTTAAGGCGCTGTTAAGGTTCAGCCGGTATGGTGATGCTCGGAGCCTACTTACGGATTTGGAGGGAATGACACTCATGAGCGCAAAACGATTGCTGGCGATCGGTGGGTTTCTACTCATCGGTTTTGGCGTGCAAGTTGGCGCCCAGGAAAAATCGCCCATGAAATTGGTGACCACAACGCCCTTGCCCGGATTTTCGGGCGACTTCGACCACTTTGGCCTGGACCTTAAAGGGAAGCGCCTGTTCCTTGCCGCCGAAGATCACAAAACGGTGGAAGTGTTTGACCTCGACGGCAAGCATCTGCAAAGCATCACTGGCTTTGGACAACCTCACGCCATTTTGTATATGCCCGACGTGAACAAGCTCATCGTCACTGACGGCGACGACTTCGGCATGGTCGAACTCGTCAGCGGAGTGGACTACAAGATCGAGAACACCATCAAGCTGCCTCCCGGTGTGGACGGCGCGGTCTACAATCCGGTGAACCACGATTACTATGTCGAAAGCGGCGGAACCGAAAAGGGCGGGGGAACGCACAAGATCAATATCGTCGACACGAAGGAGTTCAAACTGGTCGGAGATATTACTCTTCCCGGGGATCACTCGGAGGCGATGGCCATCACCAAAGACGGCAAGAGAATGTACGTGAATCTGTCGACCCCGAAGGAAGTAGGCGTCGTAGACCTCGGTACGCACCAACTCACCGCGCGATGGGCCATTCCGGCGGAGACGCCCAATTCCATGGCCCTCGACGAGCCTCATCATCGTTTGTTCATCGCGACCCGGAAGCCGCCGAAGTTTTTTGCGTTTGACACGGATACCGGCAAGGTCGTCGCATCCGAGGATTGTGCGCCGTTCAACGACGATATGTGGTTCGACGCCGCGCGCAAACGACTTTATCTGTCGGGCTCGGAGACGACCACGGTTCTTGCGCAGACCGACGCCGACCATTACACGCACGTCGCCGAAGTGCCGACGGGGTATCGCGCCAAAACGACAATCTACGTCTCCCAACTGAATCGCTTCTATACCGCCGTATCTGGAAAGGGCAAGGAGGGCGCGCAACTCGCCCTGCAAGTCTTCGACGTGCAATAGCGGGCTGGACTCATATTATTCAGACGCAAGCAGCCTAGCTGAAGGTGTCGCCCGGCGGGTACAGCTGATTATTGCAGCTAGCCGGTTTTGGGCTTATCATGGCTGAAGTATTTCCCCAATTGGCCGATCTGACGGAGATAGGTATAAGCAACTTAACGGTGGGCTAAAGTGCCGTGCAGAATCCGCGGCGCGGGAAGGATAGGCCCATATGAGTAGACCGGTTTCCCGGCCAGCGCCGATTCCAAGCTTGCTCATGGTAGTCTTTGCCGGGGCCCTAGTCTCCTCGGGCCTTTTAGCGCAAACGAAAGGCGATACCAACGCCAACCCGCATTCGACGGAGTCGCCGGTCGGGCAGGAATTTTCGAGCCCAAGTTCTGTCAAATCGCGGCCAAAGGCGATGACGGTCTTGTGGCCGAAGGACCTGGACGCGGCCGTGCCCGCTGTAGCGCCGGGCGTATCCTGTCCACTCACAGAGGTAATGCTCGAGGCGCGCCAGCGCGCGGAAGACCTGGTAGCAAATCTTGAAAAATTCACAGCGACCGAAGCAATCGATTCGAGTGAAGTCCGCAGAGACGGGCATCCAAAGCAATCGGTGAAGCAATCGTTCAACTATGCAGTGGCGGTGTCGCAGAGACGCAACGGTTTTCCGGAAGTCGGTGAGAGCCGCAACGAAATTAAACGGACCCGCGTGGAAAACGTCCAGATTACGACTGCCGGCCTCGCAGTTGGCATGCTCATCTTTCATCCCTACTATGTCGATGACTTCAACATCGCTTGCGAGGGGTTAGGCGAATGGAATACAAAGCCGGCCTGGCAGCTGCGTTTCGAGCAGCGTTCCGACAAACTGCCGCGGTTCCAATCCATCCGAGTCAACGGTGGATGGTTCAGTCCAAAGTTCAAGGGGCGCGCGTGGCTTACCCGTGATTTCCAAATTGCGCACATGGATTTCGATCTGCTCGAGACAATTCCAAAGATCCGCTTAGTTACCGAACACTCTGACATCGATTACGGACCCGTGGATTTTGCGAATCGCAAGATGCAGCTCTGGTTGCCAGAAAGGGTTGATTTCTACCTTGATATCGGCGGACACCGATTTTTTAACCGCCATCGACTGAGCAGCTTTCTGCTGTTCAGCGTGGAAACAAGCCAGGAATTTCGAGTGTTGGCGCAGCCGAATTGAGTCGCAGAGGCGAGTAAGTTTCGAATGGTGATTCATGACATGACCCGTGAACCGTGCCCCGTGAACCGTAAGCCTGTAGGTCATCGTCGTTTTCCAAAACGCGGTGACCGTATACCACGGGTGGCCCCGCATCTCCCCCAACCACCTGTACTGCTGGTCAGGTTTCGAACTGAACAAGGCCGGCAGCTTTGAAGATGGCACGTTTTCCCTTCCCTGCCTAAAGTGAGTGCACAGGGCCTTTCGGGGCCGATCTCGCCTTATCAATCAGGATGAGGAGGTAACATGTGGAATAATCAGACGCTGCCGCAGACCCAAACCCCTAATTCGTCTCCGGCTCGGCGGCCCGAGCCGCCCGGTGTTTCTTCGAACGAGACGTCTGCGATGCGTCCGGCCGCCAACCCCACCGCACAAACAGTGGCGTGCTTACCGGCGACAATCGAGTTCACCGGCAGGATCTCGGGTCAGGCGGATTTGCGGATCGACGGCAAAGTCGAAGGCCCAATCGCGCTTCAAGGCCATCGGCTTACGGTAGGACCCACTGGCCAGCTCAATTCCGAAGTGACTGCGAATGAAGTCGTCGTGCAGGGCAAAGTCACCGGCAACCTTCGCGCGCGAGACCGTATCGAGATTAAGAACGGCGGCTCTGTCTCCGGCGACATACACACATGCAGAATCAGCATCGAAGACGGCGCAGATTTTAGGGGCCGGGCGGAAATTGAACCCTCCAGAACGCAAACCAACCAGCGTCCTTCAGAGCGACCTGCAGAAACTCCTGTGCCGGTTGGCGCTAAGGCGAAGGAATTCTGAGCTTCCATTGACGGCAGTCGCGAGCAACTAGCTCTCGTGCTGCTCTTCGCTCAATCTGGCCGATGGCGGGAGTTCAACTGGCTTGCCGTGAGGTGTGTGGCGATACGCGTCAACCCATGCTTCCTTGCGGGTGAGAAGCGTAGCAGGGTCGGAGAGCCCTTTAGCGGTTACGAGGCGCTCGAGGGCGGCGAGCCAAAACTGGTAGTAACGCGAGCCGTCGTCAGATTCGCCGCGATCGGCAGCGCCCTTGATTTCGTCCCCTAGAACAGCCGCCCATTCCTTCCACGTGAAGTAACCTTGCTCGGAAAGCTTGACGGCAAGCGCAAAGGCCTGAGCCTGCCAGGGCTCGGCAAAGACGGGGCCGCCTTCGTCACGCGGCAACTGCGGCAGCATCGCGAGTTTTTCCTGTTGCGGAACTGGTTCAGGCTGGGTCAAGGTAATCGTCCCACATATCGAGATTCACGGAATCTTTCGCCGAAGCTGATTCACCCCACAGCTCACGCGCGGTGAAGCGTACTGAATACAGGTGCTGAGGATTTTCGCCCTTGAAATGGGCATTGGTGTCCGGCAGGACAAAGACGCCGTGATCCATTTGAACCGTGCCGGTTTTTCCTCGTGCGTAGCGCGGCAGGCGCGTATGGCCGACAGGATTTATGTTCCGAGCCCGCACGTGTTGGCCCACCTTGAATCTCGAAGCTACCTTCACGTCCCGGCTTGCGGGTATGCCTTTCGCGATCATCGCGAGGGCTTTCTCGGGGCTGAGAGCAGGAGTCACCTGGGGCTGGCCCGCCGCCGGTGTTGCCGTGTCGATCTCGGCCTGCGATACCAGACCGCTCTTGACGATCATCGGAAGGAAAGCTACGAACTGCCTCGCGTAATAGCTCAGGCGCAGGTATTCTTCGGGCGGAACGAGCTCAACCTCATGGCGCGTTACGTCGATGTTCCACTTGCCCCATGCCGCCATCGCGCGCCGAAGAGCGAACAACCGCCCCTCCCATGGCTCGTGAAACACGGGCTCGTTTTTTTCGGCCACGACGGAGCCCATGTCCTGCATCCCGCCCATGTCATGGATACCGTTCATACGCGGCCGCTCCTTGCGGGATTTGGATTCGCTGGCGACGCAACTTTGGCGACACCAATCATCGAATCTCGCGTAACCAGGGCTGCGAGCGCGTCCTCGCTCAGCTTTTCTGTCCTTGCAGGCCGTTCTGGAAGGACGAGGTACCTCACTTCGGCGGTGCTGTCCCAGACGCGCACCTCCACATCCTGATTCAGCACGACGCCGAATTCGCGCAAGACGCCTCGCGGATCAATTACCGACCGCGAACGATACGGCGCGGACTTGTACCAGACAGGCGGCAAACCAAGAACTGGCCACGGGTAGCACGAGCAAAGCGTGCACACCACCATGTTGTGCACCGTGGGTGTGTTTTCCACCGCCACCATGTGTTCGCCTTGCATCCCGCCGTAGCCGAGTTCGGCGATGGCAGCATCCGCATCCGTAAGTAGACGCTGTTTGTATGCCGGATCTGACCACGCCCGGGCTACAACGCGAGCGCCGTTGCGCGGTCCAATTTTGTGCTCGTAGCTGTCGACCAGAGTGTCAAGCGCGGCGCGGTCGACGAGTCCCTTTTCGACTAGCAACGATTCGAGCGACTTTACGCGCAGCGCGAAATCGGAAGGCACTACCTGGTGATCGTGGGCGTGCGTGTGGCCTGGCTTTTCGTCTTCGCCCTGGCCAGCGGCGGATTCTTTTGCCTGGCCGAGGTTGCCCGCGGCGGCTGCTCCCGCTGCGGTTACTGCAGCCGTCAAGAAATTGCGTCGCGTGGTGGTCATTCGCGTTTCCTAGTCCCCAGCCTGGAGCGAAGCGCCGCGAAGGCCCAACGCCAGCGCGAAGGCTCCTAGAGGGAACGTTCTGCTGATTTTGGTCCGGCAGATAAGTAGTGTCAAGCACGGGTATGGCTGCAAACTCCCCGGACTACTCTCCCCCGCCACCTGAAAACAGGCGCGCGATGGCGACCAGAATGACGGCGCCGACGGTGGCTGCTGCGATGCTGTAGATTAGACCGCCGCCGAAAACGCCCAGCTTCGTGAAAATCCATCCGCCGAGGACGGCGCCAATCAGGCCGAGAATCACGTTGGCGATGCAGCCGAAGCCGCGTCCGCGAGAGACTTTTCCGGCGATCCAGCCGGCGATGAGGCCGACGATCAGCCAGCCGATCACGCCGGTCGGCACCGTGAAGAAGAAAATGCGCATGAAGGGCTCCTTCGCTTTGGAGTGGCCGGCACTGTCATTCCGAGGTGCGTTCCTCGCCGAGGAAACTCTCTGTTTCTTGGACTTACGGCGAAGAGAGATTCCTCGCTTCGCTCGGAACGACAGCTTTTGGGGCTTTTTTCAGCAGCCACTGAAGCCTGTGCTATTAAAACCCTAAGGCGCCGGTTCCTGCTGCGTCATACAGTGTAGCGTACCGAGGCCGAGAACGAGATCGAGGCAGGCGATTCCCACGACTTTGCGGTCCGGGAAGAGCGCGGCCAATTTGGTGAGCGCCTCGGCGTCGTGCGAATCGTTGAACGTCGGAACCAGGACCAACTGGTTCGCGATATAGAAATTGGCGTAGCTTGCCGGAAGTCTCTGGCCAGCGAAGCAGACGGGGGCTGGCATCGGCAGAGTTTCGACGCGCAACGCGCGGCCGTGCTGATCCTTCATCTCGCGCAGCAAGGCGACATTTTCCTGCAAAGACTGGTAGTTCGCCTCCGATGGATCATTCTCCGCAACTGTCAAAACCGTTGTCGGGCTCACGAAGCGAGCCAGATCGTCCACGTGGCCGTGCGTGTCGTCGCCTGCGATTCCACGTCTGAGCCAGAGGACGTTTGTCACGCCGAGGTAGTCGCGGAAGATCGTCTCGAGTTCGCTGCGCGAAACGCCAGGATTGCGCACCTGCTCGGGGCTGAGCAAGCACTCCTCGGTCGTGAGCATGGTCCCGAGGCCGTTGACGTCAATGCTGCCGCCCTCCAGGACAACGCGCCGCCCCCGATAAGTGGGCGACCACGTCTTCCATTTCAATTTGGGGGCGAGCTTCGCGTTGACCGCGTCATCTTTTTTCCAGTCGTCGTATTTGGCCCAGGCGTTGAAGTGCCAGTTCGTGGCGGCGGTCTCACCTTTCACGTTACGCACGAAAATGGGACCAAAATCGCGAATCCAACCGCGATTTGTCGGCACAGTGAAAAAATCCACGGCGGAAAGATTTGCACCGGCCGATTTCAGCATGCGGCGCGCGGCGCGCTTCATAGAGGGGCTTTCGGCGAGGATGCGGACGCGCTCGACTTGCGACAGGTGACGCACGATGTCCGCATAGACCCACGGAATCGGAGCGAATTTTCCCGGCCAGTCGGTTTTTTCGTGGGGCCATGCGAGCCACGTGGCCGTGTGGGGTTCCCACTCAGCGGGCATGCGGTAGCCGAGGGCGGAGGGCGACGCCACAGATTGAATTTCGTTGAGTTTTGTGCGGGAACTCACCTCACGAATCCTGCTGAGGCGAGCGGGGCTAGTAGCACAGGCTTCAGCCCGTGGGTTTTGGTCCTTGCAAGGACTAACCCCCACAGGCTGAAGCCTGTGCTACTGAAATGCGACTTCACTCGTGCCATCGCTCAAGAATCGGGGAGTAAGCATCGATCCGGCGATCGCGCAGGAACGGCCAGTTGCGGCGCGTTTCCTCGACGCGTGTGGGGTCACACTCAACGATCAGAATTTCTTCCCTGTCCGCCGAAGCTTCGGCCAGCACGCGTCCAAACGGATCGGAAACAAACGAATGCCCCCAGAACTCGAGGCCGCTCTCAAGCGGGCCCTCGAAGCCGACGCGATTCACGGCCGCCACGAAGATTCCGTTGGCGATGGCGTGCGCGCGCTGAATCGTGCGCCAGGCGTCGAGCTGTGCCGCGCCGAATTCCTGCTTTTCGGAAGGATGCCAGCCGATCGCCGTGGGATAAAAAAGAATGTTCGCGCCGCCGAGGCTCGAAAGGCGCGCGCCCTCGGGATACCACTGATCCCAGCACACCAGCACGCCGATGCGGGCGAATCGCGTATTGAAATTGGGAAACCCGAGATCGCCCGGAGTGAAATAGAACTTTTCGTAGTAAAGAGGATCGTCCGGGATGTGCATCTTGCGATATTTGCCGAGGAGCGTTCCGTCCGTATCAAGGATAATGGCCGTATTGTGGTAAATCCCCGCCGCCCGGCGTTCGAAGAGCGAGCCGACAATAACAACATTCAAGCCGCGCGCCAGTTTCGAGAGTGCGTCGGTGGAGGGACCCGGAATCGGCTCAGCCAAGTCGAACAACTCTGCATTCTCTTCGCGGCAAAAATATTGTGAGCGAAATAACTCCTGCAGGCAGATGATCTGTGCGCCGCGTGACGCGGCCTCGCGAATGCGGTCTTCCGCCTTTGAAAAATTCTCCCGCGGATCGAGGGAGCAACTCATTTGGATCAAGCCAACGGTGAATTTTTCCGCCACAACCGCATCATAGCATCATCTTTTCAATTTGACCGACGATCACTGCTTTCTGGCCGATAGTCGCTACCCGTCTTGTGAACCCAAGGTTTCTTTTCCCACCAAGTGAGCTGCCTCAGCGATGCCGTCGAAGCCAAGTCCGACTCCAACCCTGTCATCGTGATCCAAAACTCTTGCAGGTTCCTCGAAACGCAATAGTAGAGCACGCCCGGTCGAGGTGAAACGTCCGCGACTCGAGGGCCGCTCGCATTCTCAACAACGACGATTACGTAGGGCAGCAAATTCCCATGCTGTCCGTACTTGCTATAGACGGCGCGTCCAGCACGGTATTGCGTTGGCGGTGTGCCTCTGGCTACCGCCTCCCAAAATTCCGACTCGTCAGCGGGGAACTTCTGTCGCTTCTCATACCAATCGTGGAGGGCGTCAGTGATGTTCGAGGCGAAGTGAAAATCAGAAATCAAGGTAGTCGTGCGTGGCGTAGTATCGGGCATGACATGAGTCGACACCAGACCCAAAAACAAAGGGACTATAAACAGGAGCCCGTAAAAGCTCCGGCGCCACGCCCCATACCAAGTGATCCCGAAGGTTACTAGGCCAACCCCAACCCAAAGAAGCGCAGACATAGGATAGGAGCAGTCACCATAGTACACACTGGAGATGTGAATTCGGACCCAGCAAATGAAGAGATAGACTCCGTAGGCAATCGCGGGAATGTAGAAGATGCCGAATAGGGCGGTCAGCAGAATCTTCTTCAGCGGGTACGAGGTCGTGCCCATGCGGTTAGTCTAGCCAAAGTTGCCGGTAGTCAAATCTCCAGACAAGTGAAGTGCTACGCAACTGTCATCTAGACTGCCGTAACACCCTCGAAGTGTGGGTGTAAAGGACTGAACGCTAGTCGTCTTCGCCGATCATGATGGCGGCGGCGAGAACCGTGGTCCACAGGCCGCGCTTGTCGCCTACGGCGGACTGGGTAATGTTCATGGTGCGGACGATTTTGTTGGAGATGCGGTAGACCTCTTTTTTTTCGTCCCAGGACAAATCTGGATCGAATTCGACGTTGAGCGTCGTCGCCAGCATTTCGGCGGCGAGCTCCTCGGTATATTCGCCGGCCACTTCCTCGGTTTCGCCGAACGAGTGATGCTCCGAGAGATAGCCGTACATGGATTTGTCGGCGGGAAGGGCGAGTCCGATGCCCGCGGCGATCAGGCGGTGCGCCTCTCGGGTCGAATTCTCGCTGATCACGGTGAAGGCGACCTGCCCGGGCTTCAGGTGCTTCAGGCCTTCGCTGCGCGAAATCAATTTGCAATTGGGAGGAAAAATGGAGGAAACCCGCACGATATTACACGCGGCAATCCCTGCGCTGCGCAACGCCAGCTCAAAACTCGAGAGCCGCTCCCGATGCTTCCCCACGCCTTTTGTCAGGAAAATCTTTTTCGCGACGAACGCCATGAGGAATGCCGGGGGCGGTGCCTCCTAGACTTTGCCCGATGCGAACGGGTTGGGCGTGCGAAAAGTAGCAAGAACACTTTGCTGTGTCAATCAATTTCCCGAGAAAATATAGAAATTGGAGACCGTTTTTGCTCATTCGATAATTCGTGCACCCAATCGGCGGCAGAATCGCAAGCAAATGGGCGGAATCCGCCTTCGGCGGGAAAAGCATCGTGGACTGAATCTCGTAGTTGTCACTGAGGAAATCAAAAACGACAGCAAAGAAAATTGGACGTATCAATCGATCGAGCAGAGTTTCAGGAAGCGCTCCAGGATCGGCGAAAGCGCCGCCAACGCGCGCAAATCTTTCGGTGTGAAATCGGCGCCTGCGTCCGTGGAAGAGCGGCCCTTCCGCGAAATCTGCACCACGCCCTCAACTTGCTTTCCATTTCCGTCGAGGATCGGAGCGCTCATGATCTTGTGAATCGTCTCGCTCGGGTGCCTTCCAAGGGGAACTGCTTCAAAGACGCTCGCGTGGCGCGAAGAGTGAAAATTGTTGACGAGCTCCGGCCGGCGCTCGCGAGCCGTTCGCGCGGCCAGCGCGCTCGTGCTGGTGAGGGGAATCGTGCCCACGGGGGAAAACTTTTCCGGAATGACGAATTTCAGGCTCTTGTACTTCGGGACCATCTTCAAAATAGCGACTTCGTCCAGATCAACTGCAAAAAGGCCGGCGAGAAGTTTTGCCATTTTGGCAAGCGCCTCGGAATTCGGCTGCGTCCCAGCGCCTTCCAGCGAGGCGACAAGCGCCCCGATATCCGCGGTTTGCTGTTCGATCATTCCCACACCCCAGTGATGCCCTGAGAGTCCCATTATATCCAAGTCGGGAACCCTGAAAATCTCTAATCACAGCTCATATGTCCATTGAAAAACAAGAGTGAAATACCTATACTGAAATTTCTAGTTCATCGGAGCCCGGATGCCTGCGACGGAAGTAGATTTGCGAAAGCTTCGCCGAGTTTGCCCGCGAGCAGTTCAATCCAAATTTAGGCAGGCTCTAAGTAGAGCCCGCACCCGGAAGAGCAAGAACCCGATTTAAATTGCCCGGAGTTCCATGCGGGATGGAACGACGTGTGTCAGTGCGGGCGGGTCCCGCCGCAAGAGGTTCGTCAGCCATGCAGATGAATTCAGGAGCGTTCGAATGACAGAGGCAACCGCCGCATCCAAGGCGCCGACGAATCGTCTGGTTGCGCTTTGGAGCAGCGTCATCGGCAAAAAAGTGGTCATGGCGGTCACCGGCGCCGTCCTCGTTCTATTTGTGATCGCGCACATGCTGGGCAATCTGAAGATATTTTCCGGGCCGGAAGAAATTAACGCTTACTCCCGGTTTCTTCGGGAAGTAGGCTGGCCTGAGTTCGGCTACGGTCAGCTCCTTTGGATTGTTCGCACCGTGCTGTTCGTGTGCGCCGTGCTGCACATCACGGCGGCCGTGCAATTGACGCGCATGAACTGGCAGGCGCGTCCAGTCGGATACGAATCGAAAAAAAATGTAGAAACGACTTGGGGCGCGCTGACGATGCGCTGGGGCGGCGTGCTGCTCGCCGTGTTCATCGTGTTTCACCTGTTTCATTTTACCGGCGGCATGGTCGGGTTCGAGCCGGGCCAGTTTGAGCACCTCATGGTCTATCAAAACGTGCTGGCGGGCTTTTCGGTCTGGCCGATCGCGCTGTTCTACATCATTGCGATGGGCGCCCTGGCTCTTCATCTGGACCACGGGATCTGGAGCATGCTCCAGACTCTCGGTTGGGTGACCACAGCCAACACAAAAAGTTTGAGAGCGACCTCAAGGATTGTAGCGGTCATCATTTTTGCGGGTTTCGTCTCAGTGCCGATCTCCGTGCTCGCGGGCTGGGTGCACTGAGGGGAGAGAAATGCTCGAATCCAAAATTCCTTCAGGATCCATCGAACAGAAGTGGGAAAAATGCCGCTTCGAGATGAAGCTTGTTAATCCGGCGAACCGCCGCAAGCACACCGTGATCATCGTTGGTTCCGGACTAGCAGGAGCAGCGGCAGCCGCTTCCCTGGGCCAGCAGGGCTATCACGTTCACTGCTTTTCCTTTCACGACAGCCCGCGCCGGGCGCACTCGATTGCCGCACAGGGCGGCATCAATGCCGCGAAAAATTACCGGAACGACGGCGACAGCATCTACCGCCTCTTCTACGACACGGTGAAGGGCGGCGATTTCCGGTCGCGCGAGGCGAACGTCTACCGCCTCGCGCAAATCAGCGTGAACATCATTGATCAATGCGTCGCGCAAGGAGTCCCGTTTGCGCGGGAATACGGCGGCTTGCTCGATACGCGTTCGTTTGGAGGCGTTCAGGTGTCGCGCACGTTTTACGCTCGCGGGCAAACTGGGCAACAATTATTGCTGGGTGCGTACCAAGCGCTCGAAGAACAGGTCGCTGCCGGAAGCGTGAAAATGCACACGCGCAGCGAGATGCTTGACCTGGTTGTCGTCAACGGCAAAGCGCGCGGGATCGTGACGCGCGATCTCATCACCGGAACGATAGAGTGCCACGCCGGCGATGTCGTCGTTCTCGCGACAGGCGGCTACGGCAACGTCTTTTACCTCTCGACCAACGCGAAGGGCTCAAATACTACGGCGATCTGGCGAGCGCACCGGCGCGGCGCGCTCTTCGCCAATCCATGTTTCACGCAAATTCATCCGACGTGCATTCCGGTGAGCAATGAAAACCAGTCCAAGCTGACACTGATGTCAGAATCGCTGCGAAACGACGGACGCGTGTGGGTTCCCAAGAAAAAAGGCGACACGCGACCTCCGGGGCAAATTCCCGAGTCCGAACGCGACTACTACCTTGAGCGGCGCTACCCGAGTTTCGGAAATCTCGTCCCTCGCGACGTCGCCTCTCGCGCCGCCAAGGAAGTGTGCGACGAGGGACGCGGCGTCGGACCCGGCGGCCAGGGCGTTTACCTGGATTTCGCGGATGCGATTCGCCGGATGGGAGAAGCAACGGTCCGCGAAAAATACGGCAACTTGTTCGACATGTATGAAGAGATCACCGGAGAAAACGCGTACAAGGTCCCGATGCGGATTTATCCCGCGGTCCACTACACGATGGGCGGCCTCTGGGTGGATTACCAACTCATGTCGACGATTCCCGGTCTTTTTGTCGCCGGCGAAGCAAACTTTTCCGACCACGGCGCCAATCGCCTCGGAGCGAGTGCGCTGATGCAAGGTCTCGCCGACGGATACTTCATTCTTCCATACACGATTCCGAACTACATCGCGACCGCTTCGCTGGAGAAGGTCGATACGTCGAATCCGGAATTCTCCTGCGTCAAGGAAGAAGTGAACCGGCGCATTGCAAAGCTTCTGAGCATTCAAGGCAAGAGGACCGTGGATTCCATCCACCGCGAGCTCGGTAAGCTGATCTGGGACAACTGCGGGATGGCCCGGTCGGCGGAAGGGCTCAAATCCAACCTTGCCAAGATTCCCGCCTTGCGACAAGAATTCTGGCACAACCTCAAAGTCGTCGGTACAGGCGAGGAGCTCAACCAGTCGCTCGAAAAAGCGGGCCGCGTCGCGGACTTCCTGGAACTGGGCGAGCTGATGTGCGGAGACGCACTCGAGCGCGAAGAGTCCTGCGGCTGCCACTTCCGCATCGAGAGCCAAACGCCGGACGGCGAAGCTTTGCGCGACGACGAGAGGTTCTCCTATGTGGCGGCATGGCAATGGAGGGGAGAAGGCAATGGGTGGGAGCTGCACAAAGAGCCGCTGGAATTCGAATACGTCCACCTGGCCCAGAGGAGCTACAAGTAGCCGATGAACCTGACACTGAAAATTTGGCGGCAGCCGGACTCGAAATCGGCCGGAAAATTGGTCACCTACGAGGTGCAAGGCGTGACGCCGGACATGTCGTTCCTCGAAATGCTGGACCTGCTCAACGAAAATCTGCAGCTCAAGGGTGAGCCTCCCGTCGTGTTCGAGCACGATTGCCGCGAAGGAATTTGCGGCTCCTGCGGTTTTCTGATTGACGGCGTGGCTCACGGCGGACGGCGCGGCACTACGGTCTGCCAGCTCTCGATGCGCTTTTTTAAGGATGGAGACTCGCTGACCCTCGAGCCGTGGCGCGCCAAGGCATTTCCTGTCCTGCGCGATCTCGCGGTTGACCGCTCAGCTTTTGACCGCGTCATTCAGGCCGGTGGATTTATCACGGCGGCGACGGGAAGTGCGCCGGAAGCCAACTCCGTTCTTGTGCCAAAACCGGACGCTGAGCGCGCGTTTGACGCCGCCGCTTGCATCGGATGCGGCGCCTGCGTAGCGGCGTGCCCCAACGCGGCGGCGATGCTCTTTACGGCCGCCAAGATCACGCATCTCAATTCCCTGCCCCAGGGGCAGCCGCAGCGCCACCAGCGAACGCTCGATATGGTTGCGGCCATGTCCCGCGAAGCTTTCGGCAGTTGCACGAATCACGGTGAATGCGAAGCTGTCTGTCCCAAGAAAATTCCGCTGGAGTTCATCGGACGGATGAACCGCGATCTGATTCGCGCAACTCTCCACGGCAGCGACTAGCGGCCACGACAGTGCCATATCACGGACATGCCCGCTGACGTCATCTCCGCCCGGGCGCGCCAGATTCATTCCTCCAGCCTTGTCTTTGACACTCACGCCGACACTCCGCAGCGGCTTCTCTTCGACAAATTTGATTTAGGCCACCGCGATGTCGAAGGGTGCGTCGATATCCCAAGGATGCGCGAAGGTGGGATCGGGGCCATCTTCTTTGCTCTTTGGGTTCCGGTGGAAATTACGGGACAGGCGGCGACGAGGCGCGCATCGGACTTGCTCGACTCGGTTTTGAAGCAGGTTGAAGAACACCCGGCTGACCTGGCCATCGCCAAATCGTCCGCGGACGTCGCTCGCGCACGGCAAGAACGCAAAATCGCCGTGATGCTGGGAATCGAGGGTGGCCATGCGATCAACAGCGACCTCAACGCCCTGCGCGATTTTCATGCGCGCGGCGTGCGCTGCATGACGCTGACTCACAACGCCGCGACGGAATGGGCGGATTCGTCTAACGACGCCCCACGCCACCAGGGGCTCACAGATTTTGGGAAAGAAGTCGTGCGGGAAATGAACCGCCTCGGAATGCTGGCCGATGTTTCCCACGTTTCGGATTCGACCTTTTACGATGTGTTGAAAACCACGCGCGCGCCGGTGATCGCATCCCATTCCTGCTGCCGGGCGCTCTGCAGGGTCCCGCGAAATCTCGATGACGAGATGATTCGCGCGCTCGCGGCCAGCAGCGGCGTGATCTACATCACGTTTCACAACGCCTTCCTTAGCCAGGAATACGCGGACGCCAGCCGCTCCCTGGCATCGGAAAGCACCGAGCGGCAACGAGCGATCCGCGAAAAATTCGGCTCGAACGAGGCGCGAAAACTGATAGAAGGACAGCGCTGGAGCGACGAGTTGATTCGCGCGGGAAAGCTGCCGCAAGTGAGCTGGGAGAAAATCCTCGACCACATCGATCACGCAGTGGGCCTCGTCGGCGCAGACCATGTTGGCGTGGGCTCGGACTTTGACGGCGCGTTCATGCCCGCCGGGCTTGCGGACGCTTCCAAATATGCTGCGATCACGGAAGGCCTGCTCCGTCGCGGATACGGCGAGCCTCACATCCGCAAGATTCTTGGAGAGAACACCCTTCGAGTGCTGGCCGAAGTGGAGCGGGTCTCCCAGATGCTGAATGGAGACAAGGCCTAGAAAGCGGACAGGAATCGCGGCATAATATGCGCCGTTCGTTTTCACATGGAGACAATAGATGAGCATATGTATCAGAGTTTTGCTTCTGGCTTCCCTCTGCGTTTCCGTTGCTGTTAGCGTAGCTGCCCAGGCGCCGGCAGCGGCCCCGGCTGGCAAGGGATCTTTTGACCCGGCTCTGCTGGAGCCGGGGAACCTGCGGGCAACGGCTCCCCCGGAGTACAGCGCCAAATTCGTCACGACTGCCGGCGAATTCACGATCAAGGTTACGCGCGCTTGGTCGCCGAATGGCGCCGATCGCTTCTACAACTTAGTGAGCCATCACTTCTACGACGGCGCGGCGTTCTTCCGTGTTCTGTCGGGCTTCATGGCGCAGTTTGGAATCAGCGCGTACCCTGAGGTATCCAAAGTTTGGGAAAGCTCCGTCATTCGGGACGATCCGCACGTGCAGAGCAATAAGCGCGGCTACGTGACGTTCGCGACGGCGGGGCCGAACACCCGCACGACACAGGTGTTCATTAATTTTGGCAACAACGCAGGGCTCGACTCTCAAGGGTTCACGCCATTTGGTGTAGTGAGCGATGAAGGGATGAAAGTCGTGGACAAGCTGTACAGCGGTTACGGCGAGGGCGCGCCCTCGGGCCACGGTCCGGACCAGGGAATGATTCAACGAGCGGGCCACACGTACCTGGAAAAGGGCTTTCCAAAACTGGACACCGTGCGCACCACAACGATCGTTGGCGCGGCTGAGGCGAATAAGTAGTATTCAGGTTGTTGGGGTCGCACATTCCGGGGGCCGCTCCCGTGCACGGTGCGCGCGGGTACGAATGAGGCCCCTTGCACAACCAAAACAAACTCGTAAATGGACTACATTCGCCTATTCAAGAGCGGGACCGTGGCCCAAGAGGAAGCAGGCGCGCTGGAATCGGTGCGCCTAGTCGGCCTCGCTCGGGAAAAATGGTTCGAAAATGAGCTGGCGATTGTCTCGTGCTTCGCCGCCGCCGCGTGTTTGGTTCATTTCCTGTGGAACGGCCGCTACGGCTACTTTCGCGACGAACTCTACTATGCGGCGTGCGGGCAACACCTCGCTTGGGGCTACGTGGATCAGGCTCCGTTAATCGCTGTCATTACTCAGCTCTCGCGCAATCTATTTGGTGATTCTCTTCGCGCATTGCGATTCTTCCCTGCTCTATCCTCGGGCACAAAAATACTTCTTACTGGCTGGATCGTGCGCGAACTCGGCGGCCGGCGCTACGCTCAGATTCTAGCCGCCACGGCAATGCTGGTGTGCCCGATCTATCTGACCATGGACAATTTTCTGTCCATGAACGCCTTCGAACCGCTGTTTTGGATGCTTTGCGTTGCGATCGCGCTGCGAATCATCCGCACGGGAAACGAGCAGCTCTGGCTACTCTTTGGGCTGGTGGCCGGGATTGGCATCCTGAATAAGCACTCGATGCTCGTGTTTGGACTGGCGTTCTTCCTGGCGTTGATTGTGACTCAGCAGCGCGCTTTGCTGCGCAGCAGATGGATCTGGCTTGGAGCGTTGATATCGTTTCTGATCTTTCTCCCGAACCTGATCTGGGAAATTCGGAATCATTGGCCTACGGTCGAAATTTTGCAGAATGTGGACCGCATCAAGAATGCGCACGTCACTTGGCTCGAATTCGTCGCCCAGCAGGCGTTCCTGGTTCATCCAGTGGCCGCGCCGATTTGCATCGCAGGATTGTGGTTTTGCCTGATAAGTCGCAAAGGTGGCCCTTTTCGCTTTCTCGGATGGACGTATTGTTTTCTTCTGGCCGAATTCCTAATTGTCCGAGGACGCATCTACTACCTCGCTCCGATCTACCCGATGCTTTTCGCGGCGGGCGCCATCGCAATCGAAGGGTGGATCGCCAATCGCGCGGGCAATTGGGTAAAGACCGCGATCCTCGCGCCATTGGTTGTCGGAGGTCTGATTGCGGCGCCACTGGCACTGCCGATCCTACCGCTTGATGCGGCTGCAGCCTACGCGAAGTTTTGGGACGTGGATCGCGTGCAGGTCGAGCGAGAGCCGAGCGGGAAGCTGCCGCAGATGTATGCGGACATGATGGGCTGGCCGCAGCAAGCGGAGACCGTTGCGGGCGTATTTCACTCGCTCTCCCCGGACGAACAGTCGCGCGTCGCGATCCTTGCGAAGAATTATGGGCAAGCAGGTGCGATCGATTATTTCGGATCGGCGCACGGTTTGCCGCATGCCATCAGCGGTCACAACAATTATTTTCTGTGGGGGCCGCAACAATACACGGGCGACGTCGTGATCGCGGTAGGGATGCCGCTCGAAACCTTGAAACCGCTGTTCGGCGAAATCCAGCTCGCGGCGACAATCAACTACGAGTATGCAATTCCCGAGGAAAATAACCTGCCGGTGTACATCTGCCGAAAACCGAAAATGACCCTGCACCAGGCTTGGCCCAGTTTGAAGTTTTACGGGTGATCTTAGGTGGCGCAGGCTTCACCCTCTGGGTTTTCGTCCCAGCAAGGCCCGCTACAGGCTTGAACGTTGTCCCGCCTGTGCTATGCGATTCCCAACACACTCACCAGTTCCCGCACCGATGCCGCGGACTTGTCGAGCGCGGCCTTCTCTTGCGGCGTGAGCTTGATCTCGATAATTTGCTCGACGCCGCGCGCGCCAAGCTTCACCGGCACGCCCACGTACAATCCCTTGATTCCGTACTCGCCTTCAAGATAAGCAGCGCACGGCAGAATTTTCTTTTTGTCTTTTAGAATCGATTCGACCATCTCCACAACCGCTGCGGAAGGCGCATAGTACGCCGACCCAGTCTTCAGGTAATTGACAATCTCAGCGCCGCCCTTGCGCGTGCGGTCTACGATCGCCGCAACTCGCTCAGGCGGCAACAGGTCAGGCAGGGGAATCCCGGAGACGGTGGAGTAGCGCGGCAGGGGAACCATGTCGTCGCCGTGTCCACCCAAAACAAACGAATGCACATTTTCGACTGACACGCCGAGCTCCATTGCCACGAACGCGCTCATGCGGGCGGAATCGAGCACGCCCGCCATGCCCATGACGCGATTCTTCGAGAAGCCGCTAATTTTGTAGGCCGCCTGCACCATGGCATCGAGCGGATTCGTCACCATAATCAGGATCGCGTTCGGCGAATACTTGACGACCTGCTCCACGACCGCCTTGATCACGTCGTAGTTCGCCTTGAGCAGGTCGTCGCGGCTCATTCCCGGCTTCCGTGGGAAGCCGGCTGTAACAACGACGATGTCGCTGTTGGCCGTCTCCTTGTAATCCCCGGTCGCCGTGCAGATTCCGATGGCGCGCGCATCCGACCCCGTGATTGACGTGGATTCCACCATGTCGAGCGCCTTGCCCGTGGGCGGCCCGTCAAGAATGTCGGTCAGCACGACATCGGCCAGCTCCTTATCGACGATGCGCTGCGCCGTCGTCGAGCCCACAAACCCGCCACCCACAACCGTAACTTTCTTCCGCATGAACGCGTTCTCCTATGCCGATGAAAATGAGATTGAAAATCGGCGGGCCGCGCCCGCCGCTGCAGCGATTAAGCCCTACTTTGCAACTGCCATGGACTGCATATTCTCGATGATGGCGCCGGCGAATTGCGAAGTGCTCAGCTTCGTAGCGCCATCCATCATTCGTTCGAGGTCGTACGTGACACGTTTTTGGCCGATGGTGCGCTCGATTCCCGTCTCGATCAATTTGGCGACTTCGTTCCAGCCCATAAACTCAAACATCATCACGCCGGACAGCATCACCGAACTGGGATTGATGACGTCCTTGTCAGCGTACTTGGGCGCGGTGCCGTGCGTCGCCTCAAAGCAGCCGTAACCGTCGCCGATGTTCGCGCCCGGAGCCATGCCCAGGCCGCCGACCTGCGCGGCGCAAGCGTCCGAGATGTAATCGCCATTCAAGTTGGGCGTCGCGAGCACCTGATACTCGTCGGGGCGTGTGAGCACTTGCTGGAAAATGGAATCAGCGATCCGGTCGTTGATGAGCAGCTTCTGTTTCCACCGGCCTTGCCCGTGGGTCGCGTAGATTCTGTCGAGCACCAACTTCACTTCGTCGCACACCGTCTTGCGGAAAGATTCGGTCGCAAATTCCATTCCGGGCTCGACCAGCGCGGCGTTCTGCTCGATGGTGATGGATGGATTGCGGTCCCGATTGTCGACAATCCAGCTCTCGCGCTCGGTGATGACCTGCGGCCGGAATTCCTCCGTCGCCAGCTCATAGCCCCAATCCCGAAACAGGCCCTCAGTGAACTTCTGGATGTTGCCCTTGTGCATGAGCGTCACGACGCGCTTCTTGTTTTCGAGGGCGTACTGGATGGCGCGGCGCACCAGACGCTTCGTGCCAAACGGAGAAATCGGCTTGATTCCCACGCTGGAATCGGGGCGAACCTGTTTCGGACCGCCACCGAGCATCTCTTTGTTCAGGAAATCGATCAGCTTTTTAACTTCGGGCGTTCCGGAGCGCCATTCGATGCCGATATACACATCCTCCGTATTTTCACGAAACACGATTACGTTCATCCGCTCGGGATGCTTCATCGGCGAACCGACGCCTGGAAAATAGCGCACAGGACGCACGCAAGCATACAAGTCGAGGATTTGGCGCAGCGCTACGTTGAGTGAACGAATCCCGCCTCCGACCGGAGTTGTGAGTGGCCCTTTGATCGAAATGCGGAAGTCGCGAACCGCTCCAACAGTCTCGTCCGGCAACCACTGCTTAAATTCGTTGAACGCTTTTTCACCTGCGAACACTTCAAACCAGGCGATTTTGCGCTTTCCACCGTAGACGAGATCGACCGCGGCATCAAAAACGCGTTGCGACGCCTTCCAAATATCTCGCCCTGTTCCGTCGCCCTCGATATAGGGAATGATGGGCCTGTCGGGAATTACGAATTTGCCTCCGACGTACTCGATCGCCTTGCCATCGGACGGAATAGGCCTGCCGTTATACGATTGCTTCATGTTTTAGTCCTCTGTGGGTTGTAACTACTGTGGCGCGAATGGGAGAGAATAGCATACCCCGCGCTCCTGCGACAAAATGAGCGCGTTGTGGGAGCGGCTACCCACGGTGCGTCAGCATGCTCGGTTTCTTGATTCCGAGGAAAATCCAGGAAATCCGGCGTGCAAGACGCAGCATCCCGGCTAAAGTACCAGCCGTTGTGGTTCTGACGCACCTCAGTGATATTGGGGGATTCTGGGATGAGTGCTACACCCCCGGCGAGGAGCGATATACCATGAACACTGTATGGAAGATCATTCGAGGGTCGGAATATTCTTTGCGGGCTGGCGCCCTAGCTTTGTGGGACTCGGGGCTGCCACGACTACCGCGCCAAGGGGGTGTGTTGGCGATTGAAGATATTCGGCTTGGCCCAAATAGACTGTTACGTCCGGTTGGCCTAATGAACTCGAAGGAAGCAAGGACGGTGGTTGGAACTTCTTGAATGAGGAAGCTTTCTTAGCTTTCTTGCGTAGCCGTACGCAGATCGCAATGAAGTTCGTTGCAGCGGTATCCATATCTTAATCTTAAGGACTTTATTTATGCCAACGTGGGAGACAGTCAGCGGAACTGCTCATGATGTTACGGAATCTCGGAACCGAGGTGCAGACGTGCTGAAAAACCTGCGAATCCTAGTTGCAGATGACCACGACGTCGTCCGCCGTGGACTCAGGGGACTGATCGAGTCCCGGCCCGGCTGGGTGGTCTGCGAAGAAGCTCACACTGGACGCGAAGCGGTTACCAAGGCAGAAGAGCTGAAGCCCGACGTTGCGATCCTGGATATTTCCATGCCGGAGCTAAACGGAGTCGAAGCCGCCCGTCGAATTCGGAAGGCTTCGCCCGGCACAGAAATCCTAATTCTGTCGGTCCATTATTCTGACCAACTGATTCGTGACATCCTCGAAGCCGGGGTGCGAGGGTATATCGTAAAATCCGACTCAGATCGCGATTTGCTCGTCGCCCTCGATGCGCTCTCGAAGCACAAGCCGTTCTTTACTTCCAGAGCTACGGAGATGATGCTGACCAATTTCAATCAGGGCGGCCCTGCCGTTCAGCTTGGCGACCCGAAGCGTGAGCGCCTTACGTCTCGCGAACGTGAGGTCGTGCAACTCCTTTCCGAAGGAAAGAGCAGCAAAGAAGTCGCAGTCTCGCTGTGCATCAGCGTGAAAACCGCGGAAACGCATCGGGCAAATATTATGAGAAAGCTCGAAATCCACTCGGTAAGCGAACTCGTGCGTTACGCGGTCAGAAATCAGATCATCGAAGCATAAAATTGCATTGCGCCCTCGAAAGAACTCAGGACATCCCAGCGGCTGCTCCCATTCCTGTTCTATTCAAGCTTCCGCTCTGAGGGCTGCGTACTGCCACAGCCGCGCCCGTAGGTTCCGCTTTACTCAGTACGGCATGAAACCGATACGGTGACAGGGATGAAACGACGATCTCGGCCTGAAGGCCGTACTTTTCTGCCAGCGCTTCGATCTCGACGGGTTCGTACCAATAACCCATCGCGTCCAAACCTACAAGCCGGGCCACCCAAGATTTAGCGAGGCGTACCAGACCCGGCTTGGTGCCTCCAAACACTCCCAAATCGAATTGCATCCGGAGACGGCGCCGCGGGATCGAGCCCCAGATCAGCCGCCCGTCATCGCCCATCATGATGGATGCATTTCGCAAGTGTTGCTCGAGCATTTCCGGGTCGAAATGTTGAACTGTCCGATCCAGAAGAATCAAGTTGTACCGATCTCCATCCTGGTACGAAGCCCCCTCCACGCATTCCAGTTTCGCCGCCGGATATTTTGCGCGGAATTTGTCGATAAATTGCGGCGAGAAATCAACGCCCACATACTGCGCCGCCGGAATTTGCAAATGCGGAAAGAGGCTGCCATCGCCGCAACCAATCTCCAAGACCTTTCCGGTCAATCGATTTGGAAAAAGGTTCCGGATCTCGCTTGCCCGGGCGCGGCGGAAGTCCATTTGGTCGCGGTCAATCAGGTTGTTGTCCTTGTCGGACCAGAACAGCCGGAAGCGATCGGCGGTAGAGGAATAGGCGCGGCCGGTCGACACATATCGAATGAACGCGATCGTGCTCATCAGCAGGGCCGCCCCGGCAGACGCAAAAAAGGCAGTCCACCCATGAACGACAGCGTGTATGACGCCGATCAGTGTCAGTGCTCCCAGTACCGACATCAGGGCGTCACGAAGCAGGAACAGAAGAGCGCGCGGATTGAAGCCCGCAACCCGATACGCAAATGCCAGCCAAGTCGAACAGTAGAGCACCTGGAGGCCTGCGTACGTAGCGATCCCTGCCACGGCGTTATCGGAACGCCACAAGACCAAAGTCAATCCGCCGAGCGCCAGCAAATTTCGAGTTGATTCCAAGGCGAGCGACAGTCTTTGGCGCCCGCGCACGTCGAAGAGACGGTCCAGCCAGGACGTAAGAAAGTACATAAAGCTCGCAAATACCAGGATTGCGGCATACGTGCCTGCGAGAGTCCACTTCGCTCCGAGCATCGCGCCGAAGATGAGCTTCGCATCGAAAGCGGCCAGGACAAGGAACGGTGCGGCAAGGACAACTTGGATCCGGAGTAAGCGTGTGACAAATGACTCCAGCCGGCCGTGCTTTAGTTCCGTCGCAGCCTTCTGGTAGAACACATCGTTCATCGAAGAAGCGATCAGAGTCACAGGCAAATACACGGCACGCGCGGCCAGCGAGTACAGCCCGACGACATCGAGGCCCGCAAAGAGCCTCAAGATGACTACGACGAACTGCGAGGAGGAATTCGACATGAAACTGAGCGGGGCTTTGTAGAGCGGGAAATTCCGGTGCGTCGCCAGAGCCGCTCGAATGCTCATCCAGCGGAACGCCCTCAACAAGAATCCGGTATCACCGAAAACAATCCGGGACAGTAGGAAGCCTGCTCCAAGCGCCTGCCCGAGGAACCAGCCGCCGATCAGCGCAAACCCGCCGGAATAGAAGATCAAGAGTACCAGTTGGCACACGATCGTTCCCAAGGCTTGGAAAACCCGCGCGTTTGCGAGCCAGTGGAACCGTTTCATCCGCCCGTACCACACCGCCAAGACCTGGTATAGACCGTTGAAGACCAGGGCGAGCGGGACACCCCACAGCCAGAGGCGGAGCTTCGCGTCGCCAACCAAAACGGCGATGCCGGTATGAAAGAGTGCGACAACGGCGAGCGAGAAGGCGGCGATCCCAAACACGATGAACACTGCCAGGAATAGCACGTTCGCTGCTTCCTCGTCCCGTTCCGGCAGCATCACCGCCAGTTCGTAACGACCCCCTCCGAGCACGGACAAAAAGGAAACCAGCGTAACGAACAAGGCAAAGGATCCGAACGCATCGGGTGCTACTAAGCGGGCAAGCAGAAGTGTGCCCGCCATTGTGACGGCCTGGGCGATCCCATTGCCGGTCACGAGTGCCAACACGTGGGACACAAACTTTCCAGGCGCACGCGGAAGCTGCTTATTCTGCTGATTTATTGGGGACATAACAGTTGGAGAAGCTATGGGGTTTGCGGTGTTCTCCCTTTTAGTTTGTGTTTTGGTTTCGGCTGTCGCTAACCACATAACGTTGAATACGTTGAACTTGCCAGATTAGAAGGCTGTCCTGCAGACCTGGCCCTTCGTACAGGCGCCCTACACAACCTGTCCTCCGGTACAGGTATGACCCGGTCGGCACACCTGTACATGATTTTCCCTTTTAAACTAGTGCTTTCTCACGGCAAAACTACATAGAATCCAGGAGTCGCGGCACAAGCCTTTCCCCCACTCCCTGGCCACCAACGACCTCCGCGTGCCTCGCGCGTGAATTAACAGACCTTTTCGAGGAGATCTGCATGAAATTGATCAGGCCCCTGCTGTTTGCTTGCTTGATTTTTGGAACTTTGGGACAAATTGGCTGCGCCTCAGTCGCAGGCTCCACTCCGGCCCAGACAACCCAGCCTTCGTCGATTCAAACGACCAGCCTTTCGCCAAACGCAGTCACCGCAGGCCAGGCTGGTTTCGTTCTAACCGTAAAGGGCGCGAACTTTGAGCGCTCTTCGGTTGTGTTGTGGAACGGCGCTCCAAGAGCGACTTCTTTCGTGAGTGCCAACGAGTTGACAGCGCAAATTGCTGCGGCGGACATCGCTACGCCGTCAACCGCCTCTGTTGCCGTGATGAATTCTGCGACGCAGGCTCAATCGAATGCGGTGCCATTGAATGTCCACGGGCAAGTTCAGATCACGAGTTCCCAATTGCCAGAAGGAGTTGTCGGTGCGTCCTACGCGGCTCCAGTTGCTGCCAGCGGCGGCGCGGCGCCTCTCCACTGGTCGGTCGCTGAGGGTAGCTTGCCCCCAGGGATTGCGATGGACTCGAGTACAGGAGCTCTCTCGGGTTCGGCCACCGCTGCAGGCAATTTCACATTCACTGCCTGGGTGACAGACGCGCTGAATTCATCTGCGAAGGCAAGCTTGACCGTTGCTGTAACCACGACAGCTGCCTCGGAAAGCTACATGCCCTCAGGCTACTATGGGCCAGGGTTAGGGGCGGACGGGCTCGCAAACACAACGCTGGGGCCCAACGGCAATACCGTTAGCTACCGCATCCGCGCCCGGCACTCCGGAGTGCTCGAGACGGTCCACCTTTACCTGATTTCGGATCGCAAGGGCTACGCCGCGGGCAACGGCGGCACGATTCAAGTCACACTGCACACCGATGACGGTACTGCGGCACACAATCCGAGTTCGAACGTGCTGGCGACATATGTGATGAGCAACGTGCCGTCTCTTCCGTCCCCGGCCAGATACTTTTATGTATTCAAGTTTCCCTCGACGCCCACGCTTTCCGCCGGGGATCTCTACCATTTTGTGTTCAGGAACATCGGCGCGAGTCCTACGGTGAATTTCCTTTCCGTGGATGACCTGTATCAAGCGGTGCCGGCCACGCCGGAACAGCCCACGATGAACGACATGGACTGCGCAGTTCTGCTCAGCCAGGCCGGAAGCGCTTGGGCACTGCGACGCGGGTACACGCCGATCTACGAGTTGGATTTTTCGAATGGGGTCACGGAAGGGATCGGATATATCGAGGGATGGATCGGTGCCCCCCAATACATTTCCGGAACCAAAGCTGTGCGTGAAACCTTTACCATATCGGGCTCGTCGGTTACGGCGGCCTCGATAGCTGTCCGGGTCGCCCGGGTCAGCGGCACCAGTCCTCTGAAACTGCGACTGGAGCACTCCAGCGGGGGCCTGATGGACGAAATCAGCATCCCAGCTACGCAGATCGCGGAGAGCAACGCTACAGCGCCGCAGTATGCCTGGATGAAGGCGGCGTTCTCCTCGGCTCAAACGCTTGTTGCCGGCCAAACCTATCACCTGGATTGGGAAGCGAGCGCTCCCACCGAATACATGGCCTTCCCAATTCGAAAAGGATTGAGTTATGGCTTCCACAGCACCACGTATTTCCCGGATGGCTATGCTGAGTTCATTCAAAATGGCTCCTGGGTTGGCTGGACTCAATGGGGCGCCACCAATCGCACGGATGGGGACCTGCAGTTCTACTTCGTGCCATAAAGTCCGCGGTACGACAAGCGCACGGATCGGCGTCAATGTGCAAATTGGCCCGCTTCGTGCGCTCGTCGTCATTCGAAAGCAAGGCTGCACCTACTGGTTCAAGGCGGTTCGAACGACTTCGTGCATCGTCTTGGTGTTTGCAATACACTCCTGCAAGCGTTCCGAGTGACACGAACGGGGCTCCTGCCAACCCTTCCACTGCGCCTCCATGCCGAAATTTCCGGGAAATAGCTCGATCCATTCCACGTTGGAATGGTTGAGCATTGCCAGGCGCTCTTTCAACGATTCTGTAAATAGGTTGATCTCCTCCTCGTTCGTGCAAGGTGTCGAGCCCCCCTGCACGCAGGGGAGATAGTCGCGGCGGTCGTACGGGTAAAGACCCGCGATAATTTTAGCCCGTGGAAAGAGCATTTTCGTGCGCTCGACGGCCTCTGGAAAACTACGCGCTTCTTCGCGGTAGTGGGGATATAAGTGGACCAGGTCCACGCTCTCGCGGAATTTTTCGTCGAGACTATCGAGGGGAAAACGGTTGGAATAAAGTTCGTCCTCATACAGCGTAATTCCCAGAAGAAGATTTGGATTTGCCGACCGCAACTCGTGGGAAATTTGGCTCAAGAGGGCCGAAAGGGCGTCAGAGTTTAGTTTCAGTTTTTCGCACTGGCTGACAAAATCGTCGAAGCCCACTTCGTATAAGACTGGATGTGTGCGGCTGAGCTCGCTATACTGGCGAGCATCGGTGATTGTCCGCGCCGGATTTAGAAGAATTGACAGGAAAACCTTATCAACTCCCTGAGACTTCGCAGTCTTTTGCGCATAGTCCGCACATGAGGCAGGGGCGTCCGAGCATCCGATTCTCACTCCACCTAGGTGGAGCGCCCGGTTCCATTCCGGCGAGTTTTCTCCCCACGTGATGATCCTGTTGACTGACTCCGATCGCGTGCCAACTGCGGAACTTAGTACCAAGAGAAGACCTCCACAAGCTAACGTTAAAATTCGAGAGCTAATCGCGAATGAGGGGTACGTCGACTCCGTTTTCCGCATGTCTGACTTTCCTTTTCGAGAGGGCTGGCCGAGAATCGTGCTTAGATAACTGAGCGAGCCAGTTGCGAACCAGAAGAGGCCATTGGAAGTTCGCCACGACGAATGCCCGCCCGTTCTCGCCCATCTGTTCGGCCTTGGGCCGATCTTCCAGCAGATCGCGCAACGCAGTTGCAAGCGATCGATGATCCTCAGGCGGGACGACGACGCCTGCCCCCGACTCCTCAATCAGGCGCGCCGGCTCCCCTTCCCCTGCGAGAACGATGGGCTTGCCGCCGGCCATCATGACGAACGCCTTGGCAGGACGCGCCCCAGCCATCACCTTGGACTTCCGGAGGGTGACCACGGCGAGATCGCTAATCGAGATAAATTCCGGCATTGCCTCGAGTGGCACTGAGTCATGAAACGTGACATTGTGCAGCGCTAGTTGCGCGGAAAGTTTCTGAAGGTTTGGCTTTTCAGGGCCGTCACCCACCAGCAAAAAGTGGATCGCCGGGTTGTTCCGAAGCCAATTGGCTGCGTACAAGACAGTTTCCACCGAGCCGGCGTACCCATGATTACCGGCGTAAAGGATGATTCTTTTGTCTGTGAGCCTAAGGTCGCGCTTGAGAGCGTTATTTCCCGGGCGAGGCTGGAATAGGTTCGTGTCAACGCCATTCGGCAGAAAAAGAATCTTCTCGGTTGGGAGACGTTTGGGGCCCAAGAGGGTGTCCCGAATCCCGTCTGTGACCGCGGTTACATAGTCAGCATGGCGATACACCCAGCGCTCGAGGCGATGGCCGAGGTGAACTGCGAGCCCCTCCGGCAGAACACCGAGATCACGAGCGGAATCAGGCCAAAGATCGGCCACGTTGAAAACCAGCGGAACGCGCCACAATTTTGCTGCCACCCAGCCTGGCACACCCAGAAACAGGGGCGGTGAATCCACAAATATGTAGTCGGGCTTGCTCGCTCGAGCTAAACCAAACAGGCAGGTCAGGCAAAATGACAAATAACTGAGAATTCTCTTCAAACTTGAACCGCTAGCCGCGTAGAGCCAGACGCGGTGCACTGGAAAACCGTTCCAGTTGTCGAGCAAGTAGAAGCGCCCTTGAAAATTCCGGAAAATTCGCCCTTTCGGGTGATGGGGCATCGCACTGACGATCTCGACCGAATGCCCGGCTGCGGCCAGTTCGCGGCAAAGCGACCCCAAGCGAACTTGAGTCGCGCCGATTTCTGGGGCGAAATATTGGGTCAGAACTAGAAATTTCACCGCGCACACCTCGCGTGGACCAAATCCTCGGAGCAGGCCGTATCGTAAAAAAAAAGGTCTTGGTAGGTTTGCAGCAGCACCTTTTCCTCTTCGGCCCAGTTGAAGTGCTGCCGTACGGCCTGCAGACCTCTCTGTCCCATGGCTTCCGCATAGTCCTGATGGATCAGGAGGAATTCCATCGCGCGTGCGATTTCTTCTGGATCAAGCGGATCCACCAGGAGACCGCAATGCGACTTGGCGACAATATCGCGGCACACAGGGAAATCGGACGCGATAACCGGAATTCCCGCGCACATGTACTCGAAGAGCTTGACCGGCTGCGCCGTCAGATAGTTTGGCTCGGGACGCAAAATCGAGAGACCCACCCTGGCTTTCGTCAATTGATCGACGACTCCGCGCCTTCCGAGCGGGCCCAGGAACTCGACTCGATCCCACCCCGGAATCTTCGAAAGGGATTTGGGCAAATCCGGCGGGTCCCAGTTGCCGACCAGTTTTAATCGCGCGTGCAAATGCGGGGAAAGCAAGCCCACCGCGCGAATCACTTCTTCGATGCCGCGCGATCGTGTGATCCGCATACCGACGTAAATGAGGCATGGCTCGCGTTGACTCAAACTAACGTGGGACATGGGCTCGATCTCTTCTACTTTCGGAAAGTTACTGACGACGCTCAAATTCGCGCTTCTCTCGCGAAACCGCCCGGCGATCGTGGGGTTCGCGGCGATCAGAGCGGAAAAACGCGCTCCCGCCCAGTTTTCAATTCGCTCGACCGCCCGCGAAACGAGACTTTTGAGGAACCCGGGGATATAGGGCTTGTAGGACACCGTTCTAGGAAGGTCTTCATGGATATCGTAGATCACTCTCTTGCCCGCCCGCCGGAGCAAGAGCGCGGCAGGAATCAATTCCGGATCGTGAAAGTGGTAGACGTCGGCGTTCTCTTCACGCGCCTTCCGGTAAACGATAAACGGGCCTCGCGTCATCCGATCCCAGCGGTTTTTCCACTTGGGCAGCGGCTTCAAGTCGATCCCGTCGAAGGCTCCCTGCTCAGCCGAGGATGCGATCAGGGTGACCTGATAGCCCGCACGCGCCAAAGATTTGCATTCCTTGTGAAAGATGCGCACATCGAACGCCGGATGCGCCGACGTCATTACACAAACTTTTCGCGCCATCGGTCGGCTCTCCTTGGAGTCGCATTCCGCCTAAGCGAGGGACTCTGCCGCAATCGCGACGGTGAACCGGCCGCGCCGGTCGCGCTGGCAGTGCTTAGCGAGGCCCAGCGCGTCTGGTCATCACGCAAAGAGTGCCAAGCCAGCTGATTCAGTTGGACCATTCGGCCGACGGCCAGACCCACGCCAATCCAAGCCCAAATCAGCCTGTTGTCGTCCAGGTCGCCGCTGAATTGGCTGGCCAGGACGCAAAACAAGATAAGAAGGCCTAAGACCAAAAAGTGGAAATTCGAGGCGGCCAGCATTCGCAGCGTGGCAAGGATCACCAGAGCAAACAGGATGAGCAAAGAAGCCAAGCCAACCAGGCCCGCCTCGAACGCAATCTCCAGAAAAAGGTTGTGAGGGTAGTTCCTCAGATCACTGCCATAGTAGAACTTGGCCCAACTCCCAATGCCGGCCCCGAACAACATATGGTCGGGGATGGCTTCGAGGGTCGCCCGATAGAACTTCAGGCGATTGCCTGCACTCCCGGTGGATTCGCCGCTGACTACGAGTTGTTCGAGCTCACTGGCCTTGGCGGAGTACTTCTCCAAGTCGGCCTGCCGTACAAAATAATAAGCAACTGTGGCGCCGGCGAAGACAAACACTAAGACCACAAGCGCAGTTGATGCTTGCACCCGGCCCCGTGCCAGCGATACCAGCAAGCCAACCAGCCCTGCCATCAGAAGAGCGACGATCGGGCCGCGCGCCGCCGAGGCAATCAGCCCTACGATGAGCAGAGGAAGAAGCAACCAGAAAGACACGGCGCGCGCGAAACGACTCGGCCACAGCGGATAGAACAGCACCACAAGAATAGCCATTGCCAACAGCCATGCCGCGCCGATTCGGGTGATATCGGCGTTCGAATTGACGGCATTGATATCGACGGTCTTCTGCCGCAAATTGATGATCAACTGAACTGCCGTCAATTCCGAGAACACTACAAAGATTCGAGCAAATCGCCGGAAATCCTCCTCTGACAACAGGATAAAAAAAGGAGCGATCAAATAGATCGTACCGATGATGAGGAAGCGCGACAGTTTGGAGGCGCCGTACGAAGGAGCTGTGGTGTAGAAATAGCTCACCGTCAAGATCGTGGCAAATGCGAAATACGCAAGGATGGAATTCGACTGGTCGGAGAACATCCTATAGAAGCCGGGAACCCGTGTCCTTGCGGGCCGCGTGAAGATCTGCCATGCCACGCCCATCGCCAGGCACGCCAGCATGACGATGGTCAGATCGGCAATATTGTTTAGAGTCTTGAGCACCGACAACGTTTTCCACTGAGGAGCGAACATCGCCGCGGCGAGAAACCATTCCGGGAATTTCACTGCCAGATACACACCGGCTCCGGCCGCGACCAGGGCGCCCATCGCAAGCTCGGGGGGCAGATTCAGGGAGTTGACGACAATCAGGCTAATCGCGACGATCACCAGCATCGGCAGTCCAACGTTTCGTGCGGTCATCATTGTCGAATCCCGTGATGAGTCAGGAAGCAGAAGAAGTGGCTTCGTCGGCCTGCCAGTTGTAGTTCTCGGCTCCGCTGAGCGTTTTAAGCAAGCTTAAATAGATTTCTCGGTAGGCCGGTTCCAGAAACGAGTCGTTGTGCCAGAGAAGCGTGAATACGCCGCCAACCGCTTTACAGCGTGCGAGCAGGCCGCCCACAGCCTGCAACGCTTCTGCCTTTTCCAGCTTCATCTTCACAACAAGCGTGCGATCCATGACGAGCAGGGGAATTTCGAGCAAGTCGCTTTGCCGGTTCAATGAAAAAATCCACGGCCGGTAAGGGATGCACGTGCCGGCCCGGAAGCCGATTTGGTCTGCGTGGCCGACGCTGCTGTCGTAAGCAAGGCCGCAGTTTTCCCAATCGATCCATGTATCGGGACACCAGCGAAGGTAGTGCTGCCTGCCACCGAGAGGCTGCGGACCCAATAAGTCGCGAAGAATGGAGACTTCCCGCCGCAGCTTTTCGGGTGACCGGAACGTTGCGTAGCCCGGGTGGACGCCGCATTCGACGCCTATCTTTCGCAACCATTCGAGCACGCGGCGTATCTTGCGATGGCGTGGGTCATAGCCGCTGTCCGCGGGACTAGGTGGTGCTGCCTTCCAATAGACCGAGGAAGCCACGCCGTATTCGTTCGAAATCCGCACGATATCCCAGACCGATCGGAGTTCGGTAGGCTCGGCATCGCCGATCCAACTGGAAAATTCCCGAAGCGAATGCCTTGGCGCTCGATCTCGAATCGCATACCGCAGAGCCTTTTTGAACCGGAAAGGAATTCCGACGTGATCGATGTCATGGCTCACTTTGATTCGAAGCTTCCGCGCGACGGTCTTCCAGGATGGGAAAAGCAAACAAAGAGCCTGTTCGAAAGCAAGAGCGCACTCGTCGACGATCGGACGATCCAGGAAGCCTCCGGCAGAGGCGACGCTCCTTTGCACCGGAAAGCGCCCGTGAGCGTCGCGCGAAGGGTCGAGAAGCTCTTCGCACCTCGAGAGGGTAAGGAGGATCGACAGGGGAAGATCGACCGCGCACTCGAGATGATCCTGATCCACCAGATAAAAGAGCGGCAGGCTGTCAGAATCTTGATGGCTGACAAACGGAACGATGCAGTGCGAAATCGCGCCGCTTCCGGGCGCAGCCAGCTTTCTCGTCACTGGCACCGCTGCAAAGCAGACACTCCGCGAACCGAGACTCTTGAGTGCGTCGAGAGAAACGTGCGGAAAAGAGATTAATTTGCTGCGGCCGTTGCAGATTTCAACAGTCGTCCTCGCCGGGCCCACCGAGATTTTCCATTCGCGGAAAAAGTCCCCGGCAACCCCCGCGCGACGGCAGAGTTCAGCGATCGCATAGCACCGAGCCTGGGGAGTGATCCTGACGTTTGCACCCAGCCGGGGCACGTGGTCGGCGACTCTTACAAGCGGGCGAACAACACCGTTTGGCTGAATTGAAAGGCCCATAGAGTTTCCCAAATCAGGTTTAGATGTTTTCAGTTCTAGAGCTTGGCGCCGCGATCGAACGCGGCGATTTCACGGCGATCGAGCACGCATTGCACAAGGGCTCCGAGCCAAGTGCCGGCTTTTTCGAGTCGCCATATAGGCATCGCGGTCGCGCCCCATCGGCGATAGAAGCACTCGACCCCACGCAATCCTGAGCCCTCAAAATCAAAGTCCCGGCCCGCGAGGTTGGTGTCCTGCAAGGCGGTCCAGAGAACCAGATATCCGCCGGGAATGTCGCGGAACTCGGGGTTTACCCCGGATACGATTTGATATGTCGTTCGGTTGTCGTAGACAGTCAAAAGAGCCGCCACAGGCTTATCGTCTTCCGTGCGCGCGACATACAAACGGGCCCTTTCCTGGGAGTGCGCAACAGCCCACAACCTTCTTAAAAAGTCAGCGGAACAAGCGGGCTCCAGGCCCTGCTTTTCAAACGTCTTTACATTGAGTTCGATCAAGTCCTCCAGGCCCTCATCGCGAGTGACCTTCAAATTCAGACGCTGCGCTTTGGTAAGTTTCTGCACGTGCGTCCGCGTCATGCCGGCGGAGATCTGCGCGAGCGACTGCGTTGCGCGAAAACGAAAGGTGTAGGCAAGCTTTACGGAGTAGCCGGCCCAGAGAAATCCTTGAAGATCGGGTGCGCATGCACCCACAACGTAGCGAAGGCTGTCAAAGGATTTTATGCTGCGCGCGATGAGCTCGCCGTAGGTGCGCATGAAATGGAGTCTGTCGCAGATACTATCCGCGATCGGAAGATCGAAGACGGGTCCAAGGTATGGTGTCAATGTCGGAGAATGAAACAAGGTGAAGCCGGCCTTGCGTTCGAAAGGAATGGGCATGCCGCCGACGATGGCTCCGCGCTCGTTTCGAACCGCCAGAATCTTGAATTCAAAGGCCGTCGTCGTCAGCCACCACGAATAGTGGAAGATTGTTCCATGTGGAGATCGATCGACCAGATCGTCCCATTCAGGATAATCTTCCGGCTCCAGGAATTGGCAGGTGACCTCTTTAGGGACTTTCTGCGGAGGCGGCTCTTGTTGGCGCGGAACGGTGCCGTTTAGCTTCTCAACTGCGGTCTCGGTCATCACATTCATGGACTTCCTCCCATGCGGGGCGTGGGCCGACTGCTTCCTTGTTGTCACGTTCGAATTTCGGCGGCGGTAGAACCCCGCCCTTCCTGGCGAATCAGCGACTACGTTGTAGCCGGGTAAGAAACGGTTTCAGTGCCGGGGTCCGTGAGACTTGGCCCGGGAGATCCTTCGACAACCACGGGAGGCGCTACAGGGGAGAGGCGATTACTTCGCAGACGATACATTTTTCCGCACCTCTTGCACTGCCCTTGATCGCGGTTGACTTCAAGCCGTATCCCGCAGCTGCACATCCAGCCGATTTGCTTCGCAGGAGAGCCGACGACCAAGGCATAGTCCGGCACGTCCCGCGTGACAACTGCACCGGCTCCGACGAAGGCGTACTGGCCGATCGTCACTCCGCAAACGATCGTGGAATTGGCGCCGAGTGTCGCTCCTCGCTGCACCAGAGTTCTTTGATATTCGTTCTTGCGGTTGATAAAGCTCCGCGGATTGATCACGTTGGTGAAAACCATAGAGGGCCCGCAAAACACATCGTCCTCAAGCTCGACGCCGGTGTACAAAGACACGTTGTTCTGTATCTTCACGTTGTTTCCGATTCGAACTCGAGGCGCTACGTGGACGTTCTGGCCGAGGTTGCAATTCCCGCCAATCTCGCAATTAGCCATGACGTGGGAATAGTGCCAGATGTGTGTGCCGGCGCCGATCGAGACCGGCTCGTCGACTCGGGCGGTCGGATCCACAAAATAGCTGGGTGTGGCGTCGGCAAGCGGCAGGACCTGACCGTGGTCGTTTAGAGACCGCTCGCTGGCTTGCAGGATGCGCAGCACGCGGACTCCGTTTTCCCCGTCGGTATTTGGAGCGTGCCTCGTCGAGATGCATTCCAGAAAGTGTTCGCACTCCACCCGAAGGGGCTCGACGGCAGGAAGCGGAATGACCTCGTCCGCCGACCTGCGTGCGACCGGATGCCGGTCAATCCACTCCACTTGGTGGGGGTATAAGACAAGTTTCCGCTCCGCTTGCACATCGTCGAACACCACCATCCGGCGGTCTCCCACAATGACGAGCTTTTGCTCCTTGAAAGGATGGAGCCAGCTGACGAAGATGTGGGCGCTCACCCCAGTTGCGAAGGTCAGACTCGTGAGAGTGACGTCTGCAATGTCGCGATTCAGGTAGTTCCCGCCGTGGGCCGCGACGGAAACCGGATCCTCGTCCAAGAGATACAAAATGGCGGAGATATCGTGCGGAGCGAAACTCCAAAGGATGTTCTCTTCCGTCCGAAGCTTCCCGAAGTTCAAACGGGAGGAATAAATGTACTGAACCTTGCCGAGCGCGCCCTCGCGAATCAGTTCCTTCAGCTTATATATTGCCGGATGATACTGAAGCAGGTGCCCGACCATCAGGACGCGACCCGATTTCTGGGCCATTTGGTTGAGCGCTTTCGCATTTTCGACGTCGAGGGCGAGAGGTTTCTCGACAAGGACGTCTTTTCCGGCTTCAAGGGCCTGCTTCGCCAGCGAGTAGTGTTGCGCGGCCGGCGCGGCGATGACAATTCCATCGACGTCCTCCCGCTGGAGCAGATCGCTGTAGTTGTCACAGATTTCCACTCCCGCGTACTCGCTTTGCAACTTCTCTAGTTGACGACGATCCACGTCACAGATCACCCGGAGGCTTTGCAATTCGTGGAAATTACGCACATGATTTTTTCCCCAATATCCGCACCCGACAACGGCGACTCCGATTTGATCTCGCATACTTTGCGTGCCTCCTCTGGCCTCAAGATGCTGAACCGTAAAACCCGGCGATCGTACGGACGATGCGCTCTTGATCTTCCGTAGGCAGCTCGGGGTACATGGGAAGCGCCAAGCTGTCGCGGCAAGCCGCTTCAGAGTGGGGCATGGAACCTGAGCGATATCCGAGATCGGAAAACGCCGGCTGGAGATGAAGAGGCTCGGGATAGTAGATGGCGGTGGGAATACCGCTTTGCTGCAAGTGGTGCCGCAAGTGGTCGCGCTCAACGCAGCGGATCACGAATTGATTGAAGGCGTGTCCGTGCGACCGCGGTTCAAAGGGGCAGCGCACCAAATCGTGCAACCCGGACGCGTCGAAAAGCTGCTGGTAGTATTCCGCCCGTTTTCTTCTCGCTTCGGTCCACTGATCGAGATAGCGAAGTTTCACGCGAAGAATAGCGGCTTGCAGGGCGTCGAGGCGGCTATTCGTTCCGATCATTTCATAGTGGTATTTCTTGCGGCTTCCGTGAGATCGCAACAACCGCAGGCGGTCGGCCAAGTCGGGATTTTGCGTGCTCACCAGTCCGCCATCACCAGCGCATCCCAGGTTCTTCGAAGGGAAGAAACTGAAGCACCCGACGTGGCCAAAAGTGCCGACCTTACGTCCCTGGAATGTTGCTCCGATGGCTTGTGCCGCATCCTCGATGACCGCCAGGTCGTGTTTCACCGCGATGGGCAGAATTCGGCTCAGGTCCGCGGCCAAACCGAAAAGATGCACAGGGAGGATGGCGCGGACCTTGTCCGTGATCGAAGCTTCGATCAGGGTGGGGTCGATGTTGAAAGTGTCGGGCTCGATATCGACGAAGACGGGCCGTGCGCCTGCCCTTGCGATTGAGCCGGCGCTCGCAATAAATGTAAACGGCGTCGTGATCACTTCGTCGCCCGGGCCAATTCCCAGGGCGAGCAGGGCGAGATAGAGCGCGTCGGTTCCCGAAGCGCATCCGACTGCAAACTCGCTGCACAGGAATGCGCCGATTTCTTGTTCGAACAGTTCGACCTGCTCCCCCAAAATGAACTGCTGGCTGTCTAGAACAGCTTCTACTGCCTGCAAGATTTCCGAGCGAATGCTGGCAAACTGCTTGTGCAAATCCAGCAGAGGGATAGGCGGCTCAGCAGGACGCGCCACAACCGTGCTTGTTTCCATTGCTCTTCCTTTCTTGATGGAAATAGCGAATCAAGTGCTCATGAAAACGTATTCTTGTTTTGGGATGATTCTTACTGAGCGACTCGCAAGCCGAGCCCATACCCCGCAGCCTGCCCGGCAGCTCCGGTTGCAATATCCCCCATGCGGCGCAATCCGGCCTTGAGTCCGCTTGTCGGAACGAACAGAATGTCGTTTGCCTCTAAAACCGGGTCTTCACTTTTGCCCTTCATGATGACTTTGAGGTCCACAGGAATTTCCTGTCTCTGTGTCTGGCTCGATGAGTTTCGAACGACAATCGCTCTTCCCAAGGACGCCGTCGGTGTAGTTCCTTCAGCCATTGCCACGGCTTGCAGCACGGTCATTTGGCCGCGTTGATCCTGCACGGCGAAGGCGCCAGGCTTGATGACAGCGCCGACGACAAAGATGACGGGAGCATTAGAAATACTGATCACGTCGCCCGCGTGGATCTCGGGATTCGAGGACGGATCGTGTCCCGTTAGCATCGTTGTGACATTGATCGGGCGGGTTTTCAGGTTGACGCCGCCCGAATCCTTCGCGCCCGATGTTTCTTCCTCCGAATGGTGGGTAATGGTGACGATGTTTCCCGCGTTTGGCGCAAGACCACCGGCCGTCGAAATCAGTTCAACGAGAGTCGTGGTTTTTTCTATCGGATAGACTCCCGGCCGCACCACCGCGCCAACGATCGTCGCATTTTGGGTCATTCCTCGAACGATCAACACGGTGACGGCCGGCTCGCGCAAAACATCTTGTTTCTTCAGCTCATCACTCACTTGCCGCGCGAGTTCGAACGTCGTTGAACCGGCAGCCGAGAAGGTGTTTGAGAGTAGCGGGAGCCTCAGCTTTCCATCCTGGTCGACTTGGTACCTACCCGAGATGTCCTCTTCGTCGTTCACATGAACGTCCAAAATATCGCCTACGCCGATCATGTAGCCCCCGTAGACTTGGGAACCTGGAGTATCGGGGGGCTTGGCGCCGGTTTGTGCAGGAGCTGGAATCGGAGCGACCGTCTGAGCCAAGGCAGGCAACCTAAACGCAAACGCAAATGCGCCGAATAGCATCAGAAAACAGATTCGTTTCAACATCACATTCCTCCCCTTGCAAAGAGCACTTACTTCCGGTCGCGAGAGGCGTAGTCGAGGACTCCGTAGGAGTAGTATTCGGCTTGGAGATCGACGCCGTTCAACACGACCCCAATGGTGTTGGCCTGAAGTTCATCGAGGATTTCAAGCCCCAAAAGAATCGCCCGGCGAGTCGTCGAGTTGCATCGGGCCACCATAACGGTTCCATCCGAGATGCTTGACAGCCACCGCGCATCCGCAAACGGGACGAGCGGACTCGAGTCCACCACGACGTAGTCGAACTGCTTGCGCAAATCGTCGACTAGGCGGCTCATTCGCGGCGAAGTCAGGGCGCCGGCCGGGTCCGGCATGCGCCCTCCGACGCCGATCACCACGAGGCTCGAACCGTCGCGGAGAGGCTCACAGATTTGTTCGATCGAATTCGCGGAATTGGTCAGAAGATCTTGCAATCCCATGTGCAATGAGAGGCCAAAGCTCGGCGTAATCGAGGGATGCCGGAAATCCGCATCCACGAGACAAGTCTTGCCGTGGCGCGATAGCGCAAGTGCAAGATTCGTTGCTACCGTCGTCTTCCCTTCGCCGGGAAACGCGGAGGTCACCAGAATTGTCTGCAACCGCTTGTCCCCTGTCGAGCATGGAACGCGGATCGCGGTTTCCAGATTGCGTATCGCTTCCGCCTCGGGAGAGTTGGGATTGTCCATCAGGAATTTCAAACCCGCAGAGCGAAGAGCGCCAACGGATTTCGCAGCCATCGTGCGCGCAGGCTTCCCCGAACCCAACTGCCGAATTTCGCCCGGGATTCGAATCTGCGGAACCATTGCGAGCGCGGGAAGGCCCGACCAGCGTCTGAGGTCGTCCGTAGACGTGATCGTGTCATTCATGTTTTCAGCGGCGAAGGCCAGGACGATGCCGCCAACAAGACCGAAGAAAGCTCCTACGCCGAGGATGCGGAGCCGGTGCGGGCCCGCAGGTTTGAGCGGGACGAGGGCATTGTCCAGCACCCGGATGTTGCTGGAGCTAAGAGACCCCGCCATGGCCATTTGTTTTATTTGCGAAGAGAGCGTCGTATACAGATTGGCGTTCGCATCCGCCTCCCGCTTGAGGGCGTCATATTGCACGACGTCCGCGTTGGATTGGTCGAGCTGACCCTTCATGTCGCGGATCGTCTTTCGAATCAGGCCCTCCCGGTTTTGCGCGGATGAATAAGCAGACTGAACCTGACCAGCGATGCGATTACGTTCCGCATCGAGCTGCTTGCTGAGTTCCTCAGTCTCCAACTGGAGCTTTCGAACCTGCGGATTATTTCCACCATACACGGCCAGCGCCTGTGCAAGTTGCGCCCGGCTGTCTACGAGGCGAGAGGTAAGCCCTTGAATCAGGACGTTGTCTTTCATTTGCGGCAAGAGATCCACCTTGCCGCTGTGGATTTGGTTCATGTACGACCCTTGCTGGAGACGGTCGGCCATCGCCTGTGTAAGTTGTTGGTTCAATTCGCCGACCCGTGTAGCGACCGGATTGCCAGGGGCTGCGCTTGTCGCCGTGGTTGTACCATCCGCGCCGACAGTCGCCGCGCCGACTAGTTCTGCGCCCTCGTGCGTTTTCTGGAACTGCAGGAGCGCGTCGGTCGATTTCTTCACGGCGCTCTGCAAGTCGGCCATCTGAGGTGAAAGCGAAGCTGCGGCGCGCAAGGTTGCGTCGTACGCGCTTCGATACGTGCGCTGGAGGTATTGCTCCGTCATGCTGTTTACGATTTGCGCGGACAGGTTGGGATCGTGGCTTTCGAATCGTACCTCCACGAGCTGGCTTCCTTTCACTTGGCCCACCGTCAGGCCGCGGCGGAAGATCAGCAGCAGCTTATCCACGTCCCTTTGCTGGGGAGACTTGCGATTCGAGGGAAGCCATCCGGCGAGCCATACGACCGACTTTTCGAACCAAGATCGCTTCATGAAAATCGGATTCTGATCCAAATGAAGCTGATCGATGACTCTCAGGATTAAGCCATCGCTATTCAAGATTTCGGTTTGGGTGTCCAAATAGGCGGGCACGTTGGCGGAATTAGAGACGGCGTCCCGGCCAATGCCGACTGCGTCTGTGCCCGGGGCTTGCACGTCAATTACGGCTCGCGCTTCGTACGTGTTGTCCAAGGAGAACACAAGCAGTGCCAGGAGTAACTCCACAATTAACGCGAATGTCAGGCCCGCTTTCCAATGCTTTCGAAGGGTTCGAAGGGCGCGCCGCTGGCTCAAGCCGAGGCCAGAATCCATCTCTGCCGTTCTCGCCCACACGTACGGTGGCGGCAACGCCGGCGAAGGCACTATTGGGCGCGTCCCCTCCTTCGGGATCCTTTCCATCATGTTGTTGAAACTTGACATCGCTGCCTCCCGTTGAGGTGAGGAAATGCCGGGCTTGAACAAAACGAATGAGAGCTGCCAGTAACCGTTGGAAATTATTCGATCGCCGAGCGTGCCGGAGCGATGGACTCGTGCGCTTCAGCTGGCCTTGTCTGAACCCGCGGTGTTCCGAGAATTTGCGATGCGATCGCCACCGCCCCGATGGCCAGAATCCCCGCCAATCGGATCCTGACGGCACCCCGCGAATAGAGCCAGCCGGTCAAAATCAAAACTCCGGCCGCCTCCAGGGAGGTTGCCAAGACTCGCCGAACCGGCCAGCCTCGCTGTAGAAGAATGTCGTAAAAGTGCTGCCGGTCTCCGTCGAACAAAGACGAGCCTTTGACGGCTCTCCGGAGTATCGCCAGCGCGGCGTCGGCGAGCGGAATCGTGAGGAACATCAACGGCGCAACCAGGCCCTGTGGGCCTGGGTGATTTCGAACGGAGTTCAAGAATAGATACGCAAGCACAATCCCGATCAAGGTGCTGCCGGAATCCCCCATAAACATCGTGGCGGGTGGAAAGTTGGCGATGAGTATCCCAAGCGAAGCGCCCAAGAGACCAGCCGCAATCACTCCCCCGAGGTTCGCTGCACCGCCCGCTGAAATGCCGAGAAAGCCCAGGGCGATCATTGCGGTCATCCCTGCGCACAGGCCGTCCATGCCGTCGAGAAAGTTCATCGCATTAATGAGAAAGGCCACCGAAAGGGACGTGGCGAGCAAATCCACGACCGAATGCGTGAAGAGGTTCAGGCGCCATCCTCCGAACCAGAGCAGAGCGCCCGCAGCGATTTGAACTGCCAAACGAATATGGGAACTTACACCGCCGAGGTCATCGATCAATCCAACAAGCCACACCATAGCGACGGCGATAACCAAGAAGGCCCGCGCGCCTGAAACGGGAACGACGAACAGCAAACTGCTTGCCGCCAATCCGAACATCATGGCGGCGCCGCCAAGGCGAGAAATCTGACCCTGGTGAATTTTTAGCGGACTTTGCGCGTCGTAAAGGCCGTATTTCCGGGATACATGCCTTATAGCGGGCAGTGCTGCGATACAAACGAGAAACGCCACCGCGCCGGTCAAATATTGAAGATTCATTCGCTCCTTTCAGGGCGTCACTGAACTGGCGGAGGTAAGTTCGATCCGCGGAGCAATCAGATCGCGGCTTACCGATTCGAGCGCCGTGAGTAGCGCCTCACAGACGAATTCGACCTCGGATTCAGTCAGTCGCGAATGAAACGGCAGGGCCAGACATTGTTCTCCCGCCTGGTTCGTATGGCTAAGGCATGAAACGGCTTTGGGGTTACAGTGGTCAAAAAACGGTTGCTGGTGGATCGGAGTAAAATAAACCTGACTCGCGATTCCCTTTTCCCGAAGAGCACGCCGGACTCGATTTCTTAACTCAGCCGGCGAGTTGCCCAGAAAACGCACGAAATAGACAAACCAGCTTCGTTCGAGATTGGGGAATTCCTCAGGAACTGCCAGGAGTTCGCGACCGAGAAGCAACTCAGAGTATTTGCCGGCCACCGCCGCGCGCGCGCCAAGTAGCTCATCAATGCGATCGAGTTGGGCTAGTCCCAGCGCCGCGTGAACTTCGCTCAACCGGTAGTTGTAGCCGAGGCGAATGTGATGCAGCCAAGTTCCCGTGGCGTCGCGCCCTTGATTTCTCATGCTCCGGCACAGTTCGGCGATGCGGGGATCGTTGGTCGCGATCATCCCGCCTTCGCCCGTCGTCATTTGCTTGTTCGGGTAGAAAGCAAACACCGCGGCGCTGCCAAACGTGCCGACGCTCTGCCCTTTGAAAATCGCTCCAATTGCTTCGCACGCGTCTTCAAGCACCAACAGGTTGTACTCGCGGGCGATGCTCATCAGTTCATCCATTTGGCACGGCAATCCGAAGATATGCACAGGCAATATGGCCTTGATGACCCTTCCCGTCTCTCGATCCACGGGCGGGCCGCTCGTGGAAGGCGTGCATCGCTCGACAAGGAATCGCCGCACGGCCTTAGGACTCAAGTTGAGAGTGTGCGGATCGATGTCGACCAGAGCCGGAAGCGCTCCTTCGTACAGCAAGCAGTTGACGGACGCAACAAAGCTGAAAGAGGTGGTAATCACTTCGTCTTCGGGGCCGATTCCCAGTGCGCGCACGCACAGATGCAAAGCTGAAGTGCCACTATTCACGGCGACGGCGAACCGTGTCCCGATATAAGACGCAAACTGCTTCTCGAATTCCTCGAGGCACGGGCCCAAGCTGAGCTGGCCCGACTTGAGAACTCTTTTGACGTAATCAACTTCGCGATCGCCTATGTCAGGAGCGGAAAGCGGGATGTTCATGCGTTGACCCTCTCGAGATCGTCCTGTACTTGATTCGTTGCGAATTCGGAAAGGCTGGTCCTCTGCTGCGCAAATCCGGGCACGAGCTCAGCGATGTACTGAACCAAGCCAGCATGATCGTGAGCAGCAATGAACTCGTGAAATCGGCCTACGGCGGAAAAGATATCGATTGAAAGCGGGTTCGAACCGGCCAGCTTGAATATTCGAGAATTGTCTGTGGACTCGGGAACTTCCCAACCGTCCCAGAGCTCTTCGGCTACTTTCTCCCCGTCTTTCAGTCCAGTGAAATGGATCGGGAGCTCTTCACCGGGCATGACGCCGGCAAATAACATCAGGGTCCGCGCGAGTTCGTAAATATTGACGGGTTCCCCCATGTCAAAGATGAATGTCTCGCCGCCTTTGCCAAGAGACGCTGCGCACAAGATCAAAAAAACAGCTTCAGGAATGCTCATGAAATAGCGGGTTGCATGGGGATCGGTTACGTGCAGGGGCTTACCTTGGCGAATTTGCTCCGAAAAAATCCGAAGGACGCTACCGGTGCTGCCGGCCACGTTTCCAAACCGCACGCTCATGCAGCGTGTTCTGTGGCGAGCATCAGATTCTTTGACGAACAGTTCTGCAAGCTTCTTGGAAAGGCCCATGTAGCAGCGAGGGTTCACTGCCTTGTCTGTCGATACGTTCACGAAGATCTCGGCGCCTGCGTCTGTCGCCGCCAGCAGAACGTTCCGGGTTCCCAGGACGTTGTTTCGAATGGCCTGGTCCGGGTGAAGTTCCATCATGCCGACGTGCTTGAACGCCGCCGCGTGGAAGACGAGATTGGGTCTCCCTTGAAGCATCGTGGTCCGAACGAAATGGTCGTCCGTGACGTCCCCAAGGACGGGAATGATTTCGAGGCCGGGGCAGGCCTCCTGAATTCCCAGATGACAGTAGAAAAGGCTGTTCTCCGACTTGTCGACTAGAACGAGGCGGCGCGGACAGGCAGCCGCGATCTGCCTGCACAATTCAGAACCAATCGATCCTCCGGCGCCAGTGACGAGCACCACTTTTGCCGCAACCAACTGGCTCGTCAGGTTGCGATCAGGCACGAATTCGTCTCGCTGTAGCAGGTCTTCAATCGTTATTGACCGCAAATCGCGCATGGATGCTCGATTGTCCAACAAAGAAACGACGCCAGGCAGCGTGCGAATAGGGACTCCACCCTTCCGGCAGGCCGCAAGGATTCGTTTGCGCTGGCTCGAGGTTGCGCTTGGAATGCAGACCAGAACTTCGGACGCCTGAAATTCGGAAAGGACTGCTGCAAGATTCGGCAGGCCGCCGACGACTGGCACGCCGCAGATTAGGGTCCCGCGCTTCATCGGGTCATCGTCAACCAGGGCCACAGGAACAATTCCGGAGCGGGGCATGTCAAGCAATTCGCGCAGCACAGAAACGCCTGCATCCCCGGCACCAATGATGACGACGCGTTTCGCGGCCGCTGCTGAGGTTCCCGCGGTGTCTACGAAAAAGTGGTAAATTCGCGCGCTGAACTGGAAGGTGGAGAGCATCAGGAACAGTGTCGCCGCATCGGCAAGGAAAAAACCTCCTGGCGGCACGACATCGAAGTGAGTTTTCAGGCCGAAGCAAGCGGCGTACAAGGCGACGCTGCTCACTGCAACGGCCTTGGCGATTGCGATCGCATCGGAAAGGCCAGCATGACGAAACGACCGCTCGCAAACTCCAAACGCGATGAGGGCCGCACCTCGAAACACCAAGACTAAGACGACGATCAAAATCGCGGCTTCCCCGATTTCTAGCGGCGCCAGCCTGCTCTCGAAATGCGACATGCTCAACTCAAACGAAATAGTCACGAGCAACAGCTCGACCAAGAGTACGAACACATTTCTGCCCGCCGACAACGTCCCTCGGAGCCATTGCTCCCGGAAACGAGACTGTGCGGGAGCAAGAGATCCGAGGGACATTGACGCCAATTCAGACGGCCCACTGCTTGAGTTTTGAATCATAGATATTGCACCTTTGGCGAGAGACACGGAAGCTCCCATAGCAAAAAAGCAAGAATTTACAAGGGTTCTACTTCGTAGCCTTTGAGTTGAACTGCCACCGATCGCTGAATCAGGTCCACCGAAATGACAAGACTGTCATCGTTCGAGACGCTAACAAGGATCCCTTGCAAGCCTTGGAGTGCGCCGTCGCGGATTCGTACCCGCTGCCCGGCGATAAGGTAATGGTGAGGGCGGTATTCGGCCTTTGCCCGGATGAGGCACCGAACCGCCTCGATTTGTTCGGTGGGAATGGGGGTCGCCCGATTCCGTGGTCCGACGAACCCCAGGGCGCCGTTCGTTTCTAAGACCCGGACGCGAGCCCGGGATAGCCAAGGAGTGAATACGAAAACATATCCGGGAAACAATGGAAACTCGACGATCTTTCGCCTGTCGCTCCAAGTTCGAACCTGGGGGCAGAGCGGCAGAAATGCTTCAACGCCTGAGGTCTGCAGGTGGCCGGCTACAACTTTCTCATGGCGGGGGCGGGTTTGTACCGCAAACCACTCGGCAGTTACAGGTTGTGAAACTTGCTCAGTGCGAAAGAGATTTGGTGCGTCGCAGTATGAAGGTTGCATCGTGGGTATGGCTTCGCCGTTCTCAGTCCCAGGGGTGGAATCCAGAACAGGGAGTGGTGTTTGTGCGCTGTTGCTGCCGGGTTACGTCAAGCTCCCCCGTGAGGACAGCCTTGCAGCAACCGGGTACGAGGAGACCACATCCGACCGGAGTTGCATAATCGGGTGAAGAGAGTATTCAAACTTGGAAAGTTCCCTATGGTTCGTAAGCGAGGGAAACAAGGGGAAAATCTGACGAAACAAGAAACCTTAGCGAGCCGCGTTGAACTCGAATCTACAATCCGCTGATTCAAGCTTTTTCGGATCGTTATTTTAAGCTTCCCAAGCTTTGAGTGTGATCGGTCGAGACGAAGCGACCCAGCGACTGATCCTTCCTGACGCGATCAACATCAAAAACCTGATTATGCATCACGACATAAAGACCCGGTGCGAGGAGACGCACGGCCAAAAGACTTTCGGTAAGATTCTGCAAGCCATCACTACCCTCGAAACCGAGCGGGGCCATTGCACCTGTCAGGGCAATTGGGACTTTGACGTCTGGGAGCGATTGTTTCAGGAAAAGACCAGTTTGAACCATCGTATCCGTGCCGTGCGTCACGACGATTGGGGCTTCCCCGGCCAGAAGTCGCTTCACCGTCGCGAGAATCAACTCTCGGTCAGGATCAGTCATTTCGAGGCTGTCTTTGTTGAGTAAGGGCACGACATGCACTTGCGAATCCGGGAGCCGAAGAAGTTTCAAATATCGTTCGATTTTACTGCTGAGATTCGCAACCGACCCAGTGTTCTCCGAGTACGCCTTCTCGATCGTGCCGCCTGTGGTGACCACATAAATCTCTTTCATGATCTGCAGCGTCCAGCTCCAATCGGGTTTGCCTCGAAGCCTAGGATCAGATTTTCAGAATTTTCGCAGCTGTTCAGCCCAACATCATCTTCCGCTGTTCGGAACTCAAGCGAAGCTCTTCAACAACTTCCACCGGACGGCAATCCCCTACAGCAAAGCAGTAGTCACCCCATCATGACACGTTCGACGCCTACCTGCGAGATGATGAACTCCATGATTGGCTTCGAATGGGAGATGGTGTCGTATGTGAAGCGACGCAAAATACGCGCTGGGCGTCCGTGCAGAGTGCTTGGCCGCCGCTGGCGGGACCGGACTTTGTGATACGTTTGGCGCGGAGGAATTTATGGAACAATTCACTGCTTTTTCCAAAAAGTGCAGTTGCGGAACAGTGCTCGAGGGATTCGGCGCAAGTTCGGATCCCTGTTGGATTGCAGGCGGGCATGCGCGTTGCGAATGCGGGATCGAACACTTCATAAAAGTGAGGCCGGTAAAGTGGTGGGCGACCAGGGACTCGAACCCTGAACTCGCAGATTAAGAGTCTGCTACTCTACCAATTGAGTTAGTCGCCCGCCGGATAAGTGCAGAGGCCGGAATTTTTGAACTGCTTTTGCGCTAACGCCCCCAAATTCGCCCCAACCTAACCTAATCCAAGCTAACGTAAGGCCCTGAGAAATCAATAAAACACAGGGTTTGCAAGCGGTTAAGAGTCAGCTGCTCTACCAATTGAGCTAGCCGCCCACGAACTTTTAATCTTATCACGACTGCGCTCGCTGGCGAGTCTGACTGAATTTCAGCAATCTGCGGCTCAATCCCGCAATTTTTCCGCAATTTCTCGGGCGATTCGTTTCGCGCGCTCGACGTCGTTTGGTTCAAGGGAGATTGCGGCAACGCGCGGGTGCCCGCCCCCTCCATATTGTTCCGCAAGGCTCGCGAGGTTGTCTTCCGCCGCGTCAGGATTCCAAGGATTCGAGCCAATTGAGATTTTGGTGCGCACAGGCGATGCGATCACGCTAACGGAGTAGCGAGCCTCTGGGTGCAGCATGTAGGGAATGAATTTGTTGTAGCCGTCGAGATTGAGGTCGCTCAGATCGAAAAAAATCACGCCGCCGCTCACTTCCGTTCGCTGCCGCAAAACCTCGACGGAATGTTGATGCCGTTCGAGGAGCGGCCCCAGGTGTTTTGCGACAATCGGCAGCCGAATCATTTCGGCCAGAGAGCGCTCCGACATATCGGGGATAATCTTGCTGACCAAGCCCTCCTCGGGCGCCGCCTCGATCACAAGGGCGAGCTGCGTCGCCGGCTCGGTGAGCCCGACGGCAGATTCCGGAGTGGGATATTGGGCGCCGTCGATGATGTCGCCCCAGTGAATGAGCTCCGCGAGCGGCTTCACGTCGAAGCCGAATTGCTGACTGGTCACATCGGCCAGAAGCTTGGTGCAGGACTTGTAGTCGGGATTGTAGAACTTGTGGCCGTGGTGATCGTTGCGAAAATGCTCGGCGTCAGCGGGCGTCAGGAACGCACTCTGATGGTGGTCAAACCACCAGGTCACACGCGGCGAGCTCGAATACTTGAAATCGACGATGACGTTTTCATCGCCGTCAAACAGCCCTTCCTCAAACGGCTGCCGCGCACGATGCGTCATCCCAGTAAAATGGAACTCGGCGCCAGGATGCAGGCGCTCGCGGAAGAACCGGAAAAAGACCGCGGACGAAGCCGCGCCATCGAAGCATCGGTCGTGAAAACACAAGCGAACTTTGACCGGATCCGCCACTCGTCGTCCTCACCCCGCCCGTCAGCCAAGTCTTGGGCTAGGGTTACCGCACTCGCTTGCCCTGAGTCCCGAAGGGTTACCCTGAGCGATGGAGGGGTAGCCCGCAAGAAATAAGGAAAGCCATAAAAGATGGACGGGAGAACGGAGAAAGTCAAGGTGAAAACAGAGTCTGCACCGCGATCAATCGGAACGATTTGGACGCCCGCATAGCATAGAAGGGCCACTGTTTAGACATGACGGGAGTATTGTTTGCCGATGGACAATTCGGAGGTGTAAACTAAAAGCCTGTGGTGTAGGTCTACCTCTCCGAGAGCGGCAGCAGCAGTGGCCGTTGCGGCAGGACGCGTCGTCCCAAGCGGGTGTGGGCTGCGCCTGGATACCCTAAGTCTCGAAGGGTTTACCCTCAGTTTCGAAGGTGAACCCGCCTAGAAGTAACGATGGAAACGATTCTCAATCTCATTTGGCTCGCAGTCACGCTTGCGGCGATTTGGCTCTGGCGTTTTCGCTGGATTGCGTCACGCTCAAATTCGCGCCGGGACGCGCGGCTCGAAGCTGTTGCCATGGTCTGTATCCTGGCCCTTCTGTTCCCTGTTATTTCGCTAACGGACGATCTCCACCCGGAAGTCGTTCCGGTCGACAGCATTTCGAGCAAGCGGAACCACTGTTTGCTCGCTCCAGTGACTGCTAACCCGGATCACTCGAAAGTGCCGTCGAGCGTTCGTTCCTGGGTTGCGCTCGTCTCGCACTTCCCAAGTGAGATCAAACTGGCCTTCTCGGGCTTCGTCCTGAGCCGTGCGCTTTCCCGAGCCTCTTCAATTTGTCAGGCAGGTTCTACCCGCTCCCCTCCTTCTCTCGCCTAAGTAGTCGCCCTGGTTGCTGTTTACACCTGCAAGCGCTTTGCAGACGACGCAACACGTCTTGACCTCGATTTGGGGTTAGGCGTCGTCGCCCAATCAACCGTTCCGAATTCGCGAGGGAGCACACAGCGATGAGAAGTGGAAAGTTGATGTTTTTACTGGCCGCCGTTCTGGCTGCCACGGGCTGCGGCGGGAGAGGAGACCCGCAAGCGGAGGCGCCGCCGCAGGCCCAGGTCGAGCGCGAACCCGACGGAAGTGTGATCCAGGTGGACCATCCCGAGCAGTTCAGCCTGGCCGCCGCGACCGCGCGCAAGGCCAGCTCACAACTCATAGTTACCGGCGTCGTGGCTGCAGACATTTCCCGCAATGTGCCGGTGATTTCCCTGGCGTCCGGCCGGGTCATCGCGATCCACGCGCGCCTGGGCGACACCGTGCAGAAGGGCCAGCTACTCTTGACGATTCGCAGCAGCGACGTTGCCGCCGCATTTTCCGACTACCGCAAGGCCGTTGCCGACGAAGCCCTTACACGCAACCAGCTGGATCGGGCGAAGGATCTGCTTGCTCACGGCGCAATATCCCAGAATGACCTTCAGATCGCTCAGGACGCGGAAGAGAAAGCCAAAGTCGATGTCGAGACGACCTCCGAACATCTCCGGCTCCTCGGAAATGACCCCGACAAGCCGAATGCCAGCGTGGACATCTTCGCGCCCACTTCGGGCGTAATCACCGACCAGCAGGTCACCGACGCCGCGACGGTGCAAGCCTTTGGGGCGAATCCATTCACGATTTCCGACCTGACCAACGTCTGGGTGGTGTGCGACGTTTATGAAAATGATCTTCACAATGTGCGGCTCGGCGACAGCGCGGACATCCGGCTAAACGCCTATCCGGGGCAGGTCCTTCGCGGAAGAATCGGCAACATTGGCGCAATACTGGACCCCAATCTTCGCACGGCCAAAGTTCGAATTGAGGTCCACAACCCCGGCATTTTGCGACTCGGCATGTTCGCGAACGCAACGTTCCACGCGCAACGGGAAGAAACCCACGCCGTCATCCCCTCGAACGCCGTTCTGCACCTGCACGATCGTGACTGGGTCTTCATCCCAGCCGGCGCCAATCGATTCCAGCGCGTGGAAATCGTGACCGGAAATACTCTGCCCGGCAACCTGCAAGAAGTTGTCTCAGGGATTCAGCCCGGAGCTCGAGTGATTGCCGACGCGCTGGTTCTCCAGAATACGGTGGAGCAATAGGATGGTTCAGAAGCTGGTCGACTTCGCCCTAGAGAACCGATTTCTCGTGCTAGCCGTGGCGCTGTCGCTGTTTGTGTGGGGCGCGATTTCCTTCCATCAACTGCCCGTGGAGGCTTACCCGGACGTGGCGGATAATTATGTGGAAATCATCACGCAATGGCCGGGAATCTCCGCCGAACAAATCGAGCAGCAGGTCACAATTCCACTGGAAATTGTCATGAATGGGATTCCGCACGTGGTTCACCTGCGCTCGTTCTCTCTGTTTGGGCTATCGGACCTGAAGCTGATTTTCGATGATGTGGAGGAAAACGCCTGGAACCGCGAGCGCGTCCTGGAGCGTCTCTCGCAAGTCGCTTTGCCCGCGGGAGTCGTGCCACAGATGGGCACGGACTGGAGTCCCGTCGGGCAGATTTACTTCTTCACACTGAGGAGCACGAATCCGAACTACGACGTGATGGAGCTGAAGTCGCTGGAAGATTGGGTCGTCGAGAAGAATTTCAAGGCCGTGCCCGACATTGTCGATGTCGCCAGTTTCGGCGGGCCCACGCGCGAATACCAAGTGCGTATCGATCCCAACAAGCTCGTTTCCTATGGGCTGAGTATCGCGCAGGTAGAGCAGCAGTTGAGCAGCAACAACACGAACGCCGGCGGCAGCTTCATCGAATCCGGCTTGCAGCAAATCAACATTCGGGAAGTCGGATTAGTCAGAAGCGTGCACGACATCGAGAACACCGTCATCACTTCCAAAAGCGGCACGCCCCTTCGGATCAAAGACATCGCAATTGTGGCGCAGGGTCCCAAAATACGGCTCGGCCAGTTCGCCCGTGCGATTCATCGCGAAGACGGAAAGATCATTGACAACGACGACGTGGTTTCCGGAATTGTGCTCCTACGCAAGGGCGCCAACGCGGACGAAGCGTTGCGGGGCATCAAGGCGAAGGTTAGAGAGTTGAATGAGCGCATTTTGCCTCCGGGAGTGAAAGTCGTTCCCTTCATCGACCGTAGCGACCTGGTTCAATTCACGACGCATACCGTCCTCCACAATCTGAGCGAAGGAATCGTCCTGGTTGTGATTGTGCTTTTTCTGTTCCTGGGGAACGTCCGCGGAGCTCTGATCGTCGCGTTGACGATTCCGTTTTCGCTGCTGTTCGCCGCTACCTGCCTCAACCTAAAAGGAATTCCTGCGAACTTGCTTTCCTTGGGGGCGCTAGACTTCGGCATGGTTGTGGACGGCGCGGTGGTTATGGTTGAGAACATTGTCCGCCACTTGCACAACCGCCAGGAGGAGGCCAATCCAAAATCCATGGCCGAAGCGATTCGTGTCGCCGCCCACGAAGTGCAACGGCCCGTGTTTTACGCGATTGCCATCATTATTACAGCCTATCTGCCCATTTTTACGCTGCAGCGCGTGGAGGGACGTCTGTTCAGGCCCATGGCTTGGACTGTCGCATTTGCTCTACTGGGTGCACTGATTTTCTCAATGCTCATCGCACCAGTTTTATCCACGATGCTATTTCGAAAGCAAACCCGGGAATGGCGCAACCCAGTTTTGACGGCACTGACCGATCGGTATCGCAAGGGTGTACGGTGGGCGATCGAACATCGCACGGTGACGGTCGGCGTGGCCGTGGCAAGCTTTTGCCTGGCTGTCTTTCTTACTGTAAACGGCGCCATCGGCTCGGAATTCCTGCCACACCTCGATGAAGGGGCTCTCTGGGTGCGCGGCACTCTGGCTCCCAGTACAGGGCCGAGCGAGGGGACTCGTCTCGCGAACCAAGCCCGAGTTTTGCTTTGCTCATTTCCGGAAGTTCCTCAATGTACAAGCCAGGTGGGGCGGCCCGACGACGGAACGGACACAACCGGATTTTTCAACACCGAATATTTTGTGGATTTGAAGCCAAAGGAAGAGTGGCGGCCGATTTTTCACCAGAACAAGGACGAACTGATCGCCGCAATGAACCGCGAGCTTGACAAAATACCAGGGGTCGTCTGGGGCTTCTCCCAGCCCATCGAAGACAACATGGAGGAAGCGGTCAGCGGCGTGAAAGGGGAGCTGGCCACAAAGATCTATGGCGACGATTTGAAAACCCTGGAAGACAAAGCCGATCAGATCGTAGATGTAATGCGTAAAATCAAGGGAATTGAAGATCTCGGAGTGATTCGTTCGCTGGGGCAGCCGAATATCAACTTCGAAGTGGACCGCGAACAAGCCGCGCGGTATCAAATCAACGTCGCCGACGTTCAAGACGCCATCCAGACCGCAGTCGGAGGAAACGCGCTCACGCAAGTGCTGCAAGGGGAGGCGCGATACGACCTCGTACTTCGCTATCTCCCGCAGTACCGTTCAACCAGGGAAGCGCTCGAAGATATCCGCATATCCGCGCCGTCCGGCATGCGCGTTGCGTTGTCACAACTTTGCAAAATCCAGGAACAAGACGGAGGCTCCGAAATCTACCGTGAAGGAAATCAGCGCTACGTCGCGATCAAGTACAGCGTTAGGGGCCGCGACCTGGGCAGCGCCGTGGAAGAAGCGATCAGCAAGGTCACTGCCCAGGTCCAACTCCCTCGCGGCTACCACATCGACTGGGAAGGCGAATATGAGAGCCAAAAGCGCGCCCAGGCTCGGCTGCTCGTCATCGTGCCGCTGACGATTTTGTTGATTTTCATCATTCTTTACACGATGTTCCGCTCATTCAAGTGGGCGCTGCTCATGCTGGCCAATGTGGCCATGGCTCCCCTGGGAGGCTTGCTGGCCCTTCTCGTAACGGGCACCAACTTCAGTGTTTCTTCCGGCGTCGGATTCCTCGCACTCTCCGGCGTGGCTGTGCAAACCGGCGTCATCATGCTGGAGTACATCAACCAACTCCGCGCTCTGGGCCTCTCGATCGCAGACGCCGCCGTGGAAGGCGCGGTGTTGCGGCTTCGCCCGATTATGATGACGAGTCTCGTCGCCACGCTTGGTCTTTTGCCGGCCGCGATGTCGCATGCGATTGGTTCGGACTCGCAGCGGCCCTTCGCGATTGTGATTGTTGGAGGCTTGCTGGCGGCGCTGTCCCTCAGCGTGTTTTTGCTGCCGACCTTATATGTGTGGATTGCGCGGGACGGCGACAAGCTCCCCGAACCGGAGGCGAACTTTGAAAGCTAATTGCGTAATTTTGCATCGTTGGAGCACGCGTCTTCCGGTGATCACGTGCGGAATTTTCATTTGCACGTTCGGGGCGAACCGGGCGGTCGGGCAGGCGAAAAGGGCGGTGAGAATCACGCTGGATGAAGCCGTCCAGATGGCGCTCCAGCACAACCACAGCATCTTGGCCGCGCGCACCACAATCACTCAGAGCGAGGCGCAGGAAGTGACGGCTAACCTGCGCCCGAATCCGTTGCTGTTCACCGACTGGGACTACTTACCGCTGTTCACACCCAGCTCGGCGAACGCGACGTATCTACACGACTCCACCGAGGCGGACCTCGGCCTCAGCTACCTGATCGAGCGTGGCAAAAAGCGCCAGGCGCGCTACCAAGCCGCGAAGGACGCAACCGCGGTGACGCGTTCGCAAGTCGCGGACAACGAACGCGCCCTCACGTATCAGGTGGCCACGCTGTTCACCAACGTCCAGCTCGCCGAATCGACCATCGATCTCGCGCAACAAGACTTGAAAAGCTTTCAGCAAACCGTCGAGATTGGCGAATCTCAATTCAAAGCCGGCGGCATCAGCGAGAATGATTACCTGAAGATTGAGCTCCAGTTGCTGCAATTCGAGACGGACTTAGAGCAAGCACAACTCGCGCGGGAGCAGGGCCTGTCCGACCTGCGGCAACTGCTGGGCTACGAATCCGTGCCCCCTGATTACGAGGTGGTGGACTCGTTCGATTACCTCCCGCTAGTAGCGAATCTCGATGATTTACAGATGAAGGCGCTGCAGAATCGTCCAGACTTGCGCGCGGCCCAACAGGGCGTGACCGCGGCGAACAGTTCGTATTTGCTGGCTAAGGCGGACGCTAAGCAGGATCTGACCGTCACAGGAAACTATACACACGTAAACGGAATCAACGGCGCGAGCTTCTACGTCAGCATTCCGCTCGCGATTTTCAACCGCAACCAGGGGGAAATCGCGCGGACACAATCGGTGATCACCATGGCCCAAGAGCAGCAGGCCGCGACGAATGGCCAGGTGCTGACGGATGTTAAAGATGCTTACGAAGGCGTCAGGTCGAATGACAGGGTGGTTTTGTCTTACCGGAACAGGTATCTGGACGTTTCGAGAAAGGACCGGGACATCGCCGACTACGCCTACCATCGAGGCGCCATTAGCTTACTCGATTTCCTTGACACGGAGCGCAGCTATCGGACCACGGAACTCGGCTACCGCCAGGCCCTCGCTTCCTACTTGCTCGCGCTCGAACAACTCCGCGAAGCTGTCGGAACGAGGTCTCTGCCCTAGGCCGCCCGCGCCCTCATTGCGTGCGCGCGTTTGGCGGGCACGACTCGGTTATACTGTCTGACAACGCGGAAGTGGCGGAATTGGCAGACGCGCCAGCCTTAGGAGCTGGTGGCCGAAAGGCCGTAGGGGTTCGAGTCCCTTCTTCCGCAAATCTTTTTTGAGAATATTGAGGAATACGCGAAAAACAGCGATTTTATGGGCTTTCCGTGCATGTCGGAGTGGACAGGCATGGACATCTGTGGACATGCTTTTTGGCTTTACTGGTACAGAATCCGTGGGACTGGTACAGACGGGTTTTCGCCCTGTCATGCTTCCCACGGCCACCGCTGGATCGCGCCGCGAATCGTTGCCAACCGCGAAAAAGCAACAGGGTCCAAGCACGAACTGGGCACGGGCCCAGTGACGGTGCGCGAGGTGATTCCTAATCGCTTGGCCGCCGGTTCGACTCCGGCCAGCCCCCGCCATTCACGCTCCGGTTGCATGCGCTGACCTCCCTGCAATGCATTCTATGAAGTAGGCCATAACATCGGGCAAAAGAAGCACTCCATTTGCGGCACTTGGCCCCGGCAGCATCCAGTCCCCGCTAATCCTGCCGTCTTCCACGCTTCCTCGCGTGTATAAAAATACGTAGGCAGAGTCACCGTCAAGGGGTGCGTCAAAAGATTCGATATATTTACCTCTACCACCTTTGCGTTTAAGTTTGCTGACAGATGGAAGTTGTCTCATGCGCCACAAAAGTGGAGTCCAACCGTCGTCCGAGTATCCGTATACGTCCTGGAGTTCGCAAACAAGAAAATTGTCCTTAGCCTTGGGCTTAATATCCACGACGATTGACTCGACGTTCGGGTATCGTTCCCGTATGGAAGGACGCAACAAGGCTGTTTGTATATTGACGTGCCACGGGTATGGCTCGCACTGACGGGGAGACGTATCGTCCATTTCGTCTTGCAGCAACCAAGGTAACCATCCCGCTCTACGTCCGAATAGGAGCTCTTCTTCGCCTGCTCGAAAGGATTCGCGGCCCTGCCCCATCTCCTTCTTGAATGTCGCGTACATAAAAAACACCTCTGTGCGGGAATTCTACCACGGCCACTGAAAAGCCTTTCGCCCCGGCCCCAATGCAATCCGGGTTAGAGATTCACCGGGGCTCACGCCCATTTCTTGCAGCATCATCGCAGCGGAATCAACACGCTTTCTTTGCCTGAATCAAAATCCGATTTCAGCCTTGCGATTTCCTCGACTGACAATCCAATTTCTCGCAGCCGCTTTTCTGCATCTTCCCATCGTGGATATGAGCGCGTCGTAGCGAGTCGTGACCCTTCCTTGGCGACAGTCTCGATGAACAGAGACGGTCCAACTTTTTGAAGTGTCATGGTCTTATTCATCGTTCGATATTCCAAGCGGACGGCTCAACGTATGGGGGAATGAGGGAGAGATGCTGGGCAATGGTAACGCGAACCGCCCGCCAACAATGGACCTTAGCATTCGATTGTTACAGGATTGTTTACAAGGTCATGTCGTCAGCAGAAAAGGCCACTCATGGAGATGCGCCGACCGGAAACGAAAATAGATGTAAATGTGCCCGCAATCACGGGCGCTCAAACGGTGGATTCGACTCATGCCATCGATGCGTGGATCGATCTGAAGCCTCAGCCCCCACGGGGTTAGGGCGTCTGTGAATGGATTTGGCCGAAGCCCTCGCGTATACAGAAAAAAGTTCATCTGGCCGGGCTGTCGCGCATTCTGCACAACGACCGTGGATACGTGCTTCCAGTCGTGAGCCACAGTCACAAAGCATGTCCAGTTTGTTCTTCACTTCTTTCGTTGATCCGTAGCCGATTCCATCGCTAATTCAGCGGCACGAATTCTTTCGGCAGGTCGTGCAAGAAAGTAGGGGTCTGTGGTTAGGTGCCAGTGGTGGTCAGACGTACCACCTGCCATCTCATTGCAAATGCCGGGAAAGTTCCCTTCCAAAACCACCTCGATGCAATCACTTCCGAGACCCCGGGCACGCATGCCTTTGAGTGCTGCGTCTAAACGATTCATTGCTTTGCGTTGTTCTGGTGTGGGTGGCTGCCCATTTTTTAATCTCCTCCGTGTGTCTTGCTTCAGGTATAGCAAACATGGGCGCAGCGTTGGGGGACGCTGCGGAGAAAACGTACCGATAGAGTTAACCGGGCAAGCCTTCCATCCTGTCTGCCGCTGAATCCTTGTCAAGCGCGAAAAAACAAGAGGGTCCAAGCACGAATTGGGCACGGGGCAGCACAGCCTCGGCGGTTTGCAAGTCGATTGAGTGGCCAGAAATTCAGCGTACAGTGGAGGCTATGTTCGACTACGACAGTTTCGAGGGTGAGTACGAGAGTTTTCAATGGGACGTTCACATGCTTATCGAAGGCACTCTCCGCGCGGGGATTCGGTATCTCGATAGCGAAACGGAGACTGAATTGGCGAAAATTGAGGAGTGGATGAAGAAACCCGCCAGCGACGAATGGCAGGAGCACTTGGTAGACGAGCATGTGGATGTACTTGCGACGAATGCGGCCCAGCAACGCTTCTTGAGGAATATGGCGCTGGTAGGTCTGGCCAGCCGGTTGACACACGCTTTGCGGGCAATGGCAAAGGCAGCAGAGACGTTCAACTCACGGAAGAAGCGATATGGCCAAAAGGATATGAGCGAATTCACAAGACTTTGGGTTGAGTACAAAGAGCGATTCGGAATTGACTTCGATGCGCACGCTTCACGGATTGCATTTATCGAACCTCTGAGGGAGGTACGCAACCAGATTGTCCACGATGGCGGTGAAGCAAATACGATTAAACCCCTCGATGAGATTGAGGACCCGGGCAGGGACAGCGACATACTGGACGTGTGGTTTTCCGCCAAATACCCCGAGTACGTGCGTGGTATGGGCATAGGCGCCGAAGTAGATGTCAGTCAAGACCTGCTGGATAAAAACGTTAAGGCTGCGATTGAACTGGTGGCTTGGTTATCAGAGGAACTCCGTAAGCGAGAACTCGCCAGCGCGAGAACGCCACAGCGCTGAATCGCCCGCCTTTGCCGTAGTCGTCTTGGTTCTACTTGGGCAACTCGAAAAAAACTGCGGCGGCCAACGGGTCAACTCCAAATATCCGATAGTACGCACCTCCGGGGACAATCATCGTGAAGGCAACCAACAGTAAGTTGAGCGCAGGAAGACCGGCGAGTGCGAGATGGGAAGTGACGGAGAAACGCTTTTCGGTCGCCGTGTTGGGCATCTTGTGAGATGGAGCCATTTGGATTCAATCCCAATCGGAGTAAACATACCAATGCTCGTTTAACCGATGGTATTGGCAACCCCGGCCTCTTGCGTCCTCGGATTTCCCTGAGTCGCGCTGCTCAGTACAGGGTAGAAAATCGCTGGTCGATCCTTCGGTTTTCTCGCAAAAAACAAATCCCTTCGACCCACCGCTGACAACAGTTCCCTCAGTATGTGCGATGAAATAGATATTGCCGTGACTGTCTTTCTGAAGGCCAGCAGGCAGACCAGCCTTCCGAAAGAGCGCACAGTAGTCGTTCCACCGACCTTCAGGAAGGTTTGGAGATGGGGCCTCGGAGTCTTGTGGTCGTATGAAATCATTCGCAATGCGACCGACGGAGGAGTCTTCTTGCGCCATCGAAACCAAGGTTTGCAATTCGCTGTGATGTTGGTTGAAGAGTTTAGCCAAGGCTTCGTCGGAAGGTGCCGACCAAACCCATTCCAATGCTCTGGCGGTTCCCCATCCCAAAGTGACAATCCCCACTACGGTTAACGTGAGGGGACGCAGGAATCGACGAAGAGTTTTTTCTTGCAAATCCCTCGTTCCCAGCCAAACGAGGATCAATGTGCCCGCCGAATAAATCAAACCATTTGCCATGAGCATTGGCAGTGGTGATTTGCAGCAATTACTCGACACCGCTCCGACCAAGCCAATGCCCGGCATGAGCAGTGTGATTCCTATCATTCCGAACGCCAAATTAGGACCCGACATCAAACACGCAAACGCCAGACCTGCAAAGCCGAAACCGATAAGCAACGCCATATAAATTCGACCGACCAGCATTGGATGTCGCATAAGAAAATCGTGCATGGAAAATCGACCGAACACTAGATCATTCCAACGGCGGTTGATACGAAGATTACCCGGCCAACAGGCGCACCGTAACGATGACCGATTCGAGGATCAACGAGTTGAGCACTACGCAGAATGCCGATAGGGACACTGAGCGTGGTTGTGGAAAAGCACAGGCTGTTGCGTTGCCGGAAACCGCTATTTGACGTGTCGTCGTTTCGCACAAATAATGAAGAAGAGCAAGCGGTCCCTCCGACACGCTTTGCTCGTCGCGCAATAGCAGAGAATTGGGGGAGGCAGTGATGCGGGACTGCCCTCCCTTTTTTAGTTCCTGCCTGCCACTTCGATTCGGACACTGCGCGGCCATAAGGCTAGGCGAGCCTCCTTGGCCGACGGGTCCGTGACTGCCAGGACTCATTGGCCATACTTGCTTCTGGATTAATCTGCCGGGCTGGGATCGAATGCACGATTCTTTGGTCGGTTTACAGTTCGGCTTGAAAAGGGCCAGTTGTCTCAGAGGGGTTCTGTTTGAAACTGGCCCCTTGTCAGTTCCCCCGACGCCGCGTGAATAGATACGTCGGGCTAACCGATCTTCGGCTTATGGTTTACTACCGTCAAATATTTATGTCAAGGAATCTGAGTCAACCGCCGGGCATTTTGGAAGGCCAGTCAAACGGTGCGGAAATTCCTTAATCAGTGATTGACGAATTGGCACTGGGGGGAAGGGGATCGCTGTTTTGCGCCGGGTCAAGGCCGCGAGGGTGCGTCGTGTGCGGTTCCCATTAAACTCTGAAGTGCTTTCGCCAAAACTGTTAGACCTTCTGCCTTGGGAACAACCAAATCGACGCCAACAGCCGAACTGAGTCTAGAACCTAAGGCGTCAGCGAACATCGTGAACGCAATGATATGAACATCGGGCAACATTTTCTTGAGGACGGACGCGGCCTCCAGACCGTTCATATACGGCATTGACAAATCCAAGAGCACCAAATCAGGCTTTAGTTCCCTCGCCTTTTGGATCGCTTCAGCGCCGCCTGCCGCTTCGCCTCCGACTTGCCAATCTGCCAGCGTTCCGAAAAAAACCCGCACAACTTCTCGAACCAATTGGTTATCGTCTACGATCAGGACGCATTTGGGCATGATGGGGGCATGCGCTGCGGAGGCTGAACGGCAACGTAACCTACAATGCTGTCACAAGCCGCACAATACCGCGAAAGATGTAAATTCGGACGATGAGACACATGAGAGGCCCAGATAGAAGAGGAGAATGTAGACGCCCTGTTTCCACGGCCATGTGAGAATCAAGTCCTCTTTACAGGCCCCGATTCAGCGGCTTACGGCGTGGCTTGCCAGAACTTCAACTCGTAATAGACATCAACTAAAGTGGCATTGTCAGGAGCGCGTGCGTCGCCAAAATTGAACATCGGTTGCTCACAGTTGGTTCCAGACATATAACCGAAGGCCCCAGGTTTGATTTCTCCCCGCGATGCAACGGCGCTGGAATAACGCACACCTGATTGAAGGCGAACATCAGGATCGGCAGATCGCCAGCGAATCATAAAAACACCAGCAGAGCACCCATTCATCGTACTGGGAATTTTGGTATTCCCTGCCAGCCTTTGCCTTGGAAGACTCTAAGCGAGCCGCTAACAGGAAATGGTTTGTTCCAGAAGTCCTTACCATCTTCGAATCGGTAACCGCTCAGTTCATGAGGGAAGGTGGGAATGGCTTCGCTTGAAGCGGCAATATACGCGCCTGCTTGCTTCGGCCATATGGGTCTTCGCTGGCCCAGTGCGGTCAGCGGCAACAACGCAACTATGAGAAATGCGACGAAACCAACCCACGTTTTTACCCGATAGCAAAGTGATCCGCCGATCTTGGCCCAGAGAGTTTTCCACTGCCGGTCTGTCATGGGTTTGCTACTCCGAATAGCATTTGTGATTTACTGGACGCAGTCACGCTTCGCGAGTTCTGCCCGGAGAAGTTCCCTGCTGACAGGCATGTCTGGGTCGGTAAGCCCGCTAACGAGAGCACTTGTTTGAATGTTTGGAAGAAAGATGCGGAACCATCTTTGTTCCAATTCATTTGGCTCGTTTAGCCAATGAACGATGTTCCGCGCTCGTTGTGGAGAGATCGTGTGACGGTCGTCTACCCACAGTTTCGCTAGTGCCTCTTGCTGACTTGTTTGTGAGGCCCACCACTGAGCGGCTTGCAAGGCCATTCCCTGCTGCTTTATGAGAATCATCATGACCGTTGCGAACTCATCTGCCGCGTCTTCGTTGTCCCACAGCGGGTATCCCCATTGTCTGAGTAGCGTGTGTCCCAACTCATGGAATATGACGAATGAGACCGCCTGCTCTAGACCCTGATCGTGAAGTGCTTCCACCAGTTCCGTACAGATCGTGATGTTTGGGTTTGAGAACGCATTCACGACGCCGCAGTGTTTTATCTCAAACCGAAACGACGGAAATACGAATAACTGTCCGAGTGCACTCATTCCCGTCGCCGTCGTTTGTTCAGAAGTTAGAACCTCTTGCGACTTCTCGGGAAGAACGGTGTAGACGTACAAATTGACTGAGCGAGGGAGGAGCCAAGCCTCGGAATTGTCCAGAATCAGATAGTAGATGTCGTTTCGTGGGACGCGGAAGATGTAGTGACCGATATTTCGGACAGAACCAGCGGTCCCTTGAAAATAGTTGTATTGCTGATGCAGTTGGTATCGCTGGTAGTTCTCTGAATCCAGCAGCAGCACTTTGATGCTGGCGTTTGCTCCGCCCGTCACCTGGAACCTTGCGGTCAGGGTCGAACCCTGAGTCAGCGCGAAGTTATATTGCAAAGCCTGATGCGCGGCGACTTGGATTGTGGTTCTCACGAGTGGCTGTGACGGTTCGATTGAAACACTCACCGAAGATTGCCCGGCAACGGGTTTGTATTCGGCTGTGCACTGGTTCAGCGTGGAATTCTGACTCGGGAGAGGAACTGACATCAGAGCGAGAAGAATGGACGCGAAGCACGTTCTATAGAGTTGTTTCATGATTTAGTTTTCGCCACGCCAACCCTCTCTAAGGGTCCGTTTTTATAAACCTCGCACCAAGCGGCATCGCTCTACCCGAGGGCAAGGACAACCGCTCGAATGAAATTCAAGATGCGCCGCGACTGACAAAAGAGACACCCTGTTTCTACTTGTCCGCCGGAGCCGGAGTCTTGGTGAGGATGCCAATGATTTTGTACGTTTCGTTTTGCTTCTTCCTACCATCAATCGAGACTGGCCATTCGAGTTTTGCGTTGTCACCATCAAATTCCGCGTCAACCGTGTTGGTGATTGGCTGACGGCAACCTCGACGTGCGTTGGTGGTGCTCCAATCCGTCCAATTGAGTTTGCTATTGCAGTTCACCACAACAATGCGGCCATCAGGCAGCAATAAGGAAAATGTCGCCCCATTTACAGAATAACTCCCTGAGATTGCCGGTGCCCCGAACCAACGCAGTTCGCCGACGCACTGTTCCCATAAACGGAAGCATTGCAATTCGACGTGGAATATCCGGGAACCGTGTAGGTGTACTGTGTCTCACTGGATTGCCTGTTCACGATTTGGACCGAGACTTTCTTCTTTTGCGCTCGGCTCACAGGGACCAAAAACGCTGGTGCCAGCACGACGAACCAGATGAAAATGTTCTTCATGTCCCGCCCTTCTCAGCCGACTTGTCTGTCAGTTAATGAGTCGTTCTGCAAGGAAAAGGGCCAGTTCTTTCAGAGGGGGTGCTCTTTTGAACTGGCCCTTTCGTTAGCCCTCCAAAGACTACGCTGATAGCGGATGCGTCGGTGAGAACCGGAGTCCACGCTCATGATTTACTACCAGTAAAAATTCATGTCAATGAATCTGCCGGAGCAAGGCGCGATAAGGGTTACTCGCGTGGATATTCCTTCAGGACCGTTCGTGGGACGCAATCGACTGGAAGACGGTGGGGAACGTTACTCGGCGGACTGGTCGGACTCGCTCGCCTTCCGAACGAGTTTTCCACCAACTGAAGTAAAATCGATTTCCTTCTCCCCTTTTACTGGGACAGGATGGCCAACCTTTTTCTAAGTGTCTCTTCAAAGGATGGTTGCATTCCGCACCGGAGTCAATCCCGCATTCCCAAAATTGACCTGATCCGGTTGCGCTCCAGCATTTCCCGTGGTGACCCGCCATTCCTGTCCAACCAGTTTGTGAAATCTTTGAGCAGCACTTCGTGCTCGACGGCGACGTTCGTCACCCGGACCTTGACGGAATTTAAGCCCTGAGCGATCCCGGTAACCCACTTATCGGTGCGGATCGCGGCCATCCCGAGAGCGACGGCTTCGTACAGGGTCGCGGCAGTCACGTCAACCGTGTGGCCGACGCCGTCCATGTCTTTCACAGTCACTTTGCACGACCGAACGGCATGAAGCGTAGACTAGCAGTTTCGCCACAGTTTCGCCCATACTAAATCCGAGTGTGTAAAGAGGTGCGTAAAATATGGATAGAAGTCGTCATTTTGGGAATAGATTGCATACTATGGGACGAGACTCAAATCGTCGCGTTCGGGCCCTGTCTTGAGGCGCAAAGCACCCCGACGTAACGCACGTTCCTTCATCAAAGCGAAAAACACTGGGACTAGAATCAATACGTGAATCGTCGAAGTAATCATGCCGCCGACAAGGGGAGCAGCAATCGGCTTCATCACGTCTGAACCGACTCCGGTCTCCCACAAGATGGGGATGAGACTGGCCAGGACGACGCTCACCGTCATCAGTTTCGGCCTGAGTCGCTGGACCGCACCTTCAATTACGGCGGTCTCGATGTCTTCATGGTGCAACGGAACGCCGCTGGCCAAACGGTGGTCCAGGGCCTCGCGCAGATAAACGACCATGACCACGCCCGTCTCGACCGCGATGCCAAACAACGCGATGTAACCTACCCAGACGGCAACGCTGAAGTTGTATCCAAGAAGCTTTTGGAGGATGAGTCCCCCCGTCAGCGCGTAGATTGTTGGAAAAATAAGGACGGCAGCCTCAAGGACGGAGTGAAATACCATATACAGCAACAAGAAAATCACACAAAAAACGACGGGCAAGATTAATTGCAGCCGCTCTTTCGCCCGCGACTCGAATTCGTATTCGCCGGACCATTTGTACGTGTAGCCGGGCGGAAGCGCGAGTTTCTTTCGGAACAAATTGTTTGCGCTGGTGACGAATCCGCCATAATCCTTCGTGTTCAAATCGATGTATACGTAGCCAGTCAAAGCTCCATCCTCATCACGGATCATTGATGGCCCCCGCGAGAAGGAAATCTTAGCCACTTCCGCGATGGGAATCTGCGTCCCAGTCGGCGCAGCAATGAGCACTCGTCTAAGTTCCTCGACATTGTCTCGAAAGTCGCGGTTGTAGCGGACGTTGACCGGATACCGCTCGCGGCCTTCGATGTTTTCGGTCACCATTTCGCCGCCGATTCCCGAAGTGATCGCCTGCTGCACGTCTGCAACCGTCAGTCCATAACGAGCGGCTTCCGCCCGATTAACTTCGACGTTGACATAGAAACCCTGGGAAACACGTTCAGCGAAGATCGACCGCACGTCAGGAAGACTTGTCAGGACCTGCTGCAGTTGAGCGGCAACTTGCTGGATGCCTTCCAGGGTAGGCCCTTGAATCTTCATTCCGAGAGGTGTCTTTATTCCTGTCAGTTCCATGTCCAGGCGGTTCTCGACTGGCATAGTCCAGGTGTTTGAAAGACCTGGGAATTCAAGCTTCGCGTCCATCTGCTGAATTAGCTTTTCGTAGGTCATTCCTGGCCGCCATTGGGTGCGCGCCTTGAGCATGATAGTCGTGTCGTACATGTCCAGTGGAGCGTTGTCCGTGGCGCTATCGGATCGTCCGATGGTTCCAAACACAGTCTCGACTTCGGGGAATGTGCGAATGATCCTGTCCTGCTCCTGAAGCAACTGAGATGCTTGTCCGATGGAAATCCCCGGCAAAGCAGACGGCATGTATAGAGCGGAGCCCTCAAAGAGCGGTGGCATGAATTGACTGCCAATCTTCAGTGCAAGCGGCAAAGTCAGGACCAGGAATATCAGGTTGAGAACCAAGGTCGTCTTACGAAAGCGCAGGCAGAGACGCAAAATCGGAAGATAGATGGCCTGTGTCACACGAGAAAGAGGATTCCTGGATTCTGGTCGGAGCTGTCCCCGAATGAAAAGGACCATCAGGGCGGGCACAAGAGTAATTGCCAGCACCGAGGAGAAACCTACGGCCAGCGTTTTCGTCCACGCCAAAGGGCGAAACATCCGTCCTTCCTGGGCCTCCAGCATGAACACTGGCAGGAAGGAAACCCCGATGATGACCAACGAAAAGAAAATAGCGGGACCCACTTGTTTGGCCGAATCGAGCAAAATACGTTGCCTTTGGGATTCGCCAAGCGGGGCTGATTCTCTGGATTGATGTTCCGAAAGTTGCCGATACCCGTTTTCGACCATAACGATGCCCGCATCCACCAGTACGCCAATTGCCAGGGCCAAGCCGCCGAGGGACATTACGTTCGAACTCACATGTAGGTAGTACATCGGGATGAAGGATGCGATGACGGCAATGGGAAGGGTCAGAATGGGAATCAGCGCGGAACGAAAATGAAACAGAAAAATGACAATAACAACGCTGACGATGATCGCCTCTTCGAGCAAATCACGTTGTAACGTCTCGATGGATGAGTGAATCAATCCAGAGCGATCATATCCGGCGACTACCTCGACACCCGCTGGCAGAGACGGTTTGATTTCCTCCAATTTCTGTTTGACGCCGTTGATGACGGTCAGGGCATTCATGCCGTCACGCATGACAACAATTCCGCCAACGGTTTCTCCTTCGCCTTGCCATTCCGCAACCCCTTCTCGGATGTCTGGCCCAAACGTGACGGCCCCCAAATCACCAACAAGGACTGGAGTACCATTCTTTGTGGCAACAGGAACGGTTTCTAAATCGCTCAGTGAATGCAGATAGCCGAGACCGCGAATCATGTATTCAGCCCCACCCACCTCCAAGAGGCGTCCACCGACCTCATTCGTACTTGCTCGAACTTTTTCAATCACAGTGGAAAGTGGGACTCCGTAACCGCGAAGTTTGTCGGGATCGACGTTTACCTGATATTGGCGAACAAATCCTCCAATAGTCGCCACTTCAGCAACGCCAGGAACGGTTTCGAATTGGTAGCGCAGATACCAGTCTTGAACACTGCGTAAGTCAGCCAAGCTGCGTAGATGACTGTGATCCACGAGAACGTACTCATAAACCCATCCGGCACCAGTCGCATCCGGCCCGATGACGGGATGAACCGCTTGAGGCAATCGGCCCTGGATTTGCTGCATGTACTCCAGAACACGGGACCGCGCCCAATACAGGTCCGTTCCATCTTCAAACACGACGAAGACGTAGGAGTCCCCGAACATCGTTTGTGCTCTTACGGCTTTGACATGCGGGGCCGCGAGCAAGGTAGCGACAATGGGATAGGTGACTTGGTCCTCGATGATGCTTGGTGGTTCACCCATCCAAGGAGTATGAATAATGACTTCTACATCGGAAATATCCGGCAACGCATCGAGCGGGATTCTCCGCAAAGCCCAGATTCCCGCGAGCACGAGTAAAAGTGTCCCAGTAAAGACGAGGAAACGATTTCGAGCGCACCAGTCGATCCATCGAGCGATCATGCTACATCCCTCCCGTAGCGTTCAGGCTCAGTTGCTTACTGGCGATGATCTGTCCATTTTTCTTCGCGAAGATTGTCGTCTGCCATGTTCCACCGCTTCTCAGCACACCTGAACCTTCGTAGACGCCATTGCCTTTGTCATTGAGAGCAACCGCAGTGCGCATCGCCGCCATTCCCATCGCTGGCATCGCAGGCATCGACAGCGTCACCGACACTTCCGCGCCGGAAACGGCGAGACCATTGGCGTCTGTAATTTTCACCCTGAAGACGTTGCCTCCCTTACGAGGCGGACTCGGGTCGGAGGCTAGGTCTACGTTTGCCTGGGGCGTATTCATTGCTAATGCGGCTCCAACTCCCGGCGGAGGCGGAGCAAATGATCCGAGTGCGGCCTGAAGTTGGCTCTCGGAGTCGATCAGGAAGTTTGCGGACGTAACGATTTGCTCGCCCTCCTTCAATCCCTTCAACACAACGAAATCGTCACCGACCCGAGGGCCGAGTTCAACCTCACGGGGTTCTAGGTATTCATCGCTTCGTTTCACGAACGCAATTTGGCGAGTGCCGGATTGCAGGACTCCAGTCGCTGGGATGACGAGTTGGCGACCCATCGGCACCTTCAATGCCACGTTTACGAACATGCCGGGCTTGAGTTGAAGATCAGAGTTTGAGAAGACAACCCGAACTTTCGCTGTTCTGGTGTCCATGTCCAACTGCGGATAGATGAAGTCCGCACGGCCTCGAAAGGTCCGCCCAGGAAAAGTGCTCACCGTGAGTGTTGCTGGATCACCGACCTTAATGCGTCCAAGATCGTTCTGAAACACCTGGGCCTGAACCCAAACGCTAGATAGATCGGCTACGGTAAAGAGGCGCATTTCCGGCTGAACGGCAACGCTCGGCAGCGCATTGCGCTCTGTGATGTAACCGGAGACGGGGGAATCGAATTCGAATTCTTGTTGCACCTTGCCGGTCGATTCCAGTCTTGCGATTTCCTGTTGGGGAACTCCCCACTGTCTCAGTCGCTCGCTTGCTGCATCGAGTAATGATGCTGCGCTCGACGCGACCCCCGGCACCGTACTCTGAGCCACTTGTTGCTGATTCTGCTTCGCCACTAAGTATTCGCGTTCTGTCGCTACAAGGTCTGGGCTGTAGATTGTGAACAGGGGCTGCCCTTTGCGGATGTTTTGGAATGTGGCATCTACGAAGACTTTCTCAATAAATCCTGAAAACCGCACTTGAACGTAAGCCAACTTAGTTTCGTCGATGGCGACGGTTCCGGTTGTCCGAATCTCGTCTTCGACCAGCTTTCTTTCAACGTCGCCGATCTTCACGCCGATGCTCTGTAGTCGTTGCGCGGAGATTTGCACGGGCACCAAAGGGGTCTCGTTTGACGCAGGCGGAATTGCCGAGGCTTGTGCGGTCGGTGCGGCAGTTTGAAGCCCAATGTCCGATGTGGGTTTGCCCCGTCGATAGTGGAGCCACAATCCCAAGAGGACTACGGCGAACACGATGTTGCCGACGAGTGCCAGCAAGAAGCCTACGCGATAGGTTTTCATTTATTCGCCCCCTCTTCGTGCAATGACAGTCCTGTGAGTTCCTCGATCCGCGCCAGTGCCGTCTCTCGTTCGGCGGCGTTTTGCCAGTACTCCTCGTCTAAATGCAGAACATCAAGAAACGACGTGAGAAGTCCCTGGAAATCTTGTCGATTGTTCTGGTAGGCAGCCACGCCAGCCTCGAATTCGGCACGCGCTTGAGGAAGCAGTCCCTCGCGATAGATTTTCAATAACTCGGCATTTTTCTGGACAGTTTCGTACTCGGTCTTGAGTTCGGATGCCACTTGCTGAGTCTGAGCCTCAAACTCGCTTCGTGACCGACTAAGGTCTGCCTCTGCCTGAGCCAGTTCAGGACGCTGTTTGCGATTGCGATAAATGGGAACGCGAACGCTGAAGGTGAGCATGTAGTAGGCACGGAACTGCACGGGATCAGTGCGCTGCCACATATATTGAAGGCTGAAGTCAGGGTAGAAATCCTTTTGTGCAAGATCGACTTGGAGGCTCTGCTTGTCTATCATTTTCTGCGCTCCAGAAATTTCGGAATTCTGGCCTTTCGATGTGGACAAGAGTTCGTCAAACGTATATGCGAGCGGTGTTTCGGGAAGGTCAGTCGGTTCTATATCGGGCGAGGATTGCGAACGATTGAGGAGGTGCTTGATCTGCGCTTGCGCCTTTGCGACTTCGAGATGATGCATGTTGATTTCGCGAAGTAATTTGGTTTGCTCAAGCTGAGCCTGTAGCAGGTCGTGCTGATTCCCCATTCCAGAGCGGTAACGTGCGTCGGCAGCTTTCTCGACCTGCTGCAGCAGTTCTCCGTCGCTTTCAAGGATCCCCAAAGTTTTGGATAAATAGGAAAGCTGGAAGTACACCGTCTTGATTTCCGCGACGACCGACCGACGGACGGATTCATACTGCTGCTGTGCAAGGTCAGCGTCGCGTTTCGCCATTTCCCCTCGGAGCCGTAGTTTTCCCGGATAAGGAAAATCCTGAGAGACGCCGAGACCAAAGTAAGCAAAGTCGCTGTTCGTATACCCGGCAAAGGGTCTCGGACTTCCGACGTTGACTTGTTGCACCGTGAACTGTGGATCGGGAAGCGTCGAGACTTGTGACGGAATCTGTTTTGCGGCCTCCCAACCTTGTCTCGCTGCCGCGATTTGTGGATTGTTCTGTTCCGCCTCGGTCAACAAATCTCTTAGGGGAGCGACCGTTTGATGCACATGTTCGTCCTGCGACGGAATGCTTCGAGCTGCCTTACCAGATTGATCCTGGCCGAAAGCGACGAACGCATTCGCAGAACAAACAAGAATCACGATCATCCAGAGAACGCTCTGCCGAAATACTCCAATTGGCGGTTTTTCGCCTCGTAATGCCAACATTTTATTGGCCTCCTGATAAGCCTTGAGCGTCCCACCGGCAGATCGGCGGAATCACTATCTGCGTTCTGGCTGCGTAGTTCAGCCCCGCAAAATTTCTATAGAGAGACACATGGAGACATGAGTGCGCTGCAGGCGCACCCTAACGGCCTCCTAGATCAGGAGCGAACTGTGGAGGGTGTAAAGATCGGGAGGCGAGTATCCCTGTGTTTCGAGTGCAGGCGAGATTAGAGGCGCGGCCATGGTCTTTTCAAGCGCGGGCGCATGTTCGACAACAACCGTCGGAATATCCAGGGAGGTACGAGCCTTCACCAGCATCCTGGGCGTTTCCGTGGAATTCATCGTCTTGCAACAGCCGTGACTCTGGTTTGCGGGTGTACACGTCGATGTGCCACCACAGCATTGCATAGCCTGCTGGTCCTGCGAAAAAGCGGCCATGCAGTCCACAAGTTGAAGGAGCAATACGGCCCCAACCATGAATAGCAGAAGCAGTCTCTTGCAGATCATCTCATTCAGGCTAGGAGCGTCGAACTCAGAAGTCAAGGAGCGTCATCACTTGGCGAGTGGCAGATTCGAACCGAAGGTCCTTGTTGCAGGCCTCCTGCGCCAACCCACTATCTCAGGCTGATCCACTGCAGTTCTGCCACGGGCTTTACTGGTACAGAATCCGCTGGACTGGTACGGGCGGGTTTTCATCCTTCCGTGCTCAACGGCCCGGCGTGAGAATCAAGCTGAAGCGTCGCCGCGAATCGTTGTCAACCCCCAAAAGCAAAAGGGTCCAAAGCACGAACTGGGTGATGATCTTTCTTAGCCCTGGGATTCATTGACATAAACTTTTAACGGTAGTAAACGGTAAGTGTGGATGCCGGGTAGGGACGAAGCAGGGTCCGGGTCCGCGTATTCCCGTTTAGATTTCATGCCGTGGTGAACCTACAGACTTTCAATCAAAAGGTCCGTGAATTGGCCATCGCGGTGAGACGCGCCGCGAGATGGATGGCACAGAAGGCCGTTTCGGTTGCATCCTGGTCCGTGCCTTACTATTCCCGTTGGGGTTTCTACCCACAAGCCGTTTTCGTTCTCGTTGCCCTCGTATGGTTCGAGTACCGTCCAGAATGGGCAGTTCAGGGTCCAGGCGTAGCAATGGCCTTTCTTGCGGTAGCTGCGATATTCATGGCAGTCAGAGGCTCCGACTCTACACACATCGAAGGCGCAGTTTGGATAGTCATCTCTTGCTTGTTGTTCGCGGGAGAAATCCAATCTCTTACTGTTGAACGCAAAGTGCGCGATGTCGAACAGGCCGAACTTCGGGCCAGAGAAGAGACCACGCGGCGACAACAAACGCAATCTTTCACGCAACTGATAGGAGAGGGAAAACATCTTTTCCAGGAACTTGAAGAAGAAAAGGCACTGACCCCGAAGAATTTAGAGCATATAACAGGCGGCGATGAGTACTGCTGGCTAGTACCGAGTACCCTCTGCCTATCGAATTGGGCGGAGACGCAGCTCACCAAGGAAACAACTGGTGGCAGCTTGGTTTGAAGAACTCTGGCAGCGTAGTCTTACCGACGTGCGACCTTCAATTTACACCCTTCCCAACCAGCCAAGAACTCAAAGAAGGCAAGATTCCTTCTCCGCCGTATTTCTTCTATCGTTTCGAAAAAGTCCCGACTGTGGCGCGGCGATCCTTTCGCTCCACGCCCTATTACATTAAAGGCGACCGAACCTACAGCGGTGTAATTGAGACCCCGACGCGCAAATTGATTGAAGTCATCGAGTTTAAGCCCGACCCAAACGACAGCACACGTTACATTCCCAAATGCACAGTGGCGACCTTCCCAGGAAAGGTCCTGGAGAAAGATTGCAACCCTCAATAGTTTTGGCTTTCGAGCAGACGTTTCCTGTAACACAAAGCAGCGGTCAAGGTACCATTGGTTTTGCTTGCGATTTGGTGTAGGCTATTTCAAGCATCAAGAGTCCGGCACGTGCGCCGGCGCCAACCGTAGCGACATCCTCTGTCGAAAACGGTGGTCAAAACGATGCGCCCGAAATGGGGAAACTATGGCAATTATCAAACGCCAATCTGACCGCACTCCGATTTCGAACGATTCGTGCTCGGGATGTTTCTGCAGTACGCGACTCGGCCAGGCAAACAAGAGAGCGAACCCGATGGTTCATTTTTCATAGGTGAAGTCGGGGAAGCACGGCAGCACGGCCAGCGGCTCCAGCGAGAAACTCCCTATTCAATTTGTCGGGGGCTCCGGTGATCGAACCGCTCAGTTTCTTGACCGTTGTCGATAGTGATGATGTCACTGTCGCACTTCTGGCGTTGGATACACGGCGAGATTTTCCTGATGATGCCACTGCAGATGAAATCAATGGGCTGTTGTTCCGTAGAGGATTACGGCGATGTCCCCACAGCGGTCACGATGAATTCGCCACTTGTTGGAAAATCGCATGCAAGGGAGTTGTCACCAATTCTGTATACTGACTGTGTATCAAGAGTCGTGGCGAAGTTAGCCACGCCGCAACCGTAGCCCGAAAGGGAAAGCGGTGCGAACCCGAAAGGGGATATGCGCATGAACGCGAAACATTCACTGAATCACGGCCAGCGCAACGCTGGAGACGGGTTAGAAAGCAGGCCCGACGTAATTCAAAAATCCAGCAAAACAGAATCTCCTGATTTTTCCTTTCGTGACGAAGGTTCGATTGTTCTTCTCACCCCTCTGTCTCCATCCGCACATGAATTCGTAGAGGAGCGGATCGGTTCTGAGAATGGTTTTCAACCGTACTGGCCGACTGTCATCATTGAGAAACGCTTTGCCCAAGCTATCCTGGAAGGTGTGCTTGCGGAAGGACTGGTGATCACGAGACCGTTATCGGAGAGGGATCGCACACGCATGACTAAACTTCTGCGAATCAAAACGGAAGCGGCGACTCATATCGTGCTGCGAGACTGGGCAGGAAAGAAATTATTAGAACTCGACCTGCCCGGCGTGTCCGTCGTGTTCGCCGTGCCATCGGACGCTGCAATTAAGATCGAGCCTGATGAGAGGACTACATGAGCCAGTTCAATCCGAAAGACAGGAAGTTATTGCGGTCGATGGGCATCCGCACGGATGACACGGCACTCGATGCGGATCATTGCCGCCGATCTGATGGAACGCTGCGGGCTTGGTTTGCGACGGCAGCCGAGGCTGTTGCCTTTGCCGAAAATCCTGTGAACACAGCGTACCACGGCGATGTCGCCGTGCGCTGTTTGAAGCCAGGTTGTGCCGGGTGGCATCTTTCACAACCGCACTGGCCGGATGCAGAAGCGGCAGTCATGGGACGCGCCTGTTGCTGACCAAGTGCTGAGATTAAATTTGATCCGGGGAGCGGCCAAAATGAATGACAACGAACGGATGGAATTAGCACAGCGAATCGCCCGGCGCCAGGCGCCGGTACAGGTGAAGGTGGACCAGGATCGGGCAAGATTGGAAATGATCCGCCTTGCAGCCCGAAAGTTGCTTGCGGCCAGGATTGATACCGACGACCGAGAATTTCTCCGGCAAGTAGGCATCACCGATCCTACCGATCTTGAGTGAAACGATTATTCCGGCCAAGTGGTAAGCGTATATGCCACAAGAAAGGAAGGTTCCGAGCGAAGTCAGACAACAATCTAGCGAACCTGGCGTTGAAAGTCTCTTTCCAGATGCGGGCCACAAGCCGATTGTACAATTTTATGATGGTGCTATGAACTTCGAAAACGGACCCGCCATAGTCTGCAAAGGATGCGAGAACACGCCGACGGACCGCGAAGGTGAATATCATTTCTTTGTTGGGGGAGTACGACTAAACAACAAGGGGAAGGTGCTCGGTCGAGTGCCTCCCCCTGCACCGGCCCCAGCCACATCCGATAATCTCGTTCTCAGGCACTGGCCGGTTCTGGCAGGGGATTACGTCCGGTTACGCATCTGGACACAATCACAGAAATGCGAGGAAGCGCCACTCGGCGCGTCGCTGACGGCGCGCCCTCCATTCGAATCGCGTTACATGGCTTCGGCGCGGGCGGTCATGGTCTCTTCAACGATACGGCCATGTACGAGATGGATGGTACGATCGGCAATCCCGGCGTAGCGCGAATCGTGCGTGACCATGCAGATCGTCGCACCTTCCCGGTGCAAATCCTTCAGCAGATCCATCACAGCTTTGCTATTCTTCGAATCGAGATTTCCGGTCGGCTCATCCGCGAGCAAGATCGACGGCCTGCCTCCCAGTGCGCGCGCCACCGCAATGCGCTGCTGTTGGCCGCCAGAGAGTTGCGCGGGATAGTGCTTCGCCCGGTGCGCCATACCCACCCGGTCGAGGACTTCTTGAACGCGCCTTCTGCGTTCGCTCAAGGCCATATTGCGATACGTGAGCGGTAGCTCGACATTTTCATAAACAGTGAGGTCGGCGATCAAATTAAATGCCTGGAAGACAAAGCCAATTTCCCGGTTACGGATGCGGCTGCGCTCGGAAATAGAAAGGGTAGCAACCGGCTTGCCGTGGATTGCGTAGCCGCCCTCGGTCGGTGAATCCAGAAGGCCGACTATGGAAAGCAGCGTCGACTTGCCGCAGCCGGAAGGTCCGGCAATCGAGAGAAACTCGCCGAGGCGGATTTCCAGGTGGACGCCGGAAAGCGCATGTGTCTCTACTTCGTCAGTCTGAAATATTTTCGATACTCCATCCATGCGAAATCACAGAGCTTACTGGCGGACGCGTCTTCCCCGTGACAAGCCTGGATGAGCTGCCAGATATCGCAGCTAAGATTGGATTAGAGCTGCGCAATCAATATGTCCTGGGATTCAAACCGGCCAACACCCGTCACAATGGCGCTTGGCGAAAAATCAAGGTTAAGCTTGTTGCTCCGAGGGGTTTGCCGCCTCTCAACATCTACGCTAAGACCGGGTATTACGCCCCCAACCAGTAGGCACCTGGCTTAATCGATCTGCGTCTCGTCTCGAAACGTCACTTTGTGGCGGGTGTTCCCCATCCTTTCGTCGATCTGTTCGCTGGTCACGTAATTCGCTGGGTTGAAGCGCTCCCAATTCACGATTTGATCGAGCGCCTTCTTCCACCGTTTGTAGGAAGGTTTGAGCGGCGGCCTGAAACACCAGGAGTCAGTAAGGCTTCAGGAAGCGATTCTCCTGAGGCGCTTTACATACTCCCTTCAGGTCTTCCGTCGCATACGCAAGAACATATACTTGGATTCGCGTCGTATGTCGATGAGCCCGGCAGTGGCCAGTTCTTTGATGTGGTGGGACAGCGTTGCTCTGGAGATGGGGATTTCCGCCCTCAAGTCGATGCAAGAAATCTCGTCGTTGGTAGCTGCGATCCGTTCAAGAATATCAAATCTCCTGGAGTCGACGAGCGCTCTCGTGATCTGAAGGAAGCTCCTCTTGTTCATCCGTCGACAATACCTTAGATCGTCTGGCGAAATGCACCCTCGAGATGCTGCGGGTTCGTCTGGTCGATGCTGCCAACTTCTGGTCTTCAAGTCGGTTCCGTCTCGCGCGAGATCCGGGCTCGGTAAGCGCGGACGTTAGACCGGCCTTCGGTACCCTGTGCGGGCTACCTTTTGAATGAAACTTTCTCACATTTCGCGAATCACAGGTTTGAAGCGGATCACCAGGCCTATGATTCAGAGCCGTCATCACCCGCCGAGCGAACTGGCGAGGACAGGTCGGATACCTGGAGTTGAAGATGCCCGAGAGCCCGAAACCGGTCAATTCCAGATCATTGAATCGGCGCGAACTGCTGAAGCTTTCGCCCTTGCTGGCCGTGGGTGCGTTTACGATTCCGAGGGTTCGCGACCCGCTGCTGACAGCGGGCGTCGCCTTCACGGACTGGGCGTCGGCGAAATGGTTTCGGCGCAATCACTTGGCCCCGACATTCGCCGATAGCGAACTCAGTCCCCTCGACAAGTTTTACCTCAACACGTACGACGTGGATGACCCTGAAGTAGACCTTGACAACTGGACGCTAACCGTCAGCGGCGATGTCAAACGGCCTGGAGAGTACACGCTGGCGCAAATCCAGTCCTTGCCGAAACTAACGCAGAATACGCGGCACATTTGCGTCGAAGGCTGGGACGTGATCGGAAGGTTTGGCGGAGCGCGTATCTCTGACTTCCTTCAGTACGTTGGCGCAAAGACGGACGCAAAATTCCTCTATGTTGAGTGCGCCGACGATTACTACGAATCCCTCGACATGGCTTCCGCTCTCCATCCGCAATCACTCCTTTGCTACGAAATGTACGACCAGCCCCTGACACGTGAGCATGGTGCGCCCGTCCGGCTGCGCGTCCCGACGAAGATCGGCTACAAGCAGGCCAAATATTTGACGAGCCTACGCGTTACGGACGTTGTTCCGAAAGCTGGCTACTGGGAGGACCAAGGCTACCCCGGTTACTACGGGCTCTAGGCTAGGCGCATTTCGATGGTGTCAAACTCCACGTCTATACCGGTCGCATCTGTGGAAGCCGGGGAAAACCAGGTGCAAACAGCCTACGAGCATCCCTGGGCCGTGCGGTTCTGCCACTGGCTCAATACCGTTTCGCTATTTGTGATGGCCGCAAGCGGCCTACAAATCTTCCGGGCCTTCCCGAGCTTTGGTCCAAAGATCCCTCAGCACGACTTATTGAACGTTCCGAAGTCGCTGGCCCTGGGCGGTTGGCTCGGCGGCGCACTGCAATGGCACCTGACGTTCGCGTGGGTCTACGTGCCTACAGGCGTTTTCTACATTGCGTATCAGATCTTCTCCCGTAATTACCGCCAGCCTTTGTTTGTCCGTAAGGATCTGGCCGGCGTGTGGCCCATGATCCGACATTATTTCTTTTTCGGGCGTAAGCCGGCGCAAACGGAAGTGTACAACCCGCTCCAGAAGATGGCTTACACATCGGCGATCCTGCTCGGCCTGCTATCCGTCCTGACGGGGATCGCGCTCTACAATCCGGTGCAATTTTCCTTCCTGACTTCGGTGGTGGGAGGCTTTCATTGGGCCCGGGTATGGCATTTTTGTGTTCTCTGCGCATTGCTCCTGTTCGTCTTGAGGCACCCAATCATGGTGATCCTTCATGGCTGGAACAATTTCACATCCATGCTGACGGGTTGGAAGCGCAACCCGGAATACTTGCCCTGACGATTGTTCACTCTTGTCGGAAGCGATGCGAACTCGGGACTGGTCCGAAGCAAAAGAAACGAGTGCGCCTCGATCCGACCCGGGCCAAGAACAAGAAGCCGCTCTGGTCGGACGCATCCAGCGTGGCGAAAGGGAGTTGTTCTACGAACTGATCCGGCCATACGAGAGGCGGGTCTTCGTCATCGCGTTGGCAATTCTGCGAAACGAAGCGGATGCGGAAGACGCGACGCAGGACGCCTTCCTTAAAGCGTTCAAATATCTCGCGCAATTCCGGTCCGAATCACGGTTCAGCACCTGGCTGATTCAAGTGGCCATCAACGAAGCACGACTGCGGCAGCGGAAGAGCCATCTCGAGATTATGCGACCCATCGAGGATCAGGAAAACGAAGACGGCGCGTACACGCCGCGTGAATTCGCGGATTGGCGCGAGATTCCGTCCGAAGCGCTGGAGCGCAAGGAAATCCGCGAGAAGCTTGTCGCGGCACTGGGTTCGCTCGCGCAGAAATACCGCGAGGTGTTTGTCCTCCGGGACGTTGAGCAGCTGAGCATTGAGGACACGGCGCTGGCGCTGGGAATATCGGCGGGCGCCGTGAAGACGCGGCTTTTGCGCGCGCGTCTGATGCTGCGCGATCTTCTTTCGCCGGGATTGGACGGAATCTGGGCGACTCATTCACAAATTCCAAAAGGGACAAAACCATGGTCGTAAAATGCGAAGATGTTTGGCGCGAGATTTCGAATTACTTCGAGGGAGATCTTGATTCCCCTTTGAAGCCCGCGATGGAGGAGCATTTTGCGCAGTGCCGCCATTGCGAATCCGTGCGCGAAGGCATGCGCAATGTCATCGCGCTCTACGGCGATAAGACAATGTTCACCGTGCCTGCGGGCTTCTACCCGCGGCTACACGGCCGGCTAGCCGATCGGGTCGAAGGACAAAGGGGATCGCCGCTGGGATGGCTAGTGAGTGTAGCGGTCACTGGCGCGCTTGCTGCTTCAACCCTTTTCGCGACAGTTCACGACCGCTTCGTGCCGCAGCCCCGCGCACAGATGAGTCAGCCCGCCAGGCGATTGCCGCAACGCCGTGTGGCAATTGTTGACGGCGGCAAAACATTTCATGTGTCGGGCTGCCCCTTCATGCACGGAAAGTACCACATGGTGACGCCGGAAGAAGCGGTTCGAGAGGGCTACGCCCCTTGTAACCGTTGCATGTACGAAGCTCTTCGAAGTGCCGGGAAGGTTACGCCCGAATTTGAAGGAGAACAAGTCGCAAAGCAGTAAGACCGAGGGAAAAATGGTGGACACCCAAGCGGCTGAGCAAAGTTTGAAGCTCCCTGAGCCGCCCGGTGTCGGATAATCGGGCGGGCTTTAGGTCTTGGGCGCATCCTTTGACATGTCGTCGTGCTTCATCTCGTCGTGCTTCACTCCGTCGTCGTGTTTCATGTTGTCCTTCTTCATCTTTTTCTTGGACTTGCTGTCTTTCGCCATGGCGTCGTGCTTCATGGCATCGTCGTGTTTCATGCCGTCGTCTTTCTTCATGGCGTCGTCTTTCTTCATCTGGTCTTGGGACTGGTCTTGCCTGGGGGCGGCAAAGCTGGGTCCTGCCAGTCCCATGAAACATAGGGCGATCCCCGTGATGAGTGGCTTTTTCATGTCCTCTCCGTCTCGAATTAGAATTGTTTGGAGACCGCGCGGACGCGGCCTCGCCACCACGTCTGATACGCGAGGCCGACTAAAGTTACAACCGGCGAGCTAGTTGCCGATTTCTTTTGTTTAACCGGGAGTACGCAGTTCCACCGAGATCCCGCAATCGCATTGACGTGAAGTGGGACGCAACGGCAAGGAGCCTTGGCGATTGCACTCAGAACAACTGTATCTTCTTCGCGGATCGCGCATCTCATTTAGGGGTTATTTGCGTCACGCGCCACGGCTGCATACCTTCTGCGGGAGGGGTCTCTTGTTTTCGAATTGTGCAAATCCGCAGTGCGCGGCCGCTTTTGATGATTATAGGCAGGGACGCCTGTTCCGTTTTCACCGAACCCACCCGAAGGGTAGGGCGCCCGCGAACACGCACTCTGTGCAACACTTCTGGCTTTGCACCGCCTGCTCCCAAACTTACACACTCGAGTACCGCGGAGGCCGAGTCACACTGATGATTCGCGGCCACAAGAGGTTTTCCAATGACAAACCTTACTCGCCTAATTCAGGCGCCCAGGAGTCGAGTCAAACGCCCATCCTTTGCGATATGCCAGGCTCAGAGGACTCCACAGATTAAAGGCCCGGCCCCGATTAGGAACGAACGCAAGATGGCCAGATGCACTACTCGGGCTTTCGACCCCTGGGAAGTTTGAGGTGCCAGAGATTGGCACCTCCTGAGATCACCGTGAATTGCCCTCGCCAAAATGAGATGAGGTGTGGAGTGGTTGGGAAGGGCTATAATGAGCGCGTTAAGCAGTCGTGTTAGCCGAGCACAGATAAGAAACCATGGGCGCAACTAAACCGCATTTGGAAGCCACGGAAGCCGAGCTCATTCAGAGGGCTTGCCAAGGTGATAGAGACGCCTTCTACAGCCTGGTCCGCCCGTGCGAAGGGGCGGTCTATTCTGCTGCGGTATCGATCCTGAACAATCCCGAGGATGCTGAGGAGGTCGCACAGGAAGCTGTGTTAAAGGCGCTTTCGTACCTGGCGGGGTTCCGAGGCGAAGCCAAGTTCAGCACATGGCTCGTTCAGATCACGATCAACGAAGCCCTGCTTAAGCTAAGAAAAGATCGCCGTCATCTCCATGAATCCCTGGATGAGCAACGTACGAGTGAGGACGGTGAGTATTTTCCGAAGGATTTTGCGGACTGGCGCGAGGTTCCTTCCGAAGCGCTTCAACGCAAGGAGCTGAGGGAAGCGTTGAAACGCGCTATTGCTTCTCTTCCCCTTAAGTACAGAGAAGTGCTTATACTCCGTGATGTCCAGCAATTGAGAATTGACGAAGTAGCCCAGATCCTTGGGATCACGGGAGGGAGCGTAAAGACCCGGCTATTGCGGGCCCGCCTGCAGCTGCGAGATGCTATCGCTCCTGGGATAGACGGTAGCTGGTGTACGGGCAAGCCGGAATATCACAAGGTGCGGCCTTGGTAGGCATCGGCGCACCGGAAGTTTGAAACAAAATGGCGACGGGTGCATCGTATGAAAGTGATTGAAATAAGTTGCTCAGAGGTCTGGCGAGAGATCTCCAATTATATTGACAATGGTGTCGATGCTGAATTGCGTGCGAGGATGGAGGCCCATTTCAAAGTGTGCGCCCACTGCACGGCTATTCTGGATGGAATGAGGAATGTTGTGAAGTTAGTAGGAGATGGTGTTGAGTATCAACTGCCCGCCGGTTTCAGCGAGCGCCTTTACAATAAGATTAAAGACGCATAGGAAACGTGCCGCTTGGCAAACTGCATCACTTTCTGTCCTCTATGACCCTGCGGAGGTCCTGGCATTTCCAGATTCTCGCTGGCTGAGGAACCAGTGACTAACCTGGCCCGCCAATTCGTCACGAATATCGGCATTGTTGATGAACAAAGAAATCTTCCAATCGCCTGAGGAGTTTTTCTTCCACACTTCGAAATACCGATCCCTCTTGCGAATGATCTCTCCCCCCTTCCTCGGCGTAAGAGTGAACTCGTGGCAGCCATAGTCGTAGGCAGTGTCACCAAGAACCGTAATCTGAAAGATGATAACCGCTAATCTCACTGAAAACTCCGCGAACAACTCAGCTGAATGTTTCCGAAGCCCTTCCCTTGCAGCCTCTCCATCACGGATCGGCGCGCCCTCGGACATGTCCGTAATGTTTCCTTCCCCGAAGACAGAGAGTAGTTGGTCTACATCTCCGCGGTCGTATGCTTCCCGAAATTCAGTCTTTGCGACGTTGATCCGGTAGATATCGTCCATGCTTCTCCGCCTATATCAAGCGTTCTGGTTAAGGACTCTTTTAATCGTGGATAATATTCACACTTTGGGCGCAGTGCAAGGGGAGTCCAGGCGCTGCAAGTCTCTCTGAGGAATGCAAAATCTACGAATTCCAATGCTTCGGACTGTGCGCCGGGCGAAACATCGCAGGATCCAGAACCTTCACTGATGATTCGTGCCCACTTGCATAGCGGAGCAAAGTCAAATGCTCTCCTGACGGCTCAGAAAGGATGAAACACTGGTTGGCGCCCGAACTTGGGGATTGAAACCTTTCTTGAGTCGGTTGTCCAAGAAGTATTGGTCAGCGAGCCAAAACCCATTTGGCGTCGCTCGCGGCCGCGATTGCCACTTTCACTGGTAGTTTGGTGGCAATCGCTGGACCGCGGATGGGGAAAGCAGCTTCATCCTCTAGTGATAGTGAGGAAACGTTTCGAAAGGCGCGGGACGGAATCAGCTCACGTTACTGGGCGTCATCGCGCTGTGCAGCCATTCTACAAGTTGCGATTTTCAGGCGAACCTAAGCGCTGGCGATCTGGCTGAAGGTGAAGGTTTCCTCTTCAGCGATCAGAATCAACGGAGTTCCCCCGGTTGAAATCTTGGCGGCATGTGCTAGTGTCTCCTGTGCGCCCGGCGTAGCCGCGCACGCCTCCAGAGCTGATTTTGAAGGAAAATGAACCTCAACGATCCGGTAGAAGGGCGGCGTGCCCTGAGGAGAGGCCGTAATCTTCGTGGCAACGATCTTGGTTTTGCCAACTAACTTCTCAACCGCCATGGGCACGTGTTCCGTCAGGTAGATTTTCTCGAACGCCTCGACATCTTTCGGACGAAGGTAGATTACGACAAGCTTCGCTGCAGCCATTTGTTCCTCCTGTTTTGGTGGTGTTCACTCCAATTCCGAAATCTATCAGACATAGCTCGCCAAGACGAACGCATCATGCGATGGGGGCCGCTACGGTCTTGGATTGCTTCGACGGATCAGCCTCGCGGTGCGAAACGATGGGCGCGCGAATGTCCAGGAACTGAACGAGGTCCTTTGAAAAGATCAGGTCCAGCGTCCAGTCGAAGGCAACCCGCAGTTTCTTTTCAAACCGTGGAAGCTTGCTCAAGTAAATCGTCCGCCAGAGCCACCACGCGATAAACCCCGAAAAGTTGATCCCCAGGATGTTAGCGACGCCAGTTCGCCGGCCGATGGCTGCGAGCTGCGCGACGGTCGAAAAATCGAACCGCTTTGTCTCCGTCCCCCTAACCGCTGCGATGATGTTGCGGGCGACGATCTTGGCTTGCCGCATCGCATGTTGGGCGGTTGGCGGATAAAGACTCCCCGTCCGGCGATCCCGGGCAGCCGAACAATCGCCGAGAGCCCAAACGCCCGGCCAGCCTGGAAGCTCCAGAGATTCGGTGACAACCAGACGGCCGCGTTCCCTTGCGCAAGGAATCGTTTCGAGCAAGGGATTCGGAGAAATCCCTGCGGTCCAGACGAGCGTGTTAGTATGAATTGTGCTTCCGTCACTTAATCGGACGGTCCCGCCGGAAAAGCCCTGGATCTTCGTGTTCAGCCAAATTTCCACCTTACGCCCCGCAAGTTTTCGCTGCGCATAAACGCCCAACCCTTCTTCCAACTCGGGCAAAATGTTTGGTCCCGAATGGATAAGGACCACTCGCACCATCTCTTCAGTTAGCCGGCGGTACGAGCGCAGCGCTCCGCGGACGAAATCGTTGATTCCCGCGACCGTCTCGACTCCTGCAAAACCGCCGCCCGCGACAACGAACGTCAACAGGGGCTCTTTCACTTTACAGCAATCGCTATCCGCCTCTTCCAGGTGAGCGATGAGGTGGTTCCGCAACCGCATGGCGTCACCCAGCGACTTCATTGTCAGCGCGTTTTCCCGCAACCCGGGAAGCCCGTAGAGGTTCGTCACTGAACCAAGGCCGAGAACCAGGAAATCGAACTCGAGCGTGTGGTGATGATGATCGAAGCCGTGAGAAACGACGACTCTCCGCTGCCTTACGTCGATCTGATTGACCTCCCCTGCAAAGAATTGGACGCGTCGCAACATCTTCCGAATAGGATTAACGATCGTGGTTAGATCAAGGTCGCTGGCCGCGACCTCGTGAAGCATGGGGGTAAACAAGAAAAAGTTCTCACGGTTGATCAGCGTCACTTCGAAGGTAGGATCGTGGGCGAGTCTCTTCTCTAATTCCATCGCCACCGTAAGACCGGCAAAACCCCCACCGAGAATTAGCACTCGCTTCCGTGGCACAGTTTGCATGGTTCGCCTGTAAACAGGAGAAAAAGATTCGTCTTCAAGGAGACGGCGAGGACTGGATAGACGAAACTAATTTGAAAGCCTTGCCGATCCCACTCCCAGGACTCTTCGGACCCCCGATTCCTGCACGATCGCTATCACCCTCAAGTTCCGCTGATCTGCGTTTCCGGTACTCACTGTCATATCTTTGGAGAACGTGCCGCCGTTGTCGATGGTTCCCACTTGAGTTAGGCTTCGCACTACCGCCACGTGTCTGAGAGTTCTTCCAGCATTCTCACCTCTCCTCACATTCGATTGATCACTTTCATCAGCCAACACGAGCAAGATGTTTGCTGAGTTAGATGAGACAGACGACGCCAAGGGACCACATTCGACGTGCACGGCAAGCGTGTTATCGCCTTCGAGACGAATAGAAGAGAGAGCCACCCGAACCTTTTCGACTTTGGCCGCATTCTCAGTAACTTGAATGGCCCGCCGCTCATCACTGCCTACGAATTGCATGCTTCCGTCCACGACCATCTGCGGCGTGTAGGGTGCATCGAGACGAAACCGACGAGCGTAATCGGCTTGACGAACGCTGAAGGCGTGGGAAGAATACGGATCCTTCCATCCGATATCATCCCAGTAGTCGACGTGTTCGCTCAGAACGACTAGCTCTGCGCTTCGCACCGGCTGGGACCGATCCAATTTTTCCAGCAACGCATCCGCGGGGGGACAGTCCGAACAGCCTTCGGAGGTAAATAGCTCGATGAGCACGGGCGTGCGCATTGGGCTGCCGTTACCGCTTGTCCCGGCCGCTGCGCTCACAACCTGAAAGTGTCGAATCGTGAGCAGCACTGAAAATGAAATTGCCAGCAATGCAATGATTGAAAACCAGCGACGAATCATGGCGGTCCCCTTGCCGACTAAGCTTCTAACTGAACCTCATAGACCCATTCGTTTGATTAGCGGTTCGGAATAAAGTTTCGCCGTTTCCCGATCTGAGATTTGTGCGGTTTGAGGCACCCAAAAGCCCTTGAGATGCGCGGAAGGAGTGACGACGGGCCTGGATTGGGGCCAGGCCCGTGGATGCACATCCCCCCGATGATTTACCAGATCGCCTTCAAAGAGAGCTGAATTTCCCGCGGATCGGTTGACACAGTATCAAGCACGCCCGCATTAGCAATTGGCCTTCCGGCCTGCGTGAAAAGGGCTTGGTCACCAATCGGAGACTGAAAGTTGACGTGATTTAACACATTGAAAAACTCTGCTCGGAATTGGACGTTGAAGCTCTCCGAAATCCGCGGGAAGTAGTTATTCTTGTAGACTGACAAATCCCAGTTGAAGAGTCCTGGCCCGTTCACCGAATTGCGGCCGGAATTACCAAAGAGATTCCTGCAGTAAACTGTGCCGCTGGGTGGCGGGGCCGCTGCTCCCGTGAAATCCGCGCATTGCGCAGTGAAGGAAGCCGGCGCGATTGCGGGAGTGAAGCAGCTGAGGTTAAGGTATTGCAGCGTCGACCTGTAATTTGCCGCTACGGGATCGCATCCCGGAATGCGGTTCGGAAAGTCAAATGGATCCGAGCTGTTCTGGCCAAGTGGATCGCCCGACAGAATGGGCGTAAAGGGCGAGCCCGTGCTCGCCGTTATGATTCCACCCAGTTCCCATCCACCTTCCAAGTGCGACTTGATCCCGGAAGCTGACTTCGGCGAGGGAATATCCCAGATCCAGTTTCCAACAAAGTTGTGCGTGATATTGAAGTCACATGCAGCTAATCGGTTAAGACTTTCGAAGAACGGCAAAGACGAGAGTGAATTTTGATACGGGTCGCCGATGTCCCCGCTCGAGCTGTTGTCATAGCATTTGCTCCACGTATAGCTGCCCTGCAACTGCAAGCCGTGGCTAAGATTCTTTCTTATTTGCGCCTCGAGGGCGTTGTACCGAGCGTTCACGGCATAGAATGTTGGTCTGAGCTGCCCGACGTTTGGGTCGATAATCGTTCCACCACCGGTGAGACAACGACCATTCTGGACTGGCGTACATGGAAAGAGATCCCCCAAGCCGGCCACGGTTGTCGGAATCACCTGGTTGCTGTCGTCCGTGGTGAACGGGGAGTGGACAGTGTGCGAACCTACGTAACCGATAGTCGCGGTCAATGTGGGGGTAATTTCACGTTGGATGCTCAAGTTCCAATTCAACGCGAAGTTCGTTTTGGGGTTCTGATCGGGAGCATAGGCCTGGAATCGATTGGCACCGACAGTAACGCCGGTGAGCGTAGGGAAGGCGCCCGCCGGCAAATTGCCGGCACTGACGGTCTCAGCGAACGGGAATGAGCCGGACTCCTGAATGTTGTTTTCCCAAGGACCCGGAAGCACGTCGAAAATTCCAAAGCCGCCACGGACGGAGGTTTTTCCGTTGTGGAACGGGTCCCATGCGAAGCCGACTCGCGGCTCGACATTCTTCAGCGTGGGGTTGGTCCGATAGAGGCTCGGGACAGCGGTTGGGAGACCGCCAAAAATATTCGTTACAACCGTGAACTGACTCTGCGCCTCTCTCGGCAGCGTGGCCGGGTCATATCGGAAGCCCAGATTCAGAGTCAGGTTTGGACGCACATGCCAATCGTCCTGGAAGTAGACTCCAAAGAATTTGATTCGGTTCCCGAGTTCTATCGAGTGGTTTGGATCGCCAAGGAGAAAGCTGGTGGGGCTATTGGTAAGTAAGTTCGCTAAAGAGCCGAAACTGAAACTTCCGGTCGGCCGCTGCACCGATAGTTCATTATACTGAAGGCCCTCGACCGAAAATCCGAATTTCAGGGCGTGGGAACCTCGCGTGACGAACGCGTCGTCATCGAATTGGAACGAGTTCTGAGTGTGGGTATTCTGGGTCTGGCTACCCAAGGAGCCTTGCGCAGTGGCCAGACCGCCGACGTTAATTATTGGAGCAGGCCGATTGGCAACCACTCCTAAGGCCGTATCCGCCGCGATGGGCTGCAAGGCGGCGACCGGCTGGCCTACAATTCCATTGGTGCGGCTGTACCCAAATCGGGCGCTGTTTACAAACGAAGAACTGAAGATATGTGTCTCCTCGATTTCACCAAAGTTCCTTTCGCTGAAAGTTTCACTTGTCGATTGCAGAAACGCGTCAGGCGTAATTTGCGGGGACCTGTCAAAAAACCAGACAAAGTCAACGGAGTCTTTATCCGAGAACTTGTGGTCGAGCCTCGCGGTCGCGTAGTTCTGGGTATACTGCTGCACCGGAGAAGAGACAAACAATCCTGTATCGGCGTTCACGGAGCCGGGTACATTGGGCAGGGGAAAGAACGCAAGATATGGCAGGACCGCTGTGTCTATATGTGTCGTTGGGTCCGGGTTCGGCGCGGCACCAGGACCGCTGGCCGGAAGTGGGGCCCCGTTCACGACGGCGACCGCCGGCTGCCCGTTTGGTCCGATCCCGCGGGCCGCCGGCGATGGCACGACTAGCTGCACACTGTTTAGACCCTGGACTTGGCGGATCGCTTCGAAATCGCCAAAGACAAACGTTTTGTCTTTCTGGACAGGGCCGCCGGCGGACCCGCCGAATTGATTTCGATGGAACGGCGATTTCTGTGGGGCAAAGAAGCTTGTGGCATCCAAGCCCTCGTCGCGAAGAAACCAGTAAGCCGTACCGTGGAAATCATTGGTGCCGAATTTCGTGATGGCATTGATCACTCCGCCCGAAGTTCTTCCGTACTCCGCCGTGTAATTGGCGGTCAACACGGAAAACTCTTGAATCGCGTCCACGCCGAGTTGAGCGCCCTGAACACTGCCCGGCGACCCGTTCGAATAATCATTCACGCTGATTCCGTTGACGCGATAATTGTTCTCCGTGGGCCGGTGGCCGCTAATTGACAATTGATTTCCGAAGCCGCGATTGCCTCGATTGACTGTTCCGGTGGTCCCGATCTGAGTTCGAATTCCGATCGTTCCGGGCTGGAGAACTGCCAAAGAGCTCCAGTCGCGGCCGTTCAGAGGCAGCTCGCGAACGGTGAGGGAATCGACCTCCGCTGTAACGGCGGATGACGTGAGCTCCACGTTAGGAGCTTCGCCTGGCACCTCAACCGTTTGCGAGACTTCCCCCACCCGAAGTGAGAGATTCAGGACCTGTTGACCTCCTACGGTTAACGTAATGTTGGTTCGTACCAGCTTCGTAAACCCTGGAGCCGAGCCGCTCACTTCATAGATCCCCGGCGAAAGGTTTGGCGCGTTGTAAAAGCCGGCTTCGTTCGTTATAACGTCCCTGGAGATTCCCGTCTCTATATTTTTGATCGAGACATTCGCATTTGGGACTACCGCGCTCGACGGGTCTGTCACCACGCCGGAGAGAGTCGCGCCCGCCGCCTGCGCGTGGAGAAAAACGGGAACGAAAAAGCTGACTGCCAAGACCGCGACTATTGCTAAGCAGCTGATAACACCCCTGTTTGCGAATCGAAAACGCATGCACACCCCTCCTGAGATACCCCACCAATCGCTTTTGTTGACCGGCAGGAGATCTTTTTGAATTTTTATTGGCCCCTGGAAGAGTAGAACTGAAAAGCCCACACCCCGAGGCTTCCGCGCTCCTTCTAGTTTTGTGCTGACGCCCACAGGCGCTCAGGCGCCTGCCGTACCCCCACACCGCATATGAGTTTGCAAACCCCCAAAAGTTTCATTCGCTTGCCTGGTTTCTTCACTTGCCGGGAAATGTTTTCACGGGGGCAGAGACAAAGCATCGTTCGCGCGAACAACCGGTACGACCGGGACCGTGGTATTCGGTGCCCGGCTTCATCCGCGCTAGCTTTTCCTCAGAAAAAAGATTTCGCGACTGTGACCACGGCTGAAGGGCGATTCTTTTCCACGTGCATTGTCTCGCCCTTCAGGCGTGCTCCTGGTTCGATTGAACTATAGACGCCAGTTCTCTTCCGCTTGTGCGTCCACCCAGGGGCACTAGGGTCTGCGACCACCCCACGATTCTTCTGAGTAGGAAGGTCGGAAAAAGTTTCAACGCGAGTGAAAATTTCGATTTGATCCGGTTTTGCGTCTCTACCACGAACCTGGAGCGGCACGATCAGAAGCGCAACACGATTCCTCCACTCGCCACCACGCTGTGTTGCGGTTTGAATTCAAACGGGCGTTGAGGTCCGGATTGCCGGAGTAAAAATCTCGGATTTCGGCGCGAAGCCCTACGAACCGAATAAGCCGATAATCCAAACCTCCGCCAAAATCAAACACTCCTCGATTGAGAAAGAGATTGGTCTCTGGCTGACCGTTTGTAAGCCTGTCGGCCTTCTCAAACAGAGCATATCCGCCGCCCACAGCAGCCCACGGAGACAACCGAGCATTGGGGAGGAATTTCACTCGGAATCCCGGGACAACGTGGAGCGAGGCATAGAGCCGCGGCACAACCGCATTCGCGGAGGTCAGCTGTTGATTTGGAATCGCCACAATCTCGACTTCTCCCAATGGATCAGCGGCATTCGAGTGCCAGAAGTGGTAACCGTAAGTCAGCCCAAAGTTTTTATCAGCGGAGATACTCACTTGCCCTGTCGTTGGACTGTTGAATGCACGCGTTTGGCCGACAAACCCACCAAGCGAAAGAGCAACTTCCTGCTTTTGCGCCCTAAGGGGAACTGCCAGCGCCAAGAATCCTAGAAGAATGAATAGAATCAATCGAGCGTACGACTTTTGCTCGAGCATTGAATTCCTCACAGGTTGGACTATACAAACAAAAAAGAAACGCAGCTAAGACTTCTTCAATTCCGCGCCCTTCAAAATTACCGGAACTCAAATTCCGCGCTGCTGCCTCGTGCTGACATTGGGTTCTTCGAGATCCAAGACAAAAATTGTTGACGGCTGAAGCTGCGGCACTTCGAGCAGCAATCCATACAATCGCCACTGCTTTCCTGAAATGAACTGGGGTTCGAAAAGTTTCGCCATCGCTGACGAACTTTTGCAGCGCAAACGACATTGAAACATTTTCTTGCGCCGGGTATCGAATGGGCATGAGGAGAAACGAATGAACACTCGAAAAGCAGTTGGCATCCTTGGGTTTTTGCTTGCATTCGCAGTCATCTTGCCCGTTGCGCGTGCAGATGAATTCGATCAGGCTTCCCAGCTCACATTCAACCAATCCGTCCAGATTCCTGGACGCGTCCTGCCGGCAGGAACCTACTGGTTCGTGCTGGCCAATACGTCCACTGGTAACCGCAACGTCATTCACATCTTCAACTCCGATCGGTCAACGCTGTACGCGACCGTCAACACCATAACTGCCGAACGCGCTCAGTCAGCGGACCACACGGCGTTCACTTTCGCAGAGCGAGAATCAACGCAACCTAGCGCCATCGTGACCTGGTTCTATCCGGGGCGCAAGACCGGCCATGAATTCGTATACCCCGCGCAGGAGGAGAAGGAGCTTGCATCGGCCAAACACCAGACTGTAGTGGCCCGAGCACCTGCCACACACCAAACAACAGTGGCTGCGGACTAATTCATATCCAGCTAATTCCAATCGTCAAGCCGCTGGCGGTGGCGCTTCGCCACCGCCAGCATCCATTTTCAGCGACACGCCGCTACTTCCGCTAGGACATCCTTCTTAGCGATGCCTCCGATTTGAAATTTTACTCGAGCCAGCTATCCAAAGAGCGTGAATACCTCGCCAGGCGCTTTGAATCGTCATTTAGGGGCGTGACTCGGCTTTACGTGAAATGCACAAAGTTGATAGGCTAGCCGAAGGAAGGAGCGCATCATGCCGATCCGATCCCCATGATATGGGGCACATGTTCGGATCGCGTCGCACCACCTCGCGCAGTTAGTCAGCTGCGGCGGATTTGTCTACCGTAGAGACGACCTCTTCCACGTTAAGGCCGAGCCCTTCTGCAACCCCGGTCCCGTAGGCAGGATGAGCTTTATAAAAGTGTTGGATTTGCTGTTCCTGGATCCGCCGAGGCACTGACTTCATGCTGGCCACAATGTTGCCCACCAAACGTTCACGCGCGTCAGTTTTCATCAAGCGGAACAGGTTGCCGGGTTGCGTGTAATAGTCGCTGTCGAGGCGATGGTTGTGGCGGTCCACAGTGCCGGTGAGAGGCCTGGGACGCTCACGGAAAGCTGGATCCTGGGTCGGGCCATGAAAGCTATTTGGTTCATAATTGGGCGCTGCGCCAGAGTTCCCATCAAGGCGCATCGCACCATCGCGATTGTAGGTATGAACCGGGCATTGAGGCTTGTTGATTGGCAGCGTGTCGTAGTTCACGCCCAGACGGTAGCGGTGCGCATCAGGATAAGAAATGAGACGCGCTTGAAGCATCTTGTCAGGTGAGAAACCTATGCCTTGGACAATGTTTTTCGGATCGAAGGCAGCTTGCTCGACTTCGGCGAAGTAGTTCGCCGGATTACGATCAAGCACAAGCTCACCCAATTCCAGGAGCGGGTAATCACCGTGCGGCCAAACCTTCGTGAGGTCGAAGGGGTTGATGTGATACGTGTCCGTCTCTTTCTCCGGCATGATCTGAACCCAAACCCGCCATTTGGGAAAGTCGCCCTTGGCGATGGCCTCGAAGAGATCGCGTTGTGCGTAGTCCGGGTCCTTACCCCGCATTTCATCGGCTTGCTCGCGCGTGAAGTTTTTGATGCCTTGCTTGGTCTTGAAATGCCACTTCACATAAAAGAGTTCATTCTTGGCGTTGATCAAGCTGAAGGTGTGACTACTGTAACCATTCATGTGACGATAGCCATTGGGGGTGCCGCGGTCAGAGAAAAGAACAGTGCCCTGGTGCAGGGACTCCGGAGAAAGCGACCAGAAATCCCACATCATTGTCGGCGATTTCAAATTAGTTTCCGGGTCGCGTTTCTGCGTGTGAATAAAATCGCCGAATTCGAGAGGATCGCGGATGAAGAAGATGGGCGTGTTGTTTCCCACCATGTCCCAATTGCCTTCTTCTGTATAGAACTTCAACGCGAAACCTCGCGGGTCGCGCTCGGTGTCTGCGGAGCCTTTCTCGCCACCAACGGTAGAAAAGCGGAGGAAGGTGGGCGTTTTCTTGCCGACCGAATTGAACAACTTCGCTGTCGTGTACTTGGTGATGTCTGCGCTTGTACAAACGAAGTGGCCATACGCGCCCGAGCCTTTCGCGTGCACTACGCGCTCCGGAATCCTTTCTCGATTGAAGTGGGCCATCTTTTCGAACAGCAGAAAGTCCTCGTTCGATTTCTCGATTGCCCCGGCGTACTACCAGACCACCTGGTTCCGTTTGTCGTGCGTGGCCGCTTTCCTTGGGCTGCTGTGGGCGCTGTATCAACTGCGGCTGCGGCAGGCCATTCTGCCCCTCGTTCGCCAGCGCCGTAGAACTTTCCAATCTAAGCCCTGGCGATATACTCCATGTTTTCTGAGGGTTACGTCGCTTGCTCCAACCGGTTTACTGGTACCCACACCATTTCGGCGTGGACTGACTTTCACAAGTGATTCACTAGTATTTTACTTACCCGTAAAAGCTTGAAAACCAATGGCATAGATCCGATCTGACGCTCAAAAACGTTTTCCACCTATGGATTTCAGTGCGTGACAAAGAAAAAAAAAGGGCCTGTTGTCTAGGCGCAATCGGCAGAGACAGATACCTGGGGCGAAAATTTCCCAAGATTCGTTTTAGAAGGATCCCCCTTTGTTCGCTGAGAGTTGCAGACCTGTGAAGATTCGCGAGGCCCGAGTGGGCAGTCGCCATTGGCGGGCGGCAATTTGCTACGGCTTAGAACGTGCTCTTCTCTGCCCGGGCCTGACACATGACCTACTGCGTAGTGGGCGACAAAATCGCGGATTGCCGGCGGCTCGGCACGCAATGATTCGGCCGGCGCCGCCTTGCAAAACGTAATCGGTTGTGGCACGAAGACACATTTCTCCTCCGCGCCCAGACTACTTCGCAATTTGCAGGAGGCCCGCATTCGACACTGCGCGCGGCTCCTTTCGGAGTTCAATTCGATCCTCATTGCCACTGCGCCATCGATGCGACGGTTCGACTTGAGAAAACCCCTATGAGCTTGGTGCGCGGTATCCCTTCTTGGCATAAACGCTGAGAGGCGGAAGTCCCTTGGGCGTGCGCAGCTTGATTTTGATCTTGCGCCAACCGCCATCGTGTGTCCTGTTACTCGAGCGGTATCCCAGGGTATACTCGTTGCGCAGCTCCGTGCCGATTTTTGTGACGATGTCGGGAAGCTCGTTCGCGTTTACTGCGTTGAAGGCACGCCCGCCGGTCAAGTCCGTTATCTCATTGAGGAGTGAGGGGCCGTTGAGTTCCTCTTGTGTGCGGCTACGATACTCGAAAGGCTCGAAGATGCCGATTGAGTAGATCTGAGTGTCTGCTTCACGCACCAGCCGTTCGATATCTTTTTCGTTGTACCGGCTGTTGTTATCACCCCCATCGGAAATGATCAACAGGGCTCGCTTGGAGTTCCTCGCTTTGCGCATTTCGCTAAGACCCAGATAAGTTGCGTCCAGCAGCGCAGTGCGGCCCCGTGCTGAGGCCGAGAGCAATCGGCTTGTTAGATCTTCGACGCTGCTGGTGAATGGAGCGAGGAGTGCGGCGCGGTCGTTAAACGTGACGAGAAAGGCTTCGTCGAGCGGATTGGCAGTTTTCAAGAACTCAAGGGCGGATTCCTTAGCTCTACCGATCTTGTCGGCCATGCTGCCGCTCAGGTCCAAGATGACGCCGATAGAAATTGGAACGTCTTCAGAAGACAAGTTCACGACTTCCTGTTCGGCATTGTCTTCGAAGACGCGGAAATTATCTTTCTCGAGACCACTCACGGAGCGGTCGTAGGGGTCGGTCACGGAAACGTTGACCAGCGTCAGATCCACATCGACATGGATCGATTGGCTCGGTTCGATGTCCCGGCTCAAGCCGGTGTTTCTAGGGGTCAAGGGGGCGCCGGATTGAGCCCAGACGGACATTGAAAACTCATGGCAGCCAAGCGCGACGAGTAACAAAAACATGAACGGAACATATGGGCAGCGGGTTGTAACGACTCTCATTTTCATCTCGCATTCAAGCTGTCCGCGTAAATGCACGGAACGTTCCTGAACTGGGCGGTCGCCGTGCGTAGCTGAAAAATCAGCCTGGCGGTGGCAGCTGCCACCGCCAGGAATCTGATGGCCCGAATGAGTGCCCCAGCGCTAGTCGCCACTCGGCACAGACGTGCCTGCATGTTTAGCCGAGGCTGTGACGGTGTGATGGCTGGCCTGTCCGAGTTCCTGCTCTACTAACTTGGGGTAGACGAATTCGTGACCGGATTTACGGGCGGGATAGAACCAGGTCACGATGGCATTCTGTTGCATCGACTGCCGCTCCGCGAAAGTGAAAGGTGAGCTCAGTAGCCTGATCATATTGATCGGCTCGAGCAACTGGGATCACGACGACGCACACGAATAATCAAGCCCAGGGTAACTAACATCTTTAGAGTGGTCATAACTTTCTCCTGACACCTTCGATCGGCGAACAGAGAAAAAGTTTCAATTCCCGCCTCCTTCGCAAGCGTTCTGACGCGCTGCAACCAGGCAATCCTTCGGATTGAATTTCAGAAGTGCTGCCCGTACGACGGTTTTGCTACAAGTCTCAAAACGGGTCGAGTTCCAAATTGCACGATTGGCCTTCCGATCCCTCGCAAACTAACGTTGATGGCGCAGGTTCGTTTGTCGAGCGATGAGTTCCCCGAGAACGCTCATCAGGTCACGCGGCCCGAGCGGTCGCGGTACCTCGCCATCGACGAATTCGGGAAGAGCTTGAAACCAGAGGAATCTGTTCGCGACAGGAAAGGAATAGAACACCACTCGCTCCGGATCCTTGAGTAACTCCATGAGAGGACCCCGATCCGTTATGGGGCGAGTGCTGAGAACTAATCGAAACGGACGCTGACGAAGAAGGGCTCGAACCTCCTCCCTTGTCGTCGCAACCCAGCACTTACATCCCAGGTGTTCCAATCGAGCGGCAAAATTCCGGCCCCGTTTCTGGCTCTCGGCAATCAAAAGTGCATTGATAATTGCTTGATCCACCCGTCGCCCCTCGGAGCTGTCGCCGATTTTTCATTGGACGGAGCTCGCCAACGCGAATAGTCGGTGGCAAATCGTCGAGACTGTTCGTTGCCTTAATTCCACAGCGCTACCGACCAGGATTCTGGACTTAACTCTCAAACGTAGTTGTTGGGGTAAGAGACCGCGGCGTGCGGGGTATGCGACATTCAGCTTGTAGCCGCAAACCCCGCAGCTGAAGGGGACGCCAACAACTCATTTCCCGCCGACGATGATGTGGCCTGTCATTCGTGGATGGACTGTGCAAAAGTATTCGAACTTCCCGGTGGCTTTGAATTCGTACGTGAAACTTCCGTCCGTATCGAGCGGTTGCGAGGTGAACGTACTATTCACTTCGGCGACTTTGTGCGGTTCCTCGTCCTTGTTGATCCAGATGACCTTCGAACCCACCGGAATCACGAGATCGCGTGGGCTGAATTCGAAATTCTTGATTGTGATCGTATAGGAGCCTCGTTCGCTAGGGCCGGGCGCGGGCTTTGCCGCGTTCAGAGCGCTCCTGGACGCGAACAGGGTGGCGATGGTTACAAACGTGACGACAAGGATTGTGAGTTTGAATCTCACTGCTGGCTCCCCATCCCCGGCATCATCGGCGACGCCATTTCCGCCAGCGTCGAATCCGTGACCGCGAGCGCGTGCTGTCCGCGGACAAAATTGACATCGGTGATTCCGAGAAGATTGCGCAATTGACCTGCAGGAACCGCCATTGGACCAGGCGAGGCTCCAGGCGTACCCGGAGCCGGTTGAGGGAACGCCGTCGAAAACGCCGTGTGAAACGTGATGTTCCCTTCCACTTTCCTCATCGTCTGGTGGATGTGGCCGTTCAACACAGTGACGGAGCCGAACCGCTTCATGTAAGACAATGCCTGGGCACTGTCGTCCGTGCCCCAGCCCCAATCGGGATAGACCGACCAGAGCGGGATGTGCGCGAACACCACGAGCGGCGTTTCGCTCGAAACGTTCTTCAGATCCTTTTCGAGCCAATCGAGCTGGTCGCGACCTAAATACCCCAGGCCGCCAGCCTTCAGGTTCAGCACGTTGATGAGGCCAACGAAATGCGCCCCGTTCAAGTCGACGCTGTACCAGCCGTCGCCGGGCGAGTTCATTCCGTGGCGCTCGCGATACAGTTTGCCTGTCCCATCGAGAACGTCGTGCTCGCCAGGAACGTAGAAGACATGATCGGCTTTGAGTCCCTTCAGGACCTGGGCCGCGGTATCGAACTCTTCCGGCTTCGAGAGTTGGGTGATGTCGCCGGTGTGAAGGACGAAGGCGGGCTTCATCGGCAGTGCATTGATCTTGTCGATGGCCGCTTGCAGTGTGCCTGCAACGTCCGGGTTTGCGGCCTTGTTAAAGCCGATGTGGCTGTCGCTGATCTGGACGAAGCTCAGATCGCCTGCCGCCATGGCTTTCGCGGCCTGGCGCGGATCGCTCAAACCGTACGACTTCAGAACGCCCCCACTCAGAACGCAGAGCGCTCCGGTTCCTGCCCAAGCCATGCATTCCAGGAATCCGCGGCGGTCAATGCCGTCGTGGTTGTGATCGTGTAGAATTTTTCTCGACATCTCAATGCTCCTAAGTCACGCCCCACTGAGAGGGTGCGTGCGAATCGCCGTGCACCCTTCCAGACGTTTCCCGTGCTGCGTTTATTCCCCAAAAGCCGGGGAAAATGAGGCGGGAATAAAAAAAGCGCTTGATGAGTCTTATCTTGTGGACCATGCTCAGACGAACCTCAATCGGACAATCAGAGGACGATGCCCGAGCCATTCGAGCAAGTGGTGCTGTCAAATCTGGACGCCGCGTATAACTTGGCGCGGTGGCTGCTGCGTAGTCCGTCGGAGACCGAGGACGCGGTCCAGGAGTCATGCCTGCGCGCACTGCGATTCTTTGATGGATTTCGAGGCGGCGACAGCCGTTCGTGGCTTTTGAAAATTGTGAGGAATACCTGCTATTCGTGGGCGCGAAAGACACGTGCGTTCCCTGGTGGCGAATCACCTGATGGACGTCGTTTCGACCGATCAGCACACCGTCAAGCCCAGGTTCGACGGAAAGCTGGAGTTCGCGCCCCCAGTTCAGGACTTTGCCGCGGAGGGCTACCCGCTCGTGGGCGGCCGACTGGATTACCTCAACGAAGGCAAGGTGGCGGTGCTCGTCTATCATCGAGCTCTCCACGTCATCAATCTCTACGTCTGGCCCGCCGGAGACAATGGCGCAGCGCCAATCGAGGCTCACACGATTCAGGGATACAACGTTGTTTCCTGGACGCGGAACGGCTTCCAGTTTCGAGCCGCCTCCGACCTCAATCTCGCCGAACTTCACGATTTCGCCAACCTTGTTTCACCTTGAAGCAGGCGCGGCCTCGTAATTGATCCTCGACTCCGATAGAGGAAGCGCGTTGCTCCTCAGGCGGCGCTGCGTCATCGGGCTCCGGATTAGTCCAAAACCAACCGTGGAATAAAACCAGACAAAACCAAGTCTAGTTAGATGAAGACTTTCGTATGGACCAAGCGAAGCGCTTCGGCGTTCAGCGCGCTTCGCAAACTCAGTGCAGCGAGAACCTATAACCGAAGAACCAATAACTCCAGACGCTGATATCGGTTTAGACCCCGAAAAGGCCGCAGAGGAAAAAGCGATCCGTTTGGCTCAACGTGGGGATGCCATTGGGTTCCAGCAGCTCTATCGCAAATATAGCCGGCACGTCTACGCGCTTTGCCTCAGGATGACAAGAAATGCCGCGAAGCCGAGGATTTAACCCAAGACGCATTTCTGCAGGCCTTCCGCAAAATCCATACCTTTCGCGGCGAATCGCGTTTCTACACGTGGCTTCATCGGGTGACCGTCAAACCGTCCTTATTCATTTTCGTAAAAAGCGTCACGTTGAAGTATCGCTGGACGAGATGATGGAGCCAAAAGGCGAATCTCGTCCGACTTTACCGGAGTTCGCTGCAACTGATCCCAATCTGAACGGAACGGTCGACCGCTTGAGCCTTCGATGGGCGATACGTCAGTTGCCTCAAGGATCCCGGAAGTTGCTGCTGTTGGCCCTGAAAGGGTATGGCCCCTCCGAGATCGCGCGACTTGTCGGCTGCTCGGTGGGAAATTCCAAATCCCAATTGCACAAGGCGAGGCGTCGCCTTGGCGAGCTCCTCTCCGGGCATTGTGCAGGAAGACCTCACCGCCAGCCCGGAGAAGAGGTTGAGGGGCGTCCTACGGATTGCTCTTCGTTGTCTGCCAGCGCTCTGAAGGAGACGCTTGCAACATGAACCCATCCGGGTTCTTTTCCCTCATCTAGTTCGAAGGTTTGTCTTTGGACATGTCGTCATGTTTCATGCTGTCTTTTGACATATCGTCCTTCTTCATCTTGTCCTTTTTTGCCTTCTTCGATTTTGTGCCCTTCGACATGCTGTCCTTGCTCGTGTCGTTGTGCTTCATACTATCGTCCTTCTGCATCTGCTGCTGGGACTGATCCTGTGGCGCTCCGGCAAAGGTGGGCGCCGCGAGAAAGATCAAAGCCGTCCTCGAAGGGACACAGAACGTGGTAAAGCTGGTCGGCGACGATGTCGTGTTTGAGATCCCTAAAGGCTTTACCGAGCGGCTTTATCGAAAGATCTATGAAAAATGAGACCGTAAGACTACTCTCCTAAGTACGGCCCTGGGATTCCGACTGCTCCTCGCTAAGAAACCAATGACTTGACCGCTCGGCGATCTCTTCGCGAAAGTCGGGATTGTCGATGAAAAGCGAGATTTTCCAAGAACAACAGCTCGGCCTTGTTGATTACTGCCGCGCGGTATCCTTCCAAGCTCAGTAGGAATTGAACTTTGATGAGCCGTCACAATCGCCCAGATTCTTTACCACCCTTTTAACTTGAAAGTATTGGGCCTCAGGACCGTAATGCAACTTCTTACCTGTCACTTCGATCAGCTCTCCGGGCTTCAGTCCAGTACTGCCAGGCAAGAGAAAGTATGTCCGTTGTCTCTTTTCATCGCGAAGGGTCAGGGCGTGGTTGGTTTGTGAAACACAGCCTGTGATTGGGCCGCTGCGAGCATGCCTTAAGTATAGGAGGCCTGCGCCGGCGCCTGCCGCCGCCCCGACCGCGATTCCAATGCTTTTTCCGGAAAAGCCATAACCGCCCCCACTTCCAGAACTTCCACTCGAGTGCTGCGCAAACGCAGGATTCAAAAGGAGCACAGCCATAGCAATTCCGAATAATAGCCGAGTAAAATTCCAGATGAGGATATTTCTGAGCTGACCCAGGCTGCCACTTACTTTTAAAATTGCGTTCATGAAGAATCTCCTTCTCGGGATTGCGGTTTTTGTGCCCAAGGCACTGGGGCGGCGATCGCGCTCTATCTACTTCCAAAACGGGGCAATCGGCACGACTTCGCAATTGCCCTGGGATGGGCTGGGGCGGTTGAACAAGGCGTAGACTCATTGGGCTGCCCGGGCGTTAAGAGTTCGAGAGAGGTTTAATAGGACTCGTCCTTGGACGTGTCATCCTTTTTCGTGCTGTCCTTCTTCGTCTTGTACTTCTTCTTCGGTTTTTTGGAATCTTTGTCTTTTGACATGCTGTCTTTGGGCATCGTATCTTTGGACATACTGTCCGTGTTTGTATTGTCTTTCTTCATCTCCTGCTGTCCGCCCGCTGCAAAGCTGGGTGCTGCGATTGCCATCGAGCATAGAGCAACTGCTGTGATCATTAGCTTCTTCATGTCTTCTCCTTCTCAATTGAGGTTAGTTGTACACACTGCGGCATGCATTTCGCGGCGTTCTCCCCGGTGGAAGTGACGCAATGAACTTGCACGAAGGAATCGTGCCTGAACTGGCGACACGGGGAGGTACCCCGGCCCTTTCGGGCCGGGGGGACGTACGGGGAGTGAGGCGAGGTCTGGGACCGGTGAAATCGGGTCTGATAATGGCGGTGGCCGAAATTCTGTGACCTAAGACCGGCGGCGTGCCGTACAGAAAATCAGGTGACAGATCACCTGGTGAGAGATGCGCCGTCCAATTCTGTTTGAACGCTTGCGCAGAATTCGTTCCCAAGAACATTCGCCCTTGTCTTCGCATCCTCATCAACGTCCTCTGTCATGAGGACTGGAACTTCCGTGCATTTATTCCCGGAACTAAAGGTATCCGGCACAGTGCAAACCCTGTGGAGTACCAAATTTCTTTCTTCAAGGGGTTTGTATTCAAACGTTTGACTCGGTGGATTGAAATGGAAGCCCCAAATTGTTTTTCAAACGGGGAATAAAAAGACCGCATGGACTGTTAGGCAGAGTGAGGAGAACATATGAACACTCGAAAGGCTCTTATCACCCTGGGTCTCGTGCTTGCGGCCGCATTCATGGTACCTGTTGCACAGGCGGATGAATTCGACCAAGCCACTAAGCTTACCTTTAACCAGTCCTTCCAAATTCCTGGACGCACACTACCCGCTGGAACCTACTGGTTCGTGCGAGCTGACACGTCCACAGGACAACCCAACCTCATCCGTCTCCTCAATTCTGATAGATCAGTGTTGTACGCAACCGTTTCTACCATACCGACTTCGCGCGCGAAGAGGACCGACAAAACTGCGCTCACATTCGGTGAACAAGATCCATCGCAGCCCAAGGCGATCTTGACCTGGTTTTATCCGGGGCGAGAAACCGGCCACGAATTCGTGTATCCGAAACAGGAACAAAGGGATCTTGCAAGGGGCAGGCAAGAAACCGTAGTGGGAGATTAACCCCCTCATAGTTCCGGTCTTCCACTTTGCTGGCGGTGGCGACTCCCCACCGCCAGCATATTTCTTGTGTGTCCACTCAACCTCGACAGTTAAGCGTTCAATGTAAGATGTAAAGTAAGTGAGATATTATTTTTATGCGATCGGCGACACACCAGGGAAGCCTCACATGGAAATATGGTCCTGGCCAGGTTCAAATCAATAATCGGACGAGACGTGCGGGTCGTGCAAAGTTGAACGCTCCACAAATCGGGCATTCAGGCTCCCTCATCTTCAAGGCGTGCCTTATTGCTGTGCTGCTGGCGCATCCAGTGCTCGCCGGTAACATTTCCCTTCCGGCGGAAGCCATTCACGCTCTGGAGAAGATTTATTCTGACGATCCGGCAACCGCGATTCCCATCGCGCGCGGCATCCAGCGGTCTCAACCTGATCACCCCCTCGGATACTTTCTAGAAGCAGAAGCACTGTGGTGGAAAAGATATTGTGCAGCCTGCGAAATGAAGGACGGTATGGTTGAGGCCTGGAAGCGGAGCAGAGAACCTGAAGACGATGCCTATCTCAAGGTGACGGACAACGAGATCAGTACGGCTGAGGGTAGGCTCTCCAAATCCGAAACGGCCGAAATGCACATCTACGCCGGAATCGGTTATGACCTCAAAGCGCGGATATACAATTTGCGTGGTGAAAACCGTAACGTCGCTCGCGTTGCGGTGAAAGGGCGGGCGGAAATGCTTCGCGCTCTTGAACTCGACCCGCAAATGGCCGACGCCTCCGCCGTACTGGGGATTTACAACTACTATGTTGACACGCTATCTCCGATCGTGAAGCTGCTTCGGCTGTCTATGGGCATTCCAGGCGGGAACAAGGAAGAGGGAGTCAAGCAGTTGCAAGTGGGAATGAACCAGGGAGTTCTCATGGCTGTGGACGCTCGCTTCATCCTTGCGAGAGCCCTTCGTCAGTACGATCGAAACTATGAACGGGCACTCTCGGTGGCCGAACCCCTCGGCATGCGATACCCACACAATCCAATCTTTCTGCTGCTTGTCGGTAATCTGAACGCCGAGCTTGGTCGGAATGCCGATGCAAGGAACTATTTTCGGCGCGCGCAACAATCAATCGTGCTCGATTCCCCTTGCGCCACCCGCATCCGCGACATCGCCTACTCCTTCCTTGCGTCGCTCGACCGAAATTAATCGTATCGAACCTGTTAGAGAGTACAGATCGCGAGAAATTGTGAAGATACTATGTACACCTCGAATAACTTGGATCGACAGAAAGAAGATGTCCGGTTAGCCGACATCAGGCACAAACAGGCATATGCGTTGCGTCTCAAAAGTTGGTGAGCCCGTCTGCCTAATAGTGCAAACGCGAGACCGTCCGCCAGAATCGCCCCGCGCGCGAGAAAGGGCATTCCCTCACGGCGCCTCGAGCGAGTCTGAGGCTCAAGCCGACCAGCGGACGGAGCCACTCCCGCGAAGTCCCCCGTTATCGGTAAATGGCTTTTGGCCTTCAACTGCCAATTTCCTGACTGTCTGGGATCCAAAACGCATTGTTCAAGAAGCACAACGCCTCAGCCCGCGGATCTACCCAGTCTTCTGTGGCCTTCCACCTTCTGTCACCTTGCCATGCGGAGGTTCGAGACGTTGCCACCGGTTTCCACAATAAATTGAAAATCGAACCAACCGGGCTGGGACACTGCTCAGGACTAGCTGCCTTCGCGGCGCTTCGAAAATCTCTACAAGGGCAAATACCCTTACGCAGGACTGGGAAGCGTTCATCCCGCCACCCTAGAACTGCCCTGCAGATTCGCGTCTGTCACATCGCTAGACGCATATCCGTTCGAAGAGAAGAGGCAATTCGCTCCTTAATCCGCGTAAAGAAGCAGGTAGTGGAGAGTTCCCAATCGTTCCACTTGCAAAGCGATTGCATCGACGTTCTGGAGCGTCTCCAGAACTGAACGCAGCGAATCGACACCATCTACGGGCGCTCCGTTGACGGAATAGATTACATCCCCCGGAAGTGGCTGCTCGCCCGAGTAGGATCCTTCGGAGAGTCGACCTGTGACAACAACACCAAGGCGATGGCGGAGAGGGGGAAGCATGTCACGAAGCTTGTCATCGAGCGTAAGGACCAGAATTCCGAGCTGCGGAACGTTGATTTGCTCTCTGGCGACGACGTCAGCAAGACGTCCTTGCAGATCCTGCCTTTCGGCGACAGGTACTTGGTAGGAAAGAATCGTTGAGTCGCGCTGAACTTCGAGTTTGGCCTTTTGGCCGACGCCGAAAGAATACAGACCGAGGGCAAATTCACGGATATCGTGGACCGGCCTTTCGTTCACGGACAAAATGATGTCGCCGGGCATCAAGCCGGCGCTCGACGCGGGCCCACCCAAATTTACGTCTTCGATCAAAACACCGACCTCACGGCTCAGACCTAAGGCCGAAGCCAAAGCTGGCGTCACGGTGCGCGCGGAGACGCCGATTTGATGATGGTGCACATGACCTTCACTGCGAACGTCGTTGTATACGCTCCGCACCACGTTGCTCGGGATTGCCAGACCGATCCCTTCGTTGCCGCCTGACTGCGTGAGAATGAATGTGTTAATGCCAACCACGCGTCCTTTCGTATCTACCAGCGGTCCTCCACTGTTCCCCGGATTGATGGCTGCATCTGTCTGAACATAGATCGTCGGGCTGTCCGGATCGAGTTGCCTTGCCACCGAGCTCACAATCCCCAGGCTCACAGAATTGTCGAGACCCAAGGGGCTGCCGAAGGCCAGTACCAGCTGCCCTTGTTTCAGGTCGCTCGAATCGGCCAGTTCCAATACCGGCAGACGATCAGCTTCAATTTTGAGGAGTGCAAGATCCGTCTCGCGGTCGGCCACAATGACCTTGGCATCGAGCAAGGGGCCGCGTGATTTCGCATTTTGCTCCCCAGACGAATCGAGTCCACTATTAAGCCGGACTCGAATTCGACGGCTTCCTTGTACCACGTGGGCGTTTGTAACGATCCACCCATCGGAGCCAAGGATGACGCCTGAACCCGAGGTTGATCTACGGGATGACGTATCCGCGTTGCCGTTCTGACGATCACCATCGGAGGTATAGGCTGCGTTAAAGATCTGAACGACACTGGGGCTAACTTGGTTCGATAGTGTTTGTAAGGATGTGCTCACTTGCTCCAGCGAATCCGCGCTCCCATCCAGCACGGAATGCCGAGTCTGGCTCACGGTTGGGGACACCGTCTGGGCTCTTAAGGATAACGGGACTAAGAACAGACCGGCAGAAAGAACTAGCAGATTGATTGGGTTGGAACTCCTACAGATGCTATTGTGAAAGCGTTTCATACGTAAGATGCCATCTCGGGCTTAAGTTCAAACCTCTTCCGGTAGCTAGTCGTTGGACTCCCAAGTTCCAATGTGTTTCGGTAGTGGGTCAGTTTGAAAGTAGTTCCATGAGTTCGATTCGATTTCCGAAAGGATCGTTTACATAGATTCTGTCATAGCCCTCTAGTGGTTCGTCGGTCTGGAAGCTATGACCGGCGGCCTGAATTATTGCTTTGAGGGCAGGAAGATCCTCCACGAGAAGTGCTGGATGCGCCTTGCGGGCAGCGCGGAAGTCATTCTCCACGCCCAAATGAATTTTTAGTGCGCCTCGAACAAACCAACAACCCCCACGTCTGGCCAAATTGGGCGGCTTCGGAACTTCAGGTATGCCAAGAACACCTTCATAAAAGCTGTGAGCCTCTGACTCCTTGCCAGGTGGCATCGCTAACTGCACGTGTTCGATTTCCTTAATAGGCATGGAACCTCACTTGGACTAATTTTCCGGAACGGGCAGCCGGATTCCAATTACGTGTGCTTCTTACTCATTGGGCGACAAGTCTTAGTTGGTTTATCCTGGCCCGTTTACTCCGCTCAGAAAGCCACCAAGATGTCCAGTGAGCACTACAAAAGCGACAGCAAGGAGTTCGACCGACAAGCGATAACCTGGCAGGGTTGTGCGCGAGGAACGCCTGGCGCGAAAATGGATGTACCAGACCAGCCAGATAAGTAGGCTTGAAATGGTGCCCAACACGAGGAGCTCCAGTAAGATTCCCTTGAGCCTTCGCCCTTCCAGTTGGTATTCCCAAGCAAGCAGTCCCGTCGCGATTACAGGCAGGGTGGATAGCGCTGCGACTAGAAAATTGTAATAGGCTGCAACCGTGAGACTGAGACGCTTCCCCCAGTGCGCAACAAAGTCCAAGCCAACCCCGGCAATGAGCAGCGCAATGGGAAAATGAATCAGCACGACGTGTTGGGCATGCTTCGCGAGCAGGGCTTCCTTCAGGTCAAAGGGATTCATCGGTGTCTTCCTTCACGCCGGTCGGCTCCGTACCAGATACCGCAACAAGCACAGGCCATCCGCATCGACCCAGGAAAGTAAGACTTGAACTGGCCGGTGCGGAGAGGCAAGCGTGCGCACCTCAGTCTGCGGTTCACTAATAGAGACTACTGCCAAGCTTCTTTTATTCCGGTGTTGGGGATCATAGGACCCAAATGGCACTTTGCAATTCGAAGAGGTGACCGGTTGAGGCCTGCCGAATCTGCTGCGCCGGGAAGTTAGTTTATGACCAGCCGAGCAAATTCGCGCAGGTCTTCGATATTAAATCTAAGACGGCACGGAACTCAAACCCAATCTTTCTCCAGGATAAGACATGATATCCCTCCAGCGATGTAGATGCTGCGGCACATGAGTTGCAGGGCCGTGGGATTTCCTTTGTTTCGGCGGGGCTGATCAAAAATGTAGCTTCAGCACCGGTACTTAGAGCGCGCTGGTCGTTCGTGATCCGGACGGCCATGCCGTGGAAATACACCAGAGAGCAGGCGAAGCAGCGCTAGCCCTCCTCGAGAAGCGCCTGCGGGTCATTGGTCGAACAAATCCGAAGGCCGAGCGGAATAAATCGATCCAGGTCGCGGTTATGCAGATAGGGCCGGTGCTAACGCGGCGAGATCTTGAACAAAGGATCTGAGTGTGCGTATCGCTCGCATGGTTCTAGCGGTTTTGTTTGTGTTCCTCGCTGGTTTCAACGTGTGGAACATGCTGGCCAACCGCATTGCCGCAGCGCAAAAGCCGAAATTCTGGAACCAGGTCCATCGGGCCGCTGGCTACGCCTTCATCGCGTTGTTCGCAATTCTTTCCTATTTCATGCTTCTCCGCGTCAAGGGAGTTCCCGAGGAGCTTTCGCCCCGCGTCACACTACACATGGCGCTAGCGCTCGCACTTGCGCCTATGCTGTTCGCGAAGGTCATTGTGGCGCGAGCTCGGAAGGGCGAGCGTGCGTTGCTGACGGGTTTGGGAGTCGCAATTTTTGTGTGTGCGTTTACGCTCGTGATCATGAATCTGGCAGCCCATTTTCTCCAGTTGGCGTCAACTGACAAAGCCTCCAGCCGGACCTCGGAAACGTTTATCGTTGTTGTTTTGGGCTTGGCCGCAATCGGCTTTGCGAAGAAAATTAGGCAAACTCAGCTCAAATCTGGTGTTCCCTCCACCGAGCTGCCGTCGGGAACGGAGCAAGCCAGCGCTGCCGAACCACTCCAATTGATCCTGGCACGAATCGAAAGCCAGACTCACGACGCCAAGACACTCCGGTTTATTCTGCCGTCTAAACGCCAGTTGACCACAAGGCCGGGGCAATTCCTGACGTTCGAGTGGATTATCGACGGCAAGCCCACCGTACGTTCCTATTCGATCTGCTCCTCGCCCGCACAGACCGGCTATGTCGAGATCACTTCAAAACGGGTGGACAATGGATGCTTATCGTCATTCCTCAATGATCGAGTGCAAACCGGAACGGTGGTGAAGGCGCGGGGTCCCTACGGGCAATTCTACTTTGACGAAAACAAGCACAAGCGAATCGTCCTAATCGCTGCAGGAAGTGGAATCACGCCCATGATGGCCATGCTGCGCTATATCGACGATCGCTGCATTCCTGTGGATTGTGTGCTGATCTATTGCATTCGCAAAGAAGAGGACGCTTTCTTTCTAAAAGAACTGCACAGAATCGAAACCCGGTCGAACCGCCTTAACATCGTCTTCGTCGTGTCGCAGCCCAGTTCCGGTTGGAGAGGCTGGAGCGGCCGGTTGAGGCGCCAGATACTGGACCTTGAAATCGAGAAACCACTGGAATCGACATTCTTCCTTTGCGGCCCCCCAGCCTTCATGGTTCTTGCCCGCTCGCTGCTGCAAGACTTGTCCGTGGATCCCATTCAGATTCTGCAAGAGAGTTTTGGAGGAGCTGTAGGAGCGCAACCGCGGTTCGGGCCGGCTGCCGGTTCTCTGACGGTTAGGTTCGCCCGCTCCGGGGTCGTTTACAAAACGTCACCCGAAGAAACCCTGCTGGAAAGCTCCGAAAAAAACGGTGTGTTGATTCCTTGGGGCTGCAGGCAGGGAAACTGCGGAACTTGCATGACGAAGTTGGTTAGCGGCGACGTGCGGATGCAACCGCACGAAGCACTCAGTGATCAGCAGCGATCCCAAGGATACATCCTTCCGTGTGTCAGCAGACCTCTCAGCGACGTCACTCTGGATACGTAGCGGCGAGGATCGCCATGTTTCAGAAGCTCCAAAAGAGTAGCCGCAAAAACCTGGGTGCGCCATTGGCATTCGCGATCGAGTCAGCGTTGGGTTGAACGACGTTTTTGTAAATTCCTCGGTCGACGCGGAATAAATTCGTCGAGGCTCCAGTCTTTACGGTCGGGTAGCTGGAAATAAGTTACAGACACCGGAAACAAAGAGCAGTCGGAGCTCTGCTCAAAAAATGAAGGAGAACTCTGTAACTTTTTTGCGGCGCGTGAGTCTTAGCGCGTGGGTGTTTCCGTGAGGAGGTTGTGCTAGCCGGGTTTTCAGCGTTCCATCGCGATCAGGTGCCCCCTGGTATTGCTAACACATACGTTGCCCTGGCAATTCCGAGCGCAACAAGGAGAGCAGGATGAGTGTGAAATCATGTGTCAGTGCGAATTCTTCTCGTCAAGATGGCAGGGCGGACGTTCATTCGCGGAGCGCCCTTAGCTCGGGGAAAGCGCGAATCGGAAACCAGACAAAAACGAACTGCGCCCTTTTTCTGTTACTGATTCTCGCAATACTCACCGGCGCCGCTACTCTGCGCGCACAAGTTTCTGGCGCGACCCTAAGCGGCACTGTGACCGATCCTTCCGCGGCCGTTATCCCTAATGCCACGATTTCCATTAAAAATGTCGCGACGGGAATTGTGCGGCAGGTAACCACGGACGCGTCTGGTGTCTACAATGCGCCCAACCTGTTGCCGGGCACGTACGAAGTATCCGTTACAGCGGCGGGGTTTTCCACGGCGATTCGCGGGGGAGTCACACTCACCGTCGGCGCTCAGCAGCTCCTGAACTTCGCCTTGAAAGTGGGCGAAGCCACTCAAAAAGTCGAAGTCACTACCGAGGCCGCTCCCATCGAGCTAGCGTCCTCGGAGATCAGCGGCGTCGTGACACAAAAGACGGTCCAGGAGCTGCCTCTGAACGGCCGCGACTGGACGACTCTGGCGACGCTCCAACCCGGTGTTAACTCGC